>Ga0070749_10002850_pt1 | contig 11592 bp, 18 predicted proteins | sample VirMetDEL_Nov_18_FD_75180 | JGI IMG/M metagenome (GOLD analysis project Ga0070749, IMG submission 75180) | Aqueous microbial communities from the Delaware River and Bay under freshwater to marine salinity gradient to study organic matter... | ecosystem: Environmental > Aquatic > Marine >...
AAGGAAACTGTTTTGGATATGCAGAAGTTATTCCTAGATATTTTAAGTGTGGATGAATACTTGGAAATGCTACCACAAACCTTTTTTGCAATCAATATGAAAGGTGATGTGACCAAACACAATCTTTTGAATTCTGTTCCATCAGATTTAAAGCAATTAACAATAGATGCCGCAGAAGATTATCGAGTACAAATTGTTGGTGCAAAGGCATTAAAGACTCAATCAAAGCAAAAACAGATTAAAAATCCAAATGTGATTCAAGTCTTAAAAGAGAATGGCAAATACATTATGGTAATGGGCGATAATCAAATGACGATTGATGGTGAAATGGCTTGGAAATCGTTAAAAGAGTTAAAGTCATTGCTTGCTGATTTTGGATTGAAGATTGCAAATGGAATGGTTGTAAAGAAATGAAAGTTGCTTTAATAGGCGATTCACACAGTCAAGTCACCGCACCAATGATTGCTGATTTAATACGCAAGAAAGGGGATGTGGTGACTGATATCGTTTCTAAAGCTGGTTGGGGAATCAAATCATTTTTAGATAGTCCACAAGTATTGGAATCTTTATTGGCATCCAATCCAGATGCTATTATTGTTTTGCTAGGTGGAAACAATCATATATTAGATGATTTGAGATATCGAGAACAAATGAATCGTTTCTTATTGATGATAGGATATCCAAAGCGAAAAATAATTTGGGTAGCACCGGCAACCGCAATTCGAAATGATGTAGAAATTCGACATGATTGGACAGATAAATGGTTAAAAAAGAATCTTCCAAAACCAATTAAATATATTTCTTCAAAAGAATACACCACAGAGAATCATCGTGATGATGGTGTGCATTTTACCAGACAAGGATACCAATATTGGGTGGACAATATTTGGGGCAAAATTTCACAAGCAATATCAATCCCAATTGTGTTATATAAAGCAAGACAGAGTACAAATTTGAAAATTGTACTTTCTTTAGGAATCACAACTTACTTGCTTTGGAAATTTTATGGATATACCAATAAACATACTTGAAAGATACATTAACATTAAAAAACTTGCAGAACATGGTGTGGGTGGCGAAAAAGTTAATGCTCAAAGAATGTTAGAGAAACTTGAGGAAAAGCATCCTAACATTGCTTACAAAGCCAAATTATGGCAACAGTTAAATGATGGTAAAGTAAATGAACCTGAAGTAGAAATTGAGGATGATAGACCACATTGGTCTGATGTTTTTAATAACTATCAAAAACGCAATGCGAATTGGAGAGAAAATATCAGTAATTGGTCTAACAGAGCGACAGATGCTTTCAGTTGGGTTGCAAATGTAGCAAGTCAAGCATATGGTGTCCACGAAGCTAGAAATTTGGCACAAGAACAACATTATAGCACTATATCATCGAGAAGAAATGCAACAGGTTCTGTATCATACAACATCAAATTGAATCCAGAAACAGTACAAGCATGTGCCCATATGAATGATGATCAAAAGCAAGTCTTTGTCAGTACATTATCTCAAAGACTTGCTCAAGAGATATTCTATACTATTTGACGATTCCAACATATTTGGATTTGCCAACCTTTACAGTTTGACCGGCTTTTTTGAAAGCAGTATCAGTTTTCAATTTTACAGATTCTACCCGACCTTTATAGTGTCGGATGGTTTTCTTTCCTGTTTCACGAATGTAGATATCTTTCATCCCCAATCGAGCCAATTTATTTGCAGCAGCACTGGGTATTGAACCTTTATAGATACTTCCTGTAGCTACAAATGTTGATCCTTTCTTTTCCATTACCGCATAGTTTTTTACTTTACTTGCCATGATATTCTCCAATACAAATTAGGCATCCTTTGCCTTGTTTGAGTATAACATTATTGGCTTACTTTGGGCAATAATTTCACTCTACCTTGAGTATTTAAATATGCACCATAGGCAAGGTATGCAGCACTGGCATATAGCATATACTTTGCATTGGTATCTGAAGTTTTATTTGATGCATAAATTAATCCGATTGCTAATACTGATTCTAAAGCAGCAATATGTCCTGATGATATCATTTTCTGTTCTTCCTATATAAATTCTTGAATAGTGATTTGATTGCTTGGTCAATTTTCTTCCAATCCATTTTTTCTCCCTATTTTGAATTTAGCACAAAAAAAAGTACCCATGCTATATGTGTCAAGGAAAGGGTAGCATGGGTACAACATTTTTTTTTACTTTTTTTCTTTACTGTCAAGGAATCACTTGTAGTGACAAGAGCAATGTATTTTATTTAAAAAAAAATGCAAATAAAAAAACACACAATTCAGGATGTGTTATACTATTTACAAATCGTGAAAATACTATATTTTCATTACTTGTATTTATATATTTATCTACTCTTTCGATTTTTTGGGGATTGTAGAATAATCTGTTAAAATGCAATAATTTCAAATTTCAAACAAAAAACACAAAAACCAGTATTTTAGTCGGTATTTACCTATGAAAAACACCATTTTTGGAAATTTTACAAAAAATAATGCAATTCTGACCTACCATTCAGAAATCGAAAATTTTTTGGAGCAAATTTAATGTTTAAAACGATTTTGATTGATCCACCATACAAAATGTGTTCTGGTGGTTCAAAACACATCAATCCTAAAGACCATTACCCAGTCCAAACAAAAGATGAAATAATTGAAACCATCAAAAATTGGTTTGAGCAATATCCTATTGCTGAAGAAGCTCATTTATACCTTTGGGCAATCAATTCTTATTCAGCAGGAAATTCAAGAGGAATATTTGACAGTCTTGATATTATTGATGCAATTGGTTTTCATCCTGTCACGAATTTGCTTTGGGTAAAAAATAAAGGGAATCCCACACCATATGGCAGAAGATGTTCTGAGATATGTATATTTGCCACAAAGCACAGAAAAGGCAAGCATCGTGAGATAATGTATAAAGGTACAGATAATGAAGAATGTGTGGTTGGTGATAACTTGACCAAAAGCATGGATTGGTTCATGCATCCAAGACAACACCATAGCAAGAAACCAAATGTTTTTTATGATTTAATCGAGCAAAGATCAAACGCACCATATTTGGAATTGTATGCAAGGAACACAAGACCAAATTGGACAAGTATAGGTAATGAAGTATGAGTATAAAAATAGGAAGTTTATTTTCTGGAATCGGTGGCTTTGAATTAGGCTTTGAGAGAGCCATACCCAATGCAGAAACAATATGGCAAGTAGAGCAAGATAAATTTTGCCAAAAAGTATTGAAAAAACATTGGGCAAATGCCAAAATATATGATGATGTAAAAACAATAACGAAAGATAATGTAGAACCTGTTGATATTTTATTGGGTGGTTTTCCTTGTCAAGATATTTCACATGCGAAAACAAATGGGAAAGGTTTAGATGGAGAGAAGTCTGGTCTTTGGTGGGAAATGCACCGAATTATACAAGAGTTGCAACCAACTATCGTTTGCATGGAAAATGTTGCAGCAATCAGAAAAAAAGGACTCAAAGAAGTCGTCGAATCACTTGCCGATATCGGGTATGATTGTGAATGGACAATTATACAAAGTGGAGCACAATTTGGAGCACCACATCAAAGAAGAAGATGGTTTGCGGTTGCCTACCCCAACAGCAACAGACCACAAAAGAATGACAATAAGCAAAGCAGACTTGACCACAAAGGACAGGGGATATGGGATGATGCTACCAGCAGCGGCAGCATTACTGGTAATGACCAAAGAACAAATTATTGGAAACAGAATCCGCATCCGACCCCAGTTCGTAGAATGGGTGATGGGATTTCCGGAAAATTGGACTCAAATCGAATAAAGGCACTTGGAAATGCAATCGTGCCACAAGCAAGTCAATATATTGCTGAATGTATTTTAAAATCTGGTCTTTTGGATGAAATGTTATGATATTTAAAGGTAGTACAAAGAAGATTATTAAAGATATTCCAAATCATGGTATTTCGATATCAAAAGTCATTTACAGTATTGATGTTAAACACACTCAAGAAGATACACATGATTTCAAATTACCAACACCAACAAGCCATCAACTTAAAATGCAACCATTTTTGAAAAGTCAATGGGAAAGGCATTTAAGTGGAAAATTCAATACAAATACAGGTGTTGCAGCATGCATTTATTTTGGTATCAGTCAAGAACAAGCAATAAAAGAAAAATTAATAATATCCCCTGAATTCTTTGAATGGATGATGGGATTTCCTACAGGTTGGACAAAGGAGCAATAATGCCATTTTTTAAGTTTAAATGCCCTAAATGCGATACAGTAGTTGAAAAACTAACAGATCGTGAAACAAAAGAAATCAAATGCACAAATGAGAAGTGTGATGCCAGTATGAAAAGACAAATTTCTGTACCACAGTTCCATTTAAAAGGTGGTGGATGGTATTCTGATGGATACTCAAATAAAAAATAGGCGAAAAATACATTCGCCTATTTATAAACCAAAATCAACCCCCAAACTCAGTTAAAGTTAGGGAATAAAGAGCAATGAACCAGTTAATCCAAAGTGGCTGATTCAAGGAATAATAACATGGTAAATAAAGAAGTTCACAAAAAATATCAAATTATCTATGCTGATCCTTGTTGGGATTACAAAGGACAAACGCAGCATGCCGGTAAAGCAAACTCAAATACAGGTGGTGCTTTAAAACATTATCCTACAATGACTTTGCTTGAGTTAATTGATTTAAAACCAATGATTGATAATCTAGTAGATACTGAAAATTGCTTAATATTTATGTGGTCAAGTTCTCCACATCTTGACCAAGCAATGGATTTAATCAAAGGATGGGGATTTAAATGGGCTACTGTAGGATTTGTTTGGGATAAGCAAAAATTGAATCCATCATTCTATACTATGAGCCAATGTGAGCTGTGTTTGATTGGTAAAATTGGTAAAATTCCACAACCTAGAGGTGCAAGAAATGTAAGGCAATTTGCATCCATTCTTAGAGGTAGACATTCAGCAAAACCAAATGAAATTAGAGATAGGATTGTAGAAATGTTTCCTACACAAAATAAAATAGAATTATTTGCAAGAGAACGATTTGATGGTTGGGATGCTTGGGGGAATGAAGTGTGAGTTATTCTGATATTAATTTATGGAATACATTAATTGTAAATGAAAATGACGATTTGAGAAATCTCCCTTTAGCAAGTGGTCTGTATGCAGTAATGAAAGATGATACAGTGGTTTATATTGGAAGATCGGTAAAACTTCGGACAAGGTGGTGGATTAGAAATCTCAGAATAAAACCCAAAGAAGATGAATTCATGTGTTTTGAAGAACGATTATCTCAAGGTGGTTTAGGTGTTTGGCAATATCATAAAATGCTTGAATATCTTTTAGAGAAAGATGGATACTATCTCAAATGGATTGAATGTCCAAGAGAGGATATTGTTATTGAAGAATATCTTTTAATCAGAAAGTATAGACCTGAAAAGAATGTTCATTGGAAGAATTAAGGGATGAATTATGAGTAAGTGGCAGAAATATTTTGATCAATACAAAACTTTCAATCTGGAAGAATTGAAGAAAGGCATTTGCATTGATTGCAATCGTTTAATTACCTATAAAACATCATACAAAAAAGATAATGGGTATTATTATTGTGGACATTGCAATAATACTTATGATTCATTGTATCGGTATGGATGGAGCACATCGCAAAGTGGGCAAATGTATTTGCACCAAAACAAGATTGTGGCATACATTTTCAATACTTTGAAGATATATGATGATGAAAAAACTTACCATGTTGCAATTATCATTCTGGACAATAAAAAACAGATAATTAAAGCTAAAACTATTGATGAATTAAAAAATATTGTAGCACTCTACTTTAGTGATGATATTGGTAATTTTGAGCATTGATGATAAAGTATCATCATAATGTATGGAGATTTTTTATGAAAACATTTTTAGTCATATTTAGAATTATTCGAATTGATCCAGATGATATTGGTTCTGATGGCTTTGCAAATATGGAAGTATTGAATAAGTTAGATTTCTATATGGAAGCATCATCAAGAGCAAATGTAAAAAAACAACTTGAACAAAGTGAACCTTTTGTAGTTATGAATGATTGGGCACAATCAACTGACAGGGATGTATTGGTTTCCATTTATGAATTAAGTGACAAATATTTGCCAAAAAATTTGTGGGAAATACAATTGGGATATGTTGAACAACCTAAATTTCAACTAGAATTTTTAATTGCAGGTAGTTCAAAAAGACAAGTAGAAAGCAAAGTGAGCGAAGCCTTTGATGTATTTTTTGATATTCAGCAGGATATTGATTATGAGTTAGTATTTGACATTCAATGACAATCACATGGTGTACATTCGCAACATGGGCAATATGGATTTGTGAGTTTTAAAATCACTTTTTGTAGAGATTGTTTATACTCTTGAATAGTATGTCCTGTTAATGGATTGAATTTGCCCAATAGATTGCAATGCACACCATGTAAATCCATTACTCGGTCTTTATCACTGTTGTGAAAATCAATGCAAATAACCTGCAAACAAGACAAAATCATTATTTGATCTTCTTTTGTCAGTACAACATCTGTTTCACTGTTCTTGGGATTCTTGGGATTCAATTTCATCGTCATGATATTCTTCTTGAATTTGGATTGGTTCTGCATGGGCTTCCATCACTCTGGCAAGGGTATCTAATAGGTAAGAAAAGGCTGCTGATGCCAAAGCAAATGCTATTGTACTTTGAAAAAATAAGGCATAACTCGATAAATCGACTGGATTTAATGCAATAAAAGTGATCCAACCACCATGAAATCCTGCACAATAAGTACAGTTAAGCATATCATCAAGAAGTTTGATTTTACCACGCAAAAACAATGCTTTATTTTGCATCCCAAATGTGACAGAATATGCCACCAGTAATAAGAATAGAATCATATACAACCATTTGCTATCAGTTTAGTCATTGATAACTCTGTATCTTGTTGTAAATTATCTTGCAAGTTTTGATAATATCTTGTTTGAACAAAGAACAATGGTGTAGATTTGATAAATCCGGTATGTTTAGGGCACAACCAGTATTCTCGGATAGTTTTGCCTTTTACTTTTCTTTTCTTTTTATCTAATTTCAATCCTACCTTTTCCAATACCATAGATAGGATTCTGATAGGTTGATTCAGAACTGTATTGCTTATTTGGAATCCTGACATTTCAATCAATTCTCTATGTTTTACAATAAACTCTTGTGCTCTTTGTGTTTGAATCACATCAAAGTTAAATTCTCCGTTTCGATTCAACACACCAAATTGCTCCATTAACTCTGCATACATAGCAATTTTTAATGTGTTGTTTGACAATATTGTGGATGCCAAATTTTGTTCGTGTTCTTTTAAATCCTTTTCAATCAAGGCATCCCCACCTTTCATAACATCAATTGCTTGCACCAAATTTTTGATACCTTTTCGACCTTTACCGGAATCGTATAATTCAATTGTGGTGTTGTTAACATCACCATAGGTATCTTTGATAAATGCTCTATTTATTTGGTTTTGTTCTTCTGGAGTTGGTTCACTTGCCAAAAAAGACAAAGCCAATTCCATTGAAATATCGTCTGCTTTCATAATATCTTCAAAATCTTGTTCTTTGATTTTTTCGGTACTTAATGATTTTAAATCTTTGACATAATCGAGATTATCATCATCACCGGCATATTTAATTTTGATGCCATGTGCCATTAAATATTCTTCATATCCATTTAAGGCACACAATTTACCTTTACGATGTTGCCATGATAAAAGTGTGGCAAAATGTTTGTTATATTGGATAGCTTCAACATCTTCAACATATGACCAACCTTGATCGGAAAATGTTAATTTTTCGGGTCTGCCTGCTCTTGCTAAGAATCCCATAGCATAGGCATTTTTTTGTACTTTATTATAGATGTTTTGCAAAATTTCTGTGGCATCAATACTGCCTTGATATGACCTTTTATCCAACCAAACATGAGCACAAAAGTCTTTTGGCTTGCGTACTCTTGCCAACATTTGATCAAATATCGATGCTGAAAATACTCTTGAATGATAGAACCCACAACAATAATCAAAATAATCAACACAATCAATAGATACACCAGATTGCACACTTGGGCTTGCTATGATGTAATCCGGTTGGTCTTTGGTTATTATTTGATTGATTTGTGCAATAATTTCCTCTCTTTCCTCTGATGTACTGTGGAGCATTATTCCTTTCTTATTTGGCAATTCTCGCTTGATCATTTCATCCAAAATTTTCACTTCTTTTTTGGATGTGGAACAAATATAAATCTTTTGTCCTTTACTCAAATCCTCAATGATTTTCTTTTTCAATTGAGTATCTGATTTATACAAAATTCTATCGTCTGCTTTCTTAGTTTCCACCACAATCTTTTCGATTTTTGCTGACTTTCTCAATTTATTGATGAAATCTACTGCATCACCATTTAAATCGGCATCAGCACAAACCACAATGTGAGCTTCTTGAACCAAATAACAAAAATAAGAGAAGATATCGACCACCTCTGCATCTTTGATTGTTCCTTGATGATTCAATGATGCCAATGTGCTTGTAATTTCATCCAAGAATAAGATATTCAATCCTTTGGTTTCAATATTTACTCTTTTGATTGAGTTGATTACAACTACTGCTGAACCAGTTATATCGCCTTTGTAATCATCTTTATAGTGTGGCAAAGGTATTTTCTTTGATTGTTCTTTTGCCAATGAGCGAATAGGAACAATAGAGATAATATTTCCATATTTGCAATTCTTTATGGCATCTTTGAAAACAGATGTTTTTCCTGTTCCTTTGGGGCTTTTGAGGAAGATTGTTTTCCTTTCAAAACCTAAATCAATTGGTGGCAAATACTTACCATTGATCAAATCTGATTCTTTCAAAACTGTATCTGGATAAAAATCATAATACAATCTACTTTTTACCATTTGATTGTTTTCAAATACTGGTGCTGGCTTGTTATCTTCCACTTTCCAAGCACTTCCATATTTGATTGAACACTTACCATATTCTCTCATGGCATTGTGAATATCTGTCAATACTTGTTGGATATGTTGTGGTTCACATTCCCATACTATTTCATCGTGTACAGGAAGTATGCAAGTAGCACCATCTATTTTGGTAGCACATACTTTTTTCATATAGGCAGCTTCAATCTTTTGGAGAACAAATGCCGGTGCTTTGTATGCTGGTTCATCGCCCATTTCAATTGTCCAATTTTGGACATTGATTACACCACCATTTTTGGCTTGAGCAATCCAACTATCAATACAATCGTAGGCTACAGACCACCGATTTTTCATTGCCTTTACTAATTTGCTTGCCACAATCGAGGACAAACCGCAAGTTTCAGAGATTGCTTTTGTGGATGCTCCATTCAAGGATAATAATAAAGCCAATTTGACTGTCTTTCTGTCAAATTGATTGAATACTGAATATGGATCAATTTTCAAATCTTGCAATAAAACAGAATCACCACTTAATTTTGCCAGAAGATTTGGGTGTGATGCTACCCAATCTGCCCAAACGATATACTTTCCTGAAGATTGAATTGCTTTGCGGCATACCTTTGGTAATCCTTGCAAGTTGGGCTTTTTGGTATAAAGACGACCTGTTTTATTCTCTTGCAACTCGTATCGAAGATATCCATCTTCCTCACTTAAAACCAAAGTTTCCCAATGTGCTTGCTTGCGTTCTGCTAACTTTTCAGCATCATCACAAACATAATACTCATTGAGTAAACTGTTCATAAATGTTTCTATATTGACAGGACAACTTTTGTGTGATATATCTTTCATGTGATTTATGCTCCTTTCTTAGGGCTTTTAAGGGATACATTTTGACAGGGTGTATCCCTTTTTTTATTAGTCTATCTGTCATTTGTCAGTGTGTCAAATTAATTTTGGTGGCACACAACGGAATTAATTAATTAAATATACTATCATTATGTTGCTGAGTGCCACCTTTTTTAAAAAAAAAGGACAAATTTTGGATATACACTTTTGTAAAAACCTGATATGTTTTACAAACATAAAAACATAACAAAGGAAAGGCTATGAATAGTAAATTATTAGTAATGGATGATGAAATATTGTACTTTGGCAACAAGAGAACACCTATTTATTATAGAGAGCATAACACAGGTAAATTGCACCATGTCAAAGGTTCGCATCTGGAAAATGAATTATTGGAAAAATATGTAGATGGAGAACCCGATTGGTCAATTCCATACGAATTCAAGATTGATAATCGTGTATGCAAACAAATGATGATTGAGTTAGGCATCATGGAAAGTTTTTTTGATGGAATCAAAGAGGGTGTTCTTTGTGTAGATGATGTACCAAGTTGTTTAGATTACAACATGCTATTTATTATGAATAATAAAGCATATACTGTGGTTGTAGCTCAATCTTTAGAGGGAATTGTTGCTATTGCAGATTATGGAATTGTTGCAGATGTGGAAAATAACGAATTTACAATCTATCGAAAAGGTGTGGCAAAAAGTACACACCAATTTACAAGAGATTGGGCAACCATTTCTATGGTGCATAACAAGCGAATCAAACAACGATTATTGGAAGATAGAAAACCTTGCAAATACTTCCATGTCGAAAAGATTTTAAAATTGATGCCTACCAAATTAGATGGACAAGTAGTTGATTTTAAAGACGAGGGAATCAGATTTATTGCTCATTCTAAAAAAGAATATAAATCAACAATCAAACACCATAGACAAATCATTGATGAAAATGGTTATTTTTGTGGTTGTGGCGATTTTCAGATGGTTAGGTATTCAGATACTAAGCGACCATGCAAACACCTACAAAATGTGGCAAGATTGGCGAAAGAATATATGTTTGAACAAACTATCAATCATTGGATTAGTTAAGATTGTATCCGTTTGGTGCTTTTGAATTCCTAAAGAAGATAGTATCACCATCACCATCCCAATTTGTTCCATCAGTTGTCCATTGAAAAGTAAGAACACCAGCACCAGTATTATTACCACCAACGATTACAATTGGGTAGTATTGACCGGCAGTAAGCGAAAAAGTACCACTTGCGACTGTTTGACTACCATGTAGTTTACCATTATTTACAATCGCATTTGCAGTATTCAAGTTGGTTTCGTGTGGCATTGCATTTGCACCAACCCAAACATAACTAGCATCATCAGATGTGGTGCGAAATTGCCAATTTGAACTCGTTGTAGTTGCTCTAAAATAACCACGAAAAACCCAAGTAGAAGATGTATCCAAATTAAAATTAACCAATACACTAACTGTTTGATTTGTACCATTTGGAGAAGATAAAACAGACATATTATCATTAAAGTATGTGCTGAATTGCCGACCATACAATTGATTAAATAATCGTTGTCTTTGTGCAATAATCATCCAAGTGTTCTCCTGAATTCCAAAGCAGCTCTCAATCCACTTGTATTTGTACTCGGTGTAGCAGTGATCTTAAATACAATTGGATCACCTTGAGTACGATTTCCACTTGTGACTGTTTGTGTTGTTGCAGA
>Ga0070749_10002851_pt1 | contig 11590 bp, 4 predicted proteins | sample VirMetDEL_Nov_18_FD_75180 | JGI IMG/M metagenome (GOLD analysis project Ga0070749, IMG submission 75180) | Aqueous microbial communities from the Delaware River and Bay under freshwater to marine salinity gradient to study organic matter... | ecosystem: Environmental > Aquatic > Marine > Coastal...
ATGCATCAATTAGGTTTGTATCATCCTCGCACGATATTTTATTAACTGCAACTAATATATCGACTGCAGTAGAAACAAGCCAGGGAGTCAAGGATGTTTCAGTCTACGGAAACTTGTACATAAAGGACAATATCTGCTACGTTGACGTAGAAAGTGTCAAGACAAATTGGCCAGACATATACCAAACTGTAAGATCTGGAAGAACAAGGGTTTATACTGATAATAATAGATCTTCAGCTCTTTCACATCTAATTGCTGCCGCAGCACAAGTGCTATCTTACAAGAGCGGTTCAGGAGTTTCTGGTATGGTATATACACAACGAATCTCAGACACTGACTTATATCCGCCGGGAGTTCCAACCTCGAGATACACAAGATATAACAGAAAGGGACTAAGACTATTCCAAACTGGAGCCGCAGCATCCGCTGGTCAATCATGGGCAACAATAACGCAGATAATCCCAACAGCAGACCAAACTTTGCCTCAAGATGATATGTCACATTACTATACTGATTTTAGTGGATCAACAGTAAGTTTCACTGGTGGTGAAGATGCTAGCACCACTACAGCGTTCGTCCTTGCGGGAACAACAACTAAAGATCACTCACACGGCTATGCACCATTCCATCCTCCTTTCTTGGATAAGAATGCAGAACCGTATGTTGAGATAGTTTACAACAACGGCACAGCTGGAACTTATGGGCTAGATGAAGTGTGGGAAAATTGTACATTCAATTATTATAATTTTGCGACAGCTCCTTCAAATGCTAATACAGCGGATACTAAAAAGAACAACGCAAACTACAATCATGCAATGTCACTATCAGCTTCCCTGGATCTAAGGGAGTATGTCCAGTACGAAAGAGACGCAGATGACGGTGACGCTCAAAGACAAAATCGCAAGAGATGGGTAATACAGACAAAGTGGGAAACCCCTGTCCTTCAATTTTCAAATGTAAGTGCATCGGCTCTTAGATTGGATAACAGTCAAGTTTATGAAACCACAGGGTCGCCATGGCAGAACAGAACTTGGTCGCAGTATTTTACTAGTTCACTTGTAACTAAGCCAGCATACCTAACGGCGTCTGTTGGAATGTGGCATCAATATGGATCTGTACCAAATAGTAACGAACAAGGTTACGAGCTATCAATCGAAGATGCACCGGATTTACCAGCAGATCGCCAGCTAGCTAAATTGCTCGGATTTGTTACTCAAAATCAAAAAGTAAATTCAACAAACCCGGGACAAGTATCGAATGATAAACAAATTTCAGAAGCGGTAGTGGCTATGCCTTATTACACAACAGACAAGGGCCAAGTAAGATTCTTGAATATGGATAGACAGTCTCTTGAAGCTGCAAAGACTTATAATACAAATCTGAAGAATAAGTTGAAATCAGGAGATATTACTCAAGAAGAGTATCAAAATTATTATGAAAATCCACAACAAGATAAGACAGGGTTTATAGCATACCAATTAAGAATGATGGAAAAATATGTAATGCCACCTCAATTTGATTTTTATACTTATCCAAAACTAGCAGATAAAATTATGCCAATGATGTATGTGTTTCAATTTAGAGCAAAAATGAACTCTCAAGATTTAGCAAACATATGGCAGAATCTTTCTCCAACATCTGCAGAATCAACTGGTAAGGCAAGGTATTCATCTGTTGATGTCAATAAAGAAATGTTTGACTTAGAATCAGATGTTCAATACGTTTCACATTTCTTGGATTTTGATAAAACTGTCATGGACAAAAGATCAAGAACAAAGTTTTTGGAAAATGATATTAGATGGCTTGTGTTCAAAGTCAAACTAAGAGCAGAAAAAGACTTGGCAAAAGTAAAGAGAGATTCACTCCCGGGTGTCATAGCAGGAAAGAAGATCGTAAACACCTCGCTAAAGGACTCGGGATATTTTTATAAGTACGGAAGTGTCGACCCAGTAAAGAACGAAGCGCTTGGTGTCGATGCTCTAAAACTAAAGCACAGTTTCAATTGGCCATATGATTACTTTTCAATAGTCGAACTAGTTAAGATTGGTACAAAAGTAGACTTTTTACCAAAGACTAGCGACCAGAGAGAATAGCTATGGCCTTCAAAAACAAGAAACAAGATGTAATAGAATTGAAGCTGACTCAATTTGGAAAAGGATCTTTGGCTAGAGGCACCTTTCAGCCGGTTTATTACAGATTCTTTGATGATTCAATTATATATGATAGAAAGTATGGAGGGGTGTCAGAACACCAGAATACTACTGAGGATAGAATAAAGTCCGACCTAGTATTAGAGACCCAGCATTTGGTAAATGGTGTGGAGACTAGGTTTGAAGAAGAAACAAAAAAAATAAAATCAGGACAAAGATCGATATTTGAAGAACTAAAAAGATACGAAAACCCTATAGAAAAAGAAAAGATACTCCAGAGTCCACTATACAAGTGTAACCCAGGCTCACAAGAAGCTCCTTATTACACAATAGAATCATTTACTAATAACTTTACCAATACATCTGGAGTTCAATACCTAACACAATCTGGAATACATTCAAAAATACCACAATTAAGTATGAGCCCTGTGTATGAAATTATAACCGATAGAACGGAAACAATAGAAAATCCTGGTGCATTATATGATAGTGAGACATTTATAGATATATCAGAACCAGTAATCGAATTTCTTGATAAATCAAAGATATATATTAAAGAACAGATGGTGGCATTGTCAGTGAACGAATTCAACGTTCCATTTACAGATGATAATTTTGAGGTAGAATTCTATGAGATTGTAGAGGAAAGTACGCAATCCGGAGTACCTGGATCGCCAACAGAGACAAGATTGGTTAGAATATCAGACCCAGAAGAACTGCTTGAATTGTTTGACATAAAGACCGACAAAAATGCTTTACAAGTTCCAGCTAAAAAAAGAAATACAGAGAACTTTTTTACAAATTAGGAATGATTTATTATGTTTGAAACTAATTTTATGCCATTTGTTTTCACCGATACTGTCATTCTAGATAAGGACAGCATTAGGGCAAAGTGTTTTATTCGATCAAAACAAAGCGAAGAAATGCCATTTTGGATGAAAGAAGAAGAAATATCTTCCTATATTCGAATAATTTTCTTTGCAGTTGCCCCAGTCAACATTGACGGGGAAGACCCCATGGAGAACAGGTTGCAGGGCATACATGGAAATGTATCCCGGCAGCTGCATCCTACCACTGCCAGAAACAGAATTAAAAAGATCTTCGACATCGGCGCCCGGGGGGGTGATAACTTGATTGATTGGGAAAATGTTGTAGCAAGAAACTTTCCTCACAAGATAATGACTCTCAAAGAAGCAAGAGAATACACACAAGATAACATGACTACAAACTCAATATTGGATATGGACTCTGGTAACATATCAGATATATTTTTTGAATTTGAACTTGAAAACATGAACTTCCCAATAAGCCCAACTGTTAATGATGGGCCAAGAAAAATTGAACTTTTCGGTTTTAGTTACGTTGATGTACGCAGCATGCAGGAAGATTTTGGTGACTCCTTTGGGTGGGGAACTGTTGATGAAATGCTCGAGAATACCGGAAACTTGTCATATAGTCTCTTGTTAGATTCAGATGCATCGGGAAGAAAGTTTATACCAAGAACAAAAACAATACTAGTAACTGAGTCTGGTAGTCCATACATTGGAGATTATCACTATCATGGTCCCGAAAACCCCGGACCAGACAAATACATAGGATACATCGCAGGTCCAGCTGATCACCCTAATATGTCCTCGATGCCAAGATTATACAAGAGGGATGTTCCAAATAATAAAATTATAGCAAGACATTTCATTTCAGAACCCACCGATACGGGATTCTACGGTGCTATGACTGAGAGCATTTTTCAAGAACAAGAAAGTGTACCAGTCGGTTCTTATCCAAATACAGCACAATATAGAACAAACAATCTTTCAAGAGCCGAATTTGACGTATCCTTGAGGAATGGCGCAAACTTGTTTATTAACAACTTCTACCAAAAACAAGTAAATCAACCAGGCCTAAAAATAACAACTGGAAAATCAAGTAACCCAATAACATGGATAAAAACTTCGGAGATGGACTCGGATATAAAGGGATACCAAGCTACACAGTTCGGTATCATGTTTGATAGGTTGATTAGGAACAATTCAAGATATGGATTCTTTTTGGACCTTGTTAGGCAGAATGGACCAATATCCTATGGTAATATCACTATTTCAGAGCAAGAAATGATACGCAACTCTAGGATAGTAAACTTATCTATCTATAGGAAAAGACTGGGTAACGAGCCCTACAGTAACAATCCAGTTGGAACAAAAGTGTATGATGTTTATGATACAGATGAAATCGGTAAATTTATGGGTTCGGCATCCGATATCAAGTCATCTCGCTTTTATAAATCACTAAAGTACACAGTACACCCCGAGCCAAAGTGGTACAAAAACCAACGCAATAGAGATGAATCTAGTATTCTTGGTTTGGCGCCCGAGTTAGATTCCTCAACAAGGAATCCAATTGCAACTATTTCAGAGGTACCAATCGAGCGTGACAGCCCCGGACAACCAACGGAGAAATATGTTAGGTACTTTCAAATAAAAGATTACGAGATGTATAGAGATATAAATTTCGGAATGTATACATATGAAATAGTTTTATTTTTTGAAGACAATATAAAAAGTACAATTCTTGTTATATTATCAAGTTTTCAAAGACTTATAAAACGATATAAAACATTTTTGAGCTACGCATCAAGACCGTATAGAGCATCGGGAGAGGCTTCCATGCAGAATGGAAGCTATGATGTTGTCACTGGAAAGTACACTGAAAGCTTTAAACGTTTTGCATCTCAAAATTACGAAAGTAGTATTGCAAATTTAGTGAACCTTTATGCTTCTCTTGTAAGGCTCTTATCAGGAAGAGATGTTAGATCAGAAGATATTCTAAACGCTGTGCTTCCGTCTAGGTCCGGAGGTCTAGAAGAAGGACAGTCTCTGTTAAATACATGTAACAACCTATTGTCCTTGTACTTAGAAATGTTAAATCGTGATGATAAACAAAATACTAGATCAAGTTTGTCAGACTATCAATATTCAACCACACAAACAAGGTCGGCAAGAAAAAATCCTGAAACCATATATATACGAGAACAACTAGATATTTCAGTAGAGGCCTTCAAAGATGGTACAGTTATGGCTTCCTATGATATCAATCAAGAACTTGCTAGTATAGTACAATCGATAAGGCAGGAAAGAGCAAGAAGAAACCAATCGCTGGAAGATATAGAATTACTACCAGGACAAAACAGCGCAAACATTATTAGTTCTATGGTTTCGAGTTTGCTGGCTGCGGAAGACCCCGCAAACTTTTCCAGAGCCCTAGATAGACCAAATAATATGGAAGCGCTAAGAAGCGCAGAACCATTCAGCGGATTGACGCTTGGTCCTTTTTCTACGTCTCGTTCTATGATATCTGCAGACTCATTGCTGGTACCTCCAGAAGAGTTGCTAGAAAGACAATCTATACCAGTCACTTTACAGCCGTCTTCGATATTGACGTCAATCGGATCTGTAACTAAAAGAATTTTGGATTTTCAAGATTATAAGTCTTTATCTCCAGAGGATAGGGCGGTCAATAATGCAATGGTCCAGCAAATTGTAAAAACGGACCCATCTCTAACAAAAGATCAGTTGGAGAAGAAAAACATATCATTATCAGAAATGCCTGCAGGGACTGGAATATCTTTGGGAATCCCAAAGCTTAATATAATAACATCAGGCCTGAGTAGAAGCAACGCCTCTACTGTGAAAAATAATAACATCAAATCATCAGGTTTATCAAAGTTTGTAGAAAGTAGCATCTTCTCATCGGGAGTTAGCTCAAAAATCATGAGCGAGATTTCATTTGAAAAACAAAAAATAACAACAGCAAAACAGGATCTGCAAGCTTTTCCGTCTGCCACCACACCTGAAGATACTAGAAAAAGTATGCTTGTGAGAAAGATATTGGGTATGGCGGCAGCAACCGTAAAGAAGGAAAAAACGCCAAAATCTAATTTGTCAAAACTAAATAAGATAATGGAGAATAAGTCTACAATAACACAATCTCAAAATAATATAAAAATAACTGGTCGGTCGTCACTTTCGACGAATCCTTCTTATAATATATTTCAAGAGAAACATGCAATTGTAAACATTTCCATTGGTATGGTCAACGATAATACAAGAGCAAAGACAAACGGATTCTCTCCATCTTCTAAAGCCGACGCCAAGATTGATGCAATAGAGAGTGTTATAATGGTTTCTGCGACACCGACAAACAAAGAAAAAGATTTTATACCTGTAAATAATGTAACTTTTGTAACTCAAAGCGAGTTGTCACCACAAAGCCCAGGTTCAATTACTTCAAGTCGTCGTGGAAGAAGAAATACGTCAAGGACAAATACGACCCCCGGATCTAATCGTGGAGGGAGTTACTAATGGCAATACGTAGATTGGGGTCTCAAGGCAAACAACAAAACGCAGATAGTGCTGCTAATGACGCAAAGAGCGTAAAGCAGTCGGAGCCAAAGTTGCAGAGTTCGACAAGCTCTCAGACGTCCAAATTCAAAAAGATCTCTCCAGCTAGTTCTCAATCGGTTACGCAACCAACAGCAACTAAGTCTTTGGCTGCCGGTAATACAATTCAAAGCAAACAAGAGCAAGACAAAAATTCACTAATTATGGAAAGAATTGAAGCTCAGTCAAACGAGTCTGCGTATAACCTGGAACAGCAACAGAATACTTCTGGAACCACCGGCGGTGGCTATTCACTTGGATATGATCTCGAATCGATTGTAAATAACTCAGCGGCAAAGTCTGCAACATTAGTAGAAGGAGGTGTAGCGTCAAACACTTCCTCACAAATGACTCAGGGATTATCAGACACATACAATGCAATGACAGAAAGACAAGAGCAACTAGATCCAGCAACTCAAGTTTGGGATTCGTTGCCGGCAGAAGTTAAACAGCAAATAATCCAAAGGTCGGAACTAGCCAGAAGACTTAGAGAGTTGCGAAATGTTGACCCTTGTGCAGAAATAGCCCCGGTAACGCCCCAACAGACAGGCCCAAGTGATAACGCCCCGGAGGTTACAAGAGATGAAGGTGGTACCGAAGATTATGGTGAATCAGAGCAAATACCATTCCTCGTTCCAAAAAATGTAATAGAAGGAAACGTTATAACAGCAGATAGAGAGGTAACATTAGTAAACAGGCATCTTTTTGATGATAATCAGTGGATTTATAATACAATTACTCTTAGGGATCAATCACTCCCGGAGTTCACCCTTGCACAGGAAACAGGAGATGTCCTGTTGTCTGATACATCTAGGCCAGATGCTCTAAGATATACATCGGGAAAATTTTGGTCTGTTAGCACAATTTCTGGAGAAATGAAGTTTATCAACAAGAGTTATTCTCGGAGAAGAATTGGATATAATCTCGATGCCCCATACAGTTTTCGCCAAGAGCCTCAAAGTTCTAATGGGTCTGGAATTTTAAGAAGTACGGATAACTATGGGTTATTGGAAGAGTACATTCCATCTGAGAATTCTTGGATCTCTACCTATGTTTTGGAATTTGAAAAAAATAAAAAACCAACTTATTTTAATCTTCACAAGGTATATTCGTATCTCTTAGGCCCGGACGCTCCGCCAAATAATCAAATCCTCGGCGCAGGTGATATATCGAAACAAGAAAAGGATAGACTTTATAGTAAGTCAATTATATCACTTGATAAGTTTAGCTTAGTGGATACCGTATTTTCAGCTGAGCAACCATTTTTTGAATCAGAACTCGATAAAATGAGTGTCCCACAGTTTACGTCAGCAAAAATAGAACCAGTTGTTACAAGTCGAAACGAACCAGATGTCCTCGAACCGCAGCTTCCAAATTTGTATAATGCGTACTATAAGGTAAAGAACGTCAATAAACTTTTAGAAGAGTTGTATCATAGACAGATCAATGCGGGCACTACAGAAGAAGCAAGTAGAATTGCAGAAGAAATAGAAAGCATAGTTTCGGATCCAAACCAGTTGTACACAACAATTAACTGTAATCCAGGTACAAACATTTATAAGTTTCCGTGCCAACAAGTCATTGAGATGCAAGAAGCAAACAATTCCTCGTTCAGGGGGTATGGCAACTATGTTGAGATTACTATAAACACACAACAGGGATCAAAAATATCATCCATGCTACATGAAACTGGAATGGATCTTCACATACTTGAGTTGCTAACAACTGAAGATACGAGTATGATACGCACGGTTCCATATGCTGAGTCAATGTCAGAGGCAGTTCTAATTCCACGAGATGCCACAGCAGAACAACTATTGAATTCTGGATTTTCAGAAAACTCAGTTATAAATAACGATGAACTAAAGAGGTTGCAAAGTGATGTAAATAGAGTATGGAACCCTTACATTGAAGAGTATACTACGGAAAATCTTGAACCTTTCTTTAAGGAAACTGTAAGGTCACGACCAGTCGAATATTATTCGAACGAGATAGATAAGAGAGAATATCCATTATCATACGATTATGCAGATACTCCAGGGATTAGAAAGTTTTTAGATACAATAAAGAGGTCTTTGTTTGTTGGAAAATTATATAATTTTCTTGGTCAAAACAACATAAGATCTTTTGGAGATATACTAGAAGGAAAAAAGTGTTACTCTGAGATTATAGGATATCATGTTTATAAACATATTATGGTTGGAAATCAAATAAACCCAAGTCCTGTACAAGAATTTTTCTTTATGGATAGTGATCAGATAAAAGAATTTAAGTTTATCGACACTCAAGTTCGCACGGGTACAAAATATGTATACAGAGTTAAGTCCATAAACTTTGTTATTGGATCAGTCACTAGAACTGAGATAGACGGAGCTGTCTCCAATTTCATTACTGAAACTAACACAACTTATGAAGCAGCACTAAAGTCTGTTACTGTTCCAACGCTTAGAGTAATCGAGGCGCCATTTTTTGAGAGAATAGTATCAGTAGTGCCAAAACCACCAATGGCACCAGAAGTTTCGTTTTTGCCTTATCAGGGTGTAGATGATAAATTTCAAATATTGCTTCAAAGTGCTTTCGGAGAAGCAAGATTAAAACCAATCTCAGTATTACAAGAAGACTTGGGGATACTGGAAAACATGGTATCAGCACAAGTTCCAGACTCCGAAGGAAAGATATTGTACAAAAACGATTCACTACCAGAATATTTTCAGATTTTTAGGTTAGAAGAGGCACCAACATCATATGCTGATTTTGGATATTCTAGCTTTATTAAAGAAATAAAAACAAATGCAAAGTCTTTTTTGCATCTTGAATCAAACATACAACCCAATAAGGATTATTATTACATGTTTAGGGAGTATGATGGAGATGGAATTTCAAACCCTTCAAGCGTATATAGGATCAAGATGGTTAGTTACATGAACGGAATATACATGGACCTTGAGGTATACGACATGAAATCCCCTGTAGAAGATATTGCTGAGATTACTTTTGGTAGTTCGATTCAAATATCTCCTAGTTCAAACCACAGAACAATGAAATTTCCAGCTGGAGTAGAGATCGACTCTAGACAGTTTGCGTTGACCGCTCCTTCGGGAGTAGCTCTTGGAAATAGCCAAAAATCAATTTGGGGTAGAAAGTTTAAGGCAAGGATAATTTCCAAATCGTCTGGAAAAAAGGTAGATATAAACTTTGATTTTACGACAAAATCAAGAGAAGATAAAGGTGCAGATTTATCACAAGCTGAGAGCGCTTTGCAAAAGCCGCCAATCTGTGACTGAGTGCCTTATAAATAAAAAAGAATTTTATTGAAATGTTCTACTAATTATTAGTAGCTTATTGAAAGAGGAATAACATATGGCTTTTTTAGATAACTCGGGTGATATTATATTAGATGCCGTCCTAACTGACGCTGGCCGACAAAGAATGGCAAGAGGAGAATTTAGGATTGTAAAATTTGCTTTTAGCGATGAAGAGGTGAACTATAAGCTTTTCAATGCAAACCATCCTTCCGGATCTGCGTTTTCAGATTTACAGATAATGCAAACGCCAATATTGGAAGCATTCACAAATAATACATCACTAATGAAGACTAAGCTAATTTCAATAAACAGAAACAATATTTTGTATATGCCAATCTTTAGATTGAATGGTGCTGTAAGCCAAAATGGTATCAACTCTACACTGATTGGATCTTATGGTGGATATCACTTGCTTGTCGACGAGACAACTGCTCAAGTTGCCGCAAACGTCTCGCTAGCATCAGGTTATCAATTTGGAACCGTGACTCCCACTAGGAATGCGACACTCCGTGGTGCAATTATAGACCAAGGGCTTGAGACTGGTGGAAACCCACCTATATCAACAGACATGCCAGATGATCTAATAGAAACCGCATATCTAATAAGAATGGATCATAGGTTACTGAATCTATGGGGTTTGGATGCAGATGGTAGTGAAAACAATGTGGTTTACAGCCAAAAGGCAAACTCTTTTGTTGATGACGACGCAATCGCAACATATTATCTTTCAACAACCGATCTTTCAGTTGCGGGCCCAAGAGATGGTCTTCGTGCAGGTTTGCTGGATGGTGGGATAAGTTCAACCGATTTAACAAACATAACAAACCAAGAAGTTTTCAATGGACCAATAGGTCCGAGACTGAGAATCGCTCCAAAATCATCAATACAGGTTCAACAATCATCAGCTTTATTTGATGAACTAGGACAGGTTGGTGGAGACACAATAACCATCGCAACCGGCAAAACCATCGCCGCCGGTAACTGGAAATATATAGACACAATTGTAAATGTTGTGGGCGTAACAACTGGCTACTCAATTGATATACCATATAGACTAATAAAGAAAACTAGCTAATTAGGAGAACATCATGTCAGCAGGCACTTTTTTCAAACCATTTACTACCGCAGATAGAACAACAACAAGAACTCTTTTACACGAAGCAATTCCCATCACAGGGGCTTTGGTATCTGGAACCTACAATGTTGCTGCTGACGGAAGAGAGAAGAATGTAAAAGTTTTTTCTCACAACATGTTTCAGTCGATATACGATTATCCATATCTAAGTTCATCGGCAAATCACTTATTTGATATTTCAGTTGGGATTTCTCCAAGTTCTTCTTTGTCAGCCTCAACTGTTACTGATATTTCAAAGAAAATAAATATATATAACCAAATGGCTCAAGTTCTAAATGGGTATGATATAAGCGGAAATATAAGAAGATTCGATGTTGACGGAGATTTCAGCACCAGTGCAGGAAAAATGGATGAAGCTATCTTCTTTAACTTTTCTAGGTTATTGGTAAAAGACGAAATAAAGAAAGGTTCTTTCAATCTTAAGCTTGGTATGAGTCACTGGACAGCATCTTCCAATCACCAGTTTACAATAACAGACTACAGTGGCTCTGACGGATATTATGTCAATTCACCTGCAGGCGAATATGGAATTTTATTTGCATCTGGTTCTGATACTTTTATGAC
>Ga0070749_10002857_pt1 | contig 11580 bp, 14 predicted proteins | sample VirMetDEL_Nov_18_FD_75180 | JGI IMG/M metagenome (GOLD analysis project Ga0070749, IMG submission 75180) | Aqueous microbial communities from the Delaware River and Bay under freshwater to marine salinity gradient to study organic matter... | ecosystem: Environmental > Aquatic > Marine >...
GATCCCAATCAGCATGATCGTGGATACGAGGTCAATGGACTTTCGGACATCATAGAGCGGATTAATCGCGCGAGTCCCGACGAGAGAACCCACATGGCTATCGTGCAGTTCACGACAGCGGACGTTGAGAGACATCCAGCTGTTGTGGACGTTCTGCGGCTTTATGGAGAGCTTTGAGTGCCGACCTGCTGCGACTTCTGACTAACTGGTTTCTGCCGAGTCTCCAAGCCTTTGCCACGGGACCGTTTTCATTTTTTGCGTTTAAGAATGCTGCTATAAAGGCAAATGTCAATGGTATAGTGTTCATACTATTAAACGCGAAAAATGTGTTTTAGTTTTAGTTCTAGTGTGTTTCTTAGTATAAGTAGATTTTTCTGTATGTTTCTTGTCCGAGTCCCTCTTTCGTTCGCGGTCGGACTGCTCTCCCTTTGCCATTTTTAAGTGTTCGCTTGAACTGTTTAATTGGCAAACGCGAGACCTCCCATACCGTTCTGGATACGGAAAATGTTATAGTTGACACCGTAGAACCAGTTGAGGTCCTGGGAAGGGTTTGAGAACTTGATCTCTGCGTTATCCAAGCGAGAGAAATTGCACGTACCATTGGGCTGGTACTTATCTGCCTTGAGCGCGAATGAGTACATGTAAAGGTAATCAGCGGCCCTTGAATATGCCTGCGATTCGCTTGCATTGGAGCTGTGATGGTAGGCTTGAACGTAGGAGAAATATTTCTTGCTCATGGGGTCGAACACATCAACACCATTCAGGTTGAGCTTGGCATTATCAAAAGTGAATTGGCTAGCGTAAACATTAGAAGCTCCCCACAGAAGAGTCTTGACTGGGTGGTTGAAATAAGACAGATCCACCTTGGGGGCAGCGGTCACGGTCTCGGGCTGAATACGTTGGACCTGGGTAATGAGCATCTCTCTGGGTGAGTTGGCCATTGCCGCGCGCTCATCAGTATCGAGCTGGATGTAGTTGGCGTAATACTTTGTACCAGCACCAGTTCCAGACCCGAACTGAACGCGGACCTCTACGTCGTGATACTGGAGGGCGACCAAGGGGAGGGCGCATCCAGCCTCGTCGCAGCACGAGAAGTGGAGCGGAAGCCACGAACTCTGCTCGACATTTGAAGCATTCCGTCCAGCGAAACCCTTGGCTCCTGTGTTGGTAAGGAACTTGGTATAAAGAGAATTGGCGTAATAAGCATCATGCTCCTCAATCATCTGCCCTCCCACGTAGAGCCTGAAGAGAGAAGGATTGGAACTTTCTGAACCAAAAACACTGGTAACTGTACCAGATGTTTCAGCCCAGATGTAAGTGAGAAGATCACCCTTGCGCGAGATCGGAAGACTGATCGTGTTGTTCGCACCAGCGCTACCGATTGGGAAAAGCTCCACAGGGAACTGCGCGAAGTTGGTATGACGCTTGTACATCGATTGGAAAAAACTGACCTCAGGTTTACCAGTGAGGAAGGCATCCTGGGCTCCCTTTGCCACGAGATTTACAAGTGCTCCAGACATATCTTTACAATTGGGTATTAAAAAAAATACGCCACATTAACCAAATGGACAGGGTTCAATTTCAGACCTTGACCTGGGAAGGACATGACTATGAAGATCCTGAAACGGGCGAGACACACTTCAGGGTTTATGCATTTGGACGAACTGAGGATGGCAAGAGCGTCTGTGTCAAGTTTCCATTCAAGCCGTTCTTCTATCTTGGATACAAGATGAACAAGGATTCGCCGACCATCACCCACGAGAAAATTTTGAAACTTTTTTTTGAGAAGGTGTTGAAATCTGTTATGAAAGAGGAACGTATTCCTTGCGATAAACACAATAACCAATGGTGCAGAGTTTGTCCTGAACATATAAAAGAGGATAAAGAGTGGTCTGACTATAGATGGCCAACCATAGATAAAATTGAGGAGCATCGCGCAACCAATCTCTGGGGTTTTCAAGGTGGAAAGAAAGTACCCATGCTCAAATTGGTCTTCAACACCAAGAAATCTATGAAAACCATGGGAAACAAGATAAAATTCAACTACAGTTACGATTCAACTTTTCAAAATTACGAATCCAACCTGGATCCCGTTCTAAGAGTACTCCACGTATCTGGATGTTCATCCACGGGTTGGATAGAAGTAGCGAACCGTTCTCCTAGACAAAATGAAACCACATGTGACATTGAAATAGAAGTTGAATCCTATAAAGATTTAACACCTCTGGAGCGACAGGATATTGCTCCGTTTCGCACTGGATCATTTGATATTGAGTGCTTCAGTGACTCTGGTTCATTTCCCCAACCAACCAAAAAAGAAGATCTCGTATTTCAGATCGCGGTGACACGTCAGGACTATGGTCGTCCTGAACTGATGCAGCAGGGTCTTTCGATTGGTCCTTGTCAAGAGGCTCGGACATGGGTCTTTGAGAATGAAAAAGATTTGCTTCTTGGGTTTAAGAAATTGGTTCATGACTGGGACCTGGACATCATCACTGGATGGAACATATTTGGTTTTGATTTCGAGTACATCATGCGTCGCTACGAAGGTGACTGGAACTTCATGAAAGAATTCAGTGCCTTCGGGAGGTTCAGGGATGAACGTGGACGAAGTAAGTTGACTGAAAAGTTCCTTTCTTCTAGCGCCCTGGGTGACAATAAGATGAAGATGCTTCCCATGAGCGGACGGTTTGTGTTTGACATGATGCAGCTGGTAAAGCGCGATCTCAATCTGGATTCATACTCCCTGAACAACGTCAGTAAGGACCTTCTTGGGGATAAAAAGATTGACATGCCACCCATGGAAATATTCGACCGATGGAGACGTCAAGATGCCAATGAGATCGGAGAAGTCAGTGAGTACTGTATCAAGGATACCATCCTGCCCATTCAGATCATGGACAAGTTAAAGACCATTCCGAACCTCATCGAGATGGCAAAGGCCACGTGGGTTCCGTTGAGTTTTTTGACGGAAAGAGGTCAACAAATCAAGGTCTTCAGTCTGATGGTCAAGACCGCCACCGAAAATGGTTACTGTATTCCTGTGATCGATTCCAAGAGGGATCAGGATGACGAAGAAGAGCAGGAGAAATTTCAGGGAGCAACTGTACTGGAACCCAAAAAGGGTGCTTATTACGAACCCATCGTGGCATTGGATTTTGCCAGTCTGTACCCAAGTATCATGCGTGCCCACAATCTATGCTACTCAACTTACATATTTGACAAAAATCAAATTAACAAAAATTTTTACGATTATGAAGAATTTGAAATTGAAGGCGAAAAACACTACTTTGTTTCTAAACGTAAGGATGAAGAAACCAAGACCTTTGCACTTTTGCCCAAGATTCTGGCAGACCTCAAGAACTTTCGAAGTCAAGCCAAGAAGGACATGGCGAGGACCAAAGGAACCCCGCTGGAAGCTGTGTATAACGGTAAACAATTGGCTTACAAGGTGGTAATGAATTCGGTCTATGGGTTTACTGGTGTTAGCAAGGGGATGTTGGGACTGAAGGTCATAGCGTCTGCAGTCACGTGTCGCGGCCGTCAAATGATTGACGAAACTAAGGCGACTGTTGAAAGTAACTTTGAGGGTTCAGAGGTTGTGTACGGAGATACGGACTCGGTGATGGTCAAATTTAAATTGGATGATTCATTGACCATGGATGAAAAGATAGCCGCGTCGTGGAAGCTTGGAGAGAAGGCAGCTGATATGTGTGTATTTCCTCCGCCAAACGAGTTGGAGCTTGAAAAAGTGTACTGTCCTTACATCCTTTATTCTAAGAAACGCTACGCGGCTAAGATGTGGGTGCAGAACAAGAGGGGTGAGATGGAGTTGGAGAAGGTGGACATAAAGGGACTACAGGTCATCCGAAGGGATCAGTCTCCGTTCAATCGAAAAGTCGGTAAGAAGATTCTAGATATCTTACTGGATTCGAATGATTCGGCACCAGCACTGGAGTATGCCATGACAAAGGGCAAGGAACTCTTGGATGGCGAAGTATCCAACGAATTACTTTTGGAAACGCGATCCCTAAAAGATGACGGTTTCCGTACGGAATTTGGTACAGATCCAATGGTCTACGAAACTTACAATCAAGGAAAGGGTGAGAAGGATAAGGTCAAGATATATAATAAACGTAATCTTCCTCATGTCTGGGTTCGGGATAAGATGTGGGATCGAAAACCTGGGTCCGAACCTAGGCAGGGGGAGCGTGTAAGTTATCTTGTGACGGACACAGGAAATCCAAAACATAAAATGTTTGAGAAAGCCGAGGATCCAGTCTTTGTGGAAGAAAACAATGTAAAATTAGATTATAAATATTATTTTGAAAAATTGAAGAAGCCCGTGAATGATCTCATGGCTCCAGTGATCGGAGACAAAGGCGATCCACTGGAAAGTCTCATTCCTAAAATCACCTCGGTAGATCAGTGTGAGACTAAGGAGCATATCAATAAGTTTTCGGCGAAAGACCTTCGAGAGTGGTGTGAAAAACACATAACTCTACCAAAGGGTATCAGTAAGTGGAAGAAACCCGACTGGGTTCATCAGGTCTGCGTCATCAAGAAGATCAATACGGCGACTTCTCTGGATAAGGTATTTTCATTTGACAATTTTAACCAAGTTTGAGTTTTTCGCCAACGTAGTACTTATTGTAGGCTACCACTGGATCAGGATCATGATAAGTGTCTGGCATGCAAAGCGGCACAGGCTCGACGTTCTCTTCTAAGTTCAAAACTCCGTACTGTGACTTTAGTGAAATATTGTGAACACATTCTGGAATATGCTCAGCAAGCCACCTGGCATGCTCCAGACTGGCGTGGGGATGCTTGTACCTGCGCTCGAATTCTTCACCTAACTCAATGGCCAAACGGGCAGCAAAGATATAGTTTGTTTCGGCAGACCTGACCCAGATGGCCATGGGGTGGTTGATATTCGAGATACGTTTGTAGCCATGTTCACCCTTCTTGTTCAGTGGACATTGGTTCATCCAATCACCACCCGGATGAAGTATGTGCCATGCCGTATACATCATCTGGGTAATTTCTAAGATCATCTTGCCCACATGTTTGTTGATGTGCCTACTTGCACAAACTTTGGGGTCCCATGAAAGTAAAAAGAGGTTCATCTTCCTTGGACTCTGAGCTCTGAAGTCTGACGGACTTCGTCGTCGGTCCCTGAATAAAAATTAATATCAGGTCATAGTAGATGAGTAAACAACAGATTCACATCACGGGAGCCCCAGGTGTGGGTGTGGATGCAAGTGCACTTGAAGCTCAAGAAGCAAGATTAATGGATTTTACAAAAGATACAAGTGATTTTATAAGAAAAATCCAAAAGACTTTTTTGAATCCATCAGTATTGTTTATCATGATTACAATTATTTTTGTTTTGGCGATTGAAATTCTTTGGGGATCTTACTTCAAAACGGAAGACTCTAAACAATTTGCCAAGGGTTCTTCTAAATTCATTCGATCTATGACCTATTTCTCATGGATAAGTGGTACTATAATTGCATTTGGTATTTCTATGTATTTAGCCGGTTCATTTTTATTCGGAGATGTGTTTGGACCAGAAGATCAAAAGGTGATTGGCAGAGTCACCGCATCGATCGTTTTTGTATATTTCATAAATGCCCTCGTGACTGGTTTAGGTGGCGCATCGACCTATACAATTCTTGGGAATTTTCTCACTATAAAGTAAGATGATACAGGCAACTATCGCATCACTAGTTATTAATGTTTTCATACTTGAACTCATCCCTTTCATTTACGTGAAGTCATTCGGTTGCCCGGACTATCTCGCGAGCGAAGATAGAGAAAATATGATGCGAGGAACGAAGTGGTTCATTCGCCTTCTTGCGTTGGGTTTCTCACTGCTATTTGGATTCTTTATCTTCGGCTCCAACGACATGAATAATTTCTACGTATATGCATCACTGGCTGGTGCTACGTTCTTATTCCTCACCTTTTTTGGAATCTCTGTCGAAAAGTTTTTATTCTTCAAGACGGACAGCTTAGAAGTAAGGTGCAAAAATTTCAAACCCAAATTTAAATTGTCTGATAATTAGTAGATGAGTGACAATCAACCTCGCAAGTACCGAAACATTGCCACAGATTACTTCAACTATTTCACCACCAGGCTAAGGAGAACAGACGCTCAGTCCGACGCGCAGTCATATTTGAATGCAGTCCCTTTTATGATTATGAGCATGGTCATGGTTATAGCCCTTCATGATCTTTTCTCGATGTTCTTGCTTCGATCCACCAAGAGTACGTGCAAGTTGATGGCATGGGGTGGCATTGGAAAGATCGTATTCATACGGTGGATGTTACTTATCCCTGCAATATTTTTCACGGTAATGATCACCAGCTTCTTTGCGACACTTGCTCTAGAAACATGCGATGATGGAGATAGGTTCTGCATCATTGAATTTCTTAACTACAAAATGATTTTCGTTGGAATTGCACTAGGTTTGTTTGTCATGGCCCTCTTTTATGCGTGGAAGCGCAGAAAGGAAGGTTCGGTTGAATATTTGTTGATTGCGTCACTGATGGACCCCAATGGCGACGGACGCTCTAAATTTTTGGATGAGTGTAAGAATTCGAAGGAATTCAATGATATCATGGCTAAGCAGAACACATAACACACTCGTCCTTATTCTCGAGTGAGCAAGCCGCCTTGGCGACTGGGTCCACGGTGAACTGCACAGCCCTTGCCTTAGGACGTGTTCTAAGGTAATACATACCTGTCTTTAGTCCCTGTTTCCACGCGTACATGTGCATGGATGAAATTCTACTCGTGTTTGGATCTTCCAAGAATAGATTCAAAGACTGAGACTGACACACGAAGCGCCCACGGTCGGCAGCCTGGTCGATTAATGTCTTTTGTGACATTTCCCAAACGGTCTTGTACTTTGCCTTGAGTTCATCAGGTATAGTCAGGTTTTGCACGGAACCATTATCGCGGATGATGGCATTCTTGGTATCGTTATTCCAGACTCCCAGTGAGATCAACTCCTTGATCAAATGTTTATTTATGACCACAAACTCACCCGCCAATGTTCTTCGGAGATACATGTTGCTGGTGTAAGGTTCGATGCACTCGTTGTTCCCAAGAATCTGCGAAGTTGACGCTGTGGGCATGGGTGCAAGAAGCAAACTGTTGCGCATTCCATGTTTCTTGACCTTCTCTTTGAGTTCGTCCCAGTTCTGGTTCAGTGGATACTTTGAAGGTTCCCACATATCAAACTGGAGAATGCCCTTGGATGCGGGTGATCCATCGAACGTTTCGTAGGCACCATATTTCTTGGCTTCCTCCATACTCTCCATGACCGATCCATAGTAGATTGCTTCGAATATCTTATGGTTCAACTCTCGGGCATCTTCGGAATCAAACGCCATGTCCATGAGAATGTATGTATCGGCCAAACCCTGGACTCCGATGCCGATGGGTCGGTGGCGCATATTGGATTTTCGCGCGGGTTCGGTAGGATAAAAGTTTCGGTCAATGACCTTGTTCAGGTTGCGTGTGACCGTTCGGGAAACGTCAATTAGTGACTGGTAGTTAAACTTCTTGGTCTTTGGGTTTACGAACTTGGGCAGTGCAATGGAAGCCAGGTTGCACACAGCAGTTTCATCCTTGTCTGTGTATTCCACAATTTCGGTACACAAGTTGGAACACTTGATGGTTCCCAAATTCTTTTGATTACTCTTTTCATTGCACGGATCCTTGAAAAGCATGTAAGGAGTTCCAGTCTCAACCTGACTACGTAGAATCCTCTGCCAGAGAGTGTGAGCATCCATTGTCTTCACCGCCTTGCCTTCCTGTTCGTAGCGTTCATAGGCTTCTTTGAATGCGTCCCCATAGAGTTCTGGAAGATCCTGGCGTCGTCGGGTGAAAATAGAGACCACTTGGCACCACTTTGAACCCTCTCCATAAACAAGTCTGGAATCCACAGAGCCGTGAACAAATCTCTACACCTTGCCTCTTCGTCACCTTGATTAAGTCTCAAATCCAGAAACGCCTCGATGTCTGAGTGCCAGGGCTCAATATAAACTGCGATCGACCCCTTCCTCCTACCTGCCTGATTAACATAACGTGCGGTGGCATTAAAGACCCTGAGCATCGGGATGATTCCACTGGAAGTTCCATTGGTTCCCTTGATATGAGATCCGTCTCCGCGGACATTGTGGATGTGCATTCCGATTCCACCCGCCCACTTGCTAATTTGAGCACACTCGTGGGCTGTCTTGTAAATCCCGTCAATCGAATCATCCTTCATGGCCACCAAGAAGCACGAACTCATCTGGGGCTTGGGTGTTCCAGCATTGAACAACGTAGGTGTGGCATGGGTGAAGTAACCCTGTGACATCAGCTCATAGGTCTCCTTGGCCCTCTCCCAGTCGTCACCGTGAATACCCAGGGAAACGCGCATCCACAAGTACTGAGGACTCTCCATGAGTTTTCCACTGAGTCGCTGGAGGTAGGACTTTTCCAGAGTCTTCAAACCGAAAAAATTGATCTGCATGTCCCTGGCGTGAACAATGGCTTCATTGACAGTGGATCTTCCGATGGTTTCGATGGAATTCCACAAGTCTTCGCTGATGATCTCGGCTTCCCTCAACTTCCACATGGCATCCGAAAATGTCATGGGAATCTGCTTGCGAATGCTACTGGCCACTACCCTGGCTGCGAGATCCTCATATTCGGTCTGGATTGTGGACATACCGACGGCTGTTTCGGCGACCAGAGAATCAATTTCAGTGGAATGTATTCCGTCATATAAACTGTCTATGACTTTTTGACTAATGAGTTCCACGTCGATGGCTTTCTTCATCTCGGTCGTCATGAGATTCTTAAGTCGTTGAGTAATCTTATCGAATTTCATGACAACGAACGACCCATTGCGCTTCTGGATCTTCATTTTGCTAATACTACTATCGAAATCTTTAAAAGGAGTTTCACGGACGCTGGACGGAATAGCGATACACCTTGGTCACTGGGTCACTTGAGCGCACCGCGGTCCCTCCTGGAGCCCTGGCAAGGAGCTGGGTGGGGCGGTTTGTATAAGTGTTACACATAAACTTAGTATCTGGGGTCACGTGACTAGCTGGAAACTGATTATCAGCTGTCTTGGGCTTGACGAAAACAAAGGGATTGTGATCAATCACCAGGGGTTGCATGTCAGGAAAGCAAGCGGGCATCCTTTACTTATCAGTAGCAAATAATTTTTCATACATGCCAGTTCCAACGCCATAATATTTGTCTGTACCATGGATTCCTACTGCTGTATCTATGTCACCTAGACTTTCAATTCCAAATTTATAACACGAATTCATGTTTGGCAGGCTAAAATTCTTCTGGCGTCTCATACACTTGGTGAATGCCACGTCCTCTGGGAGTTTTCGTTCTTCATCGGTGAAGGTTTCACATGCCTTGACCATGGCATCCTTTTTACGTAATGAAAGACCACCGTTCATGATGAACTCAGATTCGCTCAAGGTTCCGCACAGCGGTCCAATATAATCCCATTCTAGCATGTCATCACTTGGTTCCCTGAGAATTATACAATCCATTTGAAATATCAGAATATGTTCTTCGCGAAACTTTTTCCAAAATGATGTATCCATAAGCAAATAATTGTACATGGCAATGTTCATTTTTTTAACATCCAGGACAACTGGTATAAATACACCACCTACTTGATCTTTTACAAATTCTATGACATTCTTTGGTCCCACAACGTATAAGTTCCATCCAGGAAGTTTTTCAATGGCATTCCTTATAACCAGGGGGAGCCAATAACCACATCGCGTCTCCACTATAACCATGGCCTTTGAGCCTTGATGGTTGTAGGAAGCTTGAATATCACTGCGATCCACGTATTGATTCAGGAACTTTCCACAGTTATATTCCATTCTACTAGTTTATTTCATTTTTTTACTTTGTGATTTTACTCAGACTCATCGAAGCTATCATCGTCCTCCACATCGTCGTCAACAAAGGCATACTCTGTAAGCTTTTGTGAAGGCGTAACTCGCAGTTGCTGGAGGCGAACCGTGACACCAAACTTGGTACCAACAAACCAGATGCTTGCCACGTGAACGATTGCAGTCACATACTGACCCTTCTCAAGCTTGTTGAGGTCAAATGGCTCGCGGTCGGTGGTGAAAACCTGAGGAACGAAAGTACCATCCTGGTTAGCCATGACCTTGGTCTTGAAGATAGGGGAATACTTGTCATCAGAAGGAGCCTTGAAAAGTGCAGTGTAGAGTGCCTCACGTACGACGGTCTCGTTCATAGCCTTTCCGAGATACGTTTCGGCGTTCTCAACAACCTTCTTTACCACCAAGTCATCGAACTTCTTAAGAAAGTCCACAAAGGTCGGGTCGTCAGCAGCCATTGGAAGATTGTAACTTACCTTGCCATTGGCGTCCTCAAAAACACCAAGACCAAAGGGAACCTTCATCTTGGGGAGCTGAAGAAAGAGCTTGGAACTTCCACGACCATTGAGGTAGATGGTCTTTCCATTGTTGGCATTCTTGCGAATGTCAGAGAAGGTCACGTCAGAGAGCGAGAGATCAGAGAACTTGATAACAGCAGGAGAAGACATGTTTGGTTTTCGTACTTACCTTTGGTTTCATTTCTTTAAGACTGTTTCACTGGTTCAAAAAAACTTCTCATGTAAGAGTAAATGATGTTCGATATGCTTCTTCGTGATCCCAAGGTGATGGCTTCTATCCAGGCCGCCCTTTTGTTCCTCGTCGTGGCGAACCCTGCCACCTACCGTCTGGTCCAGATGATCTTTGGTGGTCTTTTCAAGGTTGCCAATTCTACCACTGGTTGCCCTTCCGCTATGGGTCTTATTCTGCATGCCGTGGTCTTTGGGCTTCTTTCGTACGGTCTCATGATGCTCAAACGTCCTGCAGTGGTCGTGGTTGCCGATGAGGCTGGGGAGGCCGTGGTCAATGTCGCAGAGGACGTCGTCAAGGCTGATCAGGCGATTGCTTCAGAGGTCATGAAGCGCGAGGGGTACTGGACCAAGATGTAATTTTAAATTATTTAGTAATAGTAAAATGAATAAGCAAGTTATACTTGCGGTCGTCTTGTTTTATGTGGTGTCTAATCCTGCCACTTACAAACTGGTCGAGAGCTTTCTTGGGCGTTTTTTTAGGATAGCCAAGAATGGTTCGCCGACTTTCACTGGACTTTTGGTTCATGCGGCGGTGTTTGGTGCTCTTTTAATGTTTCTTTTGCCAAAGATCTCTGGTTTAAAACATACTCATGAACATGAACATGAAACACCAACAGATATCGGTAGTGTGAATGGACAAAAATTGGATGATAGAATTAATAAGAAACGGGATGATGCACGTATCGAGCGGCTAAGAAAGGCTGGCATTCCAGAAGAAATGATCGCTAAAATTATGAAAAGTCGCGCGTAAGTGACTTCAGCGTCTTAGGCGTCTTCGGTGTAAATTTAATAACATTTGGCTTCCGTTTGCGTTTGGCTTGAATCTTACCCAACTTAAGTGCTTTCTGCGCAGACGGTTGTGTTGTTATTACATTTAGAGCAAATA
>Ga0070749_10002858_pt1 | contig 11579 bp, 11 predicted proteins | sample VirMetDEL_Nov_18_FD_75180 | JGI IMG/M metagenome (GOLD analysis project Ga0070749, IMG submission 75180) | Aqueous microbial communities from the Delaware River and Bay under freshwater to marine salinity gradient to study organic matter... | ecosystem: Environmental > Aquatic > Marine >...
CGTAGGCCTATCATATACATCAAGATTAAAAACCATGCCTTTGGAGGCGGGTAAAGATTTTGAGTCTTCGCAGGGACAGACTAAGCGAATTGATCAAGTGTTGGTTCGATTTTACAAAACATATGGTGCTAAAATTGGCAAGGATGAAAACACGCTTGATGAAATTTCCTTTCGAGACGGCGCGGCCGTATTGGACGATCCGCCGGTACTTTTCACGGGAGATAAGTTATACCGTTTACCTCAAACACCTGATAGGACTGCGCAGGTAGTGATTGAGCAAGATAATCCGCTACCTTTTACGGTTTTATCCTTAATCATGCGAGGTATAAGTTATGACTGAGATAATAGGTAGTGAATATATTCCTTTTTCGACGGGTCATTTAGATTTCTTTTTGCCTCTTCATAAATATGAAAACCTTGGAATTTATATCGGGCATTTGATGGCCAATCCGCAAACCCATATTAGGACGATTGTTAAGGGATTTGATATTTTGTCAATAAGTGCGGTGACAATTCATCATCCTGGTCTTGGTGAAGTTATCAGCATACCTTCAATCAAAGCGCTTGACTTTCCTTTATCATATATAAAAGAGACGAAAAAACTTTTATCAGAAATGTGTGAAGACCATTTTAAGTGCCATCGTTTACAAACGGCGATTCGTGTGGACGACAATGTCTCTTTAAATTGGATAAGAAAACTAGGATTTACAAATGAAGGTGTAATGAAAGATTGGCATAAAGGTCAAGACCATTACCTATTTGCAAGGATAAAAGAATGGCCACAGGAGCAATAGTCGCCGGTACTCTTTTGGCCGGTACAGTTTTATCGACGGTGGGGCAAATCAGAGCGGCACGGGCGAGAAGGCAGCAAGCGGAGGCGCAAGCTGCCCTAAAGCGTGAGCAAGGTGAAGAAATATTAAAACGTGCCGAGCTTAACGTAAGGGAAGTCGCACGTCAGGGACAGGTTTTAAAAGGTCGTCAGATTGGCGGTTTTGCGAAAGGTGGTGTTGAGCTTCGAGGATCGGCCATGACTGTTCTTGAAGACACGGCCATTAGGATTGCTCAAAAGCAAAGAAACATACGTTATCAAGCTGAGTGGGAAGCATCGAGATTAAACCGTGAAGCGGGTATTGAATCGGCCCTTGGTGTACAGCTTGAGAAAGCGGGTATGTATCAGGCGGGCGGTACTTTACTTGGCGGTTTAGGTAGTGCGGCGGCAGCGGGTGACCGATTCGGATTATTTGATGGTGGTTCCGGCGGCGGAGGAGGTAAAAATGCCTAGAATACCTACAGACACGAGTCCAGATTTACTAGGTAGGCCTTCCCGAGTGCAGGCACCTAAGCAAATTGATGTAGCGGCCGAAGCTTTTCAAGCGGTGGGGCAAGCGACCCAGCAAGTTGGTCGAGCAATGGAAGAGATAGGTGCTCGAAGACAGGCCTTTGAAGACCGACGATATATTTCAAATAAAAGAAATGAATTTAACAAGCAAATGAATCAGTTTGTTAAAGAAAATCGTAATACTCTTGATAATCAAGGCTACATTGGAAAGAAACATTGGGAAGAAGTTTATAACGATGAGGCGAATAGGTTAAAGAAACAACTTTTGAGTGATGCCCCTCGTGCGCGATTACAGCGTGAGGCGGGACTCCGTTTTGATAATCTTATTGCGGGTCAAACTGAAGTAGAGAAATCTTTTCGATTTAAGCACTCGACTCGAATGTTTTTTGAAGAGCAAGATCAACATTTTGCAGACATGGCGAATGATGCTTTTAATGATTCAGACATCCAATCCGTTTATGAAAATTTCCAGCAAAACGAAGCGGATCTTGATGGTTTCATGAGCGAAGAGATTTCCCCTATGACACCTCAAGAGCGTATTGACATGTCGGTTGGGGGAAGAAGAAAGGTAGCTGATTCTTATTTTCATGGACAACTAGATTCCCTTTCGGATCGTGGCCCTCAAACGATGTTGGGATTACAGCAATTAAAAGCTGAAATGTTATCGGCCATGGATCAAAAGACGCCGCCTGAAAGTGATGAGCAATTGGCGGCGAAGGAAATGTTTAAGGACTTTTCCCAAAAAGAGATGGCCAATTATATAAACCGACTTGATCGTATGATTGCAAGTACACAAGCGGTTAATGATAAAGTTGATAAGGAAAATCTGCAAGATATAAAATTCCAGCTTAGGGAAGGTCAAGCTGATAACTGGCAAGAAGGAGTCTCGGCAGGATTGCAGATTATTTCACGTATGGACATGACTCCGCGTGAGCGTCAACGGGAAGTTTCCGAATTATTTATGGGTGTGACGACCAACGAATTTCGTCGAAATTTGAATTTAATGTCTAATTCGGAGTTAATGAAGCAATACCCTACTGAAAAAGATTTTATGGAAGCTAAGAAAGGTGAAATGATTGAAAACACCAAAGAGCTTTATAAAAACTTTTTAGGTCAAGAAGTTGACTTTAAGTCTTTTGAAATGGCGAGAATGGTAGATCAACATTTAAGAGTATCCTATTCTCAAATGAAGGCCATGCAAAAGGACAGATTAGATAAACCGTATGATTCGGTTTTGCAGGAAAACCCGCAATTGGCGAGGATGGATGGCGAAACAAAGGGTCTTGCCGAGCTTTCTATGGAAGAGATTTTAGAAATCGCTCCGGCCAAACAAGATCTTATCCGTGATAAACTCCTTCCCATGCAGCGGGAAAATGGGGTGTTTCCTTCAAAAATGCAGGTCGCGGGCGAGCATGAGCTTGCTTCGTTTGGTGAAGCTTTACGATCAAGCGGTCTTGACGAGAAGGCCAAACCTGCTTTTATGGCCGATCTTTACGATAAGGTGGGAGCAAAATACGGCGAGTATGAAAAAGCGTTTTACATGGATGCCTTAACAAAGGGGCATATGAATCGCTTGCAATACTCAGTAGCAACAATGTCGAATAAGCAAGCACAAAAGTACGCGCTTCAATCTATTCAAGCGAACAAAGAATTAACTAAGTTATTTCAAAATGACCCACGCATGAAGGAGATTAACGAAGCGGTACTTGATCAATTAGAGACCTATACTCAGGCCATGAATCAAATGGGCCGAAATGGCGAGACGATTAGTTTAGTAAATGATTACTCAACTATAATCAAGTCCCACGCTATGCAAAGGGTACTTGAGGGAGTCGACGCTGCCGAAGCGGTCGAGGAAGGGGTTAACCTTTTCATCAACGGTAACTACAACGTCGTGGAAAATACGGTAGGAAGGCAGATTCCTATTCCACTTCAACATAATGGTGAGCCTATTAATCAAGCGGCCGTAGATCAATTTATTGATGCTTTTGAGCCATCTTTTGGTCAAGACGATCCATTCAAGAAATTATTCAATCAATTTAATGTCGTTGTACCCGCTGCCTTTGGTGATAGAGATAGGTGGGTGGAAGAGATGCAGGATAAAACAGACTGGCATGTTTCACCAAATGGTGACGGTCTTGTTTTGGGAATTAAACAACCTTTGGGACATGTTATTCCTATTCAGCATGAGGTAGACGGCAAAAGAGAAGAGTTAATTATCAAATGGAAAGATATGAGAAATGTGATGATTAACAACGATATTCCGACATTTTTGGAGGCGGCACCACCTCTAAGACCTTTACCACAAACGGATAGGGTCGGGGCACAACCTGGGATTAGACGATGACCATAAATATAGGGGGCACTCGTCTAGGTGACGAGGCTCAAGAGTACGATCAACTACAACCTACACCTACCTTGAGCGAGACGCTTAAGGCGGGTTATGAGTTAGGTTTGGATGATACCTTTGTAGGTTCTTTGGGGAAGCGTTCGGCCTTAATAGATGTAGAGGAAAGGACGAAGCACCTTCCAAAAATTGATCCAAAAGAGCTCAATCTTAGATTCCCTGATATGCCGGTTCCATTCGATAAACCTATGAATGAGCATACGGCCTCTTATCTCCATGATCGTTTTATGGAAAGGCAAAAGCTTCAATCTAAGATTGCCCGTGGTGTTGAGGGCAGTGGTTTTAGGAAAGCATTATCTTTTGGTGCGGGTATTGTCCCTTCGGCACTAGATCCGGTAGAATTCACCCTAGGTATAGTGGGTGGGTTGGGTATTCAAAAAGCTGCGCAAGCAATTTCGGCAGGCGTTAAGTCTTCCCGCGCTATAAATATTGCCAATAAATTCGCAAAAGGCCCTATTAAATCCGAGTTTGTTGGTGATTTGGCCGCAAACCTTGCTGCCGAGGGTTTGATCGTAAGTCAAAATAAAAAAGAAATGCGCGATTATACGGTTATGGACGGTTTCACCAATGCCGTCGCCGGTGCGACGATTTCCCTGGCCATCAAAGGTGTGTTCAAGGGAATGAAGAGATTGGGTGAAAAAATCTCTGAATCACCCATGAGCATGAAGAGAAAAATAGAAGTCGAGCTTGATGCAAAGACCGCTGCCGAAGCACATGCCACGGCAGTTAATCAAAAGCTTGCCGGGCAAGAGGTGAATGTAGATCCGATTGTCAGGCGTCACCAAATGCACATTGATGCCAGTCCTTATAAGTATGAATTTAGAAAAATGACGAGTACTGAAGTACCAGACAAAACTTTCTATTATACAAGCAAAGGGGAAAGCATTGGTGACACAAAAACTTATCAAGTTGGTGAAGACTTTGGGGACGGAGTTTATTTTAGTGATAATCAAAATATTGCTAACGGCCGAGGGCGCTCATACCGTAGCGTAAAGTTTGACCAAAAGGTTGTTAACCTTATGGACGCAGATAAACCTTTACCAAAAGATATTCAGGGGAAAATCGAACGGCTTATCAAATCTGAAAACATGCCGAAGCGTCCCGGCCAATTTCAGGATGCTTTCACGCTCAGAGAAATTTACGATGGGATTAAGGAAAGCAATCCGCAAGATGCTCACAACCTTATTAATGGTGTTAACGATTACATACATGACAATCTCGGTTTTAAAGGCCTTCGTTATGTTAACGAGATTGACGTAAAAGAAAAACCCCAACCAACAAATGCAATCATGTTATTCGATAAAGAAGACATGCCAAAATTGCAAAAGTTGAGGAAGCATAAACACGTACCTTTAAATCACGAACAAAAAATAGCAGAGAGGAAGGCCCGTGCTCAATTGGATGAGTATACTCGACAGCTTGACGAAGAATATCGCGCCATCGTCAATGAGGGAATACGAGAAGATGTTTCGGCCGATTGGACTCAAAGAGGGTCTGATATTGATACTGAGTTCAAGGCAATGGAAAAACAAGGAACACTCTCGGCAGAGACAAAATCAGCACTCGAAGACTTATCGGATGAAATCAAGAAAGAAAAAACCTTACTCCAAGCGACCAAGGACATGATTGCTTGTAAACGCTCGGGGGGTAATTAATGGCCAATGATTGTTTAAAAGTAATTAAAGCTGCCTATGGTGATCAACTTAATCAAAAAGATATTCGTGAGCTTGTTAAGGAAATCCGTGATGCTCACGCGGATAAGTCGGGAGTTACCCCAAGTGATATTGATCAAGCATTAGCACGATCGATATCAAGAAAAGAAGAGGCCTTACTCATTAAAGAAGTCCAGAAAAAGGACGCTATTTTAAAAGTACAACACAAGCTTAATGGTGTACTTGACCAGGATGCATGGAAAACCGAGATAGACGGTAAAAAAGTATTCACCGACGGGGTGGACGCGGTCGACTCTTTATATTTAGGGGCCGAACGCCACAATATAGGTGCTCAAAGAAACATCTACTCGGATGGTTTCGCCATAGAGGCCAGACACGAAAATATGTTTATCAATCAACTTGATAAAGAGGGTGTCACTGACTGGACTTTATCGGCAAAAGGCGACGATTTACAAGACCTATTTACAGAGGTTTGGGAGCTTCGACCAGGGGGGAAACCTGGAATAACGGGTAATCAAAATGCAATCAAATCAGCACATGTGATTGCTAACATACAGAAATCATTACTAGATACTATGCAAAAGTCGGGTTCTTCGATTCGTGAAATGCAAGGGTATATAATGAGACAAGCACACGATTCAATGTCTATTTTGGACGTCGGACGTGATTCTTGGATGGAATTCATCGAACCTTTGCTCGATAAGAAACGAACTTTCGGTGAGTTAGACATGCATTCCCCGACAAAAATCAGGGAATTTCTGGAAGCATCCTATAAGTCCATAATATCAGGGGAGTACCATATAGACCCTACTGACGGGGGTTCTAGGCGGGCAATTCACTTCAAAGATGGGGCCAGTTTCTTTCAATATAATGAGAAGTTTGGAAACAATAATATCGTCGAATCAATCCTTGGTTCGATTCGTTCCACGGGTCGTAAAGCTGCGACCATGCAACATCTTGGTGTAAAGTTCGATCAAAGTTGGGAGCAAATTATAACAGGAATGCGCAAGCGTTTAGTTGATCAACTAGACGATCTTTCTAAAACAGGTACGTCCAAACAAGTGGACGCTGCCGCCAAGGCCTTACAAGATTTTGAATCTGCCATGGTCTCAAGATTCCCAAAAATATTAAATGAAATGCGTGGTCTTACCCTTATGCCAGGGCGATCAATTCTTGCAAAAGTCGGTCGTAACCTTAGGGCCCTCAACAACCTTACAAAACTCGGTCGTGCCGTCTTCGCGGGTATCACCGACCTCCCAACCAGTGTTTCCAAACTCAGGGCCATCACCGGAAAAGGTTACTTTGAGGCATACCGTGATCTTATTCAAAGATGGTTCGAGGTCTTGCCCCGAGACCAACGACAGATCATGGGTACTCGTATGCACATGCTCTTGGACGATACTCTGGGAGAAATTCACAACCGACACGGTGGCGATATGAATGGCCCCGGTTGGATCGAGCGGAGTCAAAAGAACTTCTTCAAACTGACCGGTTTTAACTTTCAAACTATGTCCTCCAAGGCAGCGGTAGGGAAACAATTTGGAATCGAACTCTATAACTTCAGAAAAACTAACTGGATCGACTTCGACAAGTCAAACGGTGGAAAGCGATTCAAGTACAATTTACAAAGATACGGGATTGGTGAGGTGGAATGGAATATCATCCGCCAATCGAGTGATGATTTGGGAAATAACTTCCGAGGGATATTCCCAGAATCACTTGATAACTTATCCGATGAAATCTTTGCCGAAGGATTAGAAAAGGCGAATAAAAGTGGAAAAGCGAAACTTTCACTTGATCAATACAAAGACGATCTTAAACTACAGCTTGCCAGTGCTTACTCTTCGATTATCGAAGCGTCAGTTCCAACACCTGGGGCAAGGGAGCGCATCAACTTGTATCAAGGGACAGACCCCGACGATCCGGTCGGAGTCCTCCTTCGATTGGTTGGCCAGTTTAAATCGTTTCCTTTACGGGCAGTTCGCTCCGTTTTTGGAATAGCGGCGGATAACCCAAATATTCATTTGAAAAAGTATGGTGATGTTTTATCGAGTCGCCACGCAATGCAAGATGTAATGATGCTTGCCGTTAACACCGCAGCGTTCGGCTACGCAGCAAACACACTTAAAGATTTGGTTTCGGGAAAACAACCAAAAGATCCAAGCGATCCGGGCGTTATCCTCGATGCTTTCCTCGCCGGTGGTACGGGCGGTTTATACGCTGACTTTATCCTGGGAGATTTATCCAAGCACGGTAGAGGCCCTTTAGAGTTAGCATTAGGCCCTACATTTTCCGAAGCATCGAATCTTATGATACTTATGTCAAAAGCGAGAAATGGAGATTTAAAGGCCAGTCAATTATTGCAGACCGCCGTGCAAAATACACCTTATCAAAATTTGTGGTGGTCAAGAGCGGCCTTAGATTATTTACTATTAAATGAAATGCGAGAAATTATGGCCCCTGGGAGTGCCCGTCGAATAGAGCGAGCGGTGAAGAAAAATCCAGGTCTTTTCTCGAAAAAGCAAGAGTTCTTCCTACGTCCGAAAACGAATGCGGGACTCTTGAAAGAAACTGGCCTTAAGAAACCATTAAAGGCCGTGAAAAAGGGATTTGAAAAAGCAGGTAAATTCATAAGGGAGGATTAACAATGACGGTTTCAAATACTACTGTCAAAACACTGTACAACGGGAATGGTAGTACGACAGATTTCGCCATTGCCTTCAAGTATTTCGCCGCCTCAGAGGTGAGAGTTATTCTTCGCGATAACTCTGTCACACCTAACACTGAGACGGTACAAACAAATGGGGTGGATTATACGTTAACAGGGTTGTCGGGTGGTTTGCCCACTACGGTGAGTATGACCGCTGCCCCGGCATCGACCGAACAACTATTAGTCATTCGATCGACAGGGTTTGAGCAAGACACGGACTTCATCACGGGTGGAAGTTTCCCAGCGGATGCCAACGAAACTGCGCTTGATAAATCTGTGTTGAAACTGCAAGAATTAAACGAAGAGCTCGAGCGTACCTTTCGATTGCGTGAGTCCGACACGATTGCTGCATCGGCGTTGGTGTTACCTTCACCGGTAGCGGGCGCGGTATTTCAATGGAATGACACCGCAACGGCCGTTGAGTATGATACGACATTAGGGGCAGCGTCCGAGAAATTTAAGATTTCATCAAACGACACAGATAAAGATTATGCTGTAAGCAAGCTTATTGGTTCAAGTAAAATTACAATCACTGAAACTAACGATGGGTCCAGTGAAACATTAGTCTGGACTATAACATCTGATTCACTTGTCAATGCTGATATTAACTCTGCTGCTGCAATCGATTTCAGCAAATTGGCTGCACTATCGTCAGGAAATATTTTAGTTGGCAATGGTTCAAATGTTGCTGTATCAGTTGCAATGAGTGGTGATGTCACAATTTCGAATGCTGGTGTCACCGCTATTGCATCGGGTGTAATTGTTAATGATGACATAAATGCATCGGCCGCAATTGCTGCTACAAAAATTCACGATGGTTCGGTTGATAATACTGAGTTTGGTTATTTGAATGGAGTCACATCGGCAATACAAACTCAACTCGATTCGAAAACAGACGAATCTGTTTTGACGGCAAAAGGTTCTATTTATGGCGCTTCAGCAGCAAGCACACCTGTTGAGCTTGCTGTTGGTTCTGATGGCCAAGTTTTAACGGCAGACTCAGGTGAGACAACAGGCCTAATCTGGGCCACGCCTGCGGGTGCTCCCGACCAATCATACGAGCTAAACAATCTCGGATTTGCAACAAGTGTCGCTGCATCGGCACTCACAATCGCTTTAAAAACGAAAGGGGGGAGTGACCCATCTTCTGGTTCGCCAGTAAAAGTTGGATTTAGAAATTCGACTGTTACAACTGGAACTTATTCGCAAGTGAGCATCACGAGCGCACTTTCTTTGACCATTTCCTCAGGTTCTACTTTAGGATTTTTGAGTGGGGCCGAGCACTATTTGTACGTGTATTTAATAAACAACGCTGGGACAGCGGAGCTTGCAGTTTCGATGCAGGCATTCGATGAGGGTGAATTAATAAGCACTACGGCCGAAGGTGGTGCAGGAGCGGCCGATTCAAATCAAGCAATTTACTCTGCAAGTGCAAGGTCAAACGTTCCTTGTCGATTGATTGGCAGGATTAAATTTAGTTTAACCACTGCCGGTACTTGGGATGAAACAGGTGATGAATTAAGTGTTTGGCCTTTTAAAATCGAACCGATAAACCTAGCTGCATATTTAAGTAGTGCACCTACTAGCAATAGCGGTAGCTATACAACAGCCGTTTTAAATACCACGCACAACAATAGTCACAATATTTTAAACACTAGTACAGGTGAGGTAACGATCCCAAAAGATGGTCTGTATAATATTTCGTTTAGTAGCTACATAACGACTAATGTGAGTGGGGGAACAACGTCAGTAGCGACCAGGATAAGGCTAAACGGCAGTAGCAATTTATTGAACCCAGCAAACAATGTTTTAACAAACAATACGAGTTTCTGGTTACAAGCAAGCTGTCAGAGGAAATTGAGCGCAGGTGACACTATTCTATATCAGTATGCGTTTACTGTGGCTAACGTAGCAACGCTACAAAATAATTCTGAAGGTACTTTTTTACATATTTCAGAGATAAGATAAATTGTAGGAGGCCATCATGACTCAAAATAAAGCTATGAAAAGTATGGCCGTTTCTATTTTAACTACTATGTTAGCTGGCCTAGTTCTTTTCTTTTTTGATTTCCATAACAATCAATGGCCTTCAGTTAAAACGAGAATACAAGTGTTAGAGAGTAAAGTACTCGGGCAAAAAGAATATCTACAGCGTATTGATGCTAAGACACAAAAGATTTATGAGATTCTAATCGAGCAAAAATGAAAGTCATACCTAAAGACGCGAGTTACTACCTTGCAGACTACCTTCATCATGAGGAATTTAAGTGCAAATGTACTCATGAGCGATGTTTCGTGACCATAATTAACCCAAAATGTATTATGGCCTTTTCAACTTTGCGCAGTATTTTGGGTAGACCTATCGTGCTAACGAGTGGGTTTCGCTGCCCCCCGTGGAATCAATTCGTCGGAGGAGTCGAACGCTCGACGCATCAATCAGGCTCCGCTATGGACTTTCTCTATCCCAGTAACTACGATAAAGAGGAATTTATAAAGGATTGTCAGGCAACATTTGATGTAGTTTTACCGTATGAAAACTACATTCATTGCAATGTGAGGGGGTAATCATGGAAGAGGTAAAAAAAGAAGAAATCGGTATTGAAGAGCTATCTGAGTTAATCAAAGGACTCTTTGCTTTTTCAGGTCATGTGATTGATGCTTTAAAAGATGGTTTTGACTTAACTGATTTACCCGTTATCCTTTCCAAGTTAGGGTATGACCCTGAAGTCAAAGAGGCCTTAGAAGGTCTTGGCAAAATTGGCAAAGAAGTTAAGGACATTGACCTCCAAGAGGGTATGCAGCTTGGAATGATTGTCATGTCAGAGATTCCCGATCTTTTGAAAAGATTTAAAAAATGATTCCTATAATTGACTCTCTTCTTCAAGTCGTGGGAGCTTCCCTCAAAATATGGGATTACTACAACAAAACGAAATTCTACCGTGAGTACAAAGAGCTCATGTTGGAAATTCAGGAGGAAGCGGGTAAGGGGATTTATAACCGTGACCAGGCCAAAATAGATCGAGCACAATATAAGCTTATGGTTATGCTTTCAAAATTTAACGAGCAAGCGAAGGCAATTCATTATGATGAAAAGGACATTTAGCGTACTTTTTCTTATGATTTCTTGTACCACTATCGGGTATAATCTCCGCTTACAAGATAAAACGCTTTTACTAGATCCAAAATTCCCTGGAAAATTAGTTTACCCAACCTACAAGGAAGAGTGCAAGCACCCTAACAGGCGAATTTTTAGAGGGTGTAAAAGAGTCCATGTTGTGGAAGAATACGACTTGAATGACATGGAAACTTTAAACCTACTTTCCGGGGCCAATTTCCAATGTCAATCAACATCAAGGTTTGAATATTAGTCGGGCGGACTCAAGGAGGAGGAAGCTCTTTTTCGGAGGATTTTATGTTTTGTGATATGGATCGTAAAGACAAATTAGTACC
>Ga0070749_10002862_pt1 | contig 11575 bp, 20 predicted proteins | sample VirMetDEL_Nov_18_FD_75180 | JGI IMG/M metagenome (GOLD analysis project Ga0070749, IMG submission 75180) | Aqueous microbial communities from the Delaware River and Bay under freshwater to marine salinity gradient to study organic matter... | ecosystem: Environmental > Aquatic > Marine >...
CTCAAGAGCGCCCATCATTTCATTTAGATACGCATAGCGTACGCCATGAGTTTCTAAAAAGTTATTGATAAAGCTAGACACAAGCCAATTCAATTCCCCTGCATTATTAGGAACCCACTGGCAACCTTGCTCCATCACAGCTTCATCAACGCGAGACCGATCATCAACAGGAATATAAGGCATTACGCAACCTCCTTTCTGATAGAAGGAAATTCGATAGGAAAGTCAAAAGCCAACTCAAGAAGTTTCGAAAACTCTTTAAGACCTGCTTCATGCAACTCAACAGCTTCCTTCGCACCTTCTACAAGGTCCGTGCTTTCTAGCCAATGCCAACCTTTGAAGTGTGTGAAAGCAACATCTGAAATTGCATTAGGTGCAATGCTTTTACACTTACCAACAGCATACACTGGCTTACCGCAACCATATGCCATTCCAATTTCAACTAACGCTCCGCGCTGTTCTTCTTCAAAATCTTCGCAGTAAAGCAACACAAAATCACTGTCGCGCACATCTTCATAGCAAAGATTCCACAGCTCATCTTTTTGATTTTGCACAAAATCACTGTCGTTGTCTAAGTCAATCCAACGAGCCTTAACATCAAACCCCAAATCATCACGCAGATGTTGGAATTTTTTATTGTGCCAAACTTTTCCGGCTGTATAGAATGTAGTCATAAGATTTTCTCCTTTTATCATCTTATATTTTAGTTATGGCATACTTTTAAACTCTTTGCAACCCCTAAAAAATCGTTTAAAATCAACCACTTAGCGGCGGGGGCCCGGCGCCCCCTAAGCCATTGAAATTACACGCTTTTTTACACTGCCTCTGCTACAAGTTGCAGCGCTACCCATCCTGCGCAAACGCATAGTAGAGTTACAACTAAAGTCACCCAAAACTCTTTTATAGCGAATTGAGTTTTTACAATATCTAGAAGTCTCATTTTTTAACCTCCTTTGAAAGCGTACCTGCTTTGCGCAACCCTGCAAAAGCTACGCGATTATTGATTGACGATATAGAACGTCGAGAAGGAACAAACCATGAACCGTTTGACATTTTTACCGCTTGTGGGCGCGGCAAGGATTTTGCCTTATACTGTGTCATGCTGCACCTACCTTTGCCAAAAATGATTGGTCAATGTCAAAATCGAATGGGATACCCAAACGGCGAACCCGTTCGCCTTCAAGTTGAATGCTGGGCGAATAGCTATCGCGCTCAATCATTGAATTGATTTTAGACCGTGGAACCCATAGAGCGCGAACCGCCGCGCCCGCATGATCGCCGCAGCGCACAATGGCAACTGCCTTTTCAGTTTCGCGAACCATAAATCCAAACATTTTAAAACCTCCGATAAGATATGTCATATCATTAATATAGGCATATTTTTAGGTATTTCAAGACCTAAAGTGCATTTTTTTGTAAAAATCTGCTAAGTCCTTGTTTTTAAAGGAAAACAATTTTTTTTAAAAAAAGTGTAAAAAAATGCGTCATTGCCCTTGCATTATGTGCAAAAATCCCTATATTTATAGGTATAGGAGGAATTAAAATGGCTAAAAAATCTCATATCCCCGCAAAAATCCGCAACGCAGTATTCGCGCGCTTTGATTGCTGCGCCGCGTGTGGCACATGGGACGCAGACGCTTGCGGCCATCTGGTTGCAGAAGCCAATGGTGGCGCAATGGTTGCCGAAAATTTTGTGCGTCTCTGCAACCGCTGCAACCAACTGCAAGGCACGGCAACTGTTGCTTTCCGCGCATATGCTACCTATACCGAAAGCCGCGCCGAGACTGAAAGCCGCCGCGCATATTGGGCGAAATATTGCCGCGCCGCCGCCGCCGGTATCGCCAAACCTTACCGGCCCTTGGACTAGGGCCGGCAAAAACTGCCGTTTTTAAAAAAATCTCTAGTTTTTGTAGCCTTACAACCTATAGGGTAGGGCAGTTTTGGGACTTTACAACCTGTGCGTGCGCAGCGCACACTCACACGCGTTCCCTACGGGATTTTTTGAATTTTCGTTAAAAGAGTTGGACATAGTACAAATACTATGATAACTTTAATTTATACATCTAATTTTGTAAAGGAGATCCATTATGATTGAAGAATTATCTTTTTTAGAAAGAAGTTTGCTACTAGCGAGACTAGCAAACACTTCTTACAGAGATGAAGCTTCTGCACGTAAAAGAGGTCAACAGTTAGGTTTTACTGAAATTACTTTTTTAAACCGTGACGGAGCGCAAGCCTATTGCTTTTCAAGCAAAGACGATTTAGTTATTGCGTGTCGTGGCACTGAACCAGGCGAATGGAATGATGTTCGTGCAGATCTACGTGCCGCACTAGTAGCAGCAGAAACAGTAGGTCGTGTGCACCGGGGCTTTAAACAAGAGTGTGATGATCTATGGGCTTTAATTGTTCCTCATCTACGTACTGCTGGTACTCGTAAAGTTTGGTTTTGTGGACACTCGCTAGGAGCGGCAATGGCAACAATCTTGGCATCTCGTTGTCAGCATGATATAATATTACCAGAGGTTGCAGAATTATACACTTATGGGTCTCCTCGTGTAGGTAATAACCGCTTTTGCAATGCTTTGTGTGTAACCCATCATCGTTGGGTCAATAATAATGATATTGTTACTCGCGTACCTCTTTGGCTTATGGGCTATCGACATGATGGTCGTGAGCACTATATTAGTTCCCGTGGAACACTAAGCGCTAGCGCAGGTCTGCACCGGGCATGGGATCGACTAAGAGGCATAGCCGCAGGGCTTGTACGCCTTCGTTTTGATTCTATTGCAGATCATTCTATGCCTGGATATGTAGTAACGCTTGAACGCATAGCAAGAGGAGGAGCATAAGTGAAGCGATTGTTAGATGCACACATGAAAAATTATAAGTCTTTTATATGGCATACAATGAACACCCTAGAAAAACCTATTATGAGAGCCGTTTTTATGAATGGCCGTATCTGGAGAGCCTATAAAAATAAATTTTTAACTATTGAGCCTTCTCGCTGGCCTTTAGAAGATCGTAAATCAGAAAGAAAATAAATGGCAGACACACTTACAGAAAAACTTGGAGTAGTACTAGACGAACTACGTGATGTAATGACTCAACGTAAAGATCGTATAGAAATGTTACGTCGAGAGATAGATGAAATTGAGCAGCAAAACGCAGAACTAGAGAAGCAAGTTAACTCCCTGTTATCGTCGTTTTAGGAGATCGCATGGACGATTATGAGGCAGAACACATAGTAGAAAAGACGGTAGCAGTTCGCCGTGCCATAAGGCAGTTCTATGAAGAGTTTCCTCAGTATTGTCCGTATGGCGAGCTGAGACAAAATATAGTTTCTCCTAAGCCAGAAGGAGCTATAACTAAACGTGTTAGATCTCGTTGGGCAGATCCTGAAGCTCATGAACTTGCAACTGACATTAAAGATACTCTTGATTTAAAAACAAAGTTGCTAAAGAGAAAAAGCTCATGAAATGGTTAGTAGTAGTTATCTTTGCTACTATGCAAGGAGATGTATATATTTTTACTGATCCAGTGTTTGATACGCGTGAAAGCTGTGTAGCAAGCATTTATGATGGTGAACAAATGAAACGCTATGTTCAAAAACTTGTTGTAGAGTATCAGCGCTTACTCCCTATTCGTGCGCTTAATTGCTTAGACGAACAAACTATAAACGACATACTAAATATACAGGATAATGCATGAGAGTTGGTATAAACGGATTTGGTAGAATCGGGCGCTGTCTTGCTAGACATATAATGCAAGACAGAGATGATATGGAACTTGTACAAATAAATGCTAGCGGGCCTCCTGAACACCATATTCATCTTTTAAGTTATGATAGCGTGCATGGACGATTTACGCCAAGAGAAGATTTAGCTTATAAGATAAGTTGGAGTCAGTCACGCGATGCTAGATTCTTAAGTTGGGAAGGCGTTGATTTAGTATTTGAGTGTACAGGTGTTTATAATGATGGTCGAATAGCCAGCGATCATATACGCTATGGACGTGCTGATCGTGTACTAATTAGTGCTCCTGCTGTAAATGTAGATCGTACAGTTGTATATGGTGTAAATGATCATGAGTTAAAATCGTCAGATCGTATTGTAAGCAATGCAAGCTGTACTACAAACTGTCTTGCACCTCTAGTTAAAGTGCTGCACGAGCAGTTTGGAATTGAAAGCGGACAGATGACTACAGTTCATAGTTACACAGGCGATCAGGGAACTATTGATAGAAGACATCGTGATATGTATCGTGCCCGTGCTGCTGGATCAAATATGATACCTACCAGTACTGGAGCTGCAAAGGCTTTAAAACATGTTTACCCTGCACTCGAAGGTAAGATAATGGGCAGTGCTATACGTGTTCCTACACAAAATGTAAGCTGCGTAGATCTTACTGTTAATCTAAGGGTAGACGTAACCGAAAAACTTATCAATGATACAATGTACGCTGCAAGTCGTAGCAAGTATGCAGGCATTATTGGTTATGAGCCTCTTCCTCTTGTAAGCAGCGATTTTAATACAACAAGCGAAAGCTGCATTTTTGCACCAGATCAAACAAGAATTGTTAATAAACACATGGTTCGGGTGCTCGCTTGGTATGATAACGAATGGGCATTTAGTTGTCGAATGGCAGACGTTGGTGCTGCTATGTATAACCTTTAGGAGTAATTATGACGACCTTTCAAGATAACTCTTTTGAAGCTGTGTATGGCTCTTTTTTGAAAATAACAAATACATTAATCGAAGAAGATCATGATCCTTTAATGTTAGCTGCTGTACTATGCACGATTTCGCTAAGCATCTATAGAACGATGTTAAGTGATACAGACTACGATCTTATGATTGATGCAGTTAAAGAATTTAAAGATGAAGTATCTGTACTAGCTCCTAAAGAGAGACTGCACTAATGAGGCACAGCCTAGAAGAGCTAATTAGACGAATAAACACAATGCACGATCTTGCAGTTACGGCTCATCGAATACGCAATGAGTTTTCACAAAGCAGTGGGCGTACCTATGATCATGTATCTTGTCAGCACCTTATAGATCAGGTACAAAGTTTAGCGCTTGGAATAGCGCATGATCGAGAAGGCGATGAGATAATTACAGAAATGGAGTACTTAGATGAACACAAAATTTAGTATCGGAGTTGTAGTTGCTATTGTATTACAAGTTTCTGGTTTTGTGTGGTGGACCGCACAACAATCACAAACTATAGACATGCTTAAAACAGAAGTTGCAACATTAACCAGCCGTATGGCAGTAGAAAATGAAATCTCTGCCCAAAATAATATTAAACAACTACAAGACACTGTAGTACAACACGACCTTTGGATTAACGAAAACTATGATGAACTTCAAGCATTGCTCAAGTTTGCAGAGTTTACAGAAAATAAATGGGCAAGTGCCTATGATGAAGACCCAGGCTACACAAGACAATTTGGAACCAAGCCTGCGATCTCGGAGTAAGTAATGAACAAACTAACTCTATTGCAAGAACTGACTAAAGAACTAAGAACGATTGATGGAGGAACCTCTATTCAATCTTCTAATCTTCCTGGATCTCAGCAATATGAGTTTAATACAGATTGTCATGAAAATTGCTTTCCTGGATATAGATTTTTATACGAAATAAATGATTTTCCTACAATATGCTTTTATATTGTAGAAGAAACCTACCAAGAAATAGAAGCAGGTATTAGATACAAAACTGCCACTTTTAACCTTAGAGGCTATGTGCATGAAGACTTAGGAGAGATAGAAGACTCTACTTGGTGGGCAGAGGCTCTTTTAGATGATATAGAACACGTTCTAAATAATTTAAGAGATCGTGTTGACTGTTTAGTGGATGTAAGAATACTACAGCTAAGTACTGATGAAGGAGTTATGGCTCCTTATGGTGTAGCTGACATGCTGTTCACTATAACATATGAGAGCGAGCTATGAAACATATAATTTTTACCATATTAACAACTTTAGGACTAGCTACTGCAGCAGTTTCTCAAGAAAGAACTCTTAAAGTATCTTTACCTTGTGATAAAGCAGTAAATGTTTTTAACACTTTAAGATCTATGAACGAAAGACTGCTTTTTACAGGAGATACTGTAGTTAGAGAGTCTACTACTAATACTTTTTACCCTGCTGGATTTTATATTTGGGCTAATCTTGATACTCAAACTACTAGTATTACTATTATGTTTCCTGATCAAGTAATGTGCTTAGTAGCTCCAGTAAAAAACTTTCAAGGATGGAAAGGCGATCAACCGTGGGACATGCCAAAGAAAAAGGGTTAGTCTACTATCAAAATTGTGATTTATAACTAAAAGGGTATAAAATGGAATTTAAATGTGAAGATTTTATAGGCATTTGGAAAAATGCATATTCAAGCGAATGGTGCAATAATGCAATTGCTAAAATAGAACAGGGCATTCAATCTGGACTTAGTTTAACTAGGCAAGAAAGTGATCAAGCTATTAACACCGTTAAGGACGATACACAGATATTCACTGAACATGTAATGCAGTCACCTCAGCTAGGGATGTTGTCAAATGACTTTACTGGAAGATTTTGGAATGAATTTTATCCTATGTATTCTAATAAATTTGGAATATTAAATGATGCTGATCCCCATACTATTTATCATTTTAAAATGCAAAAAACTCAACCAGGTCAAGGATACCATTCTTGGCATGGCGAGAATACTACTAAAACTACTTGCAGTAGAATTTTAGCTTATTCTCTATATTTAAATGACATCGACGAAGGCGGTGAAACAGAATTTCTTTACTTGCACAAAAGGTTTAGCCCAAAACAAGGTACTTTGTTATTGTGGCCTGCTGGTTTTACTCATACACACAGAGGTAACCCTCCTCTTAAACAAGACAAATACATTATAACTGGTTGGGTAGAGTTTTAAACATGCACTCCTACAATCGTTTTGAAAAAGATAACAGATTAATCTATTGTCAAAATTGTGGAAGACTTTCTCACTGCGGTCTTCCTCAATACACAGCTTTAGAGCGCACTGGAGGAGAACATTCAACTCCTGAAGCTATAAAAACTTGTAACACTTGTAGATGTATCAACTGCCATGAATGAAAAAAGTTCTAATTTAATACTGTTATCAGATATTATTGAGCAAAAAGTACGCAAAGAAAAAGAGTTAGAGTTCTATCAAGCAGAACTAGCTAAGTTACAAGAAAAAATGTATTGGTTGCGAAGAGATATTGAAGTTAATAATATTATTATTGAGATGATACAAAATGAAACTGTATTAGACATTACTACAAATATAAATACTCGTCTAATAGAAGAGGATACTTAATGTATATTACCCCCTGCATTTCTATTTGTCGCTTTGATCCTTTTACCGGTATCTGTATCGGATGTAATAGAACTCAAGCACAGAAAGATGCTTGGGAAGATATGACAGAAAGCGAACGTATGGCTATTATGAAAGAACTTGGATACGGAAAACGCATGTCCAGAGAAGAAAGGCTGCGAAGATATGACAAAGGATAAAAATGAACGATAAACCTAATATACCTATTACCTATAGTGAACAATTAAACGAATCACTTGCTGCTCCAGCTCTTGATCCTACTTACTTACTTGTTGCTAATGACTTCTTAGCTGGTCAGAGCATTGATGAAATAGCTAAAAATCACTCATTGACAATGGACCAAGTAACCAGTATTATTGAGAATAAAGAAGTTAAATCTTACGTGGATAACGTATATCTAAGCCAAGGCTATTTAAATAGACAAAAAAGGCTTTCAGTTATTAATAAAGTTATCGACGAGAAACTACAAGAAGCTTTTGAATCAGGTGTCTATTCTAAGAAAGATTTACTTGATTGGATGAAACTTCTTAATGATATGGAAACCTCAGCACGACCAAAGCGCGAGACTGGAGTAGCCGTACAAATTAATAATAACTACGATTCCTTGATGAAGGATCTGCTAGGAGACAAAAAATAAATGTCAGCAGGAAAGTATAATTTCACTTGTGAGCAGGGAGCTACTTTTGATAAAATCATAACTTATAAGGACGCTAATGGAACTGCTGTTAGTCTTGTTAATTATATTGTACGAATGCATGTTCGTGAATATAGTGGAGGAGACCTTATAGTTGATTTACATAGTAATGCTACTTCAAATGGTCACTGCATAATAACTGGTTCAGTAGAAGATAGCGAAGATGGAGCTAACGGCAATGTTAGACTTCTTATTGCTGCAGCTAATACTTCTTCTATACCTCCTGGTTCTCTTAAATATGATCTCGAAATTCAATCTCCGTCTGGAGTTGTTACAAGAATACTCGAAGGAAAATTTAATGTAGTTCCAGAGATTACAGTTTGAGCAACAAAGTAACCGTAAGTGAAACAGTACAGACCGTCACTGTCTCCGAGACCACAAATCAAGTTATAGTAACCGCTCCTAATTCAGGAGCTATAAAAGTTGTTGAAGTTGGGGTACGAGGCCCTAAAGGTGAAGAAAATGCTAATGTAGGTAATCTTAACATTGGTATAGGTGAGTTTCAAAACCAGATCACGGTGCGTTCTGCCGACGCCCGTGATCTTTTTATTAGTGCTAATGTTTATGCTCCTGAATCTAATATTGTACTAGGCTCTAATGTTGTTCCTGCTGACAACGAAGTACAAAGTTTAGGCGCGCCTGATCGTAGGTTTAAAGAACTATGGGTTGCAGACGGTACTATTTTTATTGGGGCTAACAGCTCTATCAGCGGCCAATCTATTGATATTTCTAACTTTAATGTTGCTCCTGATGGTACGATTAGAATTCCTGGTGTTAGTTTACAAGCAGATGCTAATGCTATTGATACTGTACAAATTGTTGCTAGTGATATTGCTTCTAATGCAACTATTATAGCTCTTACAGGTGATCCTTCAAATTTAACAACTCCGGTTAAAGACAATATAGTTGCCTCTATAAATTCTATAAGTTCTAATACTGAAGAACGTCTTGATGCTTTAGATGGTAATGTAGTTCAGCTTACAGCTAATATAGGAGTAGTGAGTTCTAATCTTGATGTTTATGCTGCTTATGCTAACGCTGCTATTGCAGATATAGGCGGAGAAGACATTGCTATACTCCAAGTTAACGTAACGTCTCTTTATGATAATGTGGTTGCTTTAGCTGATAATGTAGAAGCAAACATTAATTCAACTACTGATAACGCTGTTGCGCTAGACCTTCGCGTTTCAGCAAACTTAGATATAATTACTGCAAATGTAGAGTCTCTGGATATACGCACTCAAGCTAACATAGACCTTACGACTGCAAATGCTGAAGCACTAGATTCTCGTGTTACTGCAAATCTTAATACACTTGCGGATAACGCTACTGCACTAGAAACTTCTGTTACTGCTAACCTTAATTTAATTAGTAGTAATGTTGTAGCTCTTGATGAAGCTGTAACAGCTAATCTTAATACTCTCACCGCTAATGTTGAGAACCTAGATACAGCTGTAACCGCAAATCTTAATGTTCTTACTGTAAATACCGAAGCCCTAGATACCGCAGTAACAGCTAATCTTAACATTCTTACTGCCAACACTGAGGCACTAGATGTAAGAGTGACAGCTAATTTAGATGTAATAACTGCTAATGTAGAAGCACTAGATACACGTACTCAAGCTAACCTTAATACTCTTACAGATAATGCTACTGCTCTAGAAACTCGTGTAAGTGCTAATCTAGATATTGTTACAGATAATGCTGCTGCACTAGAAACTCGTGTAAGTGCTAATCTAGATATTGTTACAGATAACGCTATAGCATTAGAAAGTTCTGTAACGGCTAACCTTAATACTTTATCTGATAATACTACTGCACTAGAAACCTCTGTAACAGCTAACCTCAATACTCTTACTGCTAACTTAAACTTTTTAGAATTTAGAGTAGAATCTAATGTAGGTTCTAAAGCAGACTTAGTTACAGTAGATACTTCTAACCTAGTTTCTGCTATTAATGAAGTATACTTAAAAACAGGGTTTCCTCAAGCAAACATTGCTGATATTGTAATTACACAAGCAAATATTTCTTCTAATACTGGCAGCATTACTCTAGATGCCGCTAACTTATTGCTTCTTGGTAATTTGATTGTAAGCGGTAATACTACTCAAGTAGATACTACAGTTACTACACTACAAGACCCTATCATCACTCTTGCAGGTAATAATGTACTAGCAACCTCTGACGGTAAAGATAGAGGTGTTGAATTTAGATACTACGAAGACTCTCAATCTAAAATAGGATTTTTTGGTTGGGACGCCTCTGCAAATGCGTACACATTTTTACTAGATGCTACTAATGAGGGAGAAATATTTACTGGAACTGCGGGAGATATAAATGTTGCTAACATCTCAGCAGCGTCAATTTCAGCAGATACTACTTATAGTAATGTAGTCGCCTCGAACGTAACTGCAGAAACTACTTATAGTAACGTAGTAGCTAGTAACATTGTAACTGCTAGTATGCAAGTTACAAATCTAATAGCAGATAGTGTCAGCTCTACAGCTAATACTTTATCTTTAGGAACTTCTGTAGATCTTGACTTTTTGGACGGCGCTTATCAGTATCTGACCTCTTCAACTACAGTTACAGAAGCTATTGATGCCCTTAATGAAGTGCTAGAAAATGTAAGAAATGATACTTTTGTTAAAGCAGTGTCTTTTGTAGCTAACACTACCTCTGGAAATTCTCCTTTACCTGTAACTCTAACTATCACTCCTACAGGTAATGCTAACAACTATGAAATAAGCTGGGGGGATGGCACATCTAATACATCTACCTCTTCTACCTCTGTTTCTCATACTTATAACGTACCTAATGGAGGACTTCAAAGTATTACTGTTACTGCAAAAAATACTTCAGGAACTGGTGAAGGCTCAGAAGCCTTTTTTACTAGAGAAAACTATATTAATATACAAACTCCTTCTCCTATAGCAGCCTTTTCTGTTGCAGATTCTACTATTGATGACTCAGGCTCTATAGTTCTAACCAATAGTTCTCAATATGCAGATTCTTATGAAATAAACTGGGGAGACGGAAGTTCGAACACATCTTTAGGTTCTAGTGGTGCGGGTACTCCTGGAGGGGGCACTGTTTCTCACACTTATAATAACTCAGCAGGAGATGCAGAGTATACTATAACTTTAACGGCTGCCTCTTCTAGTAATGGGCAAGATACTAGTACTAATTCAGATGTATATGTATACTCTGTTCATACTCCTGCTTTTACAGCAAATGTTACTAGTGGAAATAATGAAGAAGCTACTTCTGGACTACCTGTAACTTTTACAAATACTACTGCTACTTCTCCTGGTAATAATTCTGATTTTCCTGATACTATTAGATACCAGTGGGCATGGGGAGATGGAAATTCAGAGTATGTAATTACTGGATCAGGATCTTCTGGAGATACTAATCAAACTATCTCACATACTTTTGCACTATCAGACCCTACAGTAGAAGAAACTTTTGATGTCACACTTTCTCTTTATAACGGACACAGCACTTCTCCCTTTACAAGCGCTGCTAC
>Ga0070749_10002864_pt1 | contig 11572 bp, 15 predicted proteins | sample VirMetDEL_Nov_18_FD_75180 | JGI IMG/M metagenome (GOLD analysis project Ga0070749, IMG submission 75180) | Aqueous microbial communities from the Delaware River and Bay under freshwater to marine salinity gradient to study organic matter... | ecosystem: Environmental > Aquatic > Marine >...
AGCATACACCAAGAGCAGCAGCACACAACTGCACAAGGCTAGCACGATCTAAGTCACCAGCCCAAAGTGCAGTAAATTGCATGCAGACAGCCAAAGATGATGGCTTTTTTGGTTTTTGTTCTTGAATTTTCATGTCGATCCCTTATTTTTTTGATTATGCGTAAGTTATACCATTGTAACACTCAAAACTTACTGAGATGGTATTTGGATCACCCTCAGCAAATGATGCTGTGCAAATACAAGTGTCAAATGTTGCTGTGGTATCTCCATCAGCATCACCAACAGCATCACCATCAACCTCAAAAACGATATTGATAGCATACTCATCTGTTGCAACTGTTGATGATACACTTGCATTGGAGCTGTATGCATTTGTTTTGTTGATAAAGTCAAGCACAGAGCCTGTTGATGCAGATGTGAACTGTCTCATGTAGATTGTGAATGATCCAGTAATTGGCTGATCGTCACCTCGTCTGACACTGACAATTGTGCCTCGATCTCTGATAACTGTTCTGTCAGATTTGGTTTGCTCAAATGAAAAATTACCCTCCTCATATGATACCTCTAATTGCACTGGTGTTGGAGTTGTACCATCTTTGAGTGTGATTTTGCCATCTCGTCTGACTTTTGGTGCTGTTGAGTATGCCATGTTGGCCTCCCTAGTTGTTTAAATTGTGAAAATTAACTATTTGGTAAAGTGTGAAAAACATTAAATTCTATGTTGTGTATAGCATACTCAAGAGTTTGTTGCACAACTCTTGTGCTACGTACATATCTAACTTAGATCTGCATTGTATGATGTTAGGCATGCTCTGATGATATCCTCCTCAGCATCAAGTGCTGCATCATAATCTGTTGGGTACATATCTTTTGGCCTCAAGCGATATGCAAAAGAGATGACAACAATGCTTTGCAACATTGGGCCAACTCTCCTTTGCCTCTCACCAGAGTCCTGAGATGATCTGATGTCAACAGTAAAACCTTTATGAGCCAAAGTATTTGCAACTCTGCCAAAAAACATTGGAGGCATTTTGACAAGGTTAAAACCTGACAATGCACTCACTTTGGCAGCCATCAATGATCTGACTTGTGCAAATGTTTGACTCATCTCAAAAATCTCCTACGATACATATATTCACCAGGTCTGTTTAGATATATCGCTGGTTGTCCAGCTGTCCTTTTGTCAGGCTCATCAGGTTGGCCTTTGTGACCTTCATCGTATACAAAATTGATGATTGAGAATTCATCTTGATAGAGTCTATAGTGCTCTTGAGCTAACTCCAAATATCTTGAGCCAGCACCTTGAGACATGCCAGAATGAAAATCTCTAAAGATGAGATACAAAGTGAGATGTCTATGAGCCTCAGCAAAACTCTCAGGAGATGTCACAAGATACTCATATCCTTGCCCCTGATTGCGTAATCTTCTCAAAATTGTATACCAAGCAGAGTCAAGATACTGTTGATATGATGTGATTGATGATGGCAACAAGTTTGCAAGATCTGTATATACTTCCTCAAGATCTGCATCACTGATAACTGGATACAAACGCCTCAAAACAACAGCACACATGCGTCTAAACAAAAACACAGAGCCTGAGATTGTGACACTGTACTCTTGCATGTAACCCTCACCAAGTATCAAAGATGATGAGAGTTGAGCAGGAGTGTGTGCATATTGCACAGAGCCTGAGCCAAGTATTGTGCAAGCACCAGCCTCAACAACAAACTCACCATTTGGCTTGATGAGTGTGTATGTTGCTGCTGTTGGAGTCACTTGAGCACCATCACGATATATCTCAAGCACAGTGTTTTGTGCTTTGCCTCGCTCAAGTAACTCAGTGACTCTCACTCTTGCTGTGTATGGTGTATCTGTAGCCATTGATTATGCCTGTTGAAATAATACAGCCCAATCAGAGCCATCACAAACAACACATGCAGCTTTGCCAGCAGCCAAGCCAACACCACCAATGATAGGATTGCCATCAGCATCTTGTATCACAAAAGCATGACCAGATGCAGCATCATTCTTAAACCAAAAATATGCACCATTTCTTTTTGCTGGTACTTTGATTGTAGCTGATGAGCCTTTGTTGTTGGTGATAATTTGATGTTGAGAATCTTTGTATGTCAAATCTTTGTCTGCTGTGATGGTTTCAATATTTACACCATTTTTGAATTCAAAGTGACGTGCCACCTTAAATGCCTGAGCTGAGTTATAGTCTGATGCCATGCTAACCTCCAATAGTTTATTTTGTTAAAATTATGGCTTTTTGTTTATGTAAGATTTTGGATATGTAAAGATATTATTTTTTCTTTGCATTTGATTTTTCAATGTGTTTTCTCACTTGATTTTGTGCTTCTCGAAAAGAGATATTTTTGCCTGATTTTTGAGATGACTCCATCAATCTTTTTGCAGTGTTGTCAAATGCTTTTTTGTCATTTTCATAGCTCATAATGTTTTGCCCCATTTGTAGCAACATCATCTGTTGCTGTTTGCATATCTGTCAATAATTCTTTGAGTCCTTTGAGCTTTGCAGCAACCTCAGGAATATGCTGAGATCTTGTATGTCTCTCAATTCGTCTTTGTATCTCTGCTTGTTTTCTTTGCAAAAATTGTTTGTGTGGTATTCTCAAAGCACCTGATTGCATCAATTCCAATCTCCACTGTGCAAAATCAGCATGATTAAATGTAATCACCAGCTCACCACCAAGAGACTCAAGATGATTGAATTTGCTAGTCCAATATTGGCCTCCCTTTGCTGGGTATGATCTCAAATAATCATGTTGAGATGGATGCAAAACAGTGATGCCATTGTCTTGCAGTCTCACTCTGGTCATAGCTGAGTCTGGATTTGCTTTATAGCCTCTTGTACCATTGACACCCGGTGTCTCATGATGAGATTGTAAGTCAGGCAACCAAATTGCTTTTTTGGTCATCTTCTTTGTTTTGCTTGTTGTATCTTCTATATCAAAATAATACAATTCCCAATTTTTGGGATGATGCTTATAAAAAAATCTATTGTTTGATCTTGCTGGCAACACAATGCTTGCTTGCTGTTGTTGCTGCCAGGGTTGTGCTATACTCTCAAATTTCATGTCGATGTCCTATATAAATAATTGGTTATGTCGGTATCCTAGTAAAAAAACTGACTAGGGATGACTAGGAACCGACATGAAAAAAGTCAATCCCTAGCACAGAAAGATAGTAATCTTTTTTTTATTTATGAGTCAAATTATGTGGTTGATTTGATCAAAACACCACGATCATCATCAATAACAGATAGCCCAAGATAAGCATGTCCAATAATTGATGTGATTGCTTTGGCTCCATCTCTCTCCATCTCAACAAGCACTTTGCCCATTGACATTGATTGAGCAGCACCAGGCAAAGAAGCAGGCACACCATCAGCATAAGCAAGAGCACCAATTCCAAACATAGCAGATTGGTATGCACCTGAGTCAGTGTTGACATAAGATGATTTGTAAACATCAACGCCAAGCAAGTTACCAACATAACCAGGCCCCTTTGCCATCAACATCTCTTGTGTTGCTGACATGTATGAGATTGCATTGCCTGTCTCATTTCTCAAAGAGTCTTGCAATTCAGTTAAAGCAACTGGATGCAAAATAGCAGCAAATGGAGCAATGGCACCTTTGTTACTTGCAGCCTTTTCAAGTTGAAAAATAGCAGCAAAAAAGTCATCTACTGACATTTGAGTTGATGCTGAGCCAACTGGATTGGTGAAGTCATCAATTGCATCTGCAGTCTTGTCAGCAAATGATGCCTCATAAGAGCCAGCCATTGATTGTGCAAGTCTAAAAGGATCGATATCAGAGCCGCCAAATCCAGTCATTGATGCAAGGTCTGTGATTTTGTACATCAATGCAAGTCTTGCAACAGCAATGTCAACATGTGCATCTGTAAAATCTTGAGTTGATGCATCTGCAGCCTCTGATCCAGGTGTTTCAAAAAGGTCATATCCATCAAGACCAGCCTTTCTCACACGTATAGTGTCAGAGCCAAGTCCATTGACAGAGCCTGCATAAGAGATAAAAGGAGAATTTCGCAAGTTTGCCACGTCTCGCAATAAAAGATTGATCTCTTGAGATATCATTGCAGAGAGTCTGAGATCTCCCTCAAGAGCCTGATGTGTGCTATCAGATTGGCCAAATGTAATTGCTTTTGCCATGTTAATACCCTCGTATTATAAAAATGTTAAAAAAAATATTTGTATCGTTGGCATCATCTTTTTTTTGATTTTTCAGCTGTTTACTGGTGCGACCATAATCAAAATAAGTGTTGACACACAAAATGAAATAGCAAAAATGTGCTATAAGACATTTATATCATATTATTTGAGGTTTGTACAATGCAAGACAAAAAAGAGTTTTCAGCACACGATATCACACAAGCAAAACACCTTTTACGACTAGCTTATGCTCTTGAGGAGTCTGGTGTAGATCCAGAATGTATAACACGCATGTGTATTTTTGTAGCCACTTGTTTTGCCATGAATCATCAGCTCGACAAAAACAAGTATACACAAATTATCACACAGACATGGAATGAGATGCTTGATGCAGTTGGAGATGATGCATTTGAAATTATCACAGATGATGTTGATGTTGACACTTGGATTGGCAAACCAATCACAGATGATGACCAATAAAAAAAGCCATCTGCAATGAGATGGCTTTTTGTCCTTACTGGTTGAATTTATTTGACTTATTAAGTCATATAAACAACAAGCACAGAGTCACCATCAGCCAAGTTTGCACCAAATGACAATCTGTGTACTCCTCCAACAACTGACAATGTAAATTCATCAGAGTTGGATGCAGAGCCACCAAGAGCAGTTTGATTGAGCATTGCCAAACCGTTTTTGTATGCCAAGATACCATTTGCAAATGCACTGTCAACTTGTCGAGCCAAATCAATTGTTGATGTTGTTGTGCCTGAGATTGTTGACAACTCTTGATATGCTTGGAAACCTACTTTTGCAGCAGTAACAGCATCATCAGCCAATTTGATTGTTGATACACAAGAGTCTTGCAATTTTGCTGTTGCAACTCCAAGATTTTTGAGTTGGAGAGCATTGCTAACACCATCAATCTCAATGCTAGTGTCATCAACCTCAACATTGAGAACATTTGAGCCATCGATAGCAAGACCAGCACCTTCATTGATGCCAACCTGATCACTGTTGATGATCAAACCATTTGTAACAGATACCTCAAGAGAGCCATCAACATTTTGAGCAAGACCAGCACCAGCAACATCAGCATTGATTTTGATTTTTGATACACTGTCATCAGCCAATTTGTCAGTTGTGATTGCACTGTTGGTGATTTTTGCTGTTCCAATTCCAAGATCTTTGACACGTACAATGTCAAGATTGATCTCAACAGTTGCATTATCCACAGATACAGCCAAACCAGTTGAGGAGTTGTATGACAAACCATCACGAGCAACAGATGATGCCAATTTTGCAGGAGTCACAGCTGATGATTGTATTTTTGCTTCTGACACTGACAATGAGGCAAGTTTTGCCTCAGTGATTGCAGATGCACCAACTTTTGCTGATGTAACACTTGAGTCTTGTAATTTTCCAGTTGAAATTGCCAAATCAGCAACCTTAACTGTTGACACAGCAGAGTCTTGCAATTTGCCAGTTGCAATTCCAAGATCTTTGAGTTGCAATTGATTTGAGCCATTTACTTCAATGCTACTATCATCAACAGAGACAGCAACAGCATTGGTGTCAATAAACAAACCAGCACCAGTCTCAACAGCAACCTCACCAGATACAATTTGCAAACCAGCACCCTGATCAACACTGATGGTATTGCCTGATTTTTGGAGACCATCACCAGCTGTGATTTGTCCAAGTCCAGTAAATTGCACAAATACAACATTGTCAGAGCCAAGTGTTGCAACCTCAGATGTTTGCACAAAACCCTGATCTGCATTGCTTGAGCCTTCTTTGACAAAAATTGCAAGTCCATTGAGCTCATCAGCACTGTTTGCATCTGATGATCTTGTCATAGCAGATGATGATCCATTAAAATCATATACACCATTCTCAGCAGCTGATGATTGATCTTTGACCAAAATTCTATCTCCACTTGATAACGTGATGCCATCAAATGTGTCTGTGCCAGGATTTGAGAGATTGATGTTTGCTGTTGAGGCTGTTCTTGCTGGCTCTTTCCAATAAACACCACCACCAACAATGCCATCAACATATGATTTGTTTGCAACGTCTGATGCATTTGATGGTGTACCTGCTTGTAAAGTAGCTGATGAAAAATCCCATGTACCTGTCAAATCTGCTTTGGCTGATGAGACAGCACCATTTGCAATCTTTGCATTTGTGACAGCAGCTGAGCCAAGTTTTGCCTCTGTGATTGCACTGTTTGCAATTTTTGCAGTTGAAACAGCATCATTTTGAATTTTTGCTGTTTGGACACTATCACTGGCCAGTTTGTCTGATGATATTGCACTGTCTTGTATCTGTGTGCCTGAAATTTGTACGCTCATAATGAGACTCCTATGTTATATAATGTTATGATGGTGTATATAATACAATGACATTCTCCCCTGATATAGGAGTGAATGAAAAAGTAAAAGTGTTAGATGTTGTTTCTGTGTAACCATCTCCACGAGTCTGCAAAACCCCATTGAAGAATACATACAGTGTACCACTTTCATAATTTTCTGGTACTGTAAAAACAGTTTTTAAGCCATCAACTTGACTATTGAGATCTGCATATTTCACGTTGGCACCCTCTTGAATTTTTGGATATGTAAAACGAGCCATGTTATGTCTCCTAAAGCACAACAGCAACAGATGCTGTGCCTGATTGAGCTGCAATAAAAACACTTGTAGCTCTTGAATTACCTCCGCCAATTTTGATCTCTATGCTATTATTGGATGGCACAAACATTTTGTCAGATGGCATTGCATCACCATCTGTGCAATCATTTTGGCCAACAAACAAAGGAGATGCTTGAGAGCCAATTGTGACTTTGCTGCATTGTGATGGCAACAAGATCTCTGTTGCATTGGTGTTTGCTGTAAAAACTTTGAAATGTGGAAATTTTGACACTGCTCTCAAATCTTGTGACATGATCACCTCCCATACTTTGCACGCCATTGTTTAACAATGGCATCTCTGTTACTTTGATAAAAATCTGCATCACTCAAACCTCTCTGAATGATATCAGGGCTGTCAATTGGAGGCATTGCACCATTGTTGACATTTGGAGCTGTTTGCTGTGTGACTTGTGGTGTGACTTGTTCTGTGACTTGTTCTGTCACTTGTTCACTGTTTGCTTGTTCACTGTTTGCTTGTTGGAGTTGTTGCAAATGTGGTCTCAAGATTGTTGGTGCTTTGTCTGGATTGCTCACAGCACTCTCAAGCCAATCAGTGAGTGAAATTCTGTCTTTTTTTGCAACATTGGTTTGTGATTTTTCATAACTCCACTCTATTGCTTCAATCATATCATCATCAACAAGACCATGCTTTGAGATGGCTTTGTATCTGTCAAATCTTGAGTTTGCTTGTTGCAGCTGCTCACGATAGTCCTCAAGTTGTTGAGCCAATACATCTGATGTGCCAGCACTTTGCTTGGCTGCATCAAGATCTGTTTGGAGTGTTCTCACTTGCTCCTCTGCTTGTTGTGCTCTGGCACTTACTTTGGCAATTCGTTCTTTAATTACAGACTCCATGTCAGTTTTCAAAACATATACATTGCCATCATCATCTGTGATTGTTTTCATGTCGGTATGTCCTTTTGTTGTAGGTTAAAATGTTAAATATATTGTGCTCTCTCTTTTCTTATCTTCTCAAGCATTGTAATTGCACCTTGCTCATCAAGATCTGGATACATCATCTGCATTGCTGTGATTGGTGAGATAAGTCCTGCACTGAGTTTTTGAACAATATCCTCTCTTTGTGCTTTGATCTCCTCTGGTGACAAAGGCAATGCTTGATAAGATACTCGATAACCAACCTCAGGCAAATTTGCACCCAAAAAGCGATTGGCCAAGATAGCAGATTTTTGCATCAACTGCTCATCTGCCATGCGAAACACTGGAGCATATTTACGTTGTGCCTCTCTCTGTCCTGATCTACTGACAGCCAATACATATCCTGATCTTGGGTCTCCTGATGTTCTTTGCAACTCAGCTGGTGAGATTCCTGATGATGTTGCAACTCTATACTCATATTTTGCAATGGACTCCAAAAATGATGCAACATCTGCACCTGGTTGGAATTGGCCAAGCACAGGCTGAGTGTCCTCTGTCGGCTGAAACATCAATATAGTGCTTGGATCTGTGGAAATGCCTGATCTACGTGCAACAGAGTCTTGATCAAGTTGTGTCAATCCTTGCAAAGTCACACCAATTGCATATTTTTGTGGCCAAGAGCAATCTTTGAGGAGATGGCTATAAAAACAGTAAAACACTGCTGATTGAAGTGAGCCAAAAACAAGCTGAGATTGTGCGTATGTATCCCATAGATAACCAGTTTTTTCAGCATGATACATCACGATTGGCAAAAAAGGATTGCCATTGCTATCAAAATAAGGATATGACTCACCCTCATGAGTTGGATGCCCCATGATCTCCTCACTGACATCTTTGCCAATTGTGCCATCTTGATTGGCCATAAACATACCAAATTTGGGCTTTGCTTTGTCTCTGATATCAAACACATCATAAACATAGTAATGTTTGCCTGCTATGTTTCTCAATCGCAATTCTGCATAATAATTTGGCTCATCTGGTACATCAGGAGAGGCATCACAAATGACATAGTCAGGAGTTACAATTCTGTATTGTATACCTGGATACTCAGCACTTGCACCTTGCACATGTGGAGTCACATCAATCCTCATGATGCACTCTCTCAAACCTAGTGTATATTGCTGCATACGTTGCATCAATGGCCAAAGTCCAGCACGATATATGTAACCATCATGACCAATCAAAGGCTCAATATCTCCAGTTGAGTTGGTGACAATTGGCTTTTCTGTGTATAACACTGCCAACTGTCTTGTCACTTGCTCAAATACATTGCTTGACAAGTCACTTGCACCCCATGCCTCACGTCTGTCTGATGGCAGATGTCTATATAGCTCATCCTCCAGATCTTGTTCCCATGTGCCTTGCAGCATGCGTCTCCTCAATGCTGTGTGTTGCCATCTGCTCTCATCTGCTTGTGTTGGTGCTAGGGGTTTTTGTGGTATCATGACACTCTCACTCTTGTTGGTGGTGTATATCTATAGTCTATGCAGGGCATAATTGCGTATCTAAGGGCATCTATACAATGACCATACTCATCTCTTGACCTTTCTGATTGTGTTCTTTTCATCGTCCAATTCATGATGCTTGCCAATGTTCTTTTTGCCTCTGGTCTTATATAAAATTGTTTACGTGACATAATAGCATGCAACATTGATGCACCAAAATACACACTGTGTCTGTACTTGATTGCTGTTTTGATGGTAAATGGCAAACCTTTTGGAGGCAAATGCAAAATTCTCTCAAAGGCTCTCATCAAAACCAAGTTGCTCATCTTTTTGACTCTCTTATCTCTTGAGCCTGAGTGTGTGTTGTCACCTGTCCAAGTGCATATTGCTGGATCAATGCCATTGTTTTTGCACATCTCAAGTATTGATTGAGCATGGTGCTCTGGTGCTGCAGCTCCACCAACTCTCTCATCAAGCACATACACAGTTGGAGTCTGCACATCTCTCATATCAATACAGCAAAGCACTGCAACCTGAGTGTTTGGCTGACTACCGTGATCAATGCCAACAGCAAATTTGTAATCTCCACCAGCTGGCACAGGTTGAGATGATACCATTGTTGTAGGATCAAATGTATCAAAGATGATGCCTTGAGGAGTCACATCAAGGCTGCCAGTTATACGTGCCTCTCTATCTATTGGCAAATAGTTTGCTGTGATGGTATCAATCTGTTTTTGGCTCAATATTGGCTTGCAGCCTTTTGGAGTTGTCTCATCAACTGTCAACGGTGCTCTATGTACTGATACTCTACCATCATCAATCATGTCTCTGATGTATGATACATCAACACTGCCAACTGGTGTCATTGAGATGGCCAGTGTTCCTGATTTGCCTCCAGCTCCACCTCTCAAAGTACGTGCCAATAGCTCATTGAATGTCAAAGCATCAACTGGCTCATCAATACACACAAGATTTGCAGTTGCTGATGCAAGGCCAAGCCCTTGATTTGCTGTTTTGATTCTGATGATGCTGCCATTTTTGAAGCGTACCACTGGAGCCAAACCCCTGAAACCTTTGCCAGGTACAAACTCAACACTCTCATGTAATTCCTCTTTTGGGCACATAGACCACAATTTTGCTTGTATGGTACGTGATTGCTCATGAGAGTGTGTCACAAGCCATGCCTCAATTGGTGGAGGGTCTGTCTTGAGTGTTGGATGTCTATGCAAACAATGATACAACAGCAAGGCACAAGTTGCGTATGTCTTGCCAACTTGATTGCCACCAAGCAACAACTTGACAGGAGATGCATCATTGATGTATGCCTCTTGTGGTGGTGTAGCACAAAAAAACCTCAAAGGATCTTGCTCACTTCTATGTTTGAGCTGCAAAATCCTTTTGATAAATGAGATGTCTTTTTTGCTATTTATTTGCATCATATAATAATTCAGCTAACTGTGGTATCAATTCAATCATATTCTCAGCAAGCAGATTTTTCCACTCATCTTTTGTGATCTTGTTGTCATCTTGCTTTGCTTCTCTCATATCATCAACACTTTTTTTGAGTTGATTGATGATGATCTCTGTGACACTCCACCAGGGAATTTTAATTCTCATATATATCTCCATAGTCAATTTTTGTTTATATCTTATCACAAAAATCAAGTATCTGTTGATTTGTGCATTGTAAAATGAATCAAGTTCATTTTTTGAAGGGCAACACATTGTTGTATCTTGCCAACTCATCAATGATCTCTTGTCTCAAGATTGGAGGCAAAGAGATGATTGCCATCACAGCCTCTTGACGTAGATGCTCATCAGATGCTGCATCAAGTGCATCAGTTTCTGCCTGCTCTGCTTTGATGGCTCTGATTTGCTCAACAACTGACACATATTGTCTTTGTAGTGCTGCATAAGCTTGCCAAGATTGAGATGCCATTGCTTGTGACATTGCTGATCTCAAATCTTTGGCTTGTGCCTCAAATAGCTCAAGAGGAGTAACAGGCAAATTGGCCTCATCATCTTGCTGCTCTGGTATCTCATCAAAAACAGCATCTTTACGGTAGCCATATCTCCTCTCAAGCAACCAAGCCGCTGACTTCCAATCTTTGTCAGCTGCCTCAATGATTTTCTCAAGTAAAAATTGTTGTCTTTCATGCTCAGCCTTTTTTGTTGCGTGTAAAAATTGTTTATACTTGCAATTTTTGCGTGTTGATTCACGTCCATTGCGTAGCCAGTTATAAATTGTTTTTTCGCACACGCCAATTGCATTGGCAGCTGCTTTGTACGTGCAGCCTTTTTGGATGGCTGC
>Ga0070749_10002866_pt1 | contig 11561 bp, 25 predicted proteins | sample VirMetDEL_Nov_18_FD_75180 | JGI IMG/M metagenome (GOLD analysis project Ga0070749, IMG submission 75180) | Aqueous microbial communities from the Delaware River and Bay under freshwater to marine salinity gradient to study organic matter... | ecosystem: Environmental > Aquatic > Marine >...
AACCATAAATGAAGCTGTGGTAGGGAACATAGCACCCTCGGCGACATGAGCGTTATCATAATATTGCAATAAAGCCTTATTTGATTGGTGGGAAGATATAGCAAAATATGCACTAGCAACACTTCCATTTCCCATACCTATATAAACATCTCCTATACCTAGTCTTGATCCTGTAGTAACCGTGACACCATCTACTGTATAAGCTTCAGCCCATAAAGTATAACTCTGGGTGTCATAAAATGCTATAATATGTTTATTATCACCTATAGAAGTAGCTCGAATTGATGAGGCTCCTGCGCCTCCTAATTCAGTTGCCAATACATATTCTCCTACTTGGGCTATAGTATTACTAACAGCACCATTAGAACCTACGGAAACAGCACGACCATTGTCGATACTTTCGGCGGCAGGAAATGATTTTGTTACGCTATCGGTAGCTCCACCTCCACTACCGTATGTGGTTACATTACCCGACGAATCTTTAGTGAATAACTCACCTGATTCATTTACCGATATTAAAGTACGACCGGCACTAGGGTTAGCTACTGATCCTGAGTTTACTTGACTTTGATATATTCCGCTCATTTATGGTCCTTTTTTATAATTATGGAATCAAAATTATTTCACCGCCATTGTTAACGATATTTTCATTATTAATAACAGAACCACCACTTATTATAAGAACAGAACCTGGTTGCAACGTTAATGTAGCGTTTAAAGTTAAATTGCCAGAAACCGTTACGGTTTGACCCGCGGCAATTGTTGTCGGTGATGTTATAACATTTGGTAATGTACCAACACCACTATCACCACCCCCATGAACAAACATGCGTGAATAATATTCTATCCGCTCGCGATATCGTTGTTCTTCTAGTCGATAAAGCCTTGTCTGTTCGTTAATTGGCAGCCGGGCAATATGTGGTTGATTTGAAAACGCTTGCCAGGTAAATTGAAACATACTTATCCTTTAAGATAAATATACTCTTTTACTGAATACTAATACGTTCTGCGGCGAATTGAATTCTACGTCTTATTTCATTTAACCGTCTAACCGCTTCTGCAGTATCAACAGCTTTTTTACTCGCGAGGTCAGCTAATACCATTGACATATTATCTGCTTCATCTAACCTACGTAGGATTTCATCTTTATCTCTTACTTGACCCATTTTAAAACTCCTTTTCTAATATTAATTCTTGTTTGGGATTCTTATTATAAATATTGCGATACTCAAGAACTGCTAGCTCTTTCGCCTTAGCCTCGACCATAATATCAATATCTAAACCATACGTATCAATTTCATCAATGATATAATCGGAATGAGCTTGCTCTTTGGTCTTAGCTAGATTATCTTGTATCTTGCTTAGTTCAGGCCAATCACCAATATCGGCTATGTCAATACCCTGAGCGGCACATGTCGACTCGACTAAACGCTGATATTCAGCCCGGCGGGACTCAGAATAATGAGTACATTGACGAATATCATCTGGCCAGGTAGTCGCGGCAAGCTTAAGCGCCTGCTCCTCAGTAAGGTCACTAGTATGGAACTTATGATGATGATAATCAAACGTAATAGGAATACCTAGCTCACTATAGATAAGGTCGTATAGCATCTGTACAGAATACATACTAGCCTTATCATCGTTCTCGACAACTAACCGAGCTCGACAACGATCGGATAGCCTAAGATAATTCTTACGCCAACGCGCGGCTGCGGATTCGGGGTCGCCATATGCACCGCCAATATGAATATTGATCTTGTTCTCGAAAGAAGGCTCATATCCCATCAGGTCCCAGGTCTCGGAATGTCGTTCGAGACCAATAAGGGACTTCTTAACTACGTCTTCGTTAGCAGATGCTAGACAATGAAATGGGCCGGGATGCGTAGTTAACCGATGGCCATGAGCTCGAGCATAATCACCGGCCTCGCGAAGAACATCGCGTATCTCATCGTATTGAGGTAAGTCATGTAACTCGTATTGGTCATGCCATGGAAATAACTCCGAGCCGACTCGGAAGAGCTTGATATCATGCTGCTCGTTCCACTCGAGATATTCTAGCAGATCGATAGCGTTAAGTAAAGCTAAATCACCTAACATACTGATACCAGCCTTCTCCCAAGTCGCCTTACGCGCGGTTCTAGAAGTTGTAACCTTATCGAGACCCGAACCACGCTTCGGATTGCTCAAAGTCATATTCACACATGCATAACCTAATCTCATACTATAAAAATAAGTAAATAATTAACGCGTACCAAATCTTAAAATATCGCATTATGCTTCTGGTCATATACCCAATCAGCACATTCATCTTCAAGGAACTCCATTTCATCCTCGGTCAACTCTCTAACCGTTTCAATCTTCTTACCCATGTACTCTGTTACGGAAGTAAGGTAACCGGTTTCGAAATATGCATCAACAAAATCTGGATAATCACTACGAGAAACTCCTGACAGGTCTTCTAACTTAATACGTTTTTCACTAATCGCTTCTAGGAGGTACAAATGGCTAACAAGCTGCTTAATGCGAGTTAGGTCATTGCTCTTATTCTTGGCACTAGCTATAACAAGCTGAATTTGAACTCCTGGGTCTAAGTCATTACCACCATGGTCATTCGTCCATTCGGGATTAGCAACTGCTGAATCGGCAATATCTGCAATTGCGCGCATTTCAGGTGACTGATGACGACTGGTCTTTGCCATTTTGGCTACTTGCTTAAAATACTCTATCATATCTCTTATTCTTTAAAGGTTATATCTAAAGATAGGGAATTGGATTCAAAGTACCAAATTATTTGGTATCTTTTTTCTCGATTTTAATACTAAATTCGCTACGACTATTAAACAAGGCACGTTCATATGTATTTAAAGAAAACAGCCATTTAGCGAGTGCCTTTGTACCATATGTTTTATGATTTAGAATTTTCTCTAATTCACTTAACATACGAGTTACATCATGCTCGACATGCTCATCATGCCAGGCCTGTAGTTCAGATGGCATTGATATATTTTTTGATGCTAAGATATTAGTAGCAGTGCATAATAATTTAGTCGCTCTGTTTTGCCCTTTGGCGAATTCCGCGGCCTTTGATTCTAATTCTGTTAAACGCTTACCATCCCCTAGGCTTTCAAGCATTTTAATTCTTTTCTCTAATGATGATATATCCTTCATCATTCCTTTAGTTCTATGATCATTTAAATAATCTAGAGCTTTACTATCACTACAAGGCATACTATATAAATTTAGGATCAATAATTAACTGGCATCAATTCCCGCTGGCGCTTAATCTCTGCGATTATCTCAGCGCCTTCCTCGGTATAGGTCTCATACTCTAGGAACTCGGTGCATTGAGCATTCCAAGTCACATTACAGATAAAGTCTCCGCCTGGCTTAGGTGACTCGATATTTACATAAGAATCAGGCTTTGCAATTCTAATTGATTCTGCCATCTCACATGCTTGACGCATGGTAACATTTTCCAATGTGATCACGGTCCTAGCCGCTCTCATCGCTTTCATATGCGGCTCATACCATAGATCGCCATGGATGGCTTTCTGGAAGGCTTCAATTTTATCACGAACAACGTCATCAACGCTAATCGTAATGTTCAACTCATCGTGCACTCGGGTCATAAAAGCATCATTCATATCACTCATTCTTTAAAGGTTATATCTAAAGATAGCGATATAAGCAACGCGCTCCAAATAAAAGTTGAAAAAAGTTGAAAAAAAGTTACTCGATTATTTCGGCATCTGAAATACGATTGCAGAACCAGAGATATCCATCTCGTCTTAGAACAGTCTCACAATCCAATGTTTCCTTCCATACATCGATAATCGGTTGGTGATGTTCTAATATCCTACGTTTAACAACATATAGATTATCTTGCCATACAATAATTTGATCGGTGGGTGCCATGTCGTATATAAACGTATTTGAAGTAATAAACTGACTTGGTAGGTCGGAAAGTTAATTATTGAATCTCGATAGTTTGAGTTTTACTTTCTTCCGTTTTAGGAATTGAAATTTGAAGTAGACCATTTTCCAATTTGGCCTTAAGGTTGTTAAGATCAAACTTACGACTAACTCTCCAACCTAGGTTGAAAGCTCTCTTAGCAATATTGCGTCTGATATATTCCAACTGAGCTTCATCCTTGCCTTTTTTGTATTCAACTCGCAATACATCACCTTCTACTGTAAGGCTGATATCTGTTTTAGTTAAACCTACACAGGCAATATCAATATTCAGAGCATTTTCTGCTTCATAAATATCAACTGGAAAATTAAATTTGATTTGATCAAATGGCGCGAAATCAAAGTCACGCTCAAAGAAATTTTTAAATAGAATGTCGAATGGCGAAATGCCAGGTGTTGTTAATTGTGTCATGTTAATCTCCTTAGATGATTGTTAAGTAAACCGACCTACCAAGTATCAGTTTAATATAATTATGTTATTGCGGTGAAATAGGCATACCTTTACCTATTATTCTATAGCATTTGAAATATTTGAATTTATCGTATTCTGTTTTACGTGCATTTTTGACTTGAGCAAGTAATATACCATCATTGAATACCAGTTTACGTACATATGCTCGTAGTAATTTCAAACTAGTACAATTCAGATATAAATGTTGATTTAACATAAATAATGTAAGCCGCTCGCCATTTGTTGTATCATAATATTCTTCCTGTACAGGAAAATCATCATCTTCTATTGCACTGGCTTCTTCATTGAAGTCGATATCATCTTCATCTTCAATGTTACTCATGAGCGAATACTCCCCATCCATGTATTGTGAATCCCATAGGAATTCGATTTTTTCATCGGCATTTAGCTCTTTGAAAAATTCATAATCGTCGCGTGTAATATGTAGATCACTTAAGTCCATTAAGATATATTTGCGTTGCTACATATGTATAATCAGTACCACGGTCATCGAAATATGATTTAAATCCGGATAAGTACTGTTTTAAAGCAGATAATCTTTTCTCGTTATCTGGTATTTGCAGGATATCTGCTATAGCATTTTTCATGTTATCTGAAATCATAGCAACTCCGTTTAATATAAATATGTGTGATGAAATAAAGCATGGCACCTGGCTTAGCCAGATGCACATGCATATGTTATCCTATCGGCCGGAAACTCCTAAACTGTAACCTTTATTGACTGCATTTTTTGCCTCGCGAGCTGTTTCTTCAATCAATGAGAGTTCGGCAAATGTGACTGGATAACGTTGAGTTCCAATTTCAAAATAACCTACGACAGGTTTATTAGGATCATTTTTAAATTCATCAATCCTATAATCTGTCTTAACTTCGAAATCAATAGTATTATAAAACTTACCTAATTTTTTGGTGCGTTTGTTATCAAACCCAAAACTGTTGTTAATCTTTCCCATTTTTACTTATAAATAATTAAACTAAACATACCATCCGAATATGAATGGTCAATAGCCACATATCCTTGTTTAGGAGTGACCAATTTTAAAACTCTATTAAGTGTATCACCGGCATTGAACACGGATATACCTTCAACATCTACATTGATAAGATCACTAGCTAATAATATGATTACACCTTTTTCACACTTATCAAACATTGTTAATACCGTTTTATCAAAGTAATCCATATCGGATGTAACGGTATCAGCATCATATCGCATATTAAGCGATCCAACATTGATACACCAATCTGCAGTATCATATTGAGCTGTATCAAACCAATCGCCTTGTATAATCTGAGCGTTTGGATAGACTCGTAAACCAGCATTAACTAATGGTTCGCTCAAATCGATTCCTCGGTAATTTGGCTCTACATTATATGTTTGAGTATACCAAGCGTAAAAATCACCTCGACCACAGCCAAAGTCCATTATGGTATCTTCTTCGCCTATATATCCGGCAATTGTTGAATAGATACCAAACTGTTGTTCTCGGTTATCATAACCAACAGCCTCCGGAGCATATTCCAAATAATCTTCTGGCAATGCTTCGTTTGTCATTTCCGGTAATTCCGTAACATCAGAATCTTCTGGTGGAACGGTTTCATTGTAAGCTTCTACCTGCAGATCTTCTTCCTGGATATCAATTGTTTCAACGAAGCTAGGATCTAACATTTTTTTAACTAGATTTTTTATTCCCATTTTTTCTTTTCTTTCTTCTTTTATCAAGTCTATTCATTTTCGATTCCAATGTACTTAAATCCATTCTATTTGGATGCGTACGATCGAAATTTTGCTTAGTACGTAATGATATTGCAGCCTGCTTCCACGCCTCATCCTCGGACGTTGTCATTGGCATGAAAAAGTCTTCGGATATATTAATACCATCATTAACGATTGTACAATTACCATCAAAATCATAACTAACTTTCGCTGATGGATACTTATTCATCACCGTCCTCTGTGCCTTCGTCATATGAATTAAATTTGCTATTGAGTTTCATGTTAACATACATATCGGCTTCTGATAATTCGACTACCTCATCATCTAAATCGTCTTGAACCGGCAGTGGCATTGTAATACTACTATCCGAATCGGATATCCAATGAGCTGTAGGAGACGTACCTGGCATATAATTGCCTATCCATCCTACATTGAGATTGGTAGTAATTTCACCACTATCGATTAGTTTAGCTGTTAGACTAGAATCGATATATTGATTTAGCTTCGTGGTATCGACTGGAGTATGAGTATATAATGTCCCCTTTTCAGACATTACATCATATGTCGTATGCGTATTTTTTCTTCGTCTTGCTTCTACAACTTGACCGACTTGGTATGAATTGTAGTATTTGATAATAACATTGTCACCTATTTGATACATTCCTCCTTGCTTTATCAGTTAATAACTTTGCAGATTCGTGATTGAGATACTCCTTTCACTTCAAATTCAACTCCATCATTTTTGAAGTCTTCATGAACTTTGGTCTCTGCATGTGTAACTGATACAGCATCTACCAAATAGGTTTCAGTGGCCCACTTAACCCCTTTTGGGGTATCAGTGGCAATTTTTACTTTTGCTACGTAAAATGGCATAACTAATTGTTTTTAAAGATTAATAATTAAGATTAAATATATATAACTGATTTCAAATAAACAAGAAAAATGTTAATATTGTTTTGGTATTGGTGATGTTCTTCTACCACCTTTTTTACGAATTGATTCCAATTCATCCGCTACATCTAATTCAGCATTTACCATATAATATAAAGCTGACATCTCACCTAAAATACCTCTGAGATTACGATACATTGAATGTGCCATTGGACCACCCGCAGATGCTTTTTCAGCTGTCTCTGCTGCAGCTTTGAGCCGTGATGCAATTGCATCTCGCAATGCCGTACGACTATACGTACCAAATCCTTTAACATTGATTTCTGGATCAATTGGATCGAAATCTTTAGGATCTGCTAAAGTACCATATACCTTTTCCTCTTTGAGTACACTTTGTACTTCTTCTCGTAATTTTTTTCGTATAGAGCTCATTTAAGTCGTTTTCCTTCGTTTAATGTCTGCTGTCTATAAGCAGGTGCAAGTCGCTTGATTTCATTTAATGCTTTACGTGCACGAATAGCAGCTGTTTTAAATTCATTTTTTGCATACCGGTTATGTTCTTCTTCGAAGATTTCCCATTGTGCTTTAAGCTGTAAATATAATTCGTGTGACGTTGGTGTCATGCATGACCTTTAGAATAAATATCACGCATATTCAAATTCAGTATCAGTATTTAGTTCTGTCCAATTCTGAAAGAAAGTCATTCGCAACTGTCGTTCATTTAAAATATCCATTTCCTGAAATATCAATTCGCCATCCAAGTATACTTCACCTATCAGAGTATCTTCATCGACGAAGAATTCCAATTCATTTCCATCTAGTACAGATCCGGTATTTAAATCTTCTAATATCATCATAACTTCCTTTATAATAAATATCGGGAATGTATGCTATTAAGCTGCCTTTATGCGCTTAATTTCTTTTGATTTTATACCGGCCATTGCTAATCTACTATAAAGCTCTTTTTTTGTTTTATGGTGCATTGGAACCTCATGATCACAATGCATTGCATATGTAATCCATTCTAATGTACTATTTTTATATAGTAGCACTTTATATGTATGCCGATATGGATATGGCTTAGATATCATGATTCAGGAAATCTCGTTGTTTATCAATTGCATCTTTCAATTCTGAAGATACCGATTTAGATTCTGCTTTCCTAGGCTCTTCGATAATTTTCTTTTCACCTGTTTTTTCGGTAATATACCAGGCTGGCAATTTCTTTAAAGATTTAATATCATTGTAAAATTTAGCACGTGGATATTTAGTATTATCTTTATTGCATTGCACCGTATATGCATTATCTGGTTCAATTTTAACTATCGTGCCGGTCTTAGGATAACCTAAGAATTTAAAGTTTACTATATCTCCTAATTTTGCTTTCATCTTATTTGTTTTATGCATTGTTCTCTCATTTCCGCATCACCATCCTTCATAGCTTCAAGCAGTACTGCCTTTTCCTTAAGGTATACTTTAGAGAAGTTAGGATCATGTTCGGTAATGCTAATTGTATTATCGAATAGGTCGCAGTACTTAACTGTTTGAGCATCTGCACTAATCTTCGAAAGTCTTTCAGCTTCCCTGGCCTTTCGAGTCTTTCGGTTCAGATCTGGATATTTAGTTTTTTCAAATTCATCAGTAAGATCAATAACCATTTGCAATATATCTTCTGCAGAATCTTTATCGGCAACCGTAAGAAAAAGAAACTGGCTGAGCTCTTCTACACTTACATCCGTATCTTCAAGAACATCATGTAGATAAGCTGCAGCTTGCATTTCCATACTACCGCCAATGTCAGCAACTTTATCAGCAACCGCTATTGGATGCACGATGTAAGGTTCTCCGGTATACTTACGCTTTTGACCCACATGCGCAAGCGCAGCGAATTGTAGTATTGCAATTAACTCTTGTTGTGTCATCGGAACATTGGTTTTTGGAATGGACATTCTTTAATGGTTTTCGGGTCGACTGGCCATTGAGGAAATCGATCTACGGTAACTTGGAATTGGTTATGTAGATTGGTATTGATACCAATGAAGTCTGCAGTACCGACAATTCGTCGACCGTTGCAAATAAACTCAATTCGTTTACCTAATAGATGCCGGAAGTCAGGATGGCTATCTTTTCGCAACTGGTCTTTCATCTCTCAATCTCTTATATCTAAAGATAGGGAAATGATCGACGCGAACCAACCTTTTTGCAAACTTTTTTTAGAAACTTGCGTTTGGTATTACATATGCTACTACAACATTGCCATTAGATAACTTACCGACGAATTTACCGACTTTAGAAATTTCTAATTTCATTGGGTTAATTTTATTTGCCTTAGCGACTTCAGCCGCCGTTTGCCAGGCGGGGTTTGCTGTACTGCCAACTGCTCGTATTATCGTAAAACTAGCTGTTTTTTTATTATCTTTCATCCAGGATTTCATCATTGTTTTTCCTGGTGCACCGTCCCAATTTTCTTCCTTAGCCATTTTAACCAGGTCTTTATATGAAACATCTTTTTGTATCTGCTTCATTGTTTCAGCTTGCATTTCTGTATTGGCAATTTGGGTAATGTCTTTTATCTGATCAGAGGTAAATCCTAATCCAGGCGATGTTAATTTAGCTAATATAGTAGCTGTTAATACACCTTTTCTGGCATATCTTTTTACTTTGCTTAATACATCTTTAAAATCAACTTCAGCCTCGGTTAATCCTTCGCCAATGATATCATCAAATATCTCCTGTTCATCAGATGACAATTCTACTTCTTCTTCCTTTTCACGCAATACAGCTTGAAGTTCTTCTTTAATAATTTGTCTTAGTTCTGATTTTTTCATGATATTCCTTAAGGGTTTGATATAAATATTAGAATCCGGTGGTATTAACACCTCTACCGCCATTTATATTTCCAACGTATAAGTAATAACAATTGTAACATAATAGTCGTAAATTCTCTTTAAGGTGGTTTGTACGGTCTCCATCCTTCCAATCCAATAGCAGTGGTACTGAATAATCAACTACTCGTCGCTCTTCAAATCCACATTCATCACATTTCTCTTCGAAGATTGCATGTTTGATTAAACGCTTCTTTAAATTACCTATACTTTTTAGTTCCGGACATTTACCTGCTAGAATTTTATCAATTGAATACTTGCCCGCCGCCATGGCACTTTTACGGTTACCTTTCTTTGTTCCTTTACCACCGGTATTCTTATGTAATTCAAACAGTGTTTTACCGGTAGCCTCATCTTTATATAATGTAGCATATTTCTTGAAGGTATCATATGATACACGTAGAAATCTAGCCGCAGCGGAACATGTTTTCGTATTGGACATGGCATACCGTATTTCTGTTTCGGAAATATTCATTGGTTGCCGACCTAATCCGTAGATATATGAACTCATTGCATAACTCCCATTTTAGATAAATATATAGGAGCTATCTTTTTTCATACCATAAGCAACAGTTTAGTGAATCAAGTGTTATAGAATATTAATAATAAATGCAAAACCCCGAGGATATACCCCGGGGCCTGCAACCGTTAAAGAACAGCGGATTATTTACTAGCCGCTTCTAGTATAGGCATATTAGCTTCAGTTGGGATATAGATCTTTTCTCCATCCATTTTATCAATATTTCTTACCCATAGATAATGAATATATTGATCTGATAGCTTTCCGTTTTCAATTTCAATTGCTTTTGCCATACCTTTGGCTCGCTCTACTTCTGCTTCTGCATTGAGTTTCTGAGCATCCAAATTGGCCTGAGCTTCTTCTACAAGAATCTTTCTGTTCTGTTCCGCCTGCGCCATTTCAGCACGTCCGGACATTTTGGCTCGCCATACATTATAGGTTGGCCATCCGGCAAGCATTCCTAGTACTACTAGCACGATAATAATTGGCCATACTACCATTTTTACAATTGCCAGATTTTTTTGATGCCGCTGGACTTCATACTTCTCAGCATTGTTAAACATTGCTTTTCGTTGCTGATAAGACATCTTATCAAACTGATCTTGCATATCTGCGTTTGTCATTTTAATTATTTATTAATGGTTATTAATTATTTAACGCTATAAATATGGGAAATAAATCAACGCGAACCGAATAAAAGTTGAAAAAAGTTAAAAATTATTTTCCTGCTCACGCCTAGCTACCAGGTCTTCATATTTTGATATTGCTGGTGCTTCTTTAGTAATATCGTTATACATATCAGCTAATGTTCCAGCCTGAGTGGTGCTATTTTTAAACACATCAATTGCCTTATCAAAACGTTCCGGTGTAAGTTCATCTAATGATTCAATGACAAAATTACCCGTAGCTGGAGTATAAACCATCCAGGTATTATTCGGAGTTGGTCTAAGACTAAATCCATCTTTGATATATGATTCTATTTCTTTCATTTTAAAAAATTTTAAAAATTTTAGTGGGCCTTGCAGGGCTTGAACCTGCGACCTTAGCATTATGAGTGCTCTGCTCTGACCAACTGAGCTAAAGGCCCGTAAAGCGGTTTTAAA
>Ga0070749_10002869_pt1 | contig 11552 bp, 15 predicted proteins | sample VirMetDEL_Nov_18_FD_75180 | JGI IMG/M metagenome (GOLD analysis project Ga0070749, IMG submission 75180) | Aqueous microbial communities from the Delaware River and Bay under freshwater to marine salinity gradient to study organic matter... | ecosystem: Environmental > Aquatic > Marine >...
CCCGCATTCGCGGAGCCTTTGCTTTTATTTTTAATCCTCAGCTTTTGAGGAAGGCTTCGTAGTACTGACGGAACGGATCGCTTTCGTCTGCGGGGATCCCAGCGCGGTAGCCGCCTTTATACTGCTGGCTCTTTCCGTAGAACGGTTCACCTAATTCGGTAATACGGTTCTCGACGTTACCGATCCGTTCGAGGTTGGTCTGGATCCCACCGGGACGATAGTAAGCTTTGCCTTCGAGGATCCGACGACCAAAGTCTGCGGGGTCGTAGAACTGACCCATCTGCTCAGGCGTGGTGTACAGACCTTCGACAAAGCTCTGATAACCCTGAGTTGCAGAGAGATCCCGAGTGATCGGAGCGATACCTTTATCACCTTTCGCGTAAGGTTCGTAACCGGCTGAACGGGCAGCGGTGTAAAAGCGGCTGACGTCTTGACCGTAGTCCCTGCCGGTTTGAAGGTCTTCGTACAAACCTGAGAACAGTTTGTTGAAGTCTTCCTGGCTCTTAATATTTTCCGCGCCGATAGCACGGTGCAGCAATTGCGTTGCTTTACCAGCTGCTTCTTGCTGGGTCAGGTCGCCATAGAAGTCCGTGCTGTACTTAACGTTCGAAACGTCGTAAGGCGGTTTCGTCGGCGTGGGTTCCGGTTCCGGTTCCGGCGTGGGTTCTGGTGCAGGGGCAGCTACCTGTTGAGGAGCGGGAGTCAGAGTGAAAACGCTTTCCCGCGTGGGCATCTTGGGAGCTTTATAGCTCAGAACACCACCGCGACCTTTTTCGAGTGTCTTCGTCTGGAAGGAGGGCAGGAAACCTTCCATGGTTCCAGTTCCCTCGGCTTCGTCACCGAAGAGTTCAGCCAGATTAAAGCCAAACCTGGACCCTGCCGACCGCAGAAGCGAGGGAGGTAACTTGTACCGAGTGGCAGTCATCTGTTTAGAACTTTCTGTTGAGTCTAGTCTACCGAATTTTATTGATCTTTATTTCTCATCTCGAATGTTTTAAAGCCTCCGAACACAGGGGCAGCTTTGTACCCACCCAGTAGTCTGGGTTCTTTGTTTGTTTGCTTCGGATCTTTATCAAAAGCAGCAGACGACAAGGTGGGGAACAGTTCGACGAGACGCGAGTCAGCGTCTTCGGTGCCATCGAGGGTAATCCCGAAATAATCACCTGCGTACCGAGTGGCCATGCTACTGAGGTCTTTCTTCTGAGTCTAAAAGAATTAGTTGTTTTCTACAAAGAATCTCTTCAGGTCGAATCCAGGACCAACGACTCCCTTCAGCACACGCATAGTCATCTTGGCTTCCTCGTGGTCTTTGTAGTACTTTGCTTTGTCTTTATCCGGGGTGTAGCGAACTAATCTTTTATTCTCTTTGTCCAGACAGTCCTGTACGTACAGGTTTTCACGGGTAATAACCCACACCTCTTGGAATCTAAGGAGGGGCATCGCCTCTGTTTCCGCAAGCGTATACAGCTTTGGCGTATAAGCTACTTTCTTTTTAACTTTTTTGCTAGGCGTCTTTACAGTTGTCGACGAGATTTTACTTTCGCTTTTGTTTTTCAGGTTCCTCTGGAGGTTCCTGGCTCTATTCGCAGCCTTAAGAGCAGAGTCGAACTTCTCGATCGTAAAGCATACATATTCATCTGTACGCACACAACCTACATAACCTTCTTCTACTTTGGCTGTAAAGATTTCTTTTTTACAGTCTGCAGGGAGGTTTATAATCTGCATGACTTACGTTTTAAAACGGTTCGAGTCTACCCTATTTTCTCTATTGGTTTGGGTCGATTAGGGTTAGCCGAATCTGTTCGTGCCGCGTGGGAGTTTTGGATCCATCCCACAAAACGTCGACGTAGATCCTTCTACTGCCGATGGAGTTTTTGATGATGAGGATATCGAGCACCTCACCTTCCCTTTCGCTCGCTGCTATTGCTGCAAACTTTTGTCTGTACTCCTCACCCCGCAGAGGATTTACTAAGGAGTGCTGGAACTTGTTGATCTCCTTGACGCGATCTCCCACTTTGAACTTAATTTTCGGTTCCGGTTTTTTTCTCTTGCGTGCTGCTTGTTCCATCATTTTTCAGCCCAAGTTTTGCCTGTCCCTGCGTCAGCTTTCGAGGGAACGACTTTGAGGATAGTCTCAGCCGCCTCACGCATGCACCTCTCAAGTACTTCTTTGTAGTAATCCGTTTTACTCTCTAGCACTTCGAGGACAATTTCATCGTGTACACAGGCAACCAGATGCGCCTCATCATTCAGATGTTCGTTTAATTTCGCCAACGAGAGTTTCAGAATATCTGCCCCTGCACCTTGAACTAGGGTGTTGGCGCACGCCGTCATGGTCGCGTCGTCATAGGAAAGAAGTCGTCTTCGACCGAGGGGTGTTCTCACGTAGCACCATCCGTCTTCGACTAAAGCTGCTCGCTCTCTGTGCCACTGACGTAAACGAGGATAGGCATTGTGGAAAGCAGCGTGGGCGACCTTAGCCTCACCAATGGAGATAACTTTGCCCGACTGAGCTGCGTAGGTTTTGTACTTTCGATACCCCATCCCGTAGAGCAGAGCGAAATTAAGTGTCTTACCTTCTTGTCTCTGACTCTTCTGGACTTCCTCAAGCGGAATCTTGTAGATGAGGCTGGCGGTAACCGTATGGAGATCCTGCCCTCTTTGGAACGCTTCGATCATCTGAGGGATTCCGATCAGCTCAGCTCCTAACCTCAGTTCGATCTGAGAGAAGTCACAGATAATTAGGTCGTGTCCGGGGCTGGCAACGAAGCACTCCCGGAACTCGTTGTTTCTTGGGATCTGCTGAGCGTTAATAGCAAATTGATTTTTTACTTGTTTAGCTGTTTGTTTCTTAGCTCCAGATGAAGTGAAGCGTCCGCTATTGGCGCCGTACTGATTATACTGACTGTGAATCCTAAGAGAAACAGGATTAATATTTGCCAGTAGTTTCTCTGCGTGCTCGAGACGAGTTTCGATCTTGACTCTCTGTCTGTAGAGATTAAGGATTCGGTCGCTGCTATCGAATTCGGACAGGGCGACTTGATTAAGCGTTGGTTTGCCTGTTCTTGCATCTGAAGGTAATTCAATATCGAGTGCCTGGAAAAGTTTGACGCACTGAACCCCAGACCCTGGGTTGAATTCCTTTCGCTGTTTTTTTCCGATTGCCAGCTGTCCATCGATGTTCCTCGGAAGCTTGAGTTCGGGGGGCAGAGCGTTGTCGAGCTCGGTACAGAATTCTATAGTCTTTTTCTCGAGTTCCTCGGAAATGGATTCTTTTAGTGCTACTAGCTTACTAACATCTACGTTGAATCCCCTGTGACACATTGATGCCACCGGGCGAATGCACTTTGATTCGAGAGAGTAGATATCTAGGAGTGACTCCTCAGCCATCTCCTTAAGCTGGTCCGCTGCAATCCTCGGAAGAAGATCGACGTCCTTCGCTGCGTAGACGATCTGCTCTTCTTCGAGGTCTGCTTTTGACCAGTCCGAAACCTGCTGCTCTTTGTCGACCTCGAGCTCAAGCCTTCTTTCAACGACTGCTTTGAGTGAGCAGGAAACGTCGGCGAAGTAAGGTTTTTTCGCCTGTGGACTGATCCGCTTCTCTTTGAAGCCAGCTCTGAGACATCGCTCGGCGAGGAAGGTGTCGAATATTTTCCCTTTGTAGTCGATACCAATCTTTAAGAGGAACTGAAAATCAAAGTTCATGTTGTGAGCTACGAGCATCTCGCGGCTCTCAATAAGTTCTTTGAGTTCCTGGGAAGGTTTTACCTTGAAGCAGTCGATGACATAGACAGTCCGATCCTCATCCTTCTCGTCCGTCGAGCAGAGCTGGAGGAGGCGTAGGTCTGCGATCCTCGCGTCTAATCCAGTTGTCTCCGTGTCGATACAGAGCTTGTTGATTTGCTTGAGCTCCACCAAGGCTGCTCTAAGGGCTTCTTCTGTTGTGATGTAGTTGACTTGCATAATAAAAAAGGCGCCTCAAGGGCGCCCCGTGGGTTCCGTTGCGCCCTTAGGCAGCAGCATAAGTGTAGCGGCTGCGAACGCGCTGCGACCAGCGATGACTGATGAAATTGTTGATGTCGGCCCATTGCTCAGCAGCTTTGATACCGAGCTCGGTCAGCTCCACGTTGTACACAGTGCGGCGAAGGAGTTTGAGGTTCCCCTCATCCCTACCGTCCTTAGAGCCAAAGTCTGTGCTCTTCGTAGTTTTGACCATTCCCCAGTTCATCAGGAGAGTGAGACCCTCACGAAGGGAGGTGTAGATCGGAGAGGTGTGGAAGCATTCGTTGCGGTCGACTCCCGGACGCTTGTCGATCGGCTTGTAATTGTCGTCGCCGTCTTTCATAAAGCCTCGGAAGCAAGCAGAGTCTGCACTGACTTCACCTTTGAAAGCCAGCTCATTCACTGTTGAGACAGCAACCTGACGCAGGGTGCGCTTCTGTCCCTTCGAGAGCGCTGCGAGAATCATTCCGGCACCAAGGCTCTTCAGGCCGTTCATCTGGTTTAGCTCCGCGATTGCATCCGAAGCTTTAGCGATGGCTCTAGAGGGAACGATGTCACTAATTCGCTTCACCTCTGCGCCAGCTTTGCGCTTCTTCGGTGCCTCGATACCCTCGATAGCGAACCGAGCTGCCAGACTCGCCAACTCAGGATTCTTTTTCTCCACACTTAAGGAGAAGAGTTTCTTGGAATCGACGAGCTTGGGGTCGATGTGCTTGAGGATGTCGATCGTGATTTTTGGATTGGCCTCTGTGGCAGCAAGAAGGGCTTTGGCTTCTTCCTGGTTCAGTTTTGTCTGCCCGAGGGTGAACTCGAATTGCATCGAGAGTATTTGAATGACTTGCTGAAAGTAATGGGCCTAGGCAGACATGTCTTCGTTTTTCCGATTATCTTTAGATTCCTGTTGTTCTCTGTTTGTTTTCTGCCACGACCCTAGTCGTGTAAGTATCAAAGCGTACTGTCCCCACTCTGAGATGGAGTCGGCTATCTGCATGGCTATGAGTTCGAAGTCCACTGAGGTGAGCTCAATACTCGTCCTTGCTTCGTCGAGGCAGCTCACACCGTAGTTCTCGAGCATGAAGCTCTGAAGGGAGATGCAGCACTCGAGAGCCTTTCCCTCGTCGTCAAGCCTTGTCAGGTTGATCAGCTGCTGCTTCGCGAGGAAGACAACGTAGATGCTCTCGAATTTGAAGGTGTTGTCTAGTGAGTCTCGGTCGTTGATCTCCAGGTAGGTATCGAGAAGCTGATCCCTTAGCCATTCCTCGAGGTCAAAACGTGTGGCATTTCCTCTGTACTTGACCTCAAGGCTTCGGATGGACTTCGCCAGATGTAACCTGCTCATGAGGCGTCAACTTTGTATACACGGGCTTTCCTCCCACGATCTTATTGCAGATCCACCAGTTGCCTTCGTCGTCAGCCCAGAAGTCACCAATCTTTGAGAAGTTACCTCTGTGCTTACGAGGCTCGCTATAATACGATATGATTCTATCTACTTCATGTAGATCTTCATGGCTTACTGGGCTCATGGCTTACCTCAGTGCGTTTTGAAACAGTGTAGCTGACTCAGGATCATTTTGAATGTCCACGAGCTGAACGTCATCACTGAATTGACTCAGGACTCGAGCCTGAACACCGATACAGAAGGAGGTCCACTGAAGGTCGAGCTCATCCTTCCTTGCGCTGAGTCGGCGTATGAACGGATCGCTAACCTCAGCTTGACCGTCGGTGATCATGAGGACGTCCGCCTTCGGGTCAATCAGAGAGTTGAGCGCGTGGTCGATCACAGAGCTAAAGGAGGTACCTCCGTGCGTGGTCCAACTGAGGACAAACTTCAGAAGCTCAGCGTTATCCGATCTCGCGGGATCGAGGTGAATACTTTTTTGGATCTGAGTATCGAACAGGTGGATCCTTAGCTCTCGGTTTTGTTCAACACATTCCTCCGCGACTACGTAGGCGAGGGCTTTGCTCCAAAGCTCTGCTTCGCCACACATCGATCCGCTTACGTCCACGTACATGACTACGGGACCTCGACTGACCTCTTTGATTTTCGCTTCGTAGTCCTTGGTCAGTATGGTTCTTTGCGCGTACTTCAGCGCAAAAAGTGCCCGACCTTCATCCGTGGCCGCCAGAGCGAGCTCAGCTGGGAAGGCGCGGATGACCTCATCGGAGAACTTCGCACCAACAATTTCGCTGTATGTGCTCTGTGCTCTCTTCGCCCTTTTGCGATCGTTCCAAGCTCGCTTGAGACCGCCCAGCTTGTTTATCAGTCGTTTTAAAGAAGGGTTTCGCTGGAGTTTCTTAGCAAGCTGGCGTTTCTCCTCGAGGTCGTTACTGTGTTTTCCTTTGCCTGGTTGGGTTCCGGCCAAACTGTTAATGGCGTTCTGCGTTTCGTTCGCCGTCCTTTCAACCGAGTCAAGCGCCCGAGAAATTTCAGGCTGAACCATCTGACGGCTCTCCTCAACCGCTTGCTCGATTGCTTTACCTAAGCTTTTGCCTTTCTCTCGAATCTCCGCCGCTTTCGTATCATCTCCTGCCGCCTTCGCCTCTAGGAAAGCTTGGCGCAGTTCCTCGAGCTTCTGACCGCCCTCTGCGATTAGATCGATAGGCAGCTCGTGTTTCTCGATCTGAGCCTCAAGAACTTCACTCAGTTCGTTGAGTATGTTTACGGCGTTGTTACCAGCGTTGAACTGATCTCCACAGGACAAGCTCATCAACCGTGGCCAAGCCGGTGCGTTGCAGATCTCCGCGAATAGCGCAACCCAGAAGGCTGACTCAGGTTTATAGCCAGCGGGGAATTCTGGGTTCGCTCCGTTCTGTTTGGCGCGGAAGTAAGTTTCCACGTCATCGAGAGATACCAAGGGCGTAACCGCACCGGAGTTGTACAAGAAGTCGAACAACTCCTTACCGAACCGCGACAGTTGATTGACGTTGTACTGATCTATTAAATAAGTAACGGTCGGACTAGTGTCTCTGACGAAGTCTTCCCACAGGAAATCGCTGAGTGCGGAGACCGCTAGTACTAGCGGTTCGTTATTAGTGAGCCTGAGGTAGTCACGCTCTTTCTTCAAGTTCATTGTGCAACATCCGAGATTGATTGTGCGATCATCTGTTTGCTTTGCTCGATTGTCTGCGCGAGCTTGACTCCGTCCCTTCGAGCGTTGATGGTTATCCGGCAGTCGGTGGCTTCGAGCAAGCTGTCGAGCTTCTCTTCGAGAACAAGTAAGTCAGCGTGCTGCTTTCTTAATTTCGAGACGAGATTATTTAGGTCTGCCAAGCTCTTGGAGTTGACATTATTAATCGCGTGGTACTCCGTGAGCAGACCGTTGTGTGCTCGTTTGAGACTGGCGATAAGTTTCTCCGCTGTAGGTATCGCCTGGTCTAGGACCTCTTTGATTACAGGGATGTCCTCGGTTGTCTGATAGACGATGTGGATCAGCGAGCGGTGGAGATGTTCCGGGTAGACCGAGTCGTCACCCTGCACTAAAGCCCAAGCTTTCATGAAGCGGAGGATTTGTACCCTTCGTCTGTCCGAGATGGTGATCCCTCTGGACGTAAGTAAGTCAAAGACCTGCCCGAACCTATCGAGAAACTCTTCCGAAACCTCGATATTCTGAGCTTCTGTCTGAAGTTCCGTGAGGTCTTTGTAGGTCAGGTCGGTTACAACCTTCGGTCGAGTCTCGAGACCTAAAGCCCAAAGATCAAGCAGTCTCTTGGAAGTGGACTTCTTGAGGGGTTCTACCGTTGGGCGGAACAGAAACCGATCACAGAAAGCCTGCAACGACTCTTCGGTTGGGAAGCTGTTAGTCGCGGCGACAATTGACTGAATCGGGGTTTGGATTACCTCTCTCCCGTTGTTAAAGGTTCGCTCGTTGAGGATGGTGAGCAGACTGTTCAGGACGGCACTGCTACCTCTGAACAGCTCATCGAGAAACGCGATGTTTGCGCTGGGTAGGTATCCTTCCACGTCCCGCACGTACTCATCCTTCAGCAGTTTCGAGACAGCTACGGGGCCGAAAAGTTCTGACGGGTCCGTGGTTGGAGACAGGAGATAGCCGAAGAACTTCGAGTTCTTGAACCCGTTGCTGATCTCGCGGACAAGTTCTGATTTACCAGTACCAGGGAGACCAAAGAGGAAACAGTTCTGTTTAGTTATTACCGAGGCGAGTACACCATCGATAACATCTTCCCTTTCAAGAAACTTAGTGTTTAGTGCTGAGCGAAAGTTTTGGAGCTTGGTGAAAAGTTGTTCCTTCATTGTCAGAAGTCGCAGTCGTTAGTGTTGGTTGGGTTCATTTGTTTCACCTCTTCGAGTATGTCGTCGAGGTTTACGTTTGAAGCGCGGATCAGTTCCGTGCGTTGCTCAAACAGCTGCTGCAAGTGTCTAGCGCGCTGCTCGTAGACATCCTTCTCTGTCTGGATGTTGTCGTAAAGCTTATCGAGTTGGTCCTGTGTCTCTGCTTCCTGGATCTGAGCCAGTAGATCACGGTAAGTTCCAGACAAGGCGAGCGAACGCTTCAGGCTCTCGATTCCCTCTGAGGAATCTCGCTTAGAGACGATGCTCTCGAGTTCCTTGCGGATAACTCCTTTGAGCTCAGTGAACTTCTGATAAGCGGCATGCTTAGCTTTGGCATCAGCGGCTTGGAGTTTGACGCCCACGTCCATCAGCTCGCGAGACAACTGCGAAAGATTCTGAAAGCCAGGGCAGTGCGTGGCAATCAGTTCGAGTTCTTGCGCAGCGATTTCCCAAGACCCTCTTCGCTTGTCTCCTCCCGTTTGCCTCGCACCAACCTTGCTCGGGATCCGAACATCCAGGTCGTCGAGGAGCTCTGCTGCCTTTAGGCATGCTCTGTCTGCAGCTCCAACTTTGGCAGCTTCTAGAACCTCCGTCGTGTTTACCAGTGCGGCTTCGCGTATTTCCGCGCTCAGAGGGTGATCCTCTACAGAAGTAGCCGTTTCTAAGACAACGGGGTTCGGTCCCAGTACAAAGACCTTGATCGGGTTCTGGAATTCCTGCTTAGTGGGGAACAACGACAGGTAAGCCTCCTTCGCTAACCGCAAGGCTTCTTCGTCTTCTGAGAATAACGGCTCGAGAAAGCCATCAACCATGACAGCCCACCTGCCGTACTCTTCGTGCCAGAGTTCCTGAAGTTGTTCGTTGTACTTAGCGGCATCTCTACGAATCTGCGCGATAACTTCCATAGCCTCGTGGAAGTAGTCCTCGTGCAGGAAGTGAGTATCACCCTGATGGATAGTGCAGTCGTCGTAAAGGTGCCTTTGTTGAGTCCGCAGACGATCCAAGAACTCCCGCAGCTTCCCTGAGATGGTCGGGCGCACCGATACCGACTGCTGCTTTTTCAGAGCGTCTACGACAGACGTAGGGAGCTTAAGGTCGTCGAACTTAATCTGTGTGCTCTGTCGCACACTGGCGCTTATTTCTACTTTGAGGATAAAAACTTTGTCTTGCATGGTAGTCACTTCAGACGAGAGAACACAGTGGTGATTTTGTCGGTGATTAAGTCGACCGCGCCGACCGTTGCCAGCTCAGTGACCAAGTGCTTGCGCTGGAGTTTCAAAAGCTTCAACTTCTCCTCCATGACTGCGATCCTCTGATCTATCTTGGTGAGCTTGCTGTTACCTGAAGCAACCCGGTTGATCCGCACGACGATGTGCGTGTCGAAATCTGGGTACTTGAACAAGGACTCCTTGCCTTGGAAGATACTCAGGTCCAGACCCTTTACGTCTGCCTGAATCAGATCGTTGGTGAGGTTTGAGCGGGAGGCTTCGTACGGGATCCCGAAAGCATCGTTGAGCTGCGTAAGCGCGGTGTCACACTCGTCGTACAGCGAGGCTGCGTGGCGACCCTGCTCGACAAGATCGTTGATGGTTGACTTTGTCATGTCGGTGTGATGTGGGGTAGTGTGCACCGCGTTGTAGGCTCTGTGCCGCCACTGAGAGCAAGATAAAGGATGTTGCACCCTTTGTCAAGCCTGCCTCCTAGAGTTATCTGGTTTGACTTGATCTTATAGTAAACTCAAAAGTTCTTAATAAAAACTTTTACTCTACAAGAATAGTTTGACCGTCATTTGCTTCTGATTGCAAAGAATTTATCTTTCTGTAGTTCTTTTTACGCGACTGAGCGCCGCTCGGCATCAAAGGAGTCCTTTGCATGCAGCGACACTCGCGTCTCCGTTGTAGCGACCCGTCTCCTTATAGCTAGAGAGTGGCACCTGATCCATCGTGCTGAAGATGATCTGACCAATCCTCATGCCGGGCCACAACGGGAAGCGCTCGAGCCGACGAGCGTTCTTCAACTCAAGCGTAAGCACCGAATCACTGAATCCGGGATCGATAAACCCAGCGAGAAGATGCTCGAGACCCGCCCGTGCAACTGAGGACTTCAGCGCGAACTGCGCCGCCAAGTGATCTGGGATGTTGAAGGTTTCCAGCGTGTGAGCCAGGATGAACTCATCTGGATTCAAATAGAAGGGCTGCTCCTTAGTGAATCCGTGGAGGCTCAGTTCCCTCAACCCACAGGCTTCAGCTTCAATCAGGACCGTTTCACCGAGTCTTACATCGAGGCTTGCTGGGTTGACCAATTCCCTATCGAACGGGGTGATCATCCCTGAGGCACACAAGGCAGCGATCTGAAAGTCTGCGAGAACGCTCACGAAGTAACTGAAGCTGATCGAGTTTAGAGCCTTTCAAGTATCGAGGAGTACAAGAGCTTGCCTTCAGGAGTCAACTGCAACAGGTTGATCGAGGCGTTCGTGGGTGACGGCTTCTTGTCGATCAGCTTGAGCCCCACAGTTCCTTTCTCAGTCTGTGCTGCAAGTAAGAGGCAGTTTCGCGAGACGTTGCTCTTATCAAGCTTTAGCTGCCGTACGAGATCGGCCTGAAGGATTCCATCCTCCCCAGCTTCTGCGATAGCCAAGAAGATCACCAGCGTTTTAGCTGAAATTTCCCTGCCTTCATACATCGCAAATGGCTTGAGGGCATTCGAGAGTGACATTTGAGTCTGGTTCGATGAGGGTCAGTTTGGTTTCGAGGTAGTGAATGTCTTCGACGGTTTTCATCAGCTCCCGCTTGTGATCTTCAGAAGCAGAGATACACCTGAGTTCGTTCCGTACTCTTAAGGCGTTAAGTGCTCGTTGGATCGTTAGGATCTCTTGCTTCGTGAAGCGCACCATCTTCTCACTCACAATTCCCTTCAATGCTAGGTGAGTTGTGTTGTTCGGGCTCATTGTGATGAGCGTGGGCAATAGAAGTGAGACCAATTAAAACAATCGATGCAAGGAGCAAGTCGATCAGTCGTTTCTTCACGTGCGGTAGTCAGGTTTGGGAAGGATACGGTACTCGTTCTCAGCCCCTAGATAGATTAGGAGTTGCCTTACTTCATCTACTTTGGCGTGATTGACCCGTATTGTCTTGAGACGCACGTTGACAGCTTTAGAACCGATTCCCAGCTCCATTAACTTCTTCTTGAGTCGTTTGCGTCGGACTGGTGCTGAGTCGTTCGGGTTTTGGGGCGTGTTCAAGGACATAGTAAGCAAAAC
>Ga0070749_10002870_pt1 | contig 11551 bp, 20 predicted proteins | sample VirMetDEL_Nov_18_FD_75180 | JGI IMG/M metagenome (GOLD analysis project Ga0070749, IMG submission 75180) | Aqueous microbial communities from the Delaware River and Bay under freshwater to marine salinity gradient to study organic matter... | ecosystem: Environmental > Aquatic > Marine >...
AAGTAATAAGGGTAAGCAATCAACCTTCGGGCCTAGAGATAACAGTTCAAGTTCCTCCGATCCAGAGATGAACCAATTTGTCACCGATGTCTGGGATATCATCGATGAGCTTGGAAATCTTCTGATAAGCAAGCAGAGGGATTATGGCCCCGGCAATATCAACAACGCATTTGGTGGCCCAATGAATGGTCTGCTTGTTCGTATGGGGGATAAGTTTGAACGCCTCAAGAATTTATTTATGTTCGGTAGCGGCAAGCCACAGCATGAACCAATCGAAGATTCATTCAAAGATCTAGCCAACTACGCCATCATTGCCATGATGGTTCAGCGTGGAAAGTGGCCAGCGAACAAGCTATGAAGAAGCTCCTCTTTTTTTTGGTTCCGATTCTTGTAATTACATCGTTGTATTTCGCAGTCAGGTTTGTGATTGATGCAATCCTAGAGATAGAAGATGGTGATTTACTCGATGAGTGATCGAGCCAAAGAACATCTCACCGATCTAATCAACATTTCTTCTCATACTATCCACCGCAGATTTGCTGGCTATGTAGAGTATAAAGACTTGGTTCAAGAGTTGAATGTCTATGTACTTCAACGACCCAAACTTGAAGAAGATCTTGATGCTTCTTACACAGTCAGCAAAGATGAAACCAAGTGGGTTGCCCGAAAGATTATGGCTAGGTTCCGCCGTCATATTGAAAAGTATTCTCGTAAAGAGAAGGCAACAATGCTTGGCTATTCAACAGGTGATGAGTTCTTCTACGACACCGCCAAGGTAGCAGAACTTCTTCCTGTTGCATTTCAGTTTGACTCGAAGGGTGTAGTTCTCGTTGACAAGGTAGACGATGGACAACCACGCCGCTCACCAGCACCTAATGAGGGTGGCAATCTTCTTGCAATGGTGATTGACATTCGATCAGCACTTGAACTACTTGATAAAGATGAACAGTACATACTCGATCTCAGATACGGAGCTTCCCCAATGACACTATCTGATATAGCCAAAGCGATGGGAGTCTCTGACTCCACAGTAGATCGCAGGATACAGAAGATACTTCGAAAGATTATTGACCACCTTGGAGGGCCAACGCCGTGGGCGTAAAGATCAACCTCGAAAGATATGAGGTTGTAATGGCGGTGAATACAGCAGTAGAACGATATGTATCTACGATGAAGAACCAACAGATGCGTGGTCTTGGTGACCTCGATCCATGGCAACGAATACTTCTTGATGTTGATGGATGTGGAGCAGAGATTGCTGTTGCCAAATACTTAGGTGTCTATTGGTCTGGTGCATTCGGTCAAGGTGGTGTTGATATTGAACCGAACATAGATGTGAAGTACACAAAGCATGAGCAAGGCAGATTGTTAGTCAGACCAGATGCAAAGGATGACATCAAGTTTGTTCTTGTCCGTGGTGGTATGCCGAACTACGAACTCATCGGTTGGATTATGGGTGCCGAAGCAAAGAAGGAAGAGTGGTTGGATAAACCTGACTGGCGTAGACCTGAGATCTATTGTGTACCTGAGGATAAGTTGAGAAAGTTTAGAGGTTACTATGGCTAGATATGATTACGAATGCCCGGGCTGTGGCAATGTGGTTGAGATTGTCCGTGGGTTCAACGATCCTGAAGAAGATTATGACTGCCCAACTAAAGAGTGTGGCAACACATTGGTGAGAAAGTATTCAGCTACACCTACGATATTCAAAGCTACTGGTTTCTACTCTACAGATAACTTCCGTAAATGAAAGAACCCCCTCCGAAGAGGGGGCCTTTCCCTAGAGTGGAGGATCAGATCCACTACATTTATCTTACCACTACCTGCCGTATTCCGCTTTCAGGAACTTGCCACAGTATGGCCACGGCTTCGATCCTCGGTCGGCATAGATGTGTAGTGCCACATGGAACTGCTCCATCAAGGTTGCCTTCTTGGGTGGTGTGCCGCTATTGCCGCCGTGAGCAACCCAAGTCCGGGGATATTCAATTTGGAAGTAGCCTTGGAACTGCTTCTTTGTTCCTGCTACTGCATTCGATCTGCCGCTACTCTCACACATAGCCAGCTTCTGCCATGCCGGTGGCAGATGATCGAAAGTCATATCCTCGTAGTGAATCACGACTGGAATGTCTTGAACCACGAGGTTTGTTTCAGCTTTGGTTTCAATGGTCTTGAGTGGGGGCGATAGGAGTACCGCCCCCAACAAGAGACCACCGATGATAAGTCGGTGCATTGTTTACCTTTCTCCTCCAAAGAGGATTGCCCCTGTCCATACAAGGAAGGGAATCGTCATCAGTATGGGTGAGTCTTCACTCATACCAAGTGGGAAGGTGAAGAAGGAAAGGAAGAAGAGTACATACCCCATCAACCCTCCTGCTTCATCTCGCAGGTGATCACCGATAGATCGAACTCGGCATCATCCCATTGTCCATCACCTTGTTCGACCCAAGGTTCATCGAGTTGCAATCGCAATGTGTTCTCGATGTCATCGAACTCTTTCTGTGTTAGCGGTCTGTTGGTTTCGAATACCGCATTGAATGTGTACTTCATTCCTGACCCTCCTCTTTCCATTTGGTTGTGTCTATGACTCTGATTGTTTCTTCACCAAGTTCGATGGATTGGCGGTCAGTAATCCACCATTCCAACCCATCGAGTCGGCGAGATAGGTCTCCAAGAAGGAGATTGTTATCGCTTGAATAGATGGACACGATGATTCTCTGTAGCTTTTCAGTCATTTGTTCACCTTCCAATGGATAGCAAGTGACTTGCTGAATGATTCCCATTTGCAATCGCAGATGCCACAGACATCTGAGTACTTGCAATCAGGTTGATGTGGATCGTAGAAGTACTCCATGCATTCAATGCAGTTGTTGTTCTCGTCATAGATGTTCATGCTTCGAACTCCACATAGTTTCCCTTTTTGTCTTCCATCAGGTTTGTGTAGATAACAATCTGCCCATCATTGTCTTCTTCTATCTGATAGTCAGGGCAAATCTTTGCCAGTTCTGTTCTGAATTTGTACCCATTCATTAGTTGGTCTCCCTTACTACGACACAGATGTCTTCGCCTTCTTGCCAAGCAACCTCAGTCACTAGGTAAGAGAGTCGGTTTATCCAGCGATAGCCGTTGTAAATCCAATCGCTATCTCCCTCAGAGACCCAAGTCCAAATCTGTTTAGGATCGAAGGTCTTCAACTTTTCAGCATCGTCATGGAACCAAGAACCATCTTCGCTGGCGATTGGTTTGTACTTTGCTTCCCATTCTTTGTAGTTCATATCGAGGAAAGTTTCAGCTTTGTTCATTACTTTCCCTCCTCGAAGTAGCACTCGACCATACTGCCCCAGCAGTAGTGGTCACCAACCCACCAAATGTGGTTCATTACATAATAGATAGCGATGATCCCGAGAAGTATTGCTACTGCACGAACTCGCTTTCCTCTCTTTGTCAGTTTCATATCTGTTCCTTTTCTCTAGTGGTCTGTCTCATCAGATGGGGTTGACCAGTTCCCCATGACCTCCCCGAAGGGAGGTTTCGACTATTCGCATTCACAGTTGGGTGTGTATTCCTCCCATTCTTGATTGCAGTTCTTGCAGTAACACACATGGTCTCGAGGATGTTGACCCTCGGGATTCATGCAGACTTGGCAGATGGATCGAAGAACACTCACGATGCTTGATTCCAATCGCAGTTCTTGCAGTAGTGCCACTTCGCTTCCCAATCAGAGACCCTTGCTTGGCAATCTGGAATCGCCACTCTCTTCCCATCCTTCATCACATAAGAGATGCAAGTTCTTTGAATCGAACCATCTGAGAAGAACATCATGTCGAACCATTGGTCGCCGACCTTGATGTTCTTGCGGTCAGTCATTCGAACTCTGTCGGGTTGGCAGATGTCCATGTGCTTTTCATAATCAGCATTCGTTGATGCTTCTGCCCAACAAGTTGAGCAGATGTAAGTCATTCCAGTTTTCATTTTCCAATCCTCCAAAGGTTTGCCTTGGTTGTTTCGACTAGCGTTTCGATTGCAGTCTTTCCTTCTGCAACCTCAGTTGGAGTCAGGTCAACCCATTCCTCCATGCCTTCCTCGACATCGGGTTCGAACCCAATGGCATCGGTGGTCAGGGTCAATGCCTTCTTCATATCTTCTGAGTAGACATAGACCACCATGCAGAACCCACCAGTTTGTTCGACTTGGCATTTGATGCCAGCATCTTCGAGAGCAAGAGCAAGTTCATTGCTTCCATCACTTTCAGCAACAGAAGAGCATCGGCAGACATAACAACCGCCGTGTTCCATCCGTAGGAAGTTCCCATTCATATCGTGAACTTCATAATCAACCATGTGTGGATGTGCCACGAAATCTTTGCAAGGTGCAACAGATTCGTGGAATCTTTTTTCCTGTAGCTCGATTTGCATCTCTAACCTCACGCCCCCTTCTTCGATCCGTGGAGGAGTCGGTCTTCGTAAGCGGTGAGGAGTTGGTCAACTCCCTCTTGTGCATCCCCGAACTCTGCAAGGAAGTCGCATTCCTCGCTGGAGTAGATAAATCGGATGTCATAGCAGAGGGAATCGCCGTCATGGGTGGACTCCCCGATTTCCTTCTCTCCTCTGTAGATGTGGAGAGTGTGTCCAATCATTCCTCGAGAGTTCTCGAATAGTCGGACTTTCTTTACTTCGTACATTCTGACCCTTTCTCTAGTGGTTTGTCTCATCAGTTCGAGGGGAACCACCCCATCGAAGACCCCCGAAGGGGTTTCGACTAACTAGCCATGTCCTCCAATGCTTGGCGGTTGGTGTAGGTCTTCACTTCGTAGAGAACTTTCACGGGATCTTCTTCGGTTGCTTCCGCTATCTGTTCGACAAGATAGAGAAATGATTCAGTTTCCCCGAACTTTTCGAAGATTTGAGAAGCCAAACGATGAACCAACTTCCACGAAGCGGATTCGTTTTCTTCTTCGAAGTAGTGAAAGACATTTGAATCATCAAATGAAAAGCATTCGCAATCTTCGGAATGCTTCGAACATCCTTCCCCTTCATCGAAAAATTCGGAATATCTTTCCTCTGCTTCTTCGATTGTTTCGGCTTGAATGTCTAACGATTGGCAGACAATGAAAGCGGTGAAGGTTTTCATTACTAGGCACTCACTTTCTGAAGTGGTGCCACGCTTCGGCGAACATAGTTCTGATGCTTCGAAGTTGTGACAGAGAACTTTTGAGAAACGACATACCAACCCTCTGAAGAATGCCAAGCGATTGGGGTTCTGTAAGACATGACCACATAGTCAATCGAATCCCGAACTGCTTCATACTTTTCAATTTCTTCAGGGTTGAGCATTCCGTAGGTGTTGCTTCTTCCTGAGTGACCCATCAAAGCGGAAGCGTAGAAATCTTCTCTGTTTGCGATTGCTTCGATGGCTTCTCTTTGGTTCATGCTTTTCATGTTTCTGATTCCTTTTCTCTAGGTCTCGAGGATGCCCTCGAGGGTTCCATTCTCCCATTTTCGGGGTCAGATTGGAAGCATTTCGGGAAGGGTTTTCCTGTAGCTCGAAGTCCAGCTCGAGGGGTTCCAAGCGTGGAACTGCTTCCCCTTGGGGTCTGCCAAGCGTGGAGGGTTCTCGATCCTTGGCGTGGATGCTTTGCGATCCGTGGCGATGGTCTGCCCAATGGGTCAAAGGTTGAAGGTCTGCCCTGCCAGTTCTGCCCCCTGCCCCTGACCCCTGCCCCCCTGCCAAGTACTGGAGACCCTAGGCGGTCGGTTAGTTGGGGAACTTTGAAAGGTGCCTAGTTCCTGAGGGTCTGCCATGCCCTGCAAGTCTCCACAAAATGCCCCCAAACTGGTCGCCGATAATATGCATTATGTAAACTAGCTGGTTCGACACGCCCCGGCAAAATGACCCGAGTGCTTTATATGCCAGCACCCTGTGTGTATATGTACCCACTCTAAAATTTTTGATAGGATCCGAGACAGTAAAACCGCAGGTCAGAGCCATATTTGACTGCATTGGATAGACTGTGAGGTAAATCACACCCCTTAGGGTGGGATAAACACCCCTTATCCCGGCTTATACATAGTAGGGAGGATAATTACCGACTAGGTAATTAGACGACCTACACGCCCCTAGGGGGGCGTAGGGAGCTTTGAGCGACCGAAGACCCCCTAACACACTCATAGTTGAGTGTGGACAGGTCTGTCATTTTCTTTATCCACAGGTTTATCCACAGACCGTGGATCCAATGAAAAGACACCGAGGAATCCAATGAATAAACGGCAAGAAGAAGCCGCCAAGACTAAAGCGAAGGTGCTTGGCTACATCACCCAAGGCTATACAGTCGAAGAGGCGATGAGAGCTGTAGGCAAATCGGTCAAACTCTGGGAGTACTACCGATCCACCGATAAAGAGTTCAAAGAGAACGCCGACAAGATTCGTGCCGCCAGAGTAACTAAGGGCCGTACCCAATCTGAGGAATCTCTCACCAAAGGTTTTCGTGATTTCCGCAAGGAGTACCTAGACTCCGAAACTTTCGACCACCAGATGAACATCATCGATCTACTGGAAGGTCGTGACCCAGCGTGGATCCACAGCTCCATGCAGTATGAAAAGGGTCGCCCCCAATATGTCTTGGTAAATGTTCCGCCTGAACACGCCAAGTCGATGACTACCTCGATTGACTACCCGGTCTACCGGATCTGTATGGATCCCAATGTCCGAATTATGATTGTCTCGAAGAGTCAACAGAAGGCAACAGAATTTATCTACGCCATCAAGCAAAGACTTACCCACCCCGGCTGGCAAAAGCTACAACTTGCCTACGCTGCCGGTTCTGGCTTCAAGTCTAAATCTGCTACATGGCAAGCAACACAGGTTTACCTCGGAGATGAACTCCGTGACTCAGACCAGAAAGACCCTACCCTTCAAGCCATTGGTATTGGAGGTCAGGTCTACGGTGCGAGAGCAGACCTGATTATTCTCGATGACTGCGTAACTATGAGTAACGCTCACGAGTATGAGAAACAGATTCGTTGGATCCAGCAAGAAGTTTTAACTCGTCTTGGGCCCACCGGAAAGCTTTTAGTTTTAGGAACCCGAGTGGATTCCATCGACTTGTATAGGGAACTCCGTAACGGAGAACGCTACCCAACAGGTCAATCTCCGTGGACATACCTAGCCATGCCGGCGGTTCTTGAGTTCGGTGAAAGCCCGAACGACTGGAAAACCCTCTGGCCAAAATCAGACCGCCCATGGCAAGGTTCCGAAGAAGAACCAGATGAGAGTGGTTTATATCCTCGCTGGGATGGACACCACCTTTCAATGCGTAGATCAGCCCTCGATCCGAAAACATGGTCGATGGTTTATCAGCAAGCAGATGTTGATGAAGATTCGACATTTAATGTCACCTGTGTAAAAGGCTCCGTAGATCGTATGAGAATGATCGGGCCTATCGTTCCGGGCAACCCCGGACACCCAAACGAGACAGAAGGACTTACCGTAGTCGCAGGGCTTGACCCAGCGATTGTCGGTGATACAGCGGCCGTAGTAATGGCTATTGATCGCCGCCGCAAAAAGCGTTATGTACTTGATGCGGCAACTATTACTCGACCTTCGCCACAAGCAATCCGTGATCTCATCACAACATTTACTGATAAGTACAAACCTTCCGAATGGATGGTTGAACGAAACGCATTTCAGGGCTACCTGACACAAGATGAGAATCTACGGATGTGGTTAGCCAACCGTGGAGTGATGCTCCGGGAACATACAACATCTCGCAATAAGTGGGATGTCGGCTTCGGTGTGGCAGCTATGGCACCTCTCTTTGGATCAGCAGATCCTCAAGGGAAGCACCGTAGAGATAATCTGATTCACCTTCCATCGGATAGAAACGAAGGCGTTAGATTACTAATCGACCAACTTGTCACTTGGTCACCAGAGACAAAGAACAAAACCGACTTGGTTATGGCACTTTGGTTCTGTGAGATTCGTGCCAGAGAGATCTGTCAGTACGGAGATTACGGTGGCAAGTTTATGAGAAATGAGTTTTTAACTCGATCAGACCAGAATCGTCAAACGGTTGTAAACCTAGACGAGTGGGCTGCTAGTAGAAGAATCGGTTAAAGGAGACTAAATGCTTACTCCACAGGAAGTAGCAGCAAAGGTACAACGGCTAAAGCACCGTAACATGGATCGTGATCGCCGTATGTCCGATGTCCTTGCTGTACGCCAAGGAAAGATGCAGGATGTTTTCTTTGGTCAATTCTCTGACGAATATCCAAAACCACTTATCGCAAACATGGTGGATATCGCAGCTCGTGACCTAGCGGAAGTCACAGCCCCACTCCCTGCAATCAACTGCTCTTCATCTAACATGACTAGCGATGCTGCAAGGCGTAAATCAGAGATCCGTACACGCATTGCAAACCATTACGCTAACAAATCAGACCTACAACTACAGTTCTATAAGGGTGCAGACTGGTATTACACCTATGGATTCTGTGCAGGTATGGTCGATATTGACTTTGAAACCGATACTCCACGCATTCGTTTGCTCGATCCATTCGGTCTTTACTATGACAAGGATCGATTCGGTAATGTAACTTGCATTTCTCAGACCATCATCATGGATGTTGAGTCGATTATCTACCAGTATCCAGAGCATACAAACAAGATTAAGCAGAAGTATCGTGGACAGAATGCCAATGTAGCGATGATTCGTTACCACGATAAGTACCAAGACATGATCTTTATCCCAGATCTTGACAATCTGGTTCTCTCAAATACCCCAAATGTCATCGGTCGAGTACTTGTTGACATTGCAGAACGACCAACTGTTGACGGTCAAGCTCGTGGTCAGTTTGATGATGTGCTTCCAGTACAGATGGCTAAGGCTCGTTTTGCTCTCCTACAACTAGAAGCAGCAAAGAAATCAGTAGAAGCACCGATTGCTATCCCACCAGATGTCCAAGAATTTGCTCTTGGCCCTGATGCATTGCTTCGTTCCAACACTCCAGAAAGAATCCGCCGAGTTCCAATCGAACTTCCTAGCGGAGTATTCGCAGAATCATCTAATCTTGAACGAGAACTCCGTATGGGATCTCGTTATCCAGAAGGTCGTACAGGTCAGATCGATGCATCTATCGTTACTGGTCGTGGTGTACAGGCTCTTATGGGTGGTTTTGACTCACAGGTCAAGGCTGCACAAGCAGTATTCGCTAGATTCCTAATCAATCTCATCGGTATTGCATTTGAGGTAGACGAGAAAGTCTTCCCTAATGATCGAAAAGTTATTCGTGGAACCGATGACGGTACACCTTTCGAACTAAACTACACACCATCTCGTGACATCAAGGGTGATTACACCGTAGATGTTCAGTATGGTCTCATGGCTGGACTCGATCCTAATCGTGCAGCTATCTTCGGATTACAACTTCGTGGTGACAAACTCATCAGCCGTGATTTCCTACGCCGTAATCTTCCATTCTCTATCAATGTCACACAAGAAGAACAAAAGGTTGATATCGAAGATCTTCGTGACTCTCTACGCAACGCCGTATCGCAATATGCAACGGCTATTCCAATGCTTGCAACACAAGGTGGCGACCCAACAGAAGCGGTTAAACGAATCGCTGACATTATCCAAGGTCGTCAAAAGGGTGAAAGTTTGGAGCAGATTGTTTCTAAAGCATTTGCTCCGCAGGAACAGCCAGCGGCGACTGCGATGGCCCCCGGTGCTTCGCAACCATTACCCCCTGAAATGATGGGTATGGTTCCGGGAGCGGCCCCGGCCGCTGGCTCCCAAATGGTGGCTGGCCCCGGTCAGTTCTCAAGACGGACAGATCTAGCACAAGGCGGATCTCCGCAAATGTCACAACTATTAGCAGCCCTAACTGGGGCCGCTTAAACGAACAAGGAGGAAATATGTTCGGCACAAAGAAAGGCAAAGTTGCCCCAGCACCAGTTAAAGGCCCTATCAAGCCAACTGGAACTCCAAAGGGCAAGTCTGCAATGCAGAAGCTTGGCGAAACCGGCAAGCCAGCATCAGCAGGTGGAAAGAAAGTTAGTTAATAACGCTTAGAAAGGTCGGGCTATGGATCACGATCAAGAGTCTGATGACATCGATGATATGTTTTTCTTAGCCCGACCTGCTAAGAAAATAGATTTTTTATACGCTTTTGTTGCATTGATGTACAACATCAGCGTTTCATTTACAGAATTTTTCTCTCTTCTCTCAAGAATCGTACATTCACATTCCGTGAACGAAGCAAAGAAGCGTTATATGTGGGAGAAGTTGTCCAAGGATATTGAAAAAATGGAGGCTAAGAAAGATGGCTGAGTACACAGGAAGACAAGCAGCTCAGTACATCCCGGGTGGAGCATACGGTGAGGGTTCAGAACTCATGGCATTGCAAACTGCACCGGGTGTAAACCTTGCAGCCTCTGAAGTTTCTGCTGAACAAATGGGTGCAGTTGCTAACGCTATTCCAGTTCAGAGACCAACACTAAGTCTTACAACACCTAATCCAGACAAAGATGTTCCTATTACTGATGGTGCATCGTTTGGCCCGGGTCGTGGCCCTGAAGTTTTACCAACTCCACCTTTGGCACAAGACCCAACTGCCCAACTCATCATGTCGCTGGCTGAACTCTATCCAGATCCAGATCTCACTCGTCTGGCCCAGCGAATTAAGGCAGAGGGTCGTGCTTAATGGCAGGAGTCGGCGGAGTTAAAGGTACAGGAAGTCTGCCGAGTGTAGTTGGAAACATTCCACTACCCGGAACTCCTGAATATGATGTTTACAGAAGGCAGCAAGAGAACCGCTACCTCAACCCACAATTTGCACAGCAAGTTGCTGGAATGGCAAAGGCATATCCAAATGCTTCGCCGGGTGTAGTTATAGGTCTTGCTAAATCTGGTGCAATTCCTTATGGAAACACAGCTACTGCTGCTGCAACCATGGATGGTGAAGCACTCATCGATCAACAGCGTGAAGCAGCCAAGGCTGCTGCTGCTAAGTTGCGTGAGCAGAATAAGACACCTAAGGGATCACCTGCCGACTTTCTTGCACCACTAACTCGTACAGCATTCATGCTTTTGTCTACACCATTCGAAATGCTCGAAGCAAGCGTTCGTAATGCTGTAGCAGGTAGACCATTTTCAAATACTTTTGACGAGACACAAACTGGTCAAGCACTTAATCAGTTCTTTAGAACTGGTCGTGTTGATGTCGGTACTGGCTTTCTTGGAACAGATGTAACTTCTGAAGTAGGTAAGGCACTCCTTGCAGCAAAGATTGCTGCTGGCCCAAAGATGAAGGGTGGAGTTCCTTGGACTTATTCCACAGGACTTACTCAAGCACTCTTTGACGATCCAGAAACTAAGGCTGCTAGAACTTTCCAAGCAGTATCTGGATTCGTACTCAACCTTGCTGCTGACCCATTGACTTATGTTCCCGGTGTTGGATTACTCAAGATTGGTAAAGAAGCAGGTAAGTTTGGTGTAACACTTCGTATTGGCCCTAAGGCAGCAGCTCGTGCAGCCGAAGCCAAGAAGGCTCCAATC
>Ga0070749_10002871_pt1 | contig 11550 bp, 8 predicted proteins | sample VirMetDEL_Nov_18_FD_75180 | JGI IMG/M metagenome (GOLD analysis project Ga0070749, IMG submission 75180) | Aqueous microbial communities from the Delaware River and Bay under freshwater to marine salinity gradient to study organic matter... | ecosystem: Environmental > Aquatic > Marine > Coastal...
ACATCAAAACTATCTGGAGCACCAGTAACAACAAATGGTTGCGTACTAGTAAAGGTATGAATTGTATATAATCCACTTGTAGTTACAGTTCCACCAGAAACTACTAAAACCTCTTTAGAAGCCCTGTTTCCAGTTCTTCCAAATCTATATCTAAAACTAGATGCTGAATTGCCAAATGATTTGACGCTCATAATCAGACTTCAACATCGCCGTTTACTAAGAAATTAACAGCAGAACCAATACCAGTTCCACCAGTATCAGGAGCATTTACCTCTACTGAAATAGCATCAGTTGGAGTAAGGACAATGGGATAGTTAGTCTCAAAGAATGTTGTCTCACTTGGAGCAAGGTCAACTCTTAAAATACGATTTGCAGTAATTCCATAACCAGTAATAACGGGATTGGTATCAGGGTTAATGTAGAGTGAAACCCTTGCAGTACCCAATCCAGTGTTGTGCATTACAACACTTCTTACATAAGTTGTTGATGCTGTTCCTGCATCAGTAGCGGTCACACCAGCAGTAAAGATTCCAACAGTGCTAATGCCTGTAACTGATGTGATACTTAATACTTTAGTCTTCTGGAGTGCCATCTCTTTATCTTTTTAGGTATTTATTAAATGAACAATGATGAAGTGATATCAAGAGAAGTTATACCTCCTCCGCCACCACCCTGAATACTAATGTCAACAGTAGTTCCATTTACTGCAAATGTATTACCAGTTCCTACAAAATTCAAAGTTTTTACTGGTCCTGATGTAATGACAGATCCAGCAGAACTAATACCAAGATTAAATCCACCAGTTGCAGTTACGATACCAGAGAATACTGCAGATCCATCACTTGATAATGTTGCAGCAATACCCGCAAGTGGACCTACTTCAATTCCAGACCTTGCTGTAATTAAACCAACAGAATCAACATTAGTTACATCTTCATATGTTAATGTACCACCAATTGATACATTACCAGAGAATGATGCATTAATTCCCGTTGCATTATCAGCAAGAGTGAATGCTGTAGTTGCAAAAGAAACGGAAGAAATGCCAGTCAGATTACTTCCATCACCATAAAACGCAGAACCAGTGATAGAACCACCAGCAGAAATGTAACCACCAACTGTAAGATTGGTTCCAACAGTTAAGCTTCCTGGTGCAGTATCAATTGTTGCAACATTAAATGCTTTATATGCAACTAACTCAAGAACATCACCACTCTGAGCGAAACTAGTCAGACCAACAGTTGATGTATCAGTTGCACTATAGTCTTGACCTTCAATCAGACGAACACCGTTCAGATATGCGTCCAAATAACCAACAGTGTATCCAGAGGCAAATGTGAAGTCGGTTTGAACTCCTGTTGGAGAGAATACTTGTCTTGCAACAATTACTGATGAATCACCAGGATTTCTTCCAATATATCCGCTACGATCTGCCATTAGTTAACTCCTGTTAGAATACTCAGAGAAACATCAATTGCATTATTGGTATCGCAATAAGCTCTAAGTTCATCATCACCTTCTAACATTGTTTTTCCAGTGTCACTAATTACGAATGAAGATCCTGCTGGAACTGGAATTTTATTTGCAAGTGCAACTGAAGTTCCAGTGCTATTATCATAAAGCTCAACGATCAAACTTACTTGATTATTAGTATTGTTCGCAAAAGTTCCACCAATTAGAATACTCTTCGTTGCTGCTGGTGAAGTATATGTGGTTGTAACACCAAGGAATTTTACTACTTGACTTGTTGTTGATGCAGTATTTGTTGAATCACGATTTGCAACAACCTCACCAGAACCAATTGAAGAAACTTTTGTTCCTCCAATAAAGTTTCCGTTATCAATAATATCTCCAACAGAAACTCCTGAAGTCGAAATTCCTGTAATTAAATTAGTTGTAACTCCAATAGAACCTGCAGAACTAGTGGTTACAATTCCTGCCGCTCTTGTAAGTGAATTGGAAAATGCTTCTGCCATTTTTCTTTATGTGTTAAGAGTATTTATTAACCGCGAAGAGCGATTACAAGACCGATTGATGCACCTGGAGCAGGCAAATAAAGATTTGCTGTTGATCCAGAGGCATCAGCAGTGAAACCAGTTCCTACAACATTGACAGTTGTAATACCAGCTCCAATTTGAGTTCCACCAGATTGAATACCAACAGATGCAACTAATGAAGTGCTGACTCCAGTTAAATTAGAACCATCACCATAGTAAGTAACAATTCCAGAAGTTGCTGTTACAATTCCAGAAGAAACTAGAACAGTTCCGAGTGTGGATATTCCAGTTACTTCAAGGTCAGTGAAAACGTTTGGACCATTTGCAATCGCTGCTTCAATTGTTGCGGTTGTAGTTGCGTCAAGAGAAGCAATATTTTGAAGTTCAAATCCACTACTGATAACTTGAGTGGATCCTATGCTGATTGATCCTGCTGTTGCAATTCCAGAATAATAAATGTTTGTGCCAGTAAGATAATCAATCGTACCAATATTAACATCAAGCGTTTCAATTGTGCCGATGCCAGTTACGACAAGATTCGCTATTGAAGCTTGATCTAAGGTAATATCATCAACTGCAAGATCACCAGTAACTCTTACATCACCTTGAACGTATAATGCAGTTTGGCCTGTACTAACAGGAGAGCGAACATCTAACAGGTAAGATGGAAGATCTGTACCAACACCTACAGAACTACCAGTTGCAGTAAGTGTAGTTCCATCGGATCCTACACTCAGAGTTCCAATTACAGTTGCAGCAGATCCTACATAGACATCTGTTGCACCAATACCACCTAGAACATGAAGTTCATATCCAGGAACTGTTGTACCAATACCAACCTTATTTGTAGTAGCATCAGCGAGAATAAGGTTGGTATCTACCTCTAGACCATTTTTGACTACAAAATTCTTATTTACAGCCATTCGGGTTCACTCTCCCCCGCTAGATTTTTAACTATTTATTAGGTTAATAGTTTGAAGACGACTCTACCTTCCCCAGTGTTTCCACCTTGAGTTGAAGAAATGATTGTATAGGATCCATCAGTATATCCTGATCCCCCTCCACCTCCACCGCCAGAGGTTCCACCATAACCACCAGTTGCTCCACCGCCACCATCACCACCACCAGAACCAGATCCACCAATGCCACGAAGACCAAATCCAGCCTTAAATCCTCTACTGATGACTGCAGTATTTCCTGCAACTGCACCATTTGCTCTGAAGAATTGAACGTTACCCACATTTTGGCACAAAGAATAACCAAGATTGTACCAATATGCATTCTTACCAGGACATCCCATTGTTCTTCCTGGTGTTGTGCCAGAAGAGTTGAATCCTTCAGCGGGAAGTGTACCTGCTGAAATTAGAGATCCACCTTGGCCGCCACCTCTACCTTGTCCTGCTGCTCCTGCAAGGTTTAATCCACCAGCATTACCACCTCTACCACCAGATCCAGCCTGACCTCCCTGACCCATACATGCAATCAATCTAGATTGTCTATAAAGGTAAATACCACCTTTTGTTAAACTTGTTGTAGGAATCTGAGCGATTACAAACTCAACGTCTTTTGGCATTGACAGATTAATGATAGAAACTCCACCTTCTCCTCCACTATATGAACCATTTCCAGGTCCAGGAGGGCCATAAAGTTCTACTCTTACATTGAGATCTTGTTCTGCAGCATAGAGTGAAGTGAGTGGGAAATTGCCAACATCAAAAGGACTTACAGTAAAACTAGAGTCAAATAGGTTAACTGATTGTAATGTTGCATTTCCACTGCTACCAGATAGAGATTCAAAATTGATAATCTGTCTTGCACTTACAACTTCAAAGTTAGCAACATTAGACAGAACAGGAGAATCGCAAGATGTTGGGTGAGTAACTCTTGCTCTTACTGTATTAACACCAACATTTGGAAGTGCGATTGATAGTGTTGTTGTTCCCGATCCACTAACTGTTGCACTATCAGACAAATCGGTTCCGTTCAGAGACCATCTGTATGCTAGAGACCCTTGAGTTGTGTCTGTTATAGTTGCATTAACCTCAAATGAAGCTCTAAATGTTTGTGCTGCAGTTTGATCTGTTGGTTGCTTTGTAATAGTAATTGATGGATATACCGTTACCCCTACAATATTTGAATCTAGAGGGTCATTGATTGCATTTCCTGTAGACTTCCCAATACCATATGCAGATGGAATATAATCTGCACGAAGGAAGAACTGTCTTCCATTATCAGAAGGGCTTGAAAGATTGGATAAGGTAAGAACTGTTGTTCCTGTTCCTGTTACATTTGCACTATTACTCAATGCACCGACACCAACTTCATACCACTGATATGAGATTGTTCCATTGTTTAGAACATTGTTTGCAGGATCTTGAGTTGGAAATAAAGATGTTGCAAATCCAGTAAATTGTGCTGTACCACCATCACAAACAGCAGTTGTGGTTGGTTGTAATCCCTCATTCAATCCAACTGTTGTAAATGATAAAATGGGTCCATTAAGTTCCAACGTCGTTGGAATTTGACGAAAAACATGCGCTATAGATATAGGACTCATGAGAAGTTCTGACCTCCGATTACACCATAGAGGGAAGAAGCACCGTCAAATGTCATGAATGAGTAAATATCAGTTTTATTTGCAACTGGAGTTACAATTGGAAGAACTCCACCAGGCCAATAAACTGGAATTACCGTTGCTCCGTCCGCAGCTCTAAAGGTATCTATACCGACTGCATAAGCGGTTGAACTTTGTGTAATCTTAATCGTAAATGCAGTTGCACCTGATGGTGGATTTACAACATTGAACTGAGTAATTGCCTCATCAACTGTGAGATTGAATGTTTGTGCCTTTGCCAGGTCAACAATCACAACACCAGAAGAGATATCAAGTGTTTCTACATTTTCAGAATAAGTCTTGAACTTAGCAGCACCTTCAACATCAAACTTAGCTCTTGGTGCAGATGTTCCAATACCAACATTAACACCACTTGTCATTAATGTTGTGTATGCTGTTCCAACTCTTAAGGTTGTAGACTCAAGAGTTGTTGCAGTGATGATTCCTGCGCGAATGTTGCTGGTTGCACCATCAAGTCTGAATGATGTTGATGTCAGCATTCCGCCTACAAGAACATCTCTAGTTGTAGTGAATCCTGCAAATACTGCAGTATTGTTTACATAAAGATCAGTATTTGCAACACCAGGAGATCCCAATTCAAGATTATATCTTGGAACAGTTGTACCAATACCAACATTTAGAAGATTGATTGGATAGATTCCCGTTCCCAAGCCACTGGCAACTGTAGCCCAAAGACTATCATTTGCAAGATTCGTGAGTCCAGAACCATCACCAACAAATGTAGTTGCAGTTAGAGTTCCAGAAACATTAGCACTTCCTACAACGTGTAAGTTGTATTGGGGATTTGTGGTTCCGATACCAACGCTATCAAAGAGTTGAATGTTTTGTGTCTGAGAAAGACTTACATTTCCAAATCTATACCAGTCATTTTCAGTCGTATAAACCCATCCAAGATATCCACCCTTTGTTGGGTTTGCATTATATGTCAAGTCTCCTGGGTTACCAGAAAGAATAGGAGTTGAAATACCAACAGTATACTTTCTAGAAACTGTTGCATCACCTTGTAAGAATATTGAATTTGCCTCCACACCTTTTGATGAAGTTGAAGTAATCTTATTATTGAAGATTACGGGACCATCAAATTCAGAAATGATATTGTTATCAGATCCACCCTCAACTCTTAGTGAACGGCTAATTGTAACCTCAAGAGGTGATAGAACATCAAATCCAACACTGACTCCAGTTGGTGCAATATCTTCACCAGTAACGGTAGGAATTGGTGCATCAAAGACTTCTTCCTGTCCTGTTGCAGAACTAACTTTCTTGTTACCAATATAGAAGTCACCATCATTATTCATACCAGTGTAGACGTTGATACCACCGTCATACTTGGTTGATTGTGCTAAGAATTCTTCTTGAGCGGAAAGTTGACGATCTTGTCTTTCAGGAAGTGCAGTTGAATAGTTACCTGGGCCAAATCCAACATACTCAAATGTGTGACCTGATGCACGAATGATAGAGTTTCTTCTCAGTTCAATAGGTGTTGGAGAAATTCTCTTAACAACAGATCCGCTGACGTGAGTTGTTCTTCTTGTTCCAAGAACTCCACGGAATACTGTAAATGGATTTGTAGAGACTCCAGTGTATGCACTAACTCTTACAATTTCATCATCAATCAACAGATAGTCTCCAAGTTGAATATCAAGAGATCCTGGATTGGAGATTGAAATTGATGTTGAAGTTGGGCTGGATATTGCAGCAAACAGGGTTGTTGTAATTCCAGCATATGCAGAAACTTGACGACCACCAATATTCTCATTCTCAATACTTACAACACCATCGTTTGATACAAATCCGTTTGGATATGCATAAATTGTTCCAGTTGTTGCGGGTGAAGTTGTGCTTACTCCGATGTTAATAACAAATGAAGTTAGACTTGATGTAGTAACTCTTTCAACAATAAAATCTCCGTTGTAAAGATCAGAAGTTGCTCCCGAAAGTTTGATCTTATTATCAACTCTAAATCCATGATTTTGCGCGGTGACAACTGTTGCTAATCCACTTACGTTATCATAGGTAAGAGATGTGACATTTAGAGATCTACCAGTTAGGTAAGCGAATGAACCAGAAGTTAATGTTACACCAACTCCAGTTGTTGATGGGAAAGAAATTGTTGAAGCAGACTCGACTTCAACTTCATTAGAAGATCCAACTTCGACACCAGTAACTCTATACAGATTATTATAACTTACGTAGTTGTCTGAAGAAACACCAGAAACTCTATAAACATCACCAACATTGTTATAGATGTCAGTGACAGTTAGGACAGCTTGAGAGAATCCTGTGGTAGTTCCGACACCAACAACAGCAAGAGTATTGCCAATACCATATGCACTACCACCGTCCATGATCTTGACGCCGGTGATTCCACCAGCAGCATCAACATCAATTCTAGCAGTTGCATTTGCACCAGTTGTAGATCCAGCAAATCCAACGAGTCTGGCATTATAGAGGGATTGTGCTACTCCATAACCATATCCAGCACCACTGTTTGCGATGCTTACGTTGATAATTCTATTGAGTCCATGATCTATGCTGGTGTAAATTGTATGTGCTGTTCCAGCAGCATTTGATACAATATCAGTAACTCCTATTCCAATAGATGTGTCTAAAAGATCCTTATCAATAGTTTCTTTTGTAACACTGTGCTTCGGATCATCAATCACCACTTGGCCGATTGGATCTGGAAGTGCAAAACTAACAGATGCAACAGGATCTGAAGATGGATTATCTCTATCAGTCTGAGGATATAGATCTTTGACTGGTTGAGAGAATCTTTGTCCTTGGAATGGATCAACAGTTGGTGAATTTGAAGAGTTAAGAATGATTAAATGATAAATTCCGTCCTGTTCTCCAGAAACATATTTTTGGATTTCTTGAGATCTGTAAACATAGTAAGTACCATCATAATTCTTTCTTGCAAACCTTGGAAGAGAGGTGGTTCTGTTTACAGTCTGAGATAGATCAAAAGTTCCAGGATCATCAGAAAGAGCTACCTGGAAAAGTTTTGAACTTGAAATTCCAACAACTTCGTAAGTATTATTAAATCCAACACTTGCAATACCAGTAGTATTGTTGGTGCTTTGAACGTTTAATACTTCAACAAGAGATCCTACAGAAAGTTTGTGAGGAAGTTCTGTTGTAAAGTATGCATATGTTCCATCCCATGATGCATTTGCGATGAACTTAAAGTTTCTAAGTTCATTAACATTACTGAGAGTTACAGGATCTGGGTTGAAGTAGTAATCAACTTCAGTATCAGATGCTCCAGTTGTAGTATTTGATTCCTGAATAACAAATCCATCAATTGGAGGACGAGCAGATGTAATTCCACTACCAGCGGGAATTACATATCTTAATTTGTAAATTGTATCTGATAAGTTTCTTGTATCTGTTCTACGATTAATAAATGTTCTTGGAGTTGCAGATCCTAGAGTTGTTGTTCCTAGGGATATGATAGTGGAATAAATTGTATTCTCTGTCGCCGCAGTTGCAACATTGATATACCACTGACTTTGAGTACTATCCCACTGAATTGGATGCCCGATTGCTCCAGATGACTTATCACTAACACGGCTAAGAACTTTTAAAGTGCCGCCTTTATTATTAACAGTTAGTTCATTATCATTAATCGCATCGTTCAGAGTCTGTGCGATCTTAATCTGATCCGTTGACAGTCCAACAGCATCAGTAATTGCATAGTAAATTCTGTTATTTTCCAGACCATCAGGCAGTCTACCATCTTCACTGATAAATCTAATTGATTCTCCATTGATAAAAGTATGTGGCTCTACAAACGTAACGATGTTTGAAGAGATGCTGTTGATTCCAGAACTTCTGCCAACAAAGAATTTCTTCTCCGAAGATACTTCATCATTCGTAAATTGAGTATTTGGTACGATGATTCTAGCTGAATACTGATTAGTAACTCCACCTTGGGGAATTAGAACATTCAGAGTATCATTTACTTTTGCACCAATTCGGAATCCTTCGATTACGTTATTTGGTGGAACATCTTCATTGGTTTCATTATAGAGATAGAGTCTATTTGTTGAGGCAATTCCTACAGTTGCTGCAACATCAATTGAACCAAATTCGATTCCTGTCTCAGTAGATGTAATTTCTCTTGGAGGAATAATGTGAGTAACGTATCCAACATCATCCCTAGGGAAAGCATCTTTTCTAAATCCAGATGCAACTAGTGCTTTTGCACCAAAGTTTGAGTTGGAGTTAGTTACAGAGTGATCTCCACCAGATTCGGCAGTAAAGTGCTCTGCATAACCAATAGCAAAGATAGAAACTAGTTGTAAGAAAGCATTGTTGGATGCTTTAATATGATAGTTTGCATATGTTGGTTTAAAGATCGCTCTTGAATCTGTATGAATGTTTTCATTCGTTGGTGCAGTGGAATCTTTATAAGTTCCACTAGAAACATCATACTTAACAAAAGCACTATTATCTTTTTGTAGACCAATACCAGTAAACTGAGCGACAACCATGGACTTAAATCCAGTTGCCTTATCTCCATCGGCATGAAGTCCACACATACCGAAGACAGATCTCATCGATATGTTAAAGATATATGGTGATGCAGAAGATACAGTATCAACATTCAGGTTAACTGTAGATCCTGTCGCACTTGGAGCTGCTACAGTTGGTGCATTTTGAACCTTGTATTGGAATCTCTCAGTTAGGCCATTGGTTGTTGTTAGAACATCGCTTACGACAAATTGACCGTCATATCCAGTAGCACTTACGCCGTCTACTTCAAATGCAGTATCAACATCGAGACCCTCTAGTCCTGCTGTTAATTGAACTGTAATTGTCGTTGTTGATGTAGAACTGTCGCCAGCAAAGATACTGCTAATTCCAACCGTTCCGCCAGTTGGACCAACAATACGATACTCATCAATCTTAGGTTGAATATCTAGACTGGATGATGGATAATCAGGTTCAATTTCACGACCAGAAGAAGGTCCATACGCAAGACCAACCTTTTCATAATACATATCAAGGTCAGTTCTGCCTGCATCGAAGTTAGAAATGAAGGCATCATCAATGACTACATCATTCACACCATCTGCATATTCAAATACAGTTAGCTTGTGGTGTGAGAAGTTTGGAACAAAAGTGTTTGTTGTATAGTCTTTGTAAACTACTCCGTTTGGATCAGCATCAAGAACAGTAAACTGCCAAAGATAACATGCACCAGTTAAACGGAAGAGTGCAGATCTTTCAATATTATCGTTTTCTGGATTTGGGACATATTTTGGTCTGATTTTTGTTTTTCTCAGATCAAGACCAACAATAGATGTTCCCCTTGGAACAACGACGCCACCATAGACACTATTCAGCTTATAAAGAGCATTATTTTCCGTCGTTAAATCAAAGTTTGTTGTTAAATCCCATGCACCATAATCGGATGATGTAGTACCACCTCTCAGTCTATAATTATTTGATCCATCAGGAATCCAACCAGGCCTATTATCTACAAGGTGATCTCCTGGATAAAGAAGAATTGTTGTTTGACCGAATCTATCGTTATCTAATCCTCTTTGATATGAAAATCTTGATGCTTCAATTAAAGCACGTTGAATAGTTTTGAATGGGCGTGTAAGTGAATTGCCCTGGTTTTCAATGCTATCTGTGGCATCTAAATCATTTGGATTTACATATAAGATATTTCCACGCGCATTTTTAAGGAAATTATCTAAACGACTGAGAGGCATCTTATTTGCACGATAAGTTCTGTTATAGATTATTTATCATAAGAAAAAAGAGGAGACCCATAAGGATCTCCTCTTAATGCACTTCCTTCACACCATGTTATTTTACCACTTTTGCTCTTCCCATGTCAAGCGATTTTTTAGTTCTTTTTGAAAAACCATAAGATACCGATGTTTACGAGAGCGATCACGCCACTCACCGTCAATGCCGCTGACACTACCTCTAGAATGTTTGGTTCCATCTGCGTAATAAAAGTCTTTCTTAGGATCTGTTAGACCGTAGTATTGAAAATTGCAAGCTCTGTATATAGTTCCAGCGTGGTGATTAGAGTCAGCGTAACTAAGAATAGCACGAACTGTGGCATCTTTCCTAAACCTCCTGATACAACGACTAACGAACCAAGATGTGATATTATACTCTTCTTTTTGCAAATCTGGATGGATACACAAACGTGATAGTTCGTATATTCCTTCTTGTTGATTTCTTTCTAGACCAAATGCACCTACTGCAATTTCTGGAACTGGGAGACCAGTAAAAACGCAAGCACCAAGGCAGTTGCCAATCCTAAGGATATCTGTGAAAGATCTACGGTAAAGTCCATAATTGAAACCAGATTTAAAATCTTTGGATTCGTCTTTAAGATAATGATAGGTATACAGAAGTTCTTTAATGTCTTCCTTACCTACCCTATCTATGTAAAAATCTGATTTCATTTAGGTATTTTTACTCACTTTGTTTGCATTCTAACATATATTCTACAGTATTAGCTACATCATTCATTGCATCACGAAGAAATGGTTGTTGACCAGATTCTTGTTTACAAATAGGACGACTATTGTCTACTAGTGTCCAACGCCATTGTTGCATTTCAGAGCAATACCAGAGATTAATTCTCATGTTTGAAATACTCCAGTTTGATCCAATTGAGGAGTGTATTGTAGGAATAAATTGCTGCTTCATTGCAGTTGTTTCTTTCCATGTCATAAACATAATACTCAAGTGCTTCAATGACCATTTGGCGGTCTTTTTGTGAAATAAGTGACATTTGGAGTTATATAAACTCAGAGCCCCCGATCTGATTCGAACAGACAACCTTCTCATTACAAGTGAGATGCACTACCGTTGTGCTACAGAGGCAAATTTAATCAACAGGCAACATTTCTGGATTTTCTAAATCCAACTCATAAAGCA
>Ga0070749_10002876_pt1 | contig 11542 bp, 13 predicted proteins | sample VirMetDEL_Nov_18_FD_75180 | JGI IMG/M metagenome (GOLD analysis project Ga0070749, IMG submission 75180) | Aqueous microbial communities from the Delaware River and Bay under freshwater to marine salinity gradient to study organic matter... | ecosystem: Environmental > Aquatic > Marine >...
AATCGTGTGCGGCTTTGATAGCCACAATCGGGCGACCGGCTCGGCGGTGCGCCTTAATTTCGTCAATGTAGTCCGGCATAGACCACCCGCTCGCCACCAATACGATGTTGCCATCGTGCTTGATGGGAGCGAGGGTCAGTTCTGGCAGACCACGGGCAAGTGCCGAACGGATATTGGAGCAAAGCTCCTCCTCCGTACCAGCCTTTACAACCGTGATCTCCAGAGGCTGCATGGTTAGCCAGCCGCGCCCGTCAGAACGTGCGGGTAGCCCGCAACGCAAGTCAGGGCCGTGGCACCGGAAGCCGTGGTCATGGCAACAACGCCAGCCACGAGACAACCGCTAACCACCGCATCGTCAAGCGTTCCAGCCGTCGCCGTCGTGTAGAGCGGGACAGCCGGGAGGCACGATGCAGCCAACTTAACAACCGGCTTGCCGCCGATCTGCACCCAGCCGTAAGCGGCCGAGGCAATCGACACTTGGGCAAAACCGACAGCCTTGCTGTTGGCCGAGTTAGTCGTGGAAATCGGCACCACCGTGTTGTTAAAACGCACGGAAACGGCGTCGTATTGCGCGACCGTCGAAGCGGCCTGCACATACACAGCCTGACCGCCGTCGTCCAAGTTGACAGTCGTGCCAACGTTGAACTGCGGGGAGGTGTCGGTGTTGCCGAGAGCCACGCCAATGACGCCAGTAGTAGAAACAGTCATTTTCGTTACTCCTTAAGCAATCAACACGCCTTGGAACTGGCCGCCCGAGCAGGTGAGGTTACCGGCCCAGCCAATCAGTTTAACAATGGCGTCTTGGTTGACGGCCTGCCGCTCGCCACCGATCGGCACAAAGTTGCGGTCTTTGTGCGGGCGGAAGTGCAGGTACTTGGTGTTGAGGAACCACATGTGGTTCGCGTTGCCCGATCCGCTGTTGTACGTCGAGGAACCGATACCACCGTCCAACACAACGTCGGAGGCCATACCAGCACCGTAGTACTTGAGCGAAGCAAAGCCCGCGCCCGCCATGCCCGAACCAGCGTCAGTAATGCGCTGGATGGCCTGCAACGATTGGAGATACAACCGATAGTAGTTGTTATCCGCAACGATGAGGTCGGGCTTGTCGGTGCCACGAACGAGTTGGACGGCCAGCGCGTCCATGTACGACTGGATGTTCGAAGCCGACACGGCAGCAAGACCATCGGTCAAGCCGCTGTACTTCTTCGACTGCCAGAACGTCCACACAGCGCGGTTGATGCCGCCGTAGGTTCCCGTGGTCGGGTCATCCGGCACAGCAGCAGCAAGACCCGTGAGGTTCTTACCCGCGTTGCCGGTGCCGTCGCCGTACAGGTCACCGCTGATGCGGTTGGCAAGCTGCGCCTCAGCCACTTCCATGCGACCGTCAAGAAGGTCAATAATGGCCTCCTTACCCGAGTTCTGGATCATCTCCAGACCCGAAATGGTCACAGCAGAAGCGTACTGCGTGATCGAGAATTGAGCCGCCGAGATGGGGCTGTTCTGACCAACGTTCAGCACTTCATAGCCGCTGTACGAGTTGGTGTTGTTGGTGGTCGGGTCGGTGTACATGATTTCTTGCAAAATCACGTTACCGCCTGAGAACGTCTTGACGTTCCCACGCTCCTTCAAACGACGCAACAACGCATTGTTGTTGGTCACGTTATCAGCGAGTTCACCGCTACGGCTCTGAATCGTAGTAGCGATAATGTCGCTGATACTAGAGTTGGCAAATGCCATTTGGATGCTCCTATATCAGTTGTTTACAACCGTGCGCTGGTCTCGTCGAAGGCTTCTTCGAGTAACGCACGACGACTTTGCGCTTTGGGAGCCGTGTTAGCGCCGGGTGTGGCGCTTCTGACACTCACAGCAGCGGCCCGAGCGGCTTTCGCTGCTCGGTTTTTCTCTGCGGAGACTTGCGCGGCCTGTTGTGCCTGTTGGGCTGACAGAACGCGCTCCCGCAAATCTTTATTTCCATAAACAGCCCTATCATAAGCGTCCTCAAGCGTTTCTGCTACGCCGCTCTGGAGGAGCTTAATCATCTCTGGCCGGGCTTCTTCAAAGAACTCGGCCTTTTGGGCGAAGGAATCTATTTCGTTCATCATAACGGCCTGCTCGGCGGCTTCCTGCTGCTGTTTCCAAGTCAGCACTTCGCCACGGACGCTAGCAAGCTCGTTCTTGAGGTTAAAAATGGTCGGGTCTACGGCAGGCGCTTGGCCTTGCGGCATACCTTGAAGGTTGACGCCGTACTCGTTAGCCAACTGCATGAAGTAGTTGTAACGAGTCTGCGGGTCAGCGGTGCGAAGGGTGTGGTCAGCCTTCATCAACGACGCAATGGCTTGCTCTGGCTTAAGGCCAAGGCCCGTAATGGTCGAAATGTACGGACTGATCGCCTCTTGGATGGAGTCGGCAAACTGCTTGGCTTGCAGCAGCGGCTCCACGCCACGGCGCATCTGTTCTTCGCGCTGGTAAGCGTACTCTTGCAGGCGAGGGTCGGCTTTCTGCCAAACCTCATGGTAATCCTTCTTCCACGAAGCCGGAGGGCGACGCCATACGGGTTCCTCGGCGGGTTCGGGGGTTTCTTGCGGCTCTGGGGCGGTTGTGCGGGCAAACCGGCCTGATTCGTCACGGCCAGTATCGCGGGGCGCTTCGGTTTGTGCCTCGGCCTCCTCAAACTGACGGGCTAGAAGTTCTTTGCGGTCTACGGTTTCGTTGTCAACTGTGGGTTGATTATCAAGGTCGCTCATCATCCTCTCCTGTGGGGATTGGTAAAGTTCGCGTGTTGGCGTAAATCGCGCAGTATGCGATCCGCTTGCTCATTGGTCAGTTGGGTGTTGACCATGTGCTTAATGCGCTCTAAGCGCGTGTCTACGGGCTTTTCGTTCCGTATGTGCCGTGACGGGTCGTCATTGCCGACCTCAATGCAGTTGTTAGCCTTAAGGTGGCGGCGGTGTTCCGAACGGGAAGTCACCATTTTCCCGTCAATCATGGAGCGGTACGGCTGGATGTCGGGCATCACATAGTGATACCGACCCTTCTCGTCCTTCTTACGTTCTACAAACTCGCCGTCAATAAAAACGTAGGTTCGTTTCATAGGAGTAACAATAACACTTCTTCGTCGTCTTTTTCTTGCATTTCCCGATACAAAGCCTGCAACCGCTCAACGTCAGCGAGCAGCGCATCAAAGTCGATCTGCTCAACTGCCGGGATGGCGTAGGCCGGAACGGGGGTTTCTACAAACGGAGCAACGATCTCGGCCACCACACGCGGGCGACCTTCGACCAGTTCCTCGTAAATGGATATGACTTCCTTGCGGCGCAGTTCGCGGCGCTTGGCGTCCTCGTCGTAACGCGGCTCTTTGCGCTTCTTGTGCGTGTTTTTGCCGCCGTCATGGCCGTCAATAACGACGACAGGAGGCGGGGGCGGGGGTGTCGTGACCTCCGCAACCGCGAACGGCAATACGCAAAATGGCGCAATCGCAAACATTAGAGTTGGCTAACCACCGAAACAGCGGTCATGGCTGACATAGTAGATAGCTGCGCCACGGGCGGCTCAACGGGCGCCTCCAGCGTCACCCAAGGACATTCAACCCACGCCATCTCGCTATGGCTCCAGTTCCATTGGTAACCGGGACGGTCGGCGGGCTTAAGATCACGCACGACCCATTCGCCGTTTAGCCACGCAACTTCCTTACCTTCTGCTGCTTCGGGCTTGGCCGGAACCTCATACCAGCCCTTGTTGTTGTCAATAACTTCAACCGGGTAGTGGCCTTTGAAACTGTATAACGGCATAGGTTGACTCATTGGATTGGGAAAGCCGCAGTCGGGGCGGTGAAGTTGGCGGTGTAACGGGCAACGCCTTTGGTGATGCGAACGTCTTGCATATACCCATTCCATACGCCGGGGTTGCCGACTCCATTGCTAAACCACCACTTTCCAATAGATTTTGCGGAAGTTGCTCTATTTACAATAGAACCGGAAATGCCCGTTAGATTTATATCTCTAGTGCCATTGATATACGTTTGCCAAGTAGTTCCAGAGCGAACAAATGCAACATGAGTCCATGTGTTCGTTGAGATGGTTGTCGTTCCAATTCCATTGCCGCCGGGGTCAGCGTTAATTAAATTCCAAGTGGTTCCATTGCTACTTGCCCAAATGTTGAATTTTTGACTGTTGTAGTCAATTCCGATGCTCCAATCTGTACCGCTACTGCCGTGATATATCGCCATACGGGATGTAACTGCGGGATATATCCACATTTCTATTGTGAAATCACCGCTTCCAAACTCTAGGTTTACTGTTGGCCCGGTATTGCAGTAATCACCCGTCCCGTCAAAGTAAATCGACGACCCACCGAACTTGCTCTGCGTCGTGCTGATCTGCGCGTTGCCCACCGTCTCAAGGTCGTTCTTGGACGTAGCGTCGTAGATGCCTGCGTTGGTGTAATTCAGCAGGAGCGAGGTGTTGGTGATGGCGGTCAGCGGGGCTGTGGGAACGGTCAGCGTTGATGCTGTTGGGTCATATACGGCGGTTCCTTTAACCAACCTTACGTCAGCAAAAAACCCATCTGCAAACGAATTCGTTACGCCATTGTCCGATCCGATTGAAAAGCCATTTTGACCAAAACTAGTGGAAAGCGTCGTTGTGGCAATTCTTGTTCCGTTCAAAAACAAGGAAAGCGTATTGCCAGAGTTTCTTACCGCAACAATGTGATTCCATGCTTTGTTAGTCGGAAGCGTGCTGCTAGTTAATCTCCATGCAACGGCTGTTTCTGCAATTCCCCACAAGTTGCCGGTTGAGGAGTCCGTTCTTCCAATTGTAAAAGACCCCACAGCCAGCGTGGAAAAAATAGTGTCGCCAATGCTGGACACTTGATCAAATGAATTCGGATAAAACCAACATTCAAAAGTAAATACGCCGGGCAGAGCAAGTGCGGCATTAGCGCCGCCAGCCAAATAATCCCCGCTTCCATCAAAATACCCACTCCCTCCATTCGTCGCTGCACTCCACGCTGCCGTGGGGTTGAACGGGCTGAAGGCTTGGATGGACGGGGAGCCGTTTACTGTAATAGCAAATGCGTTGCTACTATTGTCAATGAAGCGGTTGCTTTGACAAGTCAACAAAGAGGTGCCAGAGATAGAAGTTAAAGGGGTTGTTGGCACGGTTAAAGTCGATGCAGTTGGGTCGTATACCGCAGTTCCTTTAACTAATCTGGCATTGCTGATGTAACCTGTGTAATAAGTTACGGTTCCCGGGTCAGCGTCGCTACCAACCGAAGCCCCTCCTTGGGCAAAGTTGTAACTATTTGTAGTGGTGGCAACTCTTGTTCCATTAAAAAACAAAGAAAGAGTTGTTCCGCTTCTGACTGCAACTATGTGAGTCCATTGGTTTGTACTAGGAATAGTTGCCGTCTGTAATTGGTCGGCTACGTTGGCCGCACGGACAACAAAATTGCTGCCGTTTTTTCCAATCCACAAACCGCCTGTTGTTTGAACCACAAAAAAAGGAGCGGTTGTAGCCCAACTTAGAGGGTTTATCCAAGCCTCAAACGTAAAGTTGCCTGTTCCGGGCGAGAATGCCGCATTGCTGCTTGCTCGAATATCGCTTGATCCATTGAAATAATTTCCCCACCCCGTCTGCGAGAACGGCGAGAACGTACCCTGCGTCGTGTTGCCGTTGCGGGTAATGCTGAAGTTGTTCGTCGAACTGTCGAGGAACGTATTGTTCTGCGCTCCGTTGGTGCCGTTACCGGGCAGCAGCAGAGTGACGTACTCAAAAAACTCGTCAATTCGCAATACGCCGCTTAAAAAGCCATAGGCTCTAGCGGCAGTCACAGCAAGCCGACCCAATGCAGGCATTACGCAAACCTCGTCTGCGAGGCAAATACCGTGAATGTTGCGCTGCCAGTTTTAATAACCGTGTACGAATAAGCGTCCACGCCTGAAGCATTACCCGCAGATGGAGCCGTACCGCCCTGCCAACGGGTTGTTACGCCAGAGGTTGTGCCGTCCACTTGCACCGTCGTGTTGTAGTACGGGGTAGCACCTTGGGTCACTAAAAACACAACCGTTACCGCTTGGCCGGTCGCTAAAAGCGTATTCATCGACGTTCCAGACGATCCCCGAAGGTTAACCGTCCAGTTGGCCGATGCATTAGACGTATAAAACAGCACCGATTGGGTGGTTACGTCGTAAGCAATCGTTCCCGTGGCAGCCGTAGCCGATACCGTGGCAACTTCCGCAGCATCGTTGAAAACCGCGCCAAGCGTTGACGAGGTACCGCTAAAGGTTTGAGTGGCCGTAAACGTCGTTGCCGTACCCGGAGCAACAAAATCGGTGCCTGCCGTGGCTGCGGTAAACGCGCTAGTGCCGTTGCCTTTCAGAACGCCCGTGAGCGTCGTTGCGCCCGTACCGCCGTTTGCAACCGCAAGCGTTCCGGTGACTTGGGTGGCGAGATTAACGTTGCCCACCGCTTGTTTAAGCGATCCGGTCGTGTCAAATGTGCCGTCCGTCGTCCAAGTATCGCCAACTTGTAGCGTGACCTTGGCAATGACGCGCAGCGTGCCGTTGTTGTCGTAAGAAATAGTGACCGTGACAGGCGCCGTGTCCTTGTTCTCAATCGTGATTGACTTGATGACACGCCGCGTGGACGACGCAGGAGCCGCAACAAGGGTGGCCGAGCTAGTGCCGCTCAACGCACCGTCAGATGCGCCTTCAACGAAGGTCGTACCGTTGTTGTCTGCCCAAGCTGCCGTAAAGTCGGGGTTGGTCGTGGCAGCAGCGCCCGACATGACCGCCTTAATTGACTTGGTTGTTGAATCAAGAATCAAGATTGCCATATCGGTTTCCTACGAGATAAACCACGCATAAGACTCGCCACCGCCGCCACCCGAGGCTGCGATGCTAATACTTCCTGCGCCGTTAGTGATTGAAATACCGCTCCCTGCGGTCAAGGTGGAAAGGGTGTAGTTCGTGCCGTTACCGATCAACAACTGGCCGTTGGTCGGCGTAGAGGTCAGCCCGGTGCCGCCATTCGCTGCCGTGACGGGCGTCGTCAGCGAGAACGTCGTATTGGTGAGCGTAAGGCCTGTGCCAGCCGAGTAAATCTGCGTGGCCGACACCTGCACGAAGTTGATAGCGGTCGTGCCGAACGTGATCGTGCCTTGCGTGTTGCAGACGTAGGTTTCGCCTGCACCCGTGTTGCCAGAAGTAACGAAGAACGCATCGCCTTCGCCAAGGCCATTAGGGCTTTTTAAGGCGTATGTGTCGGCATCCGTGGCGCGAGTCAGCACCCATGCAACCGAACCGCTACCGACCGTCGTAACCGTATATACGCCGTTTTCGAAGGCGTTGGTTTGGTTGTAGACGAGAACGCGGTCGCCAACCATGGCAACGACGCCATCAGGCGTAAACGCGGCAAGCGCTCCTGCGTTGGTCAGCGTAGCGCCAACGCCCGCCGTACCGTTGTTGTACGTCGCATTGAGGTTGCCCGTGGTGTTCGGCACCTCGTACTTGACCGGAGCGTGGTAGGTGATACCGCTTGCAACAAGGGTATCGACGTACTGCTTGTTTACGCCGTCATTAGCGCTAGTCGGCGTGGCAAGGTTGACAATCTTGGCTGACGAAACGTCAACCGCGCCCGTTCCGTTGGGGTCAAGCGTGATATTGCCGTTGGTGTTGGTTGAGGCAATCGTGTTGCCATTGACGTTGAGGTTATCAACCGTGACCTCGGTAAACGCACCCGTGCTCGGTGTCGAATTTCCGACAGCAGTACCGTTAATCGTGCCGCCAAGGACGTTAATGGCGTCAACCGAGGCACTCGTAACCGTCAGGCCGCCTACGCTGGCCGTGCTTAGGATCGCTACGTCAGACGAGATGGAGGTCGCAGCGACGGTGCCAGCCGTGACGCTCGTAAACTCAGCGGTGCTGGCCGATGCGCCGCCAATCGGGGTGCCATTGATCGCACCGCCCGTAATAGCGACGTTGTTGGCGTTCTGCGTCGCCATCGAACCAAGGCCCGATATATCCCCGGCAGGGATAGACGCAACGCCCGTAAACGCTGACGTACCGGAGGCTTTAACGTAACCCGTTAAGGTCGCAACGCCCGTACCGCCATTGCCGACCGGCAACGTACCCGTTACGCCCGTCGTGAGCGGCAATCCCGTGCCGTTTGTCAGTACAACAGCGGTTGGGGTGCCAAGGTTGGCGTTTGAAAGCGTTTTATTCGAGAGAGTTTGTGCGGTATCGAGCGTAACGGCCTTTTCGGCTGGGTACGCCACGAATACGTCCTTTGACCCAGCCGCAAACGGCACCTTGCTGCCGCTGCTGCTAGAGGCCAGCACCGTGTCACGGGTCAATGTCCCGACATTGTACGTACCAATGCCGACTTCCCACTCGCCTGTGGCGTTATCCACAGCCGTGTAGTACGTCTCGTTGCCGTTACCGATGACCGAAAACGGAACGAAGCCCGTGGACGTACCGCCAAGCACGAACGTGCCGGTTCCTGTGGTCGCTGTCGTCTCTTTGACGCGATCTTGCAGTACAAAAGCCACGGCTTATTGCCTCGTCATCGGCGGCTGCATGGGCTGCTGCAACGGCAACGGCTGTTGAGCAATCTCTACCCCTGCGGCGCGGCCATCTGGGCCACGAACGATGCGCTTCGGTGCGGTCATGGCGCGAAGGGCTGCATCCAGCTTTGCCATCATCTCAGCGTAGACCTGTGTGGTCTGCTGCTGCATTTGAATGATAGCTTGCGTGGAGGCGGTGACGTTGTTTTCCACGTTCTCCATCATGCGCTCGGTGTTGGCCTTGGTGACTTCCAGCATCGGGATGTCAACGCCGGGGTTCGCACCGATGCGAGCCACGTTGATCTTAGTCTGCGCGTCCAAGTCGGCCTTGTACTTGTCCATCTGCGCTTGCATTTCAAGCTTACGCTGCTCCAGTTGCGCCTCCATTTGCGCTTCCTGTTGCTTCATCTGAAGCTCCATCTGCATACGCTCTTGATCGGCTTGCATTTGCTGCGCCTCTGGGTTGACCTCGGGCTTTGGTTGCGCGGCGGCTTGCTTGATTTGCTCCATCGCAACGTCAATCTGACCCTCAATCGGGCGAGACGCCTTGAACGCCTGCGTACCAAACTTCATCAATTCCATCATGACAGGGACAAGCTGCGGCGAGGCTTGGCCGACCGGCAGCGCTTGTTGCAGGAACCCACCGAAGGCTTGGATGAACTGCAAGCGGTCTTGCTTCATCTGGTTCTCGTCAATCTGGACGAGGCTATCGGCGGCAATCTCCACGCGGAAGTTGCGAAGCGGACGATCCTGCATCAACTGGAGGGCTTGCGGGATCATCTGCTGATCCACTTCGGCCATCTGTTGTGCGGCGGCATACGAAAGAATGGTCTGCGGCTGGAACTTGGCGCACATAACCTGCGCCTTCAGCCGGATCAACTCTGACGCAAAGAGGGCTACGTCCTCCTGCATCGAACGCAGTCTTAGCCCCGCGTACTGTCCTTTGATTTGCTGGGCCGTCGCCGTCTCAGATGCGGCGCTCTGACCCCGAATGATGTCCGAGATGCCGGTGATTTCGTAGATTTGGCCTTTGATGTCTGCTCGGGCTTGGTAGCAGTTGAGCAGGGCTTGGGCGATTTGGTCAATCGGAAGGAGGTCAATAGACCCTTTAAGGCCTCCCTTTTCGCTGAAAGCCATCCACTTATCAACTGGAATGAGAGCATTGTTGTCACCTTCGGTCAGGAGGCGTTGCAAAGCCGGTTGGCTTGCGTCGTATACGCCACGGACGCGCAAAGCCTTAACCAAGCCGTCGATGCGGTCAGACAGGATGTCCAACTCCATCGCTTGGTCTTGGTACAGGATAAAGTCAGGGACGGGAACCAGCGTGTCGCTCGTCGTCGTGGAGTACAACGGTTTTGGACAAGGGAAAAATCCTTCCAACCCAAGCGGATCATCACGAACGTCAATGATCTGCGGCATGCCCTTGCAGAGCCAATAGACCTTGAGCGTTTCCTTGTCCCACAGTTCACAAATCTTTGCACGGTTGTAGGCTTTCTTGCTCTCGTTGTAGGCGTTAAGTGGCTCTGGGCCTTGGTCAAGCGGAATCTTCCGCGCCATTTCCTCGCCAAAACGCTCTACGAGGGCCTCACGGGTCATGTAGACCCAGCGCCATACCTGACTCACTTCTTCCCATGTGCGGGCTTGTGAGTGGCCAAAATCGCGCCAATGGACGTAATCCACCGGGGCGCGTTCGTATTCAATCTCCTCGGGGACTTCGGCAAGCTCGCCTGCCTCTACGTCCTCGGTCACTTGCAGGCCGTCGTCCTCAATACCCTGCGGGCGAACGTGCGGCTCATAACGCACCCATGCCGTGCCACGCCCACCGAGGAAGCGATCCTCTACGGCGTACTTCATGGTTGAGCGAAAGTCGGGGTAATGCTCAATCTCAAAGTCGATGGCTCGCTCTAGGATTTGCGAAGCCACGCGGCCTACTTGGTCGTTGTCACCAAAGCGGCGGGTGATGTCGGCCTTCGGAAGCTTGGCGTAAACAGCCGGGATCAACGTCTGGACGTTTGACCACAGGATGTTGAACTTGGCCGTCTCATTGCCCGTCTGGCCTCGGGTGTCGTCCCGATAGCGCTTGATGATCTTCTTGGTGCGAGCCGTCCACTTGGCGAACTCGTTGTCATAAGCGCCAATAACACGGAGGTACTTATCGACCTCTGGGCTAACGAGGTTTTCCATTAGTCTTTACCTTTGTTCCTGCTGCTAATGGCCTTCGCCTTGGCGCGGGCATCTTCCTTACTGCTCGCTCCCCATGCACGGAGGGCAAGCGCAAGGCGTGTCGGCTTCCCATTCTTTTCCATTGGGCCAGCCATGTTGCCCATACGGGCTAGAAACGATGCGCGGCGCGGATTATCGCCTGCTTTGACCGGCGGCTTAAGAGTGCCACCCGTCTCGGCCTTGTAGCTGGCACGACCCTTGGCGTTCAAACCGCCCTTGGGGTTCTTGCCTTCTTCCCGCTGCCACGCTGCGCTCATCGCTTGTTCTCAGGCTTGGCCGTCTTGGCGCTCTCTCGGAACGCCTTGGCGGTCGGTGCGCCCTCCTCGCCGGGCTTACGCATACGCTCGCCCGAACCGGCGGCTATGCGCTCACGCTTGGCAAGGATGTTTGCGTAAAGACCGGCTTTGCGGCTCATGGCGTCCAGAACACCGTGCAGTCAACCGTGCCGCCAATCGTCACGACAAGGCTCGTATTGACGCGGGCCGGGATCGTGTAGAACGTGCCACCCGCCGGGGTGAACGTATTGACGACCGTAGCGGCTCCATCGGTGACCTTGATGGTTGGGGTGCTGGAAGCAGAAGCCACGAAAATACCGAACATTCCGCACGGCCCCGTGAATACGGTTCCCGTAGCGGTCAGGTTCTTGTAGTTCTGGGACTGTGTAACCGACAAACTCATATTCTCGCCCTCCGTGCCGTCTGTCTTTCATGCACGGCCCACATATCGTTGAGGGTGACCGTGTTCTCGGGGCCAA
>Ga0070749_10002881_pt1 | contig 11536 bp, 14 predicted proteins | sample VirMetDEL_Nov_18_FD_75180 | JGI IMG/M metagenome (GOLD analysis project Ga0070749, IMG submission 75180) | Aqueous microbial communities from the Delaware River and Bay under freshwater to marine salinity gradient to study organic matter... | ecosystem: Environmental > Aquatic > Marine >...
ATGCGGTAGGCACGGCGACGTCTGATCTCAATCGCGTGCGTCCTATGGCGGCGTTCGCATCAATCTCAGCCAGCGCGACGTCTAATTCTAACTTTGTGACGCTGGGCGCTGGTACGGCAGAGATTGCGGTGACGCAGGCGACCAATGTTACGGCGACGTTCAAGGGCGCGGCCGCACGACAGGTGGCAGTGACTGGCGCCGCGACAATGACTATACTTGGCGAGGAGTGGTCAGCGGTTACGCCGACTACGCCGTCTTGGGCTACCGCACCTGCGGTCCCACCGGGCATTTGGTCAACATCGCCAGCGGGCGCAACTGGGAACTGGTTAGGGCAATGAGCATTATTTTCGGGGAGTGGCTACCGGATCAGCCTGATTTTATGAACGCTGGCGTCGTCACGGCAGAAAACGTGATACCGGCGTATAACGGCTACCGCCCGCTAAACACGTTTACGCCGTTCAGCAATTCTGCCAGCGGCACAATACGAGGCATCTATGCGGCAAAAGACAACAGCGGCAACGTCAAGCTATTCTCTGGCGATGACGCCAAGCTATACAGTTTCAACGCATCAACCAACAATCTGGACGATGTCAGCAAGGCTGGCACCCCAGCGTATGACCTCGCTGGCGCCGAGAAGTGGCGCTTCGTACAATTTGGTGAGTATGTCATTGCGGCTGGCGGAACCGGCGAGGAACTGCAAAAGTGGCAGTTAGGCACAGACACCGCGTTTTCTGACTTGGGCGGCACACCGCCAAAGGCAGATTACTTGGCGGTCGTGCGCGACTTCATCTGGACAGCTAACATCGACGAGGGGTCTGGCCGCGTACCTTACAAAGTGCGTTGGTCTGGTTTTAACGACATCACAAGCTGGACGTCTGGCGTTGACCAAAGCGATTTCCAGGAGCTTCCCGATAGCGGGGCTATTACCGGGATGGTCGGCGGCGAGTATTGCACGATCCTATGCGAGAAGGCTATCTTTCGTGCGACCTACACCGGCCCGCCACTAATCTTTCAGTTTGACAAGGTCGAGAGCCAGATCGGTTGCTCGATACCGGGGTCTGTATGTAACTACGGTTCGACCGTGTTTTTCTATTCAGACAACGGCTTCCACGTGTTTGACGGCCAGCGGTCGACCCCGATTGGCAACGAAAAAATCGACAAGTTTTTCGCCAAGGACTTTAACGCCGCATACAAAAACAAGATGACTGCGGCGGTTGACCCGCTAAACCAGATTGCGGTCTGGTCGTACACCAGCACCGCCAGCACAACCGGACGCCCTGACCGGCTACTGATTTTCAACTACGCGCTGGGGCGCTGGTCAATCGGCAACGTCGACGCCGATTATGTGGCGCCATTCTTTAGCGCCGGTTACACGGTTGAGGATTTGGACAACCTGTCGGCCACGATTGACGGCCTGACCACGGTACTCGACAGCCAGCTATTTAGGGGTGGCGACTTCTTCTTTGGTGGCGCAGTGGGAGACCAATTGTATACGTTTACCGGCGACCCTATGCAGGCCACAATCACGACCGGCGAGGCACCACTCAGTATGGGCAAGCACAGCATCGTCACCCGCGTATACCCGTACCACGAGGACGGATCGGTTGAGCTGTTTGTGGGCATGCGCGGCACGCCTACCGACACGGTTAATTTCAGCGCTGGCGCCACGACAAATGCGTCTGGCTTTGTGCCATTTAGGGCGCAGGACAGATACCACCGCGTGAAGATGTTGCTGTCCGGCAACTGGTCATTCGCGCACGGCATTGACGTCGAGGCTAGGCAGGTGGGCAGGCGATGACTGTTGAGCAACGCAAGGCTAACTTTCGCATACTCAATCCGATTACCGCCACGACGCGTGAAATCGCCGAGGTGCTAAACCGGACGATTAACGGTGGGTTAAATAGTATCGGATATGTTACCTTGGGCGCAAACGTCACTGAGACGACTGTGTCTGAGCCAAGGTACAGCACCGAAAGTTTGGTGTTTTTCTGTGGCGTAGACCACAACCCTTGGCACCACAACCCTTATGTGAAGGGGACGAGTACAAATGGAACAATGGTCATCGGGCATGACAACCAAGGCCACGCCGCAGATTTCGCCTATCTTATTATCGGATAGTGACCGCTTAGGCGGCCAGTGGGAACGGTGCCACAAGTGGATCAGCGACGCGCTGCAATACGCTGGCGGGACGCACACTATTGACGATGTTTTCTGCGCTGTGGCCAACGGCAAGGCACAGTTTCACCCGCTAGAGAAGTCTGCTATTATAACAGAAGTCGTGGACTACCCACAGCGGTCTGTGTGCCGCATCTGGCTTGCGGGCGGTGAATTAGACGAGTTGATGCAGGCGGAAAAGTCTATAGCGGTATGGGCAAAGTCTATTGGCTGTGACGCAATGGAAATAAACGGAAGATTTGGCTGGCAAAAGAAGCTGAAAGACTACACCGCGCAGGCGGTCACACTGACAAAGGATTTAAGCGATGAGTAAAGGCGGCGGCGGATCAACCCGCACAATCACACAAACTAGCGGCCCACCGGCATACGCAAAGCCGTTTCTTGAATATGGTATGGGTCAGGCCAAAGAGCTTTACACAAGCGGCACAGGTCAGCAGTATTACCCCGGCCAGACGGTTGTGGGTTACTCGCCCGAAAGCGAAGCCGCGCTTGCCGCCCAACGTCAGATGGCTGTGTCCGGCTCGCCGTTTATTCCAGCCACGCAACAAGCAATATACCAAAACCTAACCGGCACAAACCCGCTGATGTCTGCGGCTATGCAGCCCGTAGTGCAACAGGTGCAGGCTGAGGCCGCAAAGGCAGGCCGTTACGGCTCAGGCTACCAGCAGGCGGCGCTCGGTCAGGCTCTGGCGCCAATGGCGTATCAGGCGCAACAGCAGGCCATACAGCAGGCGCCAGGGGCGTATGAGTTTGGGTTTGCCGACTTACAGAAGCTGGCCGAAGTTGGCGCGGCACGCGAGGCACAGTCACAAGCCGAGCTTGAGGCGGATATGCGCCGGTTTGAGTTTGAACAGCAGGTTCCAGCTCAGGCGCTCGCTAATTATATGTCGATGATACAAGGCGGCACGGTCGGCGGTACGTCGTCTCAGCCGGTATACCGCCAGCCAATCGGCTCGGCGTTGTCTGGCGCACTTGGCGGCGCACAAATGATTGGGTCGTTTGCGCCCGGATACGCTGGCTATGGCGCGGCGGCAGGCGGCTTAGCGGGATTGTTGGGGGCTTAGCATGACAAACGGATTACCGACCAGACTGCCTATTAACCCAAGAATAAGAAAATACGGCGCAAGCGCGGGTGTGACGCCCCAGCCTCACTTGTATGGGTCGCCTTTGTCATACGCGCAGATGCTGTCTGCGGCTGATGTGGCGTCTAAGAGGGCGTTTCCACAGCAGGCGCAGGCAACGTCAACGCCACGCGTGCCAATGCCAACGGTACTGCCAATGTCCAAGCCAACGCCGCCATCGAGCCAACCTAGCGGCTTTATGGGGGCGTTTAGCCAGCCGCTGACGTCACCGGTCGGTCAGGCAATTAGCCAAGCCGCCATTGCGGGTGCGCGGGCCAGCGACTGGTCACCCACACCGGTATCGCTCGGCCGTGTATTGGCTGAGATGGGTGCGGCGGCTAGTCAGGGTTATGCGGGCGCGCAAGATCGTGAGCTAACAAATCTTCTGACGCAGGCAAAGATTGCAGAAAAGCTGGGTACAGCCGGGCAGTTTTGGCAAGGCACAAGCGTAACAGCTCAAGACAGAAACATCGTCTTGAATTTGGCACCAAAAATAAAGGCCGGAACAGCTACTGATCCTGAGCAACAGCAATACGCAATATCATATCAATCACTAACGGCGCCAAAAACAGAACAGAGAACTGCGGCTGATGGCACTATTACAACCGTGCAAGTCCCCGGCATAGATTTAAGCAATTTACCCACGCCTACCGGACTTCAAGCTGGTGAGCGTGTTATTGGTCAGAAAGAACCTACATTTAATAGCGACCAAAATTTGGCGGCAGGGTTTGCCACAAGAATGGTTAAGTCTATTGATACTTTTGGAGATTTAACTAAAAGTGGCTATGACCCGTCAAATATGCAAGACTTTGCCGCAAGCAATTTGCCTTTGGGTATAAGAGGGTTTTCTTTAACAGATAAGGGTCAGCAGTATCTTGCGGCGAAGTCCAACTTTATCACCGCTGTTTTGCGTAAGGAATCTGGTGCCGCATTACTACCTTCTGAATTTGAGACTGAAGATATTAAATACTTCCCCCAGCCGGGTGATAGTGACGCGACAATCGAGCAAAAGCGAATAGCTAGAAACACTGCCCTAGAAAGCATGAAGGCCGCATCTGGCGGTGCGTTTGATTATATGCAAAAGAAAATGACGCCTGCTGATGTTGATAGCCTTCCAAAAGGTTCTGTGTTCATCAAAAGGCAGAGCGGAACATCTTTTTACAGAACCCCTGACGGCAAGGTAATGGCGGTAGATTAATATGGCAATTAGAGAAGCGACACCAGAAGAATTGGCATTACTATCTTCTGAAGGTGCCTCAGATAAAACGCCGTCAGTCGGCGGGTTTGACGTGATGGAGTTTGCCTCCGGTCTGGCTAGATCAATCGGACAGGGCATTACGTTTGGCACGGCCGACGAGGCTGAGGGTTTTGTCCGAAGCATACTCGGCGATCAGACATACAAGCAGGCACGCGATCAGGTTCGCAAAGAGCTTGAGCAGTTTCGTTCTGACTACCCAAAAACTGCGTATGGCTCAGAGATTGCGTCGTCGATAGCTATGCCAATGGGCGTGGCTGGGTTAGCCGCTAAAGGTGTCGCAAAGGGCGTCACCAAACTAAACGAACCGCTTGCCGAGGTTATTCGCCAAACCGTGACAAAGACCGCGCAAAAGGTGCCACAAGCCCTCACCGGCAAAACAGCCAAGGCGGCAGGCATGAGCGCAGCGTATGGCGCCGGCGCGGCAGAAGAAATGAGCGACGTGCCGCAATCAATGATAGTGGCCGGTGGCCTTGGCGCGGGTCTACAAAGAGCCGCACCAGCAGTTACAGCGGGCGCGGCGGAACTTATCAAGAAGGGCGTGCCACTCACAATCGGCCAGAAGTTTGGCGGCATCACCGGCGGCATCGAGGAGCGCTTTGCCGGTTTGCCGGTAGCTGACTTCCTGATAGGCGGCGCGCGCAGACGTGCCGTCACTGGTTTTGAGCGTGTCGCGTATGATGAGGCGTTGGCACCACTTGGGCAGTCACTGCCAAAGGGTGTGAAGGGGCGCGACGCATATATCAAGGCTGAAAGCATAATTAACAAGGCGTATGATGATGTCTTAAAAGACATAAACATACCGTCGCCAAATCAGATCATATCGCAAATACCTGACGTTGCCGCCACACTGCCCAAGCAAGAGGCTGGCGTATATTCCAGAATAATAATGAAAGAACTGGGCGACCGCGTAGTCGACGGCAGGCTGACAGGCACAGCTTTCAAAGAGGCGCAAAGCGCACTGCGTCAGCGGGCGTATAAGTTTATGACGTCGCCCGACGCTTACCAGCGCGAGCTTGGCGAGGCGTTGAGCGATGCGGCTGAGGAGCTGACAACGACGCTTGGCAAGTTTAACCCAGAAAAGGCTGGCAAGCTCGCCAACATCGACACGGCGTATTCTCGCTTCAAGCCGCTGCAAATGGCTGCGTCTGCAAAGGGTATGGCCGGCGAGGTTACGCCTGCAAAACTGTTAGAGAAAGTGTACGCGCAATCTCGTCGCGCACCGTCTGTGCTTGCCAGAGGCGGCGCCCGTATGCAGGATCTTGCCGAGACTGGCGCAGACGTAATTGGCACAAAGGTGCCTGACAGTGGCTCAATAGGTAGATTGGCACTCGCGTTGGGTACGCTTGGCGGCGGTGCATTTGTTGACCCGGTAACGACAGGGCTGGTCGCCGGCGGCACCGGTGCGGTTTACTCGCCACTGGCTCAGGCTGTTCTGGGCGGCACAAGAAAATTCGGACGAGACATACCGGGCATCATGCAGGGCGTTAGCGCAGCTATGAAATCACCAGCCGCCGCTGGCCTGTTATCGCAAGAGCTACCCCGCGTAGACATCACCGAGAGCCTACCGTTCCAGCGCCGGATGGGGCAATGACGCGGGCGCACAAATATGCTATAAATGCCTAACTAGGAGATAGATATGGCTAAGACGAAAATATCACAGTATGACGCCAGCGCGTCTGGAAACACCGACATCGACAGTATTGATCTCGGCGAAGGCACAATGGTGCCGAGTGACGTCAACAACGCATTACGCGAGGTTATGGCGCATCTGGCCGATATGAACGCTGGCACGGCAGCCATACAAGACACATTCACTCTGTCTGACCCGACTGACGACACCAAGCAGGTGCGCTTCGATGCTGTCGGCATCACCACTGGCAACACCCGTGTGCTGACTGTGCCGGACGCAGACGCCACTATCGCTGGCCTGTCTATCGCGCAGGAATTTACCAAGACGCAGAACTTCAACGCCACCACGCTGACAGATGCCGCAAGCATTAGCTGGGACGCATCAGCCAATCAGGTGACTAGCGTTACTATGACCGCAAGCCGCACGATGGATGCGCCGACCAATATGGTGGACGGCGGTGTGTATGTGCTGACGGTCATACAAGACGGTACTGGCGACTGGCAAATGTCGTGGAACGCCGTGTTCAAGTTTGCGGCGGCAACAGCGCCGACACTGACAACGACTGCGTCTGCAAAGGACATTCTGGTGTTCCTGTCTGACGGCACAAATATGTATGAAATCGGGCGCAGCCTGAACGTATCGTAAAGGCGGTATTATGAGCAGTTTATTCGGTATTGGCGGCGGTGGTAACGTAGGTGCGGCTGGCGGTTCGTTTTACCCCTACAGCATTGACCAGTCTCTGCGGTTTAATGATGACGATAGTGCAAAGTTAACCCGCACACCAGCGTCTGCTGGCAACAGAGCAACTTGGACTTGGAGTGGCTGGGTTAAGCGTGGGAATTTGGGTGTAAAGGGAAGTTTCTTTTGTTCTACTGCTGGCGACTATAACTTACAATTTTTTACCGACAACAAATTAAAATTTGAAGGCGCATTTGGTGCAGTTGTTACTGATGCTGTTTTTAGAGATGTTTCATCATTTTATCACATTTTGGCGGTTCACGACACCACAGAGGTTGTTTCATCCGACAGATTTAAGATTTATGTAAATGGTGTGCAACAAACAACATCTGGAACATATCCATCTGGTGATGGTGTTATTAACAACACAGTTGAACACGGAATAGGTGGTCAAACCTCTATAAACTTTTTTGACGGCTATATGGCAGAGGTCAACTTCATTGACGGCACTGCCCTAGACCCAACCAGCTTTGGTGAGGACATCAACGGTGTCTGGGTGCCAAAGGCATACAGCGGTAGCTATGGCACTAACGGCTTTTATCTTGATTTTTCAACAGCAAGCTACACGGATAACGCATCTGACCCTGATGTTTTTGCTGACCAAGCTGGTAGCAACGATTGGAACGCTTACAACCTAGCCGCAAGCGATATCGTGCCGGATAGTCCAACGAATAACTTTGCTACACTTAATCCATTATATGACACTGGCGCACCAACTCACGCAGAAGGCAACCTCCAAGTGTCTGATGGCAGTACAGCCGCAGGTGCATCTACATATCAGATACCTAAAACAGGTAAGTGGTATTTTGAAAGCAAATTGACCGCTGGTGGTGGCGTTAGAGTTGGCGTATCTGCTCAAGATGTTAATATAATGAACGTCAATAATTTTTTACCAACTACTGGTGGCACAGGCAATTATTTCAATAGCACTAGCGGTTCAGGCACTTGGATTGATAATGGCACAGGCGTTGCGACAGGTGGTGGCACCAGTTCATTCACAGCTAATGTTTTGTCAAATGTTCTTGGTGTTACTGTAGATGTTGAAAATCTAGAGATTTATTTTCAAGCAGATGTTGGAAGTGGTCTAGAGGTAATTGGGCCGTTCACAATAAACTCTAGCCATACAGATTTGAATATTGGTTTCAACATGAATGCCGATACTGTTAAATTTAACTTTGGTCAAGATAGCAGTTTTTCTGGAAGCGTCACATCTGGTTCAGCAGAAGCACCAGACGCAAACGGTGTCGGTGATTTTTATTACACGCCCCCAACAGGTGCGTTAGCCCTCTGCACTGCCAACCTGCCAGAAGCAACTATCGGTCCGAACAGCACCACAACGAGTGACGAACACTTTAATACGGTGCTGTGGACTGGTGATGGCGCAGCAAGCAGAAGTATAACTGGCATTAATCACGCCTCCGATTTCGTGTGGATTAAGACAAGAAATCAAGCAAACGAACATAGTTTGTTTGACAGTGTTAGAGGTGTGGCAAAGGATTTAGAAAGCAACTCAACGGCTGCTGAACAAGCAAACAATATATATGGATACATTAACTCTTTTGACAGTGATGGTTTTACTGTTGATGCTGGGACAACTGGCGCACACTTAGTTAATTACAGTGGCAGCACTTACGTTGGCTGGTCTTGGAAGGCTGGCGGCACAGCAGTCCTCAATGAGGATGGCACAATTGATTCACAAGTGTCGGCTAATGTTACGGCTGGATTTTCACTTACAAGCTGGACAACCAGCGGCACTACACATACCGTTGGTCACGGCCTTGATGCTGTTCCAGAAATGATTATTACTAAGGCTAGAAACGCCGCATATAATTGGGATGTCTATCATTTTACTGCAACGCCAAATGGGTCTAATCGTTTGATATTAAATTCAACAAGCGCAGTAGATACATTTGACCCTTATGCGAATGTGTCACCAACGGATAGTGTGTTTAGTTTTGATGGGTCGTTTTATGGTTCCGGTATAAATTGCATAGCCTACTGCTTCCACAGCGTTGACGGCTTCAGCCGCGTCACCAGCTATGTCGGCAACGGCAGCACAGATGGCACCTTCTGTCATCTAGGCCACCGCCCCGCTTGGATTATGCTGAAAAACGCTAGTGCATCTGGTGCTTGGTATATATTTGATGTGGCTAGAAACACATATAACGCAATGGATAATTACCTACGGCCTAATTTAAGCAACACTGAAGGCAACCTTGATTTCTGCGATTTCACATCCAACGGGTTCAAAATTAGAAGTAGTGCCGCAGAATGGAATGGTTCCGGCAATACGATAATCGTGCTGTCATTTGCAGAACAGCCGTTTAAATACGCTAACGCCAGATAGGAGATAACCAATGGCATACAAATATAATGGTAAAGTCATCCGCGCTGGTCGGGCGTGGTCAGACGATAACGGTACACAGCACCCAGCAAACTGGATGCGCATGTCAGATGAGCGCAAAGTCGAAATCGGCCTTGTCTATGAGGCTGACCCAGACACCAGCTATGACAACCGCTTCTATTGGTCAAAGGGCGTAGAACGTGCGCTTGACGATGTGAACGAAACCAACCAAGACGGCACAGCGATGCTGGACATTGATGGCAATCAGGTCGTCACCAAAGGCTTAAAGAGCAACGCAATCGCGCAAGTAAAAGTGACTGCGGCTGGCTTGCTGGCACCTACCGACTGGATGGTTGTGCGCTCTGCTGAAAACGGCACCGACATTGATGCCGACACGCTGGCCTATCGCGCCGCCGTCAGGAAGGCGTCTAACGACATCGAGGCTGCTATTAGCGGTGTTACTACCCACGCGGCGTTTATGGCGCTGTATGATGCCCCTATGGTCGATGGTGAGCCGTCAGGCAACGCGCCAATCAACGCTTGGCCGGAAGCATAGCTATGGAAGTCACCAGCCTCATAGACACGCTTATCGGGCTTGTTCTTGCTGGCGGCGCGTGGTGGATTAACGAAACGTCCAAAGAGCAAAAGCGCATCAACATCCTCGTCAACAAGACCCGCGAGGAATACGCCACAAAGGACGATGTGCGCTCCGATATGCGTAACGTAATGGATGCCTTGCACCGTGTCGAGGACAAGCTGGACCGCGTACTGAGCCGTGACTGAGGGGTTTGTATTTCTGGTTGTGCTTATGCTTAACAGCGGCCAGCTAGAAGTACACGCCGACATCCTGTCAGCCTGCCCACCTCAAGAGCAAGTCGTGCTGAACTACGAGCAGCTTATAACTAACGGCGACATCCGCGATTGGCGGGCTTTATGCAAGAAGGTCACGTTTGACGAACAAAGCCTATGATAGAGTTTCTGCTAGTCGTGTATATGGGCGCTGGTATCATCAGCCAGACGCAAACCTTCGCTGACGTTGACAGGTGCCTATACATAGCCGACCGCCTCAATAAGCAGCCAGCCATATCGTCAGCAGACGGCAAACATGTTAAAATGGTCGCTATATGCAAACCAGTATTGAGGTGATGATATGGAACCGATAAGCACCGCCTTAGCTGGTATTGCGCTCGTTAAGTCGAGCGTCGAGTTTATAAAATCGAACATATCGACGGCCAAGGACATTGGCGAGATCGCCAGCCAAATCGACGCGCTATTCACCGGCGAGAAGCAGGTGCAAGAGGCCCGCAACAAGAAGGCGGGCGGCGGACTGGCGGACCAGTTTGGCGTGCAGTCTGTGGCGAAGGAAATCATCGACGCAAAGATTGCGGCAGAGAAGTTGCGGGAAGTCGCCACAATGGTCGACATGCGCTTCGGACACGGCACTTGGGCCGGCATACTGGCCGAGCGCCAGAAGCGTATGCAAGAGGCGCGTGAGGCCGCCAGAGAGCGAGCGCGTGCGGCGGCAAACCGGCAGGCCGAGATCGAGGAAATGATAAAGATAGCCGCTGTTGTGGTCGGCGTTGTTGCGGTTGCAATTGGCTTGCTGATTACGGCGATGTCGTCGGCTTTTTAAGTGGGTATTGCGCTATTGCGGTTGCTGGTTAAGATGGTGGCATGAGCGAGACGATGACCGGGCTGGCCGGGGAATATGTTGCGGCTGCTGCCGTTTTGCAGTTTGGGTTCAGGTTTAGCTTGGCTCAACAAGACCGCGTCGACGGCGTATTTTGGGATGACAAAAATGACTTTTATCGGGTGCAAGTTAAGACTTCGAATTTTTCTTCGGAACGCGGGAACCGCACTCCGGTGTACCACTTCCAGCTTGGCCACGGATGTAAGGCTAAACATTTACCGACTGAGGAAGATTATGACCTACTATGCCTTGTCGGCGCTCAGCATCGGCGCACGCTGTGGATGCCGGTCTGGAACGTGCGCCAATATTCTAAGCGCGTGCAAGCCAAGTTATTTGATGAGAGTGAAGCGGAGCGCGCTTCGTTTTTTAAGGCGCTGGAAACCATAAGGCAGGTAAGAGATGGACGTCGACAAGCTCAGAGAAGAACTAATTTACGATGAGGGTGTGCGGCTTGATGTGTACCGTTGCACCGAGGGATACCTGACCGTAGGTATCGGACACAAGATAGTCGACGGCGATGTCGAGTACGGCAAGCCCGAGGGATACACGATTAGCGAGAAGCGCATGAAGCAACTGTTCG
>Ga0070749_10002882_pt1 | contig 11535 bp, 21 predicted proteins | sample VirMetDEL_Nov_18_FD_75180 | JGI IMG/M metagenome (GOLD analysis project Ga0070749, IMG submission 75180) | Aqueous microbial communities from the Delaware River and Bay under freshwater to marine salinity gradient to study organic matter... | ecosystem: Environmental > Aquatic > Marine >...
GATTCTGAGTGACGACTATCCTGTTATTGTTCGGCCTAACAGACATGCGCAGGGTAGGAACCTTTGGGTTGCTAACAATGGAGCAGAGCTAACCAGTATCCTTCGTCGGCATGGACGCAACAAGCTAGCCCAAGGTGGGTATATTTCCAAGCTGATCCCCAAGCAGAAGGAGTATCGAGTGTATGTATTCGATGGTCGTGTTGCTTCTGTAGCTGAGAAGATTCCTCATGATCGTAACCAAGTGGCATGGAATGTGGCTCAAGGTGGTGAGTTCCGTGTAGTTCGTTGGGATGAGTGGCCGCTAGAAGCTATCCGTGCTAGCGTAGAATGTTTCAGACTTAGTGGGTTGAATTTTGGTGGCGTTGATGTTATACTTTCAGATCAGAACATTCCCTACGTAATTGAGATTAACAGTGCGCCTAGCCTTCCCGCTTTGTCTGATGGTTCTATTAGTTATCGTCAGTCTGCTATGGCTAAGTGTTTTGCTTATGCTTACAACAAGATCGTAGCAGGAGAAACTACTACTTGGATGGAACCAAGCGGCTACGATAACTGGCGGAATGTTATTCATCCTGCCCTTAATCATAACGCTATTCTAAATCAAATGGAGGAAGCAGCATGAAGTCTATAAACCGTAAGCGAATACTCGCCGCCTTAACAGAGGAGAATAGATGACAGAGTATACACACCAACCATGTCCTTATACCGATTGTGGTAGCAGCGATGCCTTCAGTTGGAATGACGAGGGCTATGGTAAATGCTTCTCTTGCAACGAAGGATACCCCAAGGCGGGTAAGTCTACCTTTGAGTGGGTAGCTGATAAGTATCTAGTTAAAAAGAAAGTGAACAACAGAAATATAGAACCAACTTATGTAACCTATGAAGGTATTCGTGGGCTTGATGAGGATGTAGCCAAGCTGTATGGTATCCAACGTCAGCTAGATGATGATAGAGAATGGCTACGTGATGCTTTCAGGTACCCTAGTAACATTAAGTATCGTACACCTGACAAGAAGTTCTATCTAAAGAACAAAGGTATTGCTCCTCTTGATCTATTCGGTCCTGAGTTTAATGCCGGTAGTTCAAAGCGTATCTATATTACCGAGGGAGAGTATGATGCTGCTAGTCTCTTTCAGATTCTAGGTAAGTCTTTTCCTGTTAAGTCCCTACCTTCTGCTTCTATTGGCGACAAGTTCATTAAACACAACCACGCTTACCTTGATAGCTTTGAGCAGATTGTATATGCTGGTGAGCAATCAGATACGGCAGGTCTACAGGCAGCAGAGAGACTTTACCAAGCCTACCCTTCCAAGTTCTTCTATGTTCCTATGTCCAAGTGGAAGGATGCTAACGAGTTCTTGGAGAAGGGAGACGGTGACGAATTAAAGTGGGCAGCCCTTAAACCACAGAGGTATTCACCTGATAACTTCTTCTGTTCTACCTCAGAGTTCCTTAAGATTCTCCACGAAGAAAATCCGTATGAGGCTACACCCACAGGTCATACGGGTATTGACTACATGACTCGTGGTCTTGTTCGTGGTGGGGTTACTTTCATCAAGGCCCCTCCCGGTAGCGGTAAGACGGAGCTAGTTCGTTTCTTTGAGAGAGCAATGCTTGAGACAGACGACACGAAGATTGGTCTTATTCATATGGAGGAAATGAAGTCTACTACCCTAAGGTGTATGGCAACGTATGAATTAGGAGTTAATGTTCGTACAGAGTTTGACCAAACAGAATCAGGCGTAACAGATGAACAACTAGATGAAGCAGTAGTTAAGGCTACCAAGGATGATCGAACTATTATCTTTGAGATGCGTAGCCATGATGATCCTCTGAAGATTGTAGAGTACTGTCGCCTAGCTTGTGGTGTATACGGCGCTGACTATGTATTCATTGACCATGTACAGAGGCTTACCTATCTAGGTGGGACTGATGGTGCTACCAATATCCTTACTCAAATCGGTTCCAACCTAGCCCAGCTTGCAAAGGAGATGAACGTAGGTATCATTGTTATCTCTCACGTTAATGAAGATGGTCATACTAAATACGCCAAGTCACTAGAAGAGGAAGCTATTATCTGTTTGAAGATTGAACGAGACAGAGAGTCGGAAGATGAAATCATTCAGAACACCACCAAGTTTTATGTAGAAAAGAACAGACCTTTCTCTAGACTTGGACCAGCAGGTATGGTATACTACGATCCTGTTACAACATTGCTATCGGAGGTAAGCTATGAGCTATAATCCAGACAATTGGGTTGTGATTAAGATTAAAGGTAACGACCCACACTATCGAGTACTTGCTGGTTGGAGTGGAGGATACACAACAGGAAGCAGTTGGAAACTAAATAGCGGTATCACAAAAGTAGAAAATAATAAAGACTATCTAGATTTTTATGGGTCTAGTGGTTCTGTTTACCATTGCCATAAAGAAGCTTACGGTCTTAGGATGAACAATGTTTATATCTGGAATCAACTACAAGAAAAGTATGGAGACAAAGTAGAGTTACTTGACGAAGACACGGACTGGTTTAACATTGACTGGATTATTAAATGACCTTTGAGGAATGGTTTAAGAACACCTTTAAGTTTCCTTACTACCACGAGAAACATTCAGAGAACTGGGTAGACTACAAGAAAGCATACGACACTGGGTATGGTCAAGGATACAAGTCCGGTTTCCTAGATGCCACTTTTAAGACAGGACCAGTGTATAATAAACCAGAGGTAAATTCAAATGAAAGCTAAGTCGGGCGATATAATAGAGTGTGTTCATTCAGCTAGTGTAGGATACACAGTAGGTAAAACCTATGAGGTGTATCGCAACAGTAAAGAGAATCTTTGTATTCAAGGAGATGATGGATTTGAAGATTTGTTTTGTATGCTTATCTCAGAATTTAAAAAGGTAAAACCAAATGAGGGTAGTAGCTGACCTTGAAACAACACCTATTGAAGACTATGGACGGACTGACAAGCTGTGGTTGTATGGAGGTAAAGACCTAGACACAGGTGAAGTCTACTGCTTCAAACCCTTTGAGTCCGAACAACAGAAGAAAGAAGCTATCGAGTGGTCAGCTGGTGTAGACCTATGGGTAGGTCACAACTTCCTAGACTTCGACATGGTACAAGCCAGCCGTCACCTAAAGCCAGGAGTAATCAATCCGAATAAAGTTCTTGATACTCTTGTAGTTTCTAGGCTTATCCACTACGGTATGAATCCTGTTAAGGGTAGCTCTAGTGGACCACACAGCCTAGAGTCTTGGGGTATTCGCCTAGGTCTACACAAAGGTAACTTCAAAGACTTCTCTAATTACTCAGAGGAAATGTATTTCTATTGGCTACAGGACCTCGAAGTAACAGAGGCTTTGTTCAATCGGCTAAGGAAATATATTGATGATCCTAGCTGGCAGAAGGCTATTCAGTGTGAGCATCAAACACAGATAGAGCTAACACGTCAGAGGTACTACGGCTTTCAGTTCAACAAACCAGAAGCAGAAAAGCTTTTAGGTTTTATCCAAACTGATATGAAGATACTAGAGGACAAGATTGCTGAAAGCTTTCCGCCTAAGCTTACTCTTGTTAACACACTCAAGTATCGTAAGACAAAGGAAGGAGAGGAATACGCTACAGTAAAGAAAGCCAAGTCCAACTACTCATTCACTCAGGTTAATGGTGAAGACTTGGAGTGTTACGAGTGGATACCTTTCAATCCCGGCAGTCCTATTGCACGTATTGATGCACTGTGGGAAGCTGGGTGGAAACCTTTCGAGAAGACCAAGACACATCAGAAGTTCGGCAGGCTTAAGCCCGGTATGCCATACGGCAAGTCTGTCGATAGTATGACAGAGGAGTTCTACAACCAGAAGAAAGAACATCTAGAGAAGTATGGTTGGACAGTCAACGAAGATAACCTAGCTACACTACCAGACGATGCACCAGAAGGAGCAAGACACCTAGCTGAGTGGCTTACACTAGAAGGTAGACGTTCCTCTCTCGTTGAGTGGATAGGTCAGGTACAAGAAGATGGAAGGATACATGGAACCACACTACACATAGGAGCATGGACAGGACGTGGAGCGCACAAGGAACCAAACACTGCGAACATTGCGTCTGTGTGGCCTAAGGGTAAAGCGCCGTCATCGCCAGTGGAAACAGTTAAGGCACGCTACGACACTCATCTCAGGGCACTATGGGGTGTACCCACTGGGTCATGGCTGGTGGGTGTAGACGCTGATGGTATTCAGTTACGCATTCTTGCTGATTACTTATGGAGGCATTTCAATAAAGATGATTACGCCAAGGCTATCCTGTCTGGTAAGAAAGAAGAAGGAACAGACATCCACAATGTTAACAGACGAGCCTTAGCCCTTGAGCATATTACTAGAGATGAGGCTAAGACGTTCATCTATGCTTGGGTTCTGAATGCTGGTGATCCAAAGGTTGCCTCTATCCTAAAGACTACAGTACCCAAGGCCAGAGACTCAAAAGATAACTTCGAGAAAAGTATTCCCGGTCTAAAGGTATTCAAGTCTGAGTATCTTCCTGCTGTAGCTGACCAAGGTTGGTTCACTGGGTATGACGGTAGAAAGGTAATCGTACCCAACTTACACAAGACACTAGCAGGTATCCTACAGAATGGTGAGGCTGTGCTTATGAAACATGCTATGATACAATGGCATAGAGAACTACGTGGGTCTGGTATCAAGTATAAGCCTTGCTCTTGGGTACATGACGAATGGCAAACAGAAGTAATAGGGAGTGAAGAAGAAGCAGAGTATGTAAAGCAGGTGCAGATCAAATCAATCGAAGACCAAGGAGTAGAGCTTGGCTTCAAGATTCCTCTAGCTGGCTCAGGTTCTATCGGCAAGACTTGGGCAGACACACACTAAGCTATTGACAAGCAGTAAGCAAAACTGCTATAATTCTTCAATAGAAATTAACTAGGTAGATAATCAAAGGAGAAATGTATGCCTTCACAACGAGTAGAAATCTTTGGCGAACTTATGTACCCTCAGGTATTTGAGTTTAACCGAGACAAGACTGGCCCTAACGACGCATGGAAATCAAAGGGCGGTGCAACTAAACTAACTCTTATCATGGATCAAGAGAACAAGGACAAGCTTGTAGCTTGTGGCTCACGTATGAAGATTACTGATATGGACAATGGTCGGTATTCAGTTCAGCTTCGTCGCTTTTGGGTACACGATACCTACCCAGAGCTAGGCGGCACGCCTGATGTAGTAGACGCTTCAGGTAAGCAGTGGAATGTAGAAGAGAATGGCCTTATTGGTAATGGCTCTACTGCATTCGTCAAGGTTAATGTCTACGATACCAAGACTGGTAAAGGTACACGACTTGAAGGTGTTCAAGTTATTGACCATGTTCCTTACGAGTCTAACTACGATCCCTCACTCGGTCGTGGTTTTGTGGATCGGTCCTCTATGGTTGAAGGTCAGAAGACTGCTAGCAAAGCAAAGGCCACTAAGAAGCCAGAAGCCCAAGACCTAGAAGATGAGATTCCTTTCTAATTATCAAGAGAGTGTAGCCCGGTGGGATTCTATCGGGCTATACTTACTAAGAGTTGGTCTGGCTTGCTCTATTCTACTGAATGTTATTCTTCGTGGTGAGAGCAACCAGACTACCTCTGCTAGACTATGGGAGTTATACCGAACTCATAATATAAAAGCTTATACTCTTGTAGATTTTATCGCAGAGAAAACATTTGGAGATGAGCTTCATTGTTTAAAAGCTTGGATCAACTGGAGATTAATCAGACACACTCTTCATGTCTCTGGTCATAAAATTTGGTAAGGAAAAACCATGAAAACTTTTCTATCAACTACGCTACTAGCAGTTCTTGTTGCTTGTGGTAATCCAGCCGCAGCGCAATCTCAGTGCGCACCTACAGAAGTGATTGAAGAATCAGCTCAAGATCAAGGCTACACACGGCACGCTATTGCCCTGTCTTCTACTGGTATGCTTCTAACTATCTGGGTTGATGAAGATACAGGGGACTATGCCGCTGTGTTTACTTCACCTGACCTAGCTACATCTTGTGTAGTAGATGAAGGCGCAGCGTTTGGTGTGCTTGATGAACCAGCAGGAAAGTTAAACTAATGGCTTATAAAATGACAGCATTAACTGACCATGTAAGAGCAGGTAGACTGAGTAATGGTGACTTGGATATCGAAGTCTGGGAAAAGAAAAAGGGATGGGAACCTTCTTCTGAAGGAGGATATGTCAATGAAGTCATCATTCCGTGTGAAGCTGTTGATGAATTATTCGAGTATCTTCGATGAAAACAATTGATACGTTAATCACAGATATCTATGAAGTGATTAAAGGAAAAGGTGGGTGGGATCAGACTTACAGTGACTGGCTTGCCCATCAAATCAGTAAGAGTGCTACTGATAGATTCCTTACCAAGGAAGAACGACAACAAGCCCTTAGACCTAGCATGATGGGTTCTTACTGTGATAGAGAGATTTGGTATAAGCTTAACCTACCTCTATCACAGGAGCCTCTACCAGCAGAAGCGCTAGGCACTTTCTTCTATGGTGATATCATTGAGCAACTGGTTCTTGCACTAGCACTAGCAGCAGGACATAAGGTTGAATGTGTCCAAGAGCCTATCGAAGTTCATGGCATTAAGGGTACAGCAGACGCAGTGATTGATGGTTGGCTTGTTGATGTTAAGTCTGCTAGTGGTATCGCTTTTGATAAGTTCAAGTACAACAGACTGAAAGGGTTTTTGAAGAAGGTAAAGAACGAAGAAGTCTGGGTGCCACAAGAAAAAGCTGACTCGTTTGGTTATATCGGGCAGCTAAGCACATACCTTGCAGCATTCCAAGACGATGATCGTGTAGTTGAAAAGAACAAGGCAGCTTTCCTAGCAGTAAACAAGGAGAGGTTTAAGCTTGCTCTTGATGTATACGATCTATCAGAAGAAGTAGCAGCCAAGAAAGATCAGATCGCTAGGCTTAAGGCTATGGTAGAAGGAGACCTACCAGAAGAAAGGCTACAAGACATTCCAGATGGTGAGAGTGGCAACAGAAAGCTAGATACTAAATGTAGTTACTGCTCTTTCAAGGATGTTTGTTGGCCTGAACTACGAACCTTTATCTACTCCAATGGCCCTCGCTTCCTTACCCATGTGGAGAAAGAACCTAACGTACCGGAAGCAGCATGAAACCAGCCAGCGCAAAACAAAAAGGGAGGCAACTCCAACAATGGGTCCGTGATACAATCTTAAAGTATTCTCCTTCTCTTACTAAAGACGATGTGAGGAGTACAAGCATGGGTGCTAGTGGGGAAGATGTAACCCTTAGCCAAGCAGCTAGGAAACAATACCCCATTAGCATTGAGTGTAAGAACCTAGCCAACATGGCCCTATACAATTGGTATGACCAAGCAGTAATCAACACACCTAAAGACTGTGAGCCGGTGGTTGTAGCTAAAGCCAACAGAAGGTATCCAGTAGTTATCGTAGATGCTGACTGGTTCTTCAAGAATTTTCCTAAGCGAATAAGGAAGTAAGAATGCCGAAAGTAAAAATCATTAAGGAATACACCACATACTACGACTATGATGACTATTCATCAACATCGGTTCTTTATCCATACACAGAAGACTGGGAAGAGGTCGATCAAGAGACAATTGACAAGCTGAAGTCTAATATGTACAAAGCAAATATGAAGCGTGACATTAACAAAGATGGTCATTTCCGTCTAGTTGAGTATTCGGAAGAATACACTCCTGAGTTGATCTTCAAGTTGGCATCCGAATGGCTAAAAGAGCAAGAAGCAATTGCTGAGAAAGAACGTCTGAAAAATGAAGCTGCCAAGAAAAAAAGAGAAGAGCAGGCTTTAGAACGTAAACGAAAGCAGCTTGAGAAACTCAAGAAAGAACTAGACGAGCAATGAAATCAGGAGTTAGCCAAATGATTTCTGAAGAAAAAGAAGACTACCTACTAGTACACTATCTACGAGGTAAACCATACGTTAATGAGAATGGCTACTGGGAGATTGAAGCTTATGTAGAATACCAAGGAGAGTTCTCTAATGATGCTATTATTCTAGATAGTAAAGAGTCTGCTGACGTATTCGAGTCCTACTTTAAAACACAGAACAGCGTAATGAATCCATTGAAGATCAACATGGGAGTTAGTGATGACTAAGCTATCAGCTAAACTAGTAGCAGTTACACAACCAGTAGTAGGTACACCAGCCTCAGGACCAGAAGACCTTATTGCCTATTGTGCTAGAGTATCCTCTGATAGACCACAAGAAGAGTGGGGTAAGGACTACGAAGGGCTGTTGAACTACTGCAAAAGAAACAAGCATTGGTCTGTGTTTGAAATGGCTGATGCTATTGTAGAGATTGAGGCACCTAGAGACATTAGCCGACAGCTACTACGTCATAGGTCATTTAGCTTTCAAGAGTTTAGTCAACGGTACTCAGATGGTATCCAGTTAACTAGCAGAGAGTTTCGGGAACAAGACGATACTAACAGACAGAATAGTATAGACTCTTTTAGCAGTAGCACTAAATTTCAACTACATGAACTAGTTAAAGAAATCATGGAGAAAATGGGCTACACTTATACAGGTCTACGTGATGTAGGAGTAGCTAAGGAATGTGCTAGGGTAATCCTACCAGAAGGGCTAACCATGAGTAAGCTCTTTATGAAAGGTAGTCTTCGTTCTTGGATTCATTATTTAGACGTAAGAGACGATGAAGGCGTAACCCAATGGGAGCATGTTCAACTAGCTAGGAAGATTCGAGAAGCTATCTTGCCCGCCTTTCCAACAGTGCTGAAAGATACTGGATGAGTAAAACAGCAATCGTATTTACGTGTAGTCACGCAGACCCTAAGGTAAACAACAACAGGTTCAGTTGGTTAGGTGAACTGATCTTTGATATTAAACCTGATTATGTAGTAGATCTAGGAGATGGGGCTGATATGCGTAGCCTTAACACCTATGACTCTAGGTATCCTGAGGCTGTAGCTATGCAGTCCTACGAACAAGATATCAACTATTACAACGATGGACAGGAGAGACTGAGATGGAAGTTTAGACTACAGAAAAAGAAACGACCGGCTTGGTTTGGCTTTGAAGGTAACCATGAATATCGTATTAAAAGAGCATTGCACCTAGACCCAAGACTAGAAGGTTCTAACTATGGTATTTCTTTTAGTCATCTTCAAACAGATCAATGGTTCACGGAATACCACGAGTACAGTAACTCTGCTCCTGCTATCTACAACTACGATAACGTGGACTACGCACATTATATTTCTTCAGGAAATACAAGTCAGGCTATGTCAGGAGATTACCATGCCTCTAACCTACTAAAGAAACGTATGCGGTCTACCACTGTAGGTCATAGCCACAAGCGTAACATCTACTTCAGGGATGATGCTAAGGCTATCGGTCTTGTGGCTGGATGCTACAAGGGTGCTCCTGAAGGATGGGCTGGGCAGGCCAATGACGAGTGGTGGAGTGGTGTTATCATCAAACGAAACTTAGATAACGGCTACTACGATCCTGAGTTTGTAAGCTATAAAAAGCTACGAGAAACTTACGGCAACTAATAATAAGGATAATAAAAATGGACAACATTAACAAACGAATCGAGTACACACTAGACTTCCTAGACTATAGTAAAATCCACAAGGCAATGGATGCTCTTGATTGGAACTGGGTAGGTTCTACCTTTGGTATCCCTGAGGCTTGGGAACTACGGCAAGCTGCTCGTAATCTGCTTACCGCAGCAGTATCTACTGGTAAGCGCACTGGTGGTCATACTATCTATGAGACTGGTGGTTTTAGGGCAGAGTATCTTCCAGAGGCTGACGCGATGAGTATTGCTTTCCTACTAGAGCAGTCAGACGATCAGTTCTATTCAGAAGATTACTTTGAGCTATATGAGGGTGAGACGATTGATCTTAACCTTCTAGAAAAAACCACGGCTGAGATTATTCAGCTTGACGACCGTAGCTGATCTGAGTATAACTTATGATCTTTCGTGTTGAAACACTTATCGAGGTTGACCCGGATACTTTCTGGGTCGCCTCTGACAGAAAACAAATCATCGAAGACCTTGAAGAGCAACTACGAAACCTTATGTATGACTTAGACTACGAAGTAAAACAACTAAACGTGGAGGAAGTATAATGTGGGAAGTCTTGACTTTTATTGCTCTGCTTGGTATACTTATGGTTCTGATGGTTAAACTAGGAGAATAACATGGTTGTTAAAGTAGTTCCTACTCCTACCTTTGAACATGACTACGATCTAAAGTCAGAAGAGTACGAAGTATGGGATGATAAAGATTGGCTTGCAAGCTTTCGGTATGAGCACGATGCTGAAAACTTTGCAAGAATTATTCGTAGAAGTCTAACTATTCCTGAGTTAGTAGATGAAAATGAAGAGATACTCCAGAGGCTAGCGGATAGATGACTAAAGAAATCTTTGAACTAGATGAAGACGGTTATCCTACTGAACAAACTCTAGACTACATAGTAAACTACAGGGTTGAAAATGTTAACTCTGCCCTTTACCTCTTTGAGAAAGTTCTTGAACTTTGGTGGAGTTCATACTACTCTCATAGCACTGAAGTAAAAGACGGAGAGATAGTTCATTATATATCAACTCTTGGTTGGTCCGGTAATGAAGACTTAGTATCTGCCCTAAGAGGAAACCACATGTTCTGGCTTCTTTATTGGGCTGAATCTAAGAGAGGCGGACATTACAAATTTACATTTAGGATTAAAGATGATTAATGAAACAGACCTGATTGCTTTTGACTTTGACGATTATCAAGACAGGGTAAATGAACTTATGCTTACCACAGGTGACAAGAGACTTATGGAAAATACTCTTGGTCTTGTAGGTGAGACAGGTGAGATTGCAGAAAAGATCAAGAAACATATTCGAGATGGCAACTCACTCGATACAGCAGACATGACAAAGGAACTAGGTGATGCCCTATTCTATCTGGCTGGCTTGGCTGGTCATCTTGGTATCCGTTTTAGTAGCGTTGCTTCTACCAACCTAAACAAGCTGTATGATAGAAAGAAGCGTGGAGTTTTGCAAGGAAGTGGAGACAATCGCTAATGCTTTTAGTAGACCCGCCTAGTGGATGGATGTATGGTTTTCCTGCGCCACTACAAGAAGATTATGAACAACAACTAAGAGACGCAGGTTACCCAGAAAAGGATATTCCTTTTGCAATAAAATACTCTCGGTATATTGCAGATACTAAAGAAGAACTACTAAACCTAAGGAAGACAGAATGAGCTGGGAAGAAATTTATACCATTATGAAGGATGTGGACGGTGAAACCTACCTCGTAATTAGGGAGACTCCTACTACTGATCATACCGTTATGTTTGGTTTAACTGGCGACAAAGCTGACTTTGCAGCTAATACTATGAATGAAGTTTATAACCAAGTTAAAAAAGATATTGAAAGTGGAAGGCTAAAGGAAAAGAAATGAATGATTATATGAAGTTTATCGCAACAAGTCGTTA
>Ga0070749_10002886_pt1 | contig 11528 bp, 7 predicted proteins | sample VirMetDEL_Nov_18_FD_75180 | JGI IMG/M metagenome (GOLD analysis project Ga0070749, IMG submission 75180) | Aqueous microbial communities from the Delaware River and Bay under freshwater to marine salinity gradient to study organic matter... | ecosystem: Environmental > Aquatic > Marine > Coastal...
ATTTGAAGGTTAATATATATAAGTAAGACGTAATAATATCAATATGAGTCAAATAACATTAAATACTAATTTTACTAAAAACGCATCTTTGCAGGTTGGCGATGTTATTTATTATGACGATAGTGGGACAATAAAAAGAATTGGCCCAATTGATACAATAAATGATGCGTCTATTGTATGCACAATTGATGGTGATGCTACTGGATTAACATCATCATCTTTTATATTTTTTGGAAAAGACAATCAGATAAACATATCCGGTATAATAGGTTATTATGCTGAAGTAGAATTTAAAAATGAATCAACTTCTGAAGCCGAAATATTTGCGGTTAATTCAGAAATATTTATAAGTAGTAATTAATTATGGAAATTTTAAGCATTATAATTGAGCGGCTTTTTAATTCGCCAGAAAATATTAATTTTGGGCTAGCTCCATTAGCCGTAATGGCTCTTGCATCAGCGGCTGGATCAGCGGCGAGCGGTATTGCCGGAATTGCGTCAGGACTAATTGGAGGGGGAAAACGAAGAAGAGAACAAAGGGCCGCTACAGAAGAATTAAATAAAAGAATAGCACAATATGAAAGCTTTGAATTTAAAAATGCTTATGAAGATTTAGAAAATCCTGCGGCTAATTTAAGAGTTGGTTTACAAGCAGCTGAATTTCAAGCTCAACAAACCCAACAAGGGTTAGCGCAATCTTTAGACGCATTAAGAGCTGGAGGTGGTGGAGTTGGAGCGGCTGCATTAGCGCAAAGTTTAGCGCAGGCGCAAGCCCGAAGCCAACAACAAATTGCTGGTAATATTCAACAGCAAGAACTAGCAAATGAAAGAATAAAAGCTCAAACGGAGGCTCAACGCCAACAAGCTATGGCGGGCGGTGAAATGGCGGTTCAAGAAATGGAATTAGGAAGAGTTGAAACGTTAACTGACATGGCGTCTCAAAGAAAATTAAGAGCGGACCAAGCAAGGCAACAAGCTACTCAAGCTGTAATTGGGGGCATCGGGCAGTTAGGAAGTGCAGCAGCATCTTTTGGTGCTATGGGCGGATTTAAAGATGGTGGGCTTGATTGGATAAAAACGGGAGGATAAAAATTAAAATAAATTATGGCAAGTAAATATTATAATCCAACTTTAGCGTCGAGAATGGCAGCTGCAAAGTCTTCCGGTTTTTTAGATGCCGGAAAAGTTTTAGGCGAAAGTTATGCAGCAGCGCAAGCACAATCTTCTCCATACGTAATGGGGGCATTAAAAGAATATCAAGATGATATAAATAAAATATATGATATAAGTTTTGATGAAAATGGCATTGCTCTTGATCAATTGAATGATTTAAAAGAATTTGTTAAAGAACAAAAAAATAAAGCTTTTGAAGCAAGGCAAAAAGGGATTGTTTCCGGTAAAGAAGCTTTAGGCGATGCAATGCTGAGTGTTAAAGGAGCAGCAAATTTAGCTAAAACACACGGGGCAGTAGTACAAGAAATTCAAGGTTTTTTACAAGATCCTGATAGAGTATCTACTGCTAATGATTATGGAATGACCTCCCCATTAAGCTTAATAGCTAATTCTAAAATTGATTATAATGACCCAGATGGCAATTTTTTTGTATTAGCGGACGGGGAAACAAAAATGTCATTAAAACAAGTGCAAAATACTCTTGCAAATCTTATAGAAGTACCTGATGAAGCATATCTTAATTTATATGATAAATCTCAAAATTTTGTTAAAGAATATATAGATGAAACCGGTAAAAAATATTACGGTTATAATTCATTAGACGATGCTAGAATGCGTACTTTGGTATTTGACACTATAGATGAATATGGAAAAGACTTTGTTTATGATGCAATGTCAAACAAAAATGCTTATAGAGGCGTTACTATTGGTGCATTTATTGATAATGATTTAGCTAAAGAAATTGCGGATAAATACGAATATAAAAAGTTTAATCCTGATCCTGAAATTTCATTAAAAGTCCAAGGGCTAACTAAAAGTGAAATAGATGAAAAGATTTCTGAAAAATTTGGCGTTTCTGATCCAGATGATATATTTAGAATACATAAAGAGTTAGTTTCTACAGCTTATACTGAAGCTTTAAAAACGCAATACCCAATGGGTGGCCCTCAATTTAAACCAGAAAAACCTTCCGGAGATAAATTAACATTGCCAGAGCGTGTAGTTATTCAGGTAAAAAAAGATTTGGAAAATGCTAAAAAAACAATAAATAGCTCAAATATTTTAAATTTATCTAAAATATCGCCCGTTTCAAAAGCTACTGGTGGGGATGTTAAAAATATATATCAAAAACAATTACAAAATATAGGATTAAATTCTTTCCCTATTTATGAAACTGAAATAAATAAAGAAGGTAAAGAAATACAGACAGATAAAATTATTGGATTGTCAGTATATAATCCTAGAATTGAATCAGTTGGAGAAAAATATTTTGCAGAAGATATATTATTTGGTTCTGACCCAAAAACAATAAATACGCAAATATTTTCTGCTTTGGGCGCGCGGTATAAAGACATTTCTTTTAGAATACCCGAATACAAAGATCCATTTGACCCTAACGAATAATTAAATAATATAGCATGTTTGAACTAAACGGAGAGCCAGTTACTTTAGAATTTTTGCAAAGCAAAGCCGCAGAATACAATATGGATTTTGATTCATATAAAGAAAAAATGAAAACAAAAGGCTTAAAAGAAATTGAGCCGGGAAAGACAACTCCTCCACAGGAAGAACAGGGTGCAACTGCGGAGGTAATATCTGCACCCGAAATACCGCCAACCGTTACGGATTCCAAGCAGGAAGATATTTCTTTGGATTTACAAAAAATACAAAATAAATTTGATCAAGGAAAATTTACGACTGCTGAACGTTCTGCATTTGAAGAATACAAAAAAACAGGAAAAATAAATAAAGATTTATTACCACCCCCTGTTGAAAAAACACCCCCAACAATATTAGAGTCGTTAATAGGTAAAACAGCTAGAGGTATAGTTTCTACTATGCGTGGGTTACAAGCTGTTCCGGAAGATATTATATTTGCTATTGGTTCTAAAGCAATGAATCCGGAAGAAAAAAAAGCCTTTAAAAGCGCTATAAGTACAATGGGTGCTATTATCCCTGGCGGCGCACCAACAACAGCAGAATATGATTCATTAATAAATAAAATTAATGAAAATATTAGAAAAACAGAAAATGAATCTGTAACACAGGCTTTAGAAAATAATAACTATGCTGAAGCTGCTGAATTAGCTATAGGTGGTATGCTTGAGTCATTGCCTTCTGTCGCAGCCGCTTTTACTGGTTATGGCGGAATAGCTTTATTTGGGGCAAGTGTAGCTGGCAATAAATTTGATGAAGAATTTAAAAATAATCCTAAAGAATCAATATCTACATTAGCTTTAAATGCAATTGGAACAGGTGCAACTGAAGCCCTTTTTGAAAGAGTTACTATGGGTATTGCTGGAAAAGCAAAGGTCGCGCTAGGTAAGGGATCAGTACAAGAAGCAACTAAAATTTTAAAAGAAGGATATTTAAGTGCTGCAAAAAATTTTGGATTAGATGTTTTAAAAGAAGGACTGTCTGAAGGCGCTACAGAAGCGGCTAATATAGGCATTGATTATTTATCATTTGATAGAGAATTACCGCAAAAAGAAATACTTTACAGAATTACTGATGGTGCAATTATAGGGGCGTTAATGGGTGGTACTATAACATCTATTAGTGAAATAGGCGGAAAATCTACAGCAGCTAGAAATAGAGCTGAATATTTACTTACTACTGATTCACAAAAAAATGAAATGAAAAAAGCTGCGGTTGAAATATCTAATTTATCCGCAGATTTACAAACAGCAGAAGGCGAAGCTGCTAATGTTTTACAGCAAAAAATTTTAGAGCAAGAAAATAAAATAATTAGCATTAAAAAGCAAATGTCTTTAGATATTGAAGCAATGGATAAAGACCAGCTAAAACAATATGCTAATAATATTGATCTTATTAATAAGAAAAAATCAATTAATAACCCTCCATCTGCTGTTAAATTAGCTAATGAAGAAATTAATAGTTTAATTAAAGAAAATGAAAATATTATATCTTCAGCAAAAGAAGCTAAATTAGAAAAAACAACAGAAGCAGCAAAAAAAGCGGCAAAAAAACTTAATATACAGCTTGAAACATTTGAGTCTAAAAAAGATTTTGAAGAATATTTAAATCAAAATAATTTTTCTAATAATGAAATAAATACAGCTATAGAAGCGGATGGTTTTATTTCAAAAGATGGAAAACAAATTTTTATAAATAAAGAAGTTGCTAAAAATACAGAAGCCGTAAATGTAGCATCTCATGAGCTGTTGCATGGAGTTTTATTCCAAACATTACAAAAAAACCCTGAAGCAGCTTTAAATTTAGGTAAAGCATTAAGCGAAGAAATATTAAAAATAAATCCTGCGCAAATTGCAAATTCAGTTTTTAGAAAAAGACTAGAATTATATTCTGCAGATCCAGAAAGCGTACAAGCAGAAGAAATATTAACTCTATTTGCCGATGCAACCACTACTGGTGATATTAAATATAATGAAAATATTTTTACTAAAATAGGTGATTCAATCAGAAGAATTTTACAAAATATTGGTTGGGCTAAAATAAAATTTAACACAGGTAAAGATGTATATAATTTTATAAAAGATTATAATAAAGATATTTCTAAAGGTGGAGTTAGACAAAAAATATTAAAACAAGCCATAAAAGGTTTTGAAGGAAAACTAGTTGACGTTGTTAAAAATTCGGTACAAGACGTAGAAAAATTTTCTAAGTCTGAAAAAGCATCAGACAAAGTACAAACCATATACGAAAAACAAGGAATTGCTGGTGCTCTTGATATAATTAATGAATTTACACCTATTGTAAATAAACTTGTAAATAAATATAGAAATGTGCCTGGTTTTGAATTTCAATTGTTAAAAGACGAAATTGAAACAGGAGAGCGGGGTATTCTTGACATGATCCAAGCTTATACCCCAGAAAAAGCAAAAGGCGCGCCATTAGCTGGATATATTAATAAGTTTTTAGCAAGAAGAGCGATTGAAGCTGCTAATCGAGTACTTGGTACTGAATTTACATTAGATGTAACAGAAGCTAAAGGAGTTACCGATACAGTAACGGCAGAAGAAACAATAGAAAGAGAAAAAGCTACAATTGCTGATGAAATAAAAAGTTTGCGCAAAGAAATTGGTTTGCCTGAAAATTTAGTAAGTACAGTTAAAAATGCTGTTATTAAAACTTTTGGGACTAAATTGCCAAATCCACAAGATCCTAAATTTAGATTTGAATTACAAAAAAGATTTAGAACTGAGCTTAAAAAACCTATTTCAAAATTTGTAGGTACAAGAGCAGATTATGAAAACTTTTTACGCGATAACTTTAAGGCTATATATGATAAAATGCCACAAAGTCTTATTAATAGAAGATTTGATGAATTTGCTGAGCCTGTATTAGACGAAAATGGTAAACAGCTTAGAGAGCGTACTGCAGAAGGTAATAAAATATTTACTAAAAAGAAAATTACTACAGCTGAATGGATTAAATATTTTTTAGGTTCAGAAGTTGGGTCATCTACTAAAGGCGCAAGAAAAACGGCTATTGTTGAAGGTATTGCAGAAGAAATTGCTTTTGATGCTACAATGGAAGTTTTGCAGGATCCTGATATTATTCAAAAATATCAAGATATTGCTGAAATAACAGGTGATATATTACCTGATAATTATTTAGCCCAAATAGCAAAACAAATAGATAGAAATGAAGACTTTAAATTTTCAAAAAGCATATTAAATGATTCTGGTTTAAGTAATCAAGAATTAAGTTCTATATTATTTGAAGGGTTTATCTCTGCAGCTGGTAAAGTTGATCCTAAGATAATTGAAGTATTACTAGACAATGCTTGGATAAAAAGTTTTCCAAAAGTTTTAGAAGAATATATACTTCCCGGATATGCAAATGCAATAAAAAATAAAACAGTTGAAGAGCAAGCTGATATAAGCAAATATTTAATTAATATTATTTCAAGACCTTTAAGAACAATTTCTAAACAAACAGAAAAATTAAATTATAATACAAATTATAGATTATTTAAAAAATTACAAGAAATTGCTGGAAATAAAGTATTTGGTCCTGATGGGCTTTTAAAACTTGATGAAAAAATAATAAAATATAAAACGGGGCCAAATAAAGGTAAATTTAAAGAAAAAAGAACTTACATAAGAGATATATACGGTAATGCATTAGGGTCATCTACTTATAATACTTCTGTACAAAGTTTTCATAAAGATTTAATAACTAATAAACTATCAAGAGAAGAGGTTAATGGTGTATTTAGCGAAAATAGAGATAGATTAAAAGAGTTAATATTTGGTCTTGGAAAAGAAAATAAAGGTTTAGCTATAGCTTTAATTAAATTAACGCAAAAAGATCAAAGAGGTTTATTAAGATCATCCGGTAATATTGGCGGTATTGTACAAAATTATAATGGGGAAACAATATTTGAGCATAGACCTCCTGTACAATATTTATTTAATAAAATTGTTGATTATATTGAAAGCCCTACAGATATTAAAAAACAAAAATTAAATACATTATTAGATACTGCTCAAATAAATGTGGTTCCAAAAGATTTTGCGGATATTGTTGATCAAGATTATAAAACTACAATTCCATCGGATGGTAAAATTAGCTATGAAAACGCATTAAGTAAAACTAACTACGAGTTTGATGGTATATTTAAATATTCTAAATCGTTAAATAAAGATTTTAATAAAATATTAGAGACATCGACTGGTGTTAGATGGACTGAAACTTTTTCTCCAGTTAAAGCTAAATTAATGGGCAAAGGAAAAGGTAAAAAGTTTTTTATTCCTTATTCTGCTGATGATTTTGTAGGTTTGCTATACACAACTTTAGCTAAAGGAAAAGACGGTGATGCTCAAATGAAATGGTATGAAGAAAATTTATTAAGACCATTTTCTCGGAGTATTCAACAATATGAAGCTGCTAAACAAAAAGCGCTTCGCGAATGGGTTGCAATTAAAAAAGAAGCTAAAAAAGATGTGCCCGGCGGTTTAAATAAAGTAAATAATACTGGGTTTAAAAACCAAGATGCAGTGCGTTTGTATATTTGGAATAAACAAGGCAATGATATTCCAGGATTGCTTAAAAAAGATTTAAATCCAAATCTAAAAGTAATTAAAGATAATCCTAAGCTAAAAGAATTTGCGGATAGATTAATAGCATTACAACCAGAAGGTTATCCGCCACCGTCGGCAAATTGGTTAGCGGGAGATATTACTACAGATTTAGTTGGATATATAAACGGTGTTAAGCGAAGCGAATTCTTAACCGAATGGAAAGATAATGTAGACATTATATTTTCTGAAAAAAACATGAATAAGCTACGCGGATTATATGGAGATTTATATGTTGAAGCATTAGATAATATACTTCATCGTATGCGTACAGGTACAAATAGATATAAAGGTGCTGATAGAACAACTAAAAGATTTATGGATTGGACCAATAACTCTGTTGGTACTATCATGTTCTTTAACGCTAGATCCGCTGTGCTGCAAACATTGTCGGCAGTAAACTTTATAAATTTTACTGATAATAACCCAATCAATGCTGGTTTAGCATTTGCAAATCAAAAACAATTTTGGAATGACTTTGCTGAACTATGGAGCTCCGACTTTTTAAAGCAAAGAAGATCCGGTTTACAAACTGATGTAAATGCCGATGAAATAGCAAGAGCTGCCGCAACCGCAGAAAACAAAGCACAAGCAGTACTTAGTTATTTACTTAAAATAGGTTTTGCGCCTACACAAGCAGCTGACTCATTTGCAATTGCAATGGGTGGAGCGTCTTTTTATCGTAATAGAATTAAAAAGTATATTAAAGAAGGACTATCTGAAACAGAAGCAAAAAAGAAAGCATTTACTGATTTTCAAGAAATTGCAGAAGAAACACAGCAATCCGCAAGACCCGACCGTATTTCAATGCAACAAGCAAGCCCATTAGGGCGCGTTATATTGGCTTTTGGTAACACCCCTATGCAATATGCTCGTTTAACTAAAAAAGCTGCTTTAGATTTGGTTAATGGACGTGGCGATTGGAAGACAAATATTAGTAAGATTGCTTATTATAGTGTGATACAGAATATTATATTCTCCGCTTTACAACAAGGATTGTTTGCTTTATTATTTTCAGATGAAGAAGATGATAAAGAAAAAGAAAGATATTTTAAGTTAGGTAATGGCATGGCTGATACACTTTTACGCGGTATGGGTGTATATGGTGCTGCAGCGTCAACTGTAAAAAATATGATCTTTGAGATTATTAAGCAAGAAAAATCTAAGCGACCTAATTACACGGAAGTTGCTATTCAATCTACTTCAATTTCTCCACCAATCAATTCTAAATTACGAAAACTAATTTCAGCTGGTAAAACTTTTACTTACAAGCAATCAAAAGAAAAAGTATTTACAGAAGGTTTTAGTTTAGAAAATCCAGCATTTTTAGCCGCGGGTCAAGTTTTATCTGCTGGTATAAATTTGCCTGCTGATAGAATGGTTTTAAAATTAGACCATTTAAAAACGGCTATGGAACCTGAAACAGAATTATGGCAATCAATAGCATTAAGCTTAGGTTGGTCTGAATGGGATTTAGGCATGATTGAAAAACAAACTAAGCCAGCAAAAAAACCTGTTAAAAAAAATAAAAAAAGAAGCATTAGAAAAAGGACGCTTAGAAAAAAATAATAAAATTAAATGAAAATATCTGAACATATATCTTATAAAGAAGCAATAAAATCTAATACGGCAACAAGGTTAGGCATTGATAATACACCCGGTGATTATGAATTAACTAATATGCAAACTGTTGCTGAAAAAATATTTGAACCATTAAGAGCATTTGTTGGAGGACCAATTAAAATAAATTCATTTTATAGATGTGAAGAATTAAATAAAGCAATTGGCGGGTCTTCTCGTTCGCAACATTGTGAAGGCAGGGCTATTGATTTAGATGATACTTTTGCGCATGCTACAAATGCTGAAATGTTTAACTATATAAAAGAACACTTAAATTTTGATCAATTAATATGGGAATTTGGGACAAACGAAAATCCAGATTGGGTTCATGTAAGTTATGTATCAGAAGACCAAAACAGAAAACGTTGTTTAAAAGCGGAAAAAGCAAACGGTAAAACGCAATATCGCGTTATTTAAAAACAAATAAAGTGGAAGAAATAAAAATCTATTTTGTAAATTTAAGTGCATTAGCATTCAGTTTTAGTAACTTAGACCCCATATTAAAAACTTCAGTTTTAATTTTATCTATTATATATACTAGTATTGGGATTTATAACAGATTAAAAAACAATGGCAAAAATTGACATTAATGGAGACGGCAAGGCCGACTTCAGCATTTCTCCGACACAAGTTGTCAGTTTTCTAGCAATGTTTGCATCAATTATTGGCTCTTATTATACTTTAAGTGCTAGGATTGAAGCAGCGGAAGCAGAAATTAAAAAACAAAAAGTAAATACAGAAAAATACACTTGGCCTGCCCAAAGAAATTTAGAAGCTGATTTTCAAGAAATAAAACTTGAAATGCGAGACTTTATGAAAGATCTTGAGTGGATCCAACGTGAAAATGAATCAAAAAATAAAAGATAATATGGAAAATCCTTTTAAAAACAAAGAACTTAGAGGTTATATTGGTGCAGCAACCGTATTTATTTTAGTTATGGGGTTGCTATTATTTTTAGCTTTTTTTGAAATACCAGAAACAAATAACGATATATTTAAGGTTATTGTGGGTATGCTAGTTGGCTCTTTATCTGTAGTTATATATACTTTTATAGGTAAAAACCCGGAAGAAGTAGAGTCGCTTAAATCTAAAAACGAATCATTAGAATTACAAGTAGCTCAAATAGTTTTAGAAAAAGATAAGCTTGAAAAAATGCTACGAGATTATCAATCTGAAGTTATTGATAAACTTTCAATTTCAGGAGAACACTTCCAATATAAAAAATAAAAAAAGGGGCTTTGCGGCCCCTTCTTTATTTATCCATCACAACTTAAACAATCTGGATCCATTGCTTTAGCGGCAATATCTCCTCTTAAAACGGATTCAGTTCGGGTATAATATAAAGTCTTTATACCTCTTTTCCATGCTTCTATATGTACTTGATTAATCCACCTTGGTGTAGCCTCACTTGGGAATGCTAAGTTAAGGCTTACTGATTGATCAATATAATCTTGTCTAATACCAGCTTGACGTATTAATTCAAGTTGGTTTATTTCTTTAAAAGTTTTAAATACATTTTTTACAGGCTCACCATCTGTTTGGGTAAGTCTTCCAGCTTCATCGTAAAACCATCCATCGAGTTCTTTAATTCCTTGAACGGATCCACCGTCTTCAAGAATTTTATCCCAAGTTTCTTTAGTGTCAATTCCAACTTTTCTTAATACTTTTCTAAGTTCTTTATTCTTTCTAATAAATGTACCTTTAGCTGATTGCTCAGTAAATACATTAGCAGCCCAAGGTTCAATACCTGGCGATACATTACCAGCTAATTTGCTGTTTGAGACAGTAGGTGCAATAGCACGGAGATGAGTATTGCGCATACCAGTGCCAGCACACCATAAAGGTTCCCCATAAATTTCTGCCAACGCCCTTGAGGCTCTTTCGCTTTCGATTTTAATTTTTGAAAATATTTCACGTGTTTTAAATTGTGCTAATAGCCCTTCAAAAGCTATGCCATTTTTTTGTAATAAACTATGCCAGCCAAGAACACCCAAACCTAATGCTCTACCTTTTACAGCGCTTCGTACAGAATTTTCAAAGCCTCGCATATTTTTTGCTCTTTGAATAAACTCTTCAAGCACTCCATCTAAAAACCATATGGCATCATATACTAAATTAGTATCTTTCCACTCATCATATTTTTCTAAATTTAATGAGGACAAACAACAAACAAAACTATGCGATTCATCAGTATGCAATACAATTTCACTACATATGTTTGTCATATGGACTTTGAGCCCGTTTGACTTATATGCAGCTGGGTTATTCTTGTTTGTATTTCCCTTAAAGAGTATATAAGGCTCTCCAGTTGCCTTACGCTTTTGGAGTAGCTTGGACCATTTGCGTCTAGCGTCTGAATCGCCGTTTTCAAGTCTTCGCATAAACTTGTCACCGACCACAGCGCACTGGTGGAGATTAAGTGACTGTCTGTTAACGTCTCCTTTAGGTTCGCGGATCTCCAACCACTCTTCAAAGTCGGGGTGATCAATATTGATGTTAACTGACGCAGCTCCGCGCCGGACAGCTCCTTGATTAGTGGCAAGTATAGTTGAATCGTAGATTTTGCAAAACGGGACCACTCCATCAGATGTTCCATTACCTGTAATTTTAGCTCCGGCAGGACGAATCATATTAATTCCGATACCAACTCCCCCGCCGTGTTTAGC
>Ga0070749_10002889_pt1 | contig 11510 bp, 19 predicted proteins | sample VirMetDEL_Nov_18_FD_75180 | JGI IMG/M metagenome (GOLD analysis project Ga0070749, IMG submission 75180) | Aqueous microbial communities from the Delaware River and Bay under freshwater to marine salinity gradient to study organic matter... | ecosystem: Environmental > Aquatic > Marine >...
ATAATCGTCGCTCATCTGGTAGAACGGGTCATACCGAAGACGGAGGGTCTGGAAGGTCTGGAGGTCCTTGTCGATCTCGTTCATCTGGTTCTCACTGGAGAGGTGGTCATTTTTCATACTAATAACCTAATGGATTCAAGACCCGAAGTCAACCAGCTTTTTGTAACAGAATTGTAACAGTCTCAGCTGGTCGCTAGAACCCGTGGTATCTTAGATGTACGAACCGGATGGACGCGGGGCTTGTTCTGGAAGTTCTTTGTGGTGAGCGTCCAATGTGATCTGGTTGGGTTGGTGCTGGTCAAGTGGTAACAGCCGCATTCAACCGAATCGTAGACATACATTCTATCACCTTTTGACCGTACCGCCTTAGACGCATGACGTGCTGCCCTTCTCGTCTCATAACGAACCTTTCCACACGGTTCTGTGCACCGTCTCATACGGTCACGCTCCTTCCGCACTTCGTGCACTTGAGGACATCGGCCTGCTCGGTCCAAAACTCACGCTCTCCGCGGATGAAAGACTTCGTGCGATCGTGATAATTCACGAAAGCCTTTGAAGGTTTCCAGTAGGTGAAGGTGTTACAGGACCGACAGTATGAGGACACATTCTCCGAAGGTGGTTGCTCAACCTCAAACCTCCACGACTCATATCTCATCGGTCGTCCATCCGTTTTCGTTGTGAATGTGTTCGGTGATTTGTGATGAGGCCGAACTCAGCAACCTCTTCAGAGTGTCCAACGAATCTATGAAGCTGAGGTCATCACGATGAATGGTCATCTCATACTCTGCGTCCCACAGGTGGGAACGGATTCTCTGAAGGATCTCGAAAGTCTGGTCGTTCATACCCATCACTCGCCTCCTGCGGTGATAACGTTGCCCTGTCGGAGTCGGTCAACGATCAAGTTGTTCAGCAGACCGTAGACGGTCCACGCGTGACCTCTCTCCCCTGCAGGGAGATTGTCAATAAACTGGACGATCTCGTCCACGGACTTCGGGGTGTGGAACAGTCCCATCTCAACCATCTGCATCTTCTTCATGATGTTTCCTTGTGTTGGTCGTTTTTGAATGTCCTATAAGATACACCAACTGGATTGAGAAATCAAGGGTTTCGTAGAACTGTAACTCGTTGGGGGACAAGGGGTTACGCTAAGTTGTTGGGGGACAAGGAGTTCCTAAGTGATTGGTAGTCAATGACTTACAAACTTATTTGTAAATGGTCAAGGGGGGTATGTTATGTGGGGGGTGGCCTGGGTCGCTTACATTTCGGCGGCAATTTTTTTACCTATAGCTTTTTTTGCTATATCTTTTTTTTGCTACTTAAATTGGCGGCAAATTTTTTTTGCTATAGCTTTTTTTGCTATACTAGTTTTCTATAGCTTTTTTTGATTAATACATTTAACATGATATTTATTATTACCTATGGGAGAATTCCATGACCGTAAGATATAAAATTGAACAGTTCCCGAATCGTCCGTGGACGGATATAGAACAAAGACTCAACGGCCAAGGTAGTAACGGTTGGGACTTACACGAACTTCAATATCAAACAGCAATCTTCAAGAGTAGTAATGGTGGTGCTAGTGCAACTACCGCGTTTGGTGAACCGTTAGCGATTCCCTTAACTCCCGTAATTCAGTTAGATGCTATTTATGGTATTACAAGTAATGATTACGAAACATTTACGGCAACTACAGGTAATGTAGAAAATAGTGGTAGTATTTTCTTAACTCATACAGGAACAGGTGCTTATGGGTATGGAGTGATTCGTAGTAAAAGGTTACTACGATATCGCCCGGGGCAGGGAGCGTTAGCAAGATTCACGGCAGGATTCAGTACTCCAAGTAATGACACAATTCAAAGAGCAGGTTTGTTTGCTCAGGAACAAGGATTGTTTATTGGTAATGAAGGAACAAACTTTGGGGTAACTCGTCAGAACGGTGGTAAAGCTCACATTTACAAGTTGGATATTACTACAGGTGCTACAGGAAGTGGGACAGCCGTTGTTCAATTAAATGGAACAAATTATAATGTTAATTTGGTAACGGGAACAGATGTCTCTACTGCTAGTCAAATAGAAGCTAGTAGTAGTGCGTTCCTTGGGGGATATACAATACAAGCTGTTAGTAGTAGTGTATTCTTTGCCGCTACCAGTTTAGGAAATAGAACAGGCGCGGTAAGTTTCAGTGGAGCAGGTAGTGTGGGTTCTATAAGCACAATACAAAGTGGGTCTGATAACGTATTATCGTTTACTTCTCAGAGTAATTTTAATATTGATACACTGGATGGTAACGGACCTAGTGGAATGGTATTGGATACTACAAAGATTAACGTATACCAAATTAACTTTAGATGGTTAGGAGTTGGTGAGATTCGTTACGCTATTGAAAATCAAGAAAGTGGAGATATGATATTTTTCCATCACGAACATTTTACTAATCAAAATGAAGTACCACATTTGGATAACCCAAGTTTCAAGATTGGGTATATTGCTGCTAATCTTACGGCAAATACTATAACGGATGTTCATACCTATGGTGCAAGTATGATGGGAGCCATTGAAGGACAAATTGAGATTACTGGATATCCTACTGCCGTAACAGTTGCTAAGTCTGGTTTATCAGCGAATGATATTAACCATTTGTTGACGGTACGAAATAATTTAATATTCAAAGATAAAATTAATTTACGTGCTACCAAACTAAAACAATTAAGTGTGGCGTATAAAGGAACGGTACCCGCTCAAGTATTAGTGTATTTGGACGATACAAGTTTTAGTGGCGAACAAATCTTTAATAGTTCCGGAATAGACTCTAACACTTCTGTGTCTACGATTGATGGAGTATTTACAAATCCACAATCTCCGATAGCTGCATTCTCTGTGGCTGACGGAGCAAGTTTAGTAATTGACTTACAATCATTGGATATTGTATTACCACCTCAATCTTCATTGTCGGTTGGAATCCTGAGTACGGGAACCGTTCAAAATGCAATATGTGGATTAACGTATAGTGAATTCTAATCCTGTAAATCGTCCCACATTAAATAAAAGATAAACGCTAAAGTGGTTAATACTAAGACACCAACTGTACTTATAGGCATTGATAAAAATTCACGGTGGTTGTGTCTACGGAAATTATACTGTCGTTTACAAAGGTTGTGTCAATTTGGGCACACGTTGGTAATGGTTGTACGCTTGTTTCGGTCCCACAACTTACAATAACTAATAATAAAATAAAAACTATTTTAACTAAAGTTTTGTAAATAAATCCGTCCATTAGAATGCCTCGCTAAGAAATAATACAAATAGTAATATAACTAGAAATAATAAATAGACGAGTGAAAGTACAACAGACATTACCTAATAGTATCCCGTACTGGCGGTCTTACTCTACTACGTTCACGATATGTTTCAGGCTGTATTTCCCTGTCTCTATTATCTGGTGTACGAGGTATGGCTCTACGTGTTGAGCGAGGATCTTCTTTTGGTTCCACGCGTTGTCTACTTTCTGGAACAATTACGGGTCCAAGGTAACGTGGATACCTGTAGATGACGCGGGTATCGTATCTGTCATAGAAGTCTAGATAGAGATACGTTGGTCTTGGTGTGTAATACGTTCTATATGTGTTTCGTAATGTAGGGCGTGAGTCTTCCATTTCATATAAGTGAATGGTGCACGCTTGTAAGAATAAAACACTTAATAATACGAACACTTTTTTCATTTTAACACTCCGGTTGTTTTATATAAATATCCCACCTCCCCATATGATTAGAGAGGTGGAAATATATATTTATTAAGTTATCTTAACTTGATGCCCACATTTACTCCAAAAAACCACAGGGAGTCTGACAATCCTTGATTGTCACCTTTAGAATATCGTTCAAGAAACGGACCAAAAGTCATTGGACCATCACCAATATCAATACCAAACTGATTTCTCCAATCGTCAATGGTTAAATCATCCTGAACTTTCCAGCGGGGCTGAATGATTCCCCAAACTGCAACTTGGTCATTAAGTCGTTGGTCTGCTTGTAGAATCCAACGGAAACGCCAGTAATCATCCTTAATGTTGAAATCCCTGTGTTCCATTCTGGCCTTAAGACTGAGTGGTCCAGTTTTCAATAGACCAAGAGTAAACTTCCACCGTTGTTCTACGATATCATCATCTAGTCCATTGTCGTCAACTGAGTAACGATACGCGATTTCTAGGTTACTAAACTTATAACCGAACTCAGCGTGAATATAATCACGAATGTTACTATCCAAGTCTCTTTGTCTAAGAGATAGATAAAATTGGTCAGCAGAAACCTTGTAATTAGTTTCTGCAAATGACCATTCTTCTTGTGCTGAAAGTTGGAATGGAAGTAGTGCTAATAGTAGTAAAATCTTTTTCACAGTTAATCCTGTTGGTCAAGTAGTAAATTACAATTTGCAAATTCCGCTCCATGACCGACAACTCCTAGTGCATGGAGACTTTCGTGGGCGTTTATCCAATGGACTCTTCGGTATGGATAGGCAATCCAGATAGCTTTATTTTGTCTATCATACCATCCAGCCAAATCTAAGTAGTTTCTACCTTCCGAAAAACGTATCTCACGGTCAGCATAAATAAACCATTTGATATCTTCGTACTCTACATCAGTATTGATATTGGAACAAGTTTTTGCATACTCAAACGCATCTCGTCTTACTTGTTCAATAACTGCCATTTGTGTAGAGTCATTAATTGTATCTTGGGTTAATTGAACATAATCAATTGGTGGACGGCTTAGGATATACCACACCAAGAAAAGCAATACAAATAGTATTCCACTGAATGTGAATATTGTTTCTTTGTCTAAAAATTCTCTAATATCCTTTGTCATTTTTTCTCCTTGTTAAAACGGAAAGGGTGGGATTCGAACCCACGAGATCTGTGAAGATCGACGGATTAGCAATCCGTTCCATTAACCACTCTGGCACCTTTCCCTATTTCTTTAACCATGAATGTTCTGGTGTTAATTTAAACGAACCCATATACCCTTTCCATCCTGTATTTTCGTAGGATAGCAATGAAAGAAAATAGGTTCCGTTTTTTCGTTCGTATAAATGATAAGTTTGACCAATCTTGGGTTTGAAATTGATTTCTGCTTCGTATACTGCTTTATTCCAATAATATTCTTTGACCAATGCTTCCCAATCTTCTTTAAGTCGGTCATACTTTTCCTTGAAGTAATGACCAAAGGTAGGTTCAACGGTCTTTATCCATCCCTGTATGTCCTCAGGCGTGATGCTAGCGGGACTACTTGGTGATCTACCATATGACAAAGCATTATCTCTTTTTCCATCTTCAATTGGCTTTGGTAGTGTCATGAAACTTTTCCTCCATATAACCTATACCCCCGGTTGGATTCGAACCAACGACTCCCGGCTTAGAAGGCCGGTGCTCTATCCACTGAGCTACGGAGGCAAAAATTATAAATCGATTCCGTTGTGATAAGCTTTCCAAGCTATAGCATCAAAATCAATTCGATATTCATCTTTTTCTTCATCCCAAAAATTTACTAAATTACTAAATTCCAAAATATCTTTTTCATTATTAGAAAATTCAAATTCAGGCTTTGGTCTAAAATTACCATCACCATCTGAATAAAAACAAACCCATCTTGAACCGCCCATATTTCCTAATATTTTCATAGATTCAAACATTTTAACCAAAGCAGCTGCGTGGTCTAACTTAATATTTGGTAATTTAATTGTTAGATCAACTTTTTTTTCTCGTAAATTTTTCATTATAACCCTTTAAATTTTAGTAAAATGGAGCCTGTCGGAATCGAACCGACGACCTTCTGAATGCAAATCAGACGCTCTCCCAACTGAGCTAAGGCCCCATGTAACTTATTAAGATAACATTATTCGTACAGTCTGTCAAGTATTATTGTGTGGACACCTTGGGTCATCACTATATCCAGCAATTCCTAACCAAATTGTATCCCCGTAAATCCATTGATTTGGGTTATTTGGGTCACGAACGCTGTCAGTAGTGAATATCCTTATAACACACACAACGCTTTCTGTATAAATCGGACCAGCGATGGCCTGACAACTAGAAAGTATAGCAGTAGAAAGTAATACTGCTATAAAAAACTTTTTCATTTTACTGTACTACAGTTACTAAAACCGAATCCACTGTGTTATATGTACCCGTAGCCTTGATGTACGAAGTTCCTGTTGTCCCATTTGTACTAATAAACCCGTCTAAAGTAATTTTAACGGTATTGGGGCTTGTTGAACTCCAAACTACAAGTGGATTGTTTAGGTATGTTAACAGTGTACCATTTGCGTTAAACGCAAAGCATTGTTCCACGGTTAGTTCTGCTAAGGACAATGTAGCTACGGTACAAGCAACATCTGCAACCTGTGTGGTGTTAACCAATTGATCCGCAAAGGTTTCAAGTTCTGTCACCCCTGTAAAATCAAAAGATTGTGTACAACCACCCATTAACATAACACCTATTACTAATAGTAACTTTCGCATAATGTGCTCCAGTTAATGTGTTTTGTTATACAACCTCATGTATTCTTCTAACAAAGCATCAACCACTGAGTTTCTGTGATTTGTTTGTAGAGTGTGTGAATCCATATCTTTGACCTTTTTTGAAACCGATAAAATAAACTTAAAGCCAGATTCCTGCTTTTGCTTAAGGTCAACTTGTTGGTTATCACCACATATAATCATTTTACTACGAATGCCCAATCTTGATACAATCATTTCCATTTGTTCGTTTGTGCAATTTTGAGCTTCGTCAACGATTACAAAACTGTCTAAGAAAGTGCGACCACGCATAAATGCAACAGGCACAATTTCTACTTGACCATTTTCTATAATTTTGTCTATTTTTTCTTTGTTGTATAATTGATAAAAATTTGAATAGATGGGTTGCATCCAAGGTTCCATCTTTTCTCGTAAGTCGCCGGGGAGAAATCCTATTTCTTCTTTTGATACGGTTGGTCGTGTAATAATAATCCGTTTGACTTCTTTTCTAAACAACATATCAAGAGCTACTTGACACGCTAACAAAGTCTTACCAGACCCGGCTTTTCCGTTAAGAACAGTGATAGCATTATCAAGTATCTTTTGTTTTGCTACTTTTTGTTCTTCGTTTAGTTGTATTTGAAACTTAATTGGTCCTTTTGGTGTTTTGACGACTGTTTGGTTATCATTACCATTACCATTTTTCTTTTTAGGCATAACATATAATCTCTTAAATGTAACACCTATAAATAGTGGGAAGTGAGGGATTCGAACCCCCGACCCTCTGGATGTAAACCAGATGCTCTAACCAGCTGAGCTAACTTCCCGCAGGCCCACAAGGATTCGAACCTAGACTAACAGTTTTGGAGACTGTCGTGCTACCATTACACAATGGACCCTCACGGTCCCACGGGGAATCGAACCCCGCCCTCTGGCGTGACAAGCCAGTATTCTCGCCGATAAACTATGGGACCAACTCACGGGGTGGGATTCGAACCCACATCGCCTTTCGGCACGGATTAACAGTCCGCCGCATAAACCACTCTGCCACCCGTGATTATTTTACCATACCGTGTTTGGTTGGTTTTCCTTCTTCATCCAAACACACAAAAACAATCTCATCAATAATTGCTATAATTTGTTTTGTTCTTTCGTTTCTGACCTCAGCATCTACGGTCACTGATGTCTTTCCTAATTGTTTTAGTTGTACCCCAATCTCAACCATATCTCCTTGGCGAGCAGGTGCAATAAAATCTACTTCTGACATTTTCTTGGTGACCAGACGATAATGTTTAATTTCAGACATTACATACATAGCCGCTGCTTCATCAACCCAAGCTAAAGCAGTACCACCAAATAATGTGTTAGCGGCGTTCAAGTCGCCTGGCATTACAATTTTTCTGGTTAAGAATCTCACAACTCGTTCTTACATTTACAGTTTTTCATTGAAGGAATTAAACCTTCAAATGTGCTAAACATAGTTACAAATTTTAAATGGTATAGTTGTTTCATACCAATTAAAATATTCATTAATTCATCTTCTGTCAATCCTTTACAATTGTCAATTAGGGTTTGAATGTCATCAGTTACACCCCAACAATCCATAATTTCTTGTTCTAAATGAAATTCATCTTTCACAAAACCTCCTATAACTCGTTTATTTCGCCGGGTTTTAGTTTGTGTCTTTCATGTAATCTTTTTAAGTAATGTTCTTCTACTTTTTTTAAACGTTTCTTTTCTAATTGGTAAAAAACAACAAAAGTAATCATTAAACTGATTAACACACCAAAAATAAAAGCTACTATCATCATCGTTATTCTCTGTTAATTATTAACGGAAGCGGTAGGATTCGAACCCACAAGTCCTTTCGGACGCCTGATTTCAAGTCAGGTGCATTAGCCGTTCTGCCACGCTTCCAATTATTTTAATATTATTGCTTTTTCGTGTCCCACGATACAATTTGGATCTATCCAAACATCATATCCATTTTCTTTTACTAACTTACAAAACGCTACATCTTCCATACAAAATTCTTCTATCTCTATAGAATTTTTTGTTAAATTAGACCACAATGGTCTGAACCACGGATATTTTAATGACTCAAATACTCCGTTTTTAATTAACATCCATCCGAAGCCGGTATAATCAACAGTGAACGGTCCTTTTTTATTTTTAATATCCATTCTAGTTAAAAATTTATATGATCCATTTTTTCTATAAAAATCATCATCCATTTTTTCTACAGTAGCGTAATAAATATTATCTTGCATTATATACAAACCACTAGCTATATCTTTATCAAGATTTAACAGTTGGATTAGATTTTTTGGTGTGAATATTACATCAGAATCAATCCACATTAAGTAATCATAATCTAAATTGCCTTGAAAAGGTTTTTGATCTACCCCAGATACAGTATTACCCCCCAGGCACATATTTCTAACATAATATAAATTTGGTGAATATGTGTTTACAAATTTAATATCATAATTGTTTGTTAAACACCACAATAACAATTCAGACCAACACGATAAAAACTGGCCGCTATATTCTCTTCCGGGCAAACAAAATATTATTCTTTTCATAATTTTTTTATATATCCAGTATAATGCCCAAGGAGGGATTCGAACCCCCACGCCATAAGACATTTGCTCCTAAGGCAAACGCGTCTACCGTTCCGCCACTTGGGCTAATTTTATTTCTTATAACATATTGTTACATCTTTGTTTTTTGCATTTTTATTTTGGTTTTGGTTTGCTTGTCTCTTTGAGGACTGTATACTATATACAGAATGTTCTTTATATTGTGTTTTATTGTGAATTTTCATAACGTCATCTATCATTTTCATTTTACCAACATTGTGAACATTCCAACAAGAGGTACCATTTTTATTCAACAAACTTAAGCAATTTAATATTACTGGTTCTAACCAGTTTTTTAACCACTCATCATAATTAATAAATTGATTTTCTGATTGAGTTGGTGATTCAGAATAAATTTCCAAATTAAAATATGGAGGACTCGTTAAAATTATGTCAACTGATTCAGAAATATGATCTTGTATATATTCCGCACCAACATTATACAATTCTACCTTATCTTCAATATTTAAAAATTTGACCAATCTTTTTAAATTATTAAATGTCTCTTTATTTGGATCAAACCCAATGTATTTTTTTCCAGCCGCAACGGTTCCCAATAATCGGCCACCCCACCCCATACACGGATCTAATACAACATCACCGTCAAAATTTGATACAATTATTTTAGCCAAATGTGGTCTATACATTGTATTTTTAGTAAGACCAGTACAAAAATAAATTCCTCTTCTAATTTCCGATAAATATGGAGTAGAGTGACTTTTTCTATTCCATCTTAAAACTTTTTCTAAATTGGAACTGTTCCAATTAGTTGAAAAACTTTTTCCTTTATTATTTTTAATATCAAAAAAATTTGGGAAAAAATGTTCGCACAATTTAATTCCCACTCTAGAGGTTGAATTTAATTTGTTTATATTGGTTGCACAGTTTAATAATTTATTCCAATCTGAAAATAAACTTTCGTCCGAATATGTGTGTTCGTAATTTACTTTACTCAATTCTTTAGCTAGAATAGGAAGTATAGTTTCAAACTCTTCGTCAGAAAGATTTCTGGTTGAGAATTTTTTATTTAAGAAATTATCTATCATTGAAATATATTTTTTCTAATCTCTACACCTATAACTATTGAGGGAAAGAATTCTGTTTTACTTTCGTACAACAAGTCTGGTGTTAGATAATAGTCTGTGGTCTTGGATACAATGGCAGGTGCAATAAAGAATATACGATTAACATATCTGACCCAAGGTAGAACAGGATTGCTTTCATAGTTACCAACTAATCCTGCTTCAAGTCTTTGGTTTTCTGTAATCTTGTATTGTACACCACCATACGGAGAAATTCTATAATCGCTGTTGTAGTAAACACCAGCAATCCAATTTACCGATTCATACATTTCACATTCAGCACTAACGTGTGGGTGATAATAATTTAACTTATCCACCTCACCAAATGTAAGATGCATTGTAGCCGCAAATGCTAAAAATAAATTACACATATACCCATACCCTATTATCTAACTAATACCAGAGGTGGGACTCGAACCCACAAGCCGAAGCGTCAGGTTTTGAATCTGATGCGTATACCAATTCCGCCACTCTGGCAAATTATGCTTCGGGCGAGACTCGAACTCGCAAGCCCGTAAGGGCGTCAGATTTTAAGTCTGATGTGTATACCGTTCCACCACCGAAGCGTATATCTTTTAATGTAATGAGTTGAACTTCTTTATTGCCCAACCAAGAACCAACCAATTAGCGGCAACAAGAGAAATCAAAGCACTCACAACCACTGCTGTATAAATTTGATCTAGTAACATAATATTAACCTTTATTTTAAGATTTGTCAATGCTTAGTCGGGATGACAGGATTCGAACCTGTGACCCCCCGCTCCCAAAGCGGGTGCTCTACCGGACTGAGCCACATCCCGAAAATGAGACATAACACCGAAAACATCCCAAACATAACGCCAGTTTGGTCTAAATCCTGTTAGGGAAATGTTCTTCCGTCTTATGACGGCACCGTCGTGTCGGTGTACTACTAGCCGGAATTACATATGTCTCAGAGCCCCCGGTCAGAGTCGAACTGACGACCGCTCGCTTACAAGGCGAGTGCTCTGGCCACTGAGCTACGGAGGCGTATGACCGATGAAGCCGTCGCTTCTTTTGATATTGGGGACGGTCACTCCCTCACCTACCACAATTATTACCGTAGACCAAGTGTAGGTTCAGTACCACAGTCCTACGGAAACAAGGCCCGTAGGAACCCCCACATAAGGATCGGCCGCTAAGCCAACCTATCTTATGTTTCATCAAATCACACGACCAGATTGCGACTCTAGTTATTCAGTGGTACTGCCACCTAGTATGTTTGATTAGTGCAAATGACCTTTCGGTTTCTGGCA
>Ga0070749_10002890_pt1 | contig 11508 bp, 24 predicted proteins | sample VirMetDEL_Nov_18_FD_75180 | JGI IMG/M metagenome (GOLD analysis project Ga0070749, IMG submission 75180) | Aqueous microbial communities from the Delaware River and Bay under freshwater to marine salinity gradient to study organic matter... | ecosystem: Environmental > Aquatic > Marine >...
CCATTTTCTATCCGAATTTAGTAAAAACTCACCAATAAAACAATCCTTTTTGTCCCAATCTTCAGGAGAAAGTAAAGAAAGGGTGTTAATACCCTTAAAATTATACAAAAAGTAACTTTTACCGACAATAGGGTCAAAAGAAATCTTAGATTCCCAAACCATAACAGAATCTGAATATTCTTGATATAACTTTTCAATTTTACTTATAATTTCACGTTTTTCTTGTTCAAAAACATCAATCATTTTTTTAGATGACTCATTTTTAACTAAACCAACATTTGGTAAATTAAAACTTGGTGCACCTAAATTTGTTGGATACGGTTTTATGTTGGCATCATAACCATTTTTTTCACTCCAAACAACCAAATCAGGTTTTTTACTCATACTCTACTAATTGAAAATTCAAACCCTGTAAAATTAGTGAAATAATCAGTTAAAAAAAGGTTTTTAGCGTCAAAATTATCACATTTAATTTCAACAAAGACTGCGGGTATATCCAAAACCCATTCATCATTCTCATATTTACTTTTTTCTAAAATTTCATAACTAACCACCTGAATACTTTGGTCGGGGTACAGTTTTTTTATAATTTTTTCAAAAATTTCACGTCTCATACTTAAAAATAAGTTATTATTAAAAAAATATCAATCTTTTTATCTTACGGTGTTGTTATATTCAAAAAAATTATTTAACTTTGTGGTGTAATTAAAATCAAATAATAATAATTAAAAGAAAATGGCAACAAAATCAGGAACAAAAGGTCGTTACATTTGTAAAGTAGGTTTTTATGATGTTTACGCGAAAGATTCAATGAAAAAAGATTCAAAAGGTAAAGAAGTGGTAGGTTCAACCGACTATTTAGTGTATCACGCTAAAAAAATGGTTGAGAAGGGGTTGAAAACAAAGGATTTGGCTGTGGCAAAAGCCCTTGATTTGTTGGGTGATAAATATAGAGGTATATATAGTCTCTAATTTTAAAGAAAAGTCGGAAATTCCGACTTTTTTTATTTGAATTTATCCTAAATAACACTTATTATTATGAAAAATTAAATAGTATGGATTTTAGTAAAGATTTTAAAAAGTACGCACAGAGTGAACATAATTTGTCGTCAATGAACTTACATTATTATGGTCAACAGATTGAAAGTTCTATGACACCTTACATTTTGGAAGAAAGAGAAATGAGGGCGACTCAAATTGATATTTTCTCTAGATTAATGAGAGACCGATTGTTGTGGGTGGCAGGTGTTGTTGATGATAGAATGTCAACCGTCGTACAAGCTCAATTAATGTATTTGGACTCTGTGGATAATACGGACATAACAATGCATATTGATAGTCCTGGAGGTTCCGTTAAATCAGGTTTAAGTATGGTTGATGTGATGGACTATATCAAATGTGATATTAGAACCGTAAATACAGGTGTGGCGGCGTCTATGGGTTCAGTTTTACTAGGTGCTGGAACAAAAGGTAAACGCTCTTCATTAAGATTTTCAAGAACCATGTTGCACCAATCGTCAGGTGGTTTTAGAGGAAATATTCAGGATGCGGAAATCGACATGGTTGAGTGGAAAAAAGTTAATCAACTTTTGTTTGATTTATTGGGTGGTTACTGTGGTAAACCAGCAAAACAAGTTATGAAAGACGCCAGTCGTGATTTGTGGTTAAGTGCTGATGAGGCATTAAAGTACGGAATAATTGATGAGATTGTAACAAACAAGAAAAAATAAAAGGGGTTAAAACCCCTTTTTTTATTTGTTCCTTTGATTAACGTAGATGTATGTTATTGTATCACCAATGTCATAGTTATCTCTGTTATTTGAAACTACGTTTGTTCCACAATCTGTCTCAAAAACAAAATACGGGTATGGTTGTAAAGTATTATCACTTTGCTTGACACTCATTTTAACTATAACACATTTTAAAACTAAATCATCATCAGTGTTTTTTCGTTTGTTAATACAAGAAGTAAATAATGATATAATTGTAATTGTTAATAATATTTTTTTCATTAATACAAGATAGAAAAAAAAATATTATTTATCAAGTGGTTGTAGGCATTTTTCCAATACCTTGATTTGCAAAATTTTGAGCCATAACACCAATTAATTGGTCTTGAGTAACTTCACCAGGGCCTGGTTTGATATTTAAACCCGCAGTTCCTGAAGTACCACCTGTGTTTTTAAAATTTTGAATCACATTAATTATTATATCTAAATAAATTTTTGCATCTTTTTCCGTGTCAAAATCTTTAAAATAACTTTTATAATAACTAACTTTTTTCCATAATTCAGGCTTCTTGGTCTCAATTTCAAGTCCGTCAGTACCTCCTGATTCACCTTTTAATTGTACATATATTCTGTATTTTGCAGGATTACTATTTGGAACTTGAGCTACATACCAGTTGTTACCGTCAACGTCTTTAGAACTATTTGAAGTTCCTGTTTCAGCCTCAATCAAATATCTTTTCTCTAATAAAAGATTGGCTCTATTAATTGCTCTTTTTTTGTTACTCATTTTAGTTATTTATATGTATATAATTATCAAGTTTTATTGTTACCAAATATTCTTGTGGTCCAAAAATAGTATCAAAAGTGTAAAATATTTTATTGTTATCGGGTAATAAGTCATATAGATTGTTTAAATACGAATCCATTTCGACTCGTAAATTATAACCTAAATTAAAAACATCTTCATCATTCGCCCACTCATTATCACTGTCTTTTTTTTTGAGAAAAACACTTAAAGCAGATGCGAACATGTCTTTTTCATTCTGTCTATAATAATCCCTAACTTTTAAATCTAAATAATCAGCAATTTCATACATATTCACAAATACATCTAGATATAAAAAAGAATCATATTTCTCAAAATTTTGTGAAAGAGACCATTTTTTTAAAAACGGGTATTTTTTCTTGGTGCCGTTAAACGCCATTTGTATACCCCTCATTTGTTTATCAGAAAAATTATTGTCCCTATAACTCATTATTTTAATTCATCTTTGGTTATTGATAAATATCAAAATAAATAAAAAACCTCATAATTTAGGTTTTAATAAAATTATTAAGACATCATTACTCTGATTTGATTCATAATCTGTAGTTGTCTCATCTCAAGTCTTTTAATTTCATCCATCTGAGACTTATTTAACTCAATATTTTGACCTTTAATTTCATTAATTTTATTATGTAGTCTAGTATGTTCATTTAACAACTGACCATAGAGTGCTGCTTTTTGTGATTCGTTCATATTTTTAAATTTAATTTTTAATTTAGTTATGTAAATAATTTAACCTATTTCTTCATTAACAGTATTAACAGGTAAACCATAATTTTTTTCAAACCAAGGTTTTAATAGTTTTTTAAAATTTTCAATCCCCAAAACATTTATTATGTTTTTAAAATACCATTCTGCGTAATATAGTGCGGGGAACTCATTTTCTTTGGTATAATCATTACTTGTTGGGTGGTATTGTAATATCCAACTATCATCTTCCCAATCATCCTCAACATTTTTGTAATAATTGTAGACATCTAAATCAACGTATCTGTTTTTTTCATAAACATAGTAATCATAACTTTTATCGGCTCTATCTAAATCTTTGAATTCTTTCATCATAGAGTCAAAAGCGGATTCTAATTGTTTATGTTTAATTTTTATGTCCATGTATATAAATAGTTAAAAAAATAAAAACCCCACCTTGTGAGTGGGGTTCCAAGATTCTATAATAGAATAATTTAAGCTTTAGCCTTGTCAACGACAGACCAAATAGTACCAACTAATGTAATCACACCACCAATTATTTCAGTCGCGGTTGCATCATCAATAAATCCTTTAGTTACTAAAACACCACCCACAAAAGTCAATGTGTGTCTTACAATACCCAATACTTGTTCTTTAGTTAATTTCATTTTTTTTTGTTTTTTTTTAGTTTATTTGTTTATGATAAATATAACTTATCTATTTATTTTTAACTTATTACGATTATAACCTAAATTAACCCACAAATTAAAAATTTCTTCTTTAAACTTATTTTGTGAACTCCGTGCACTGTAACTTTGATATCTAGGCTCTAAATTAAAAAATCTTTCTCCCGCTGAAATACTTATTGAGTGAATTACGTTAGAGTAACCAGGTAATTTTCTTATTTCGGGTCTTATCTCTTTTTTAAATTTTTCAATAAATTGGTCTTGACCTACCACTTTTATGGTTGGGAACACTTTAACATCTCCGTGAACTGTTTTACCAAATTTAGTACCCATAAAAGTTCCCATAAAATCTGTTATTTTACTATAATAATAAGTATACCCTCTATACTCAACATCAGATTGTAACATTTTTACATAGTCCAATTCAAAATTAAAACTTAAAACATAAGGTTCGTCTTCGGTTACATTTAGTTTTAAAAACTCAGGTAATTTAATTTGTCTTAAAGCCATTGAGAATGGTTTTTGAAATTTTTTAGTAAATTTTACTTTGGATTGTAAACTTGGTAATTTTTTAATCCCTTTTTTTAATATTTCTCTACCAACTTTTTCTAATTTTCTGTAACTACCTCCATATGTATATCCATCAATACCTAGACTTTCTTTAAATTTTTCAAAATAATTTGACATTAAATATGATAACGGGTATTTCGATATTTTAGAGTCAACATTTTTTTTAACCCAATCTCTAAAAACAAAAATCCCTAACTCAATAAAGTCTTCATCATCATAATCATCAGATGAATTTTCATTCAGTAAAAGGGTTAACTGTTTATATTGCAATTCGTTTAATACTAAATTCATTTTTAGGATATCAATATCATATAAATATCCTAAATTAAATTTAAAACAACTGTGTTAAAATAAAAGTAATTAATCCTCCGTACATTAAAGCATAGATAATTTCATCTTGATACTTTACAAAAAATCTTTTGTATTTCATAATATAAAAATACAAATAATATAAATAAAAATCAAATAAACTACCAGTCAATACCTGGTCCGAACTTTCTATCGTCCACTATTTCATTGAGGTATAACTCAATATTTGGTATCCATTCTTCAATTCTATATTGTAATTCACCTCTAATATTATCAAAATCAAATCTATTAGAGTTCTTATGAATATCAATGTAAACCTTAATTTTGTCTACAGTAGTAATGCGGTCAATTACAACTTTATCAACGGAATTTATTTCATCCAACTCATCCATCTCACCTAATCCCCATTCTTCGGAATCTTCTCTAATGGCATCTAATTGACCATTAATTAAATTTTGGATGATAGACTTTAGTTTATCTATCTGTAGACTACCGACTTTGATTTTCATTTCTATAAATATCCATATTTATTGTTATGAGACAACTAATAAAAAAAATATTAAGAGAAGAATTACTTCAGGAAAAATTTAAAGTTGGTGAAGATGAATATATTAAGTTATATGGTGAAGAAAAAACGGATGATTTTTTATTGGTGGTACCTTTAACTCATAACGCATCTTGTAAATACGGAGCGTCAACTAAATGGTGCACAACATCAACAAATGATGATGAAGACTTTAAAAATCACATTGGGTTGGGTGTTTTAGCTTATATAATAGTAAGAGATGAAAGATTAGCCGAACGTTTAAATAACAGAAAATTTGCACTTTATCGTTTATTCACAGATGGACCTGGTAGAACAATAGTTTTTGATGAATTGAATAATGAATATAAAAACGGAGAAGAGTGGTTATCAAATGAGTTTGATAAAGTTGATGAGTTAAGTGAATATTTTAAAATAATGAGACGTTTTAATGATTATTTTGACATTAAAAAATCATACCATTAAATACAAATAAATGTTGCACCCGAAACTGCCGCGACTGGTGTTATTTCAGAATCTCTGTAAATGTATTTATATTCCTTAATATCTTTTTTCTTCCAATACATTTTAATCTTTATTTGTGGAATGAAATTATCAAACACTCTATAAAAATTTAAATCTAAAGACTCCTCAAAAAGAGTTTCAACATGACCCTCATCTATAAAAAATTTATAAACAGGTGTAAATGTATTCGGGTCATAAATAACAATAAACTCTTCTTTAATATACACTGAATACTCTCCATTATCCACAGAAACTATTGGTGTTAGTTTTGGGAATGTTGCCTTGAAGAGTTTTTCTATGATGTTAATGGTTTTCATTTATGATTATCCCTAAAGGTAATATTTTAAATTTATTTAGTAAATTAGTATATTTATAATATAAAGTATAATTATGAGAAAATTTATATTAACTGAAGACGAAAAAGATAGAATTTTAAACCTTTATGGTTTGGTTACTGAGCAAGTTTCAAATACTCAACCCTCAAATGTTAGCGGTTTAAAAATACCAATTGGTAGAACTTTTGGGTCAGGTAAATATCTAATAAAAAATGAGGCGGCACTAGACCCTTATGTTACACAAATACAAAACTTTATAAAAGGTAAAGAAAATCAAAAAGTTAGTATTGTTATTTCGGCAGGGGAATCCCAAGTTCCTAATAGAGATGGTGAGATTGGTGGTACCAACCCCCCTGTGTTGAAACAAGGTGAATTGGCACAAAAAAGAATGGATTCTGTTGAGACAGTTGTTAAAAATAAATTTGGTAATTTACCAAACGTAACTATAATAAAAACACAACCTAAAATAGGTATCGAAAAATGGGACCCAAATAAAGATAATAAAGATGATGAAAAATATACAAAAGAACAATTTGTAAACATTGTTGTTAGACCTCAAGGAACAACACCTGAACCTGAAAAAACAGAACCAAAATGTAATCAATATGATTTTTATTTTGGTAATGCGGTGTATAGAACCTTAGATAAGGTAAGGGCTAAATCTTTCTTAAACGCTTTAAGAGATAATCCTCAAGGAGCAGAACTAACACCTAACTGTGTGAATTTTGTCGGTAATACTTATAAAACAGTATCACCAACATTACGTAATCAATCATATAGTCACTTTAAAGATACAAAAGGAATGGTAGATAATGCCGATAAGATATACACAAGTCAAGAAGAATATAATAAAGACCCTAACAAAGTTTGGATTGACCCTATAAAGACATATGGTATGGTCGCAGTTTAATCACTCAAGATTAAAGTAACATACACCCACTCACCTTTTTTGTAAGCTGATATATAACATTTTTTAAAGTTAGGATTGATTAGTCCTTCATTGTGTGGTTTTGAACGATAAAAATGACCCAAAACCTCGTTTGCAATACTATCAATATTAAAACCGTTTCCAACATCAACTACAGTGCAGTTTTCTTGGCAAACTAAACCGTAAAGATTAGGGTCATTATCAATTCTATTTTGTAAACAACCATATTCATTACAATGAGTTAGTTTGTTTACTTTTGATTGATACAGTGAATGGTTATCAACAAAATTTTTGTATTTAGGTTCAATAGAAATATTACTCAACCCAAGAGATTTTCTATACTTGTTTAATGTATCACAAAATTCTTTATTAAGTACATCAGAACTTAAAAATTGACCGTTAACACATACGGTGTTTAAAAGAAAAATCAAATTTAGGATAAATCTTTTCATAACTCACTACAAATATACAACACATTTTGCAAAATACAAAAGTATTGATTATAAATTTTTACTTGAAGTGAGTAATTTCTTTCAACTGTACGTTTAAACTAATTCCATTTTCCTTTAACTGCACATAAAGTTCAGGATTGTCAGGTACAAAATAAACTTCGCCAATTTCGTATTTTTTGTTTTTGTAAGTAATAACTTTACCTTTAATTGTGTAAGCATCTCTCATACTGAATATATATCTAATTTTTTAAATTACTTAACACAATTAGAGACTCTTCAGTTAATTTATTTTTTTTCTTTAGGTTATCCTCCTTCCAAAGGGGTTGAATGTTCTTGTAGTTGGTGTATAGTTCGTATTCTTCCTGATTATTTGCGTGTGATAAAGGGATAATGTGGTCTACTTCCCATAAACCATAATTCTCCCACGTCATACCTTCTAAAAACAAAGATTCAATGTAAGTTTTTAATCCCAAAGGTCTGATTCCAAATATTTCGTCAAAGTTTTTTGTTTTAACGTAATTTTTTATTTTATAGTCATCACGTACTCTTTTTTTTTAGGTTGTGAACAATTCTTTTATGTATTAAATCTCTTTTATTTCTACTAGAACATTTTTTACATTTACTCATAAAACGAATCTTACCATTTTCAGTGTAAGTATTAAAAAAATCATGACTTAAAGTTTGTTCACACACATAACATTTTTTCATTTTATAATAATAAAAAATTTATTTATATTTATCTATATGGATAATGAAAATTTAAAATTAGAAAGTGCTTTGTATAAAGTATATAACAGTCTTTATGTTAAAGACAGAGTTGACTTCTATGTTAAATTATCACCACATAAATTTGATGTAAATTCATATAAAGTTTCAGTATTTTTTATTATAGACCAATCTAAATATTGGAAAAGTTCACCATTATATTCAGAGGAGTATTTTGATTTTGTAACTCAAGTTTTAGAAGATGGGGGTGTTGAAGAGGAATTGGATGAATTAACAAAATACGTAATTCATTCTAAATTGGCTTTTGTTCACAAATTTTTTAAACATAGTAATATGGAGGTTTATAGACCTCTAATAAATGCTATAGAGGAAATGGATATACCTGTTGTGGTTAAATTACCCGAAAGAAAACCTTATCCTGAAATAATTCTTGATGAGAGAAGCCCATCAACAGTAAAAGAAGTTCAAACCGAGTTAAATAATGAGTTTAACTTGGAAGATATCCTTATTTATTTTGATAAAATATAAAACCCCTCGAATGTGAGGGGTTTAAATATTGTTCGTTACTTTAGGAATGACTTATTTAAGAAAATCTTCATTAATTTTCTATCCTTGTCTGAATAAATAACTTTACTACCATCTTTATGAGCTTTACATGCAACACCCAAGTCAAAAGGCCCACCACCTATTTCTTTTTTGCTATAGTCTTCAAACCTCTTTTGTAAACATTGTAATATATTTCATCAGATTTAATAACTGCATCACCTTTACTATTCCATTTAAAATAGTTTAATAATCCATAACTACCAGAATTAGTAGTACCAGACATTACATCTAAAAACTGTTTCCTTTAAAAAAGTATATTTTGTCATCATATACATTAGAAGTATCTTCATTAGAACGTACAGCTATTAACCAATATCCTGAAGGAAAGTGAGTAAAACTAGGTAAAGAGCTAACTTTACCTAGTAATTGTTTTGTGGATAACCTTTAACTTTGTTGTAATTACTCATTATTTTCCAAGTTTATTCCATTTACGGTAAGCCATTACTCCTCCACCAACTACTGCTAAAGCTGCTAAAGCTGTTACAATTCCTTGCCAAAGTTTCATTTCACTTGGGTCTGTTTTTCCAAAAAACGTTAAAATAATTATTCCTGCGATTACCCAAAGTACGTAAGAATACGGTGTTGCTTTAAAATTCATAATTTTATATATCTAATAATTGTTTCGCTAGTAAAAATGTTAAAATACTTATAATTAGTACTAGCACCCTAACCACAAGTATGTAATATTTATTAAATTGAGATAAAAAAATATCCCATTTATCTGTAGTACCTAAATACCACATTGAATTCAAATCCTTATATTTAATTGCTGGAAAAATATAATCAAAAGTTAACGTCCTTTGTCCTAAATAAAGTATTATGTTTAGTATTCCATAAATCAAATTAATTGTTAATTGATTTCCTTTAAAATCTGAAACTAGGTATCCAAAAAGACCTATAATTAATGTAATACATATTGATATAATTTTACTTCTAAGTTGATGTTTATCTCCCCACGTAACTTCTAATGCTGCCTCATCTATAAGTGCAGCTTGGTTTAAAAGTATGAGTATTGCTAACATTATTTTGAGATTAGTAACTCCAATCTGCAGCTACACTTAGTTCAACACCATGCTTGTCTGCAAACTTTTTCTTTGTTTGGGGACTAGTATATTCATAATCTCTACAAACATCGTCCAATAGTTTTTTATCGTCCTGAGATTGTTCATTAATAACTCTTTTAATTATTCGAGTTAATTCTGATTCGGTAAGTTTAATTATTTTTGTCATATTATTTTTAATTTATAAATATATTAATTTCCATAAGATTCAATAAAGTCCTCAAAAGAAAATCCGAACTTACTCAAATCAAATTCGCTCATAATTTCTTCATGAGGAACCTTACGGTCGGTTTTATCATAACACACCCATTCACCATATCTTTTTTGACATGCATATTTTTTTCCAATAACTTTAATTGGTCCATAAGCTTCAATGTAATTTTGTAAAAATCTTTCATCAAAATCAGGGAACCCTTGTTTTTTTGGGTGTATCATGTCTTCAACATCATCAGAATAGTCTTTATTGGTCAACCTATAAATAATGTTTTTAATATCGGCTTCAGTTAGTCTAATAATTCGTTTTCCCATAATAGATAAATACACGGGAAAATTAAAATCGCGGCGGGGTGGGGGGATTTTTTAGATGATTACCAAACAAACCCGAAGGGGTCGGGGACGGACGACGAAAAATATACCGACGAAAGTCGGGTTCGGTTTGTGTTGCCCCTTTAAAAGTATGAAAAAAAGATTACTTTACATAACTTTATTAATCTCAAGACCAAAATGATGGTCAAACCATTGTTTAAATACTGGTTCCCATTTGTCACCGAACATGCTTGTCAATTTATTAAAGTCATTAGAATCCTCAAAGTATAACACAGGGGACTGTTCAATCCTATGTCTAAGGATTTCGGTGTCATCACCACGCCAATACTCTTTACCATACCATCTAAAGATGATTTCCTCACCATCATTATAATCCCCAAAATAAAATGAGTAAGCCGAATCATCAGGATTTCCATCCTCGTCCTCAAACTCGGTATAATTAATCTCATCAACGGGGAACATATCATTAATGTATTTTAAAATCATACTATCCAATTTAGATTCTGTGATGATAATTTTCATATAAGATAAATAGTTTAATCTTTGTCAGGATGATAAACATATATTTTTTCTCATACAAATAAGTATAATACAAAATTGTTTAATATGATAATTTGGCTCGTTTAATTGGTGTAACAAGAATATGAAAATCAAAAGAACTGGCATGAAAAACATAATTCCCCCACAATTCAATTTCCGCAATTTTGGTTTGTCTTCTATACCCCAATGTTATGGGTATTTGATATCCGATTGATTTATTATAACTCCTTAACCAAAATGGGGACAGGAAAAAATTATTATACTCAATTATATTTTTCCAATAAAAATGTGAAACATCAGGATTAAGTGGATGCCAAGTAATCCCCACTCTAGGCCCGAATTTAAAATCACCTTCAGTAAAAAACTCCTGATAAAACAATTGTACCCCGACCCCCTTGTTATTTGCGGTTAATCCTGGAACAATTTCCTGACCATAAGAACCAAAAGACAAAAGAGCA
>Ga0070749_10002891_pt1 | contig 11505 bp, 20 predicted proteins | sample VirMetDEL_Nov_18_FD_75180 | JGI IMG/M metagenome (GOLD analysis project Ga0070749, IMG submission 75180) | Aqueous microbial communities from the Delaware River and Bay under freshwater to marine salinity gradient to study organic matter... | ecosystem: Environmental > Aquatic > Marine >...
GCCGCTTGATTCCCAGGCCGACTCGAACTGGTTTCGATGCTGCGCAAGCTTGCTGTTTACGTTCATCGCGGCGGTATCAGCCTCGACCATAACCCCGCTGGTGACGGGTTCTCCGTCCTCATCAACCCAGCCTGGTATCTGCACGCCCTGTATCCGAACGTTCACGGGTTCCGGTATTTCGGCGTCTTTGCTCTTCCGCTGGATGAGCTGAATCACCTCGCCCGGCACCACTGATATCTCGACATCGAGCGCGCCACGCCACGCGCTGGAGCCTCTGGCGCGGTGCTGTGCTTCCTCTGAAACACCGGTATGGTGGACCAGTATCACAGTGCAGTCGAACTCGCGCATCAGCCCGGCGCAGGCGTCCAACATGGTCTTGGCGTCTTGCGCAGAGTTCTCGTCGCCTGCTAGGAATCGGTGCAGGGTATCGACAACGATGACGCGCGGCGGGCTTTCGAGAAGCCGGATATGCTCGACCGCCTTGATGTAGCCGCTCGGTGTATTCAAGTCGCAGCCGCTGTCGGATATCCACATGTCGCCGATTCGCTCGACGCCGTGCAGGTGTTTCCAAGCCGCCAGGCGCGCCCGTAGGCCGACGTGACCTTCGCCAGCGAGGTACACCACGCCGCCCTGCCGGACCTTCTTTCCGAGCCATTCTGGCTGGCCTGACGCGATGCGCGCCACCCAGTCGAGCACCTGAAACGTCTTGCCGGACCCGCTTGGTCCGTGGACCATGATCATGGCGTCGGCCTGAATCCAGCCCTTCACCAGCCACTTGATGGGCGCGGGCTGTTGGCTGAAGTCGTCCGCGTTGTGCAGCCAGCGGTCTTTTGTCTGGTTGCGCAGCAGCTCCTCGGCGACTGCTGTGCCAAGCGCGACGCTGGCGGCCTTGTCCTCTTCTGGTTCGTATCGAGCCACGGAGCGGGCGATCTGCGCAATCTCGCTCGCAGGAAGCGGCACGTCGCAGCGTGTCTCGTTTGCGACGTTAAGCGCGGCTAGGATCTCGGCTTCGGTCATGCCGTGGTAGCGCATCGAACCGGCTAGCGATGTCAGCCCGGCGTTTCGGTTGCCGGTAATCAATCCGCCATCGACGGCTGCGGATCGCTTGCGCTCCGACATGGCGCCGACCCATTCGCCTGGCACAGGCATAACCGCGACGCCTTCCATCGGGTCGCTGGAGCCTTCCCACTCGTATGATTTTCCGCCGATCTCTGACGGATGAGCGATGAAGTACCGCCCGTCTGACAGGAAGTCGACGCCCTGCGCGAGCTTTGATGATCGAAGACCTGGCTGCCAGATAGCCAGCCGATGCTCTCCGCCGCCTGCGGTGAGCTGTACCGGCCCTTCGAGATGATCGCCTACGCGCTCGAGCCAGTCGTCCCAGCCTTCGCGTCCGCCATTCCGCGGGTCAATGTCGAACACAACGATGCCGCTGATCTCACCAGCAGCAATCGCAACGTTGTAGTCGGGGTTCTCCCGCCACCAGCGTTCTATTTGTTTCTGGTCCGTCGTCGCGTCGTGCACGCCGTGTTGAGTCGCTGGCAGCTTGCTGTTTGGCTGCACTGGCAGCACATGCCAGCCGACTGACGCATACCAAAGCGCGGCGTCAAGCCTGCTGATCGTCATCTGCATCTGCCTTCAACTCACCCTTGGTTTTGAGTTCCAGTTCGTACTGCCGACCCATCGGCGGTCGGTCACCCCACTGGTAAATGGTCTGCGGCCAGACCTTCAGCTCGTCTGCCAGCGCCTTGATGCTGCCGAAGTATGCAATCGCCTCTTTCGTGTTCATTTCCAATTTCTTTTTCAAGCGGTGTTGACATCCTAACCGGATAACCGTACATTGTCCACATGCCCGAACGGATTCGCCGAAGGGGCTGAAGGAGAAACGAAGATGATCAAATTCAACAAGTACAACGTAACCAACGGGGCGGTGAAGGCGCGCGTTTTCTATTCGACGTATGCCGATGGCTCTGTAGTGATGTACGAAAAAGACTACACGTCACAACTAAGGAAGATTTTTCCTAACGAATTCAAGAACGAAACAGACATGATGGTGGATTACTTCGAGAAAGACCGCGTAAAGATTTCTCCGAATCATCCGCTATATGCCGCAGCTCTAGCGCGGCACAACCAGAACAAAGCTGCCTAACACCAACCACGCCGGGCCTCGCGCCCGGCAACTGAGGGGAAGAAGAAATGATCAAAGTGACCTTCTACGTGTACTCGAAACGTCTTGGCAAAGAGTTCTTCAACGTCGAGCTGCATCGCTCGATGGACGACGCCAGGCTGCGCGCATGCGCACTGGGCTGGACCATCCACCAAGTAGAGGAGGTGTAAGTCGAATGAAACTCCAACGAACGAACTCAATCGCCGCCTCCGGCGTAAAACTTCTTGGATACGGAGCGGCGGGCGCTGGCAAGACATCACTGATTCCGACCTTGCCAGAGCCGATGATCCTGTCTGCCGAAGGCGGCCTTCTGTCGATCCGTGACGCGGATCTGCCCTACATCGAGATCACCAACATCAACGACCTGCACGAAGCCTACGCATGGCTCGTCGGCAGCGACGAAGCGAAGGTCTATCAGTCCGTCGCGCTCGATAGCATCAGCGAGATCGCCGAGGTGGTGCTCAACGCCGAGAAGAAGGCCACCAAGGATCCGCGCCAAGCCTACGGCGCCATGCAGGAACAGATGGCGGATCTGATCCGCGCCTTCCGCGACCTGCCCGGCAAGCACGTCTATGTGAGTGCTAAGTTAGACAAGTCTCAGGACGAGATGGGCAAGATCCTCTACGCGCCTAGCATGCCTGGAAACAAGACGGGCCAAATGCTGCCTTACTTCTTCGACGAGGTTCTGGCGCTCCGCGTTGAGAAAGACGCCGACGGCAACCCCGTCCGGGTTCTGCAATGCCAACCCGACGGCGCGTGGCTTGCGAAGGATCGTTCCGGCGCGCTCGACATGTGGGAGGAGCCGCATCTTGGGGCGCTGATCAAGAAGATCGGGGGTGAGCTGTGAAACAATTCAACAACATGTCGACAGCGGAGCTGTGCGCCGACTGGATCGAATGCAAGGCCACCGAACGGGCGGCAACCGACCATCGCCGCGATATTGAGGATGAACTCTCGAGGCGGCTTGAGATCGCCGAGACGCTGGACGGAACACAGCGCCCGGAGGTGGACGGCTTTGAGGTCAAAGTCACTGGACGCATTGATCGCAAGGTCGATGCAGAAAAGGTGCAGGAACTGGCGGCGGAGCACGACCTGACCGACGAACTTTCCCGGCTGTTCCGCTGGAAGCCCGAAATCAACATGAACTTTTGGAAAAGCTATCCCGAAACAATAACGAAGCTGCTTTCACCGGCTATCACGGCCAAGCCTGGCAGGCCGTCTTACACAATCACCAAGGAGCAATAAAAAATGGCACGTCTCGACATGGCTATCGACCTAGACGACCTCCCAGTGCGGGAGTCCTCCTACGATCCGGTCCCGCCCGGCTGGTACACGGCCACTATCCAAGAAGCGGATGCTCGTCCGACGAAGGACGGCACAGGGCAATACATCAAGATCCGCTGGCGGATCGACGGCCCGGCGCATGAAGGGCGCATCGTATTTGGCAACCTGAACGTGCGCAATAAAAGCGTCAAGGCGGAAGAAATCGGCCGCCAACAGATGGGCGAAGTCCTGCGCGCGGTTGGTCTCCAGCGCCTGGAGGACACCGACCAGCTAATCGGCGCGACCCTGTCCATCAAGCTCGACATCCGCCCCGCTAACGATCAGTACGCGGCGCAGAACGAGATCAAAGGCTACAAGGGTGTCCAAGCGGCAGTCGCGACCGCTGCGCCAAGCGCGGCAAAAAAGTCGCCGCCGTGGGCTGCGAAGCGTTAAAACAGCAAGGAGGCGGGGCCGGAAACGGCCCCGTTGGAGATGGCAAAAATCCTTCCGCCTCTACACACCATCGAAAGCATGATCGACCAAGTGATGGTCGATTCTGCCGATAACACCCCCCGCGAACACTTGGGCTGCAGTCAAATCGGCCACGTCTGCGAGCGGTGGCTGTGGCTGTCGTTCCGCTGGGCGGTGAGACCCAATTTCCCAGGGCGCACGCTCCGCATATTCCGACGCGGGAATCGCGAGGAACGCATCATCGCGAGCGATCTCGAATCCATCGGTATTGATATAAGACACACCGGCGCGGCACAGAAGCGCATCTCTTTCGGCCCGCATGTAGGCGGGTCGGTAGACGGCATCATCGAGCGCGGCGTGCCTGGCGCTGAGAGCAAGCGCCACATCGCCGAATTCAAGACGACAAACGCCAAGGGCTTCACAAAGCTTGAAAAGGAGGGCGTGCAGAAAGCGCAACCGACGCACTACGCGCAGATGCAGCTTTATATGTTGGGCACAGGCATAGACCGCGCGTTGTACGTTGCGATCTGCAAAGACGACGACCGCTATTACACCGAGCGCGTGGCGCTTGATCAGGAAGCGGCTGAAGCACTGCGCGATAAGGCGCTGCGCATTGTCGCGTCCGAGACGATCCCGGCGCCAATCAGCACCGACCCAAGCTGGTATCAGTGCCGCTTCTGCGCGGCGCATGAGTTCTGCCATACGACCAAGCTGACAAAGGAGGTCAACTGCCGCACCTGCGCGCATAGTTCCGTCGGCGAGCAGTGGCACTGCAACCGCTGGGAAGACGTCATACCTTTGTCACACCAGCGCAAGGGCTGCGACAGTCACGTCCTGCACCCCGACCTCGTGCCGTGGGTTTTCCGCCAGAGCGACGACGAGTTCGACGCGTTCTACGTCATCGACGGAGTGCCGGTTCTGAATGGCCCGAATGGCTACGCGTCAAGCGAGCTGATAGCGAATGCGTCTGCGTGCGCGGTGGGTCTTGGGAAAGAGTTTCGGGAGGAGATGGGAGGACGGATAGTTGGCTAACTTAAGACCCTACCAACACCGCACCATCACCCAGTTGTACGACTGGTTCGAGCGAAACCCAACCGGCAACCCCTGCGTTGTGCTTCCCACCGGGTCCGGCAAGAGTCATGTCATAGCGCACCTGTGCCACGACATGCTGACGACATGGCCGGATACGCGCGTCTTGATGCTGACGCACCAGAAGGAGCTGATCGAGCAGAACGCTGAGAAACTGCTCGGCGTCTGGCCGGACGCGCCGCTCGGCATCTATTCGGCCAGCGTAGGGCGCAAGGATCTGGACCAGATTACATTCGCTGGCATTCAGTCTGTGAGGCGCCAGGCTAAAGCCATAGGACACATCGATGTAACAATAATTGACGAATGCCATCTTGTGAGCCACCACGATACCGGCAGCTATCGAAAGCTGCTGGCAGAGCTGAAGGTGATCAACCCGGCCCTGCGCGTTGTTGGTCTCACGGCCACGCCTTACCGCCTTGGCCACGGCCTCATCACCGACGAACCGGCGATCTTTTCCGCGCTGATCGAGCCGACTAGCGTGCTGGATCTGGTGCAGGCGAATTACCTGTCACCGCTGCGATCCAAGCTGACCAACTACCATTACGAGCTGGACGGGCTACACAAAAGAGGCGGCGACTACATCGAGAAAGAGCTGGCCGAGCGTATCAACACCGACGGCCAGAACGTGGAAGTCGTCGATGAGATCATCAACCGAGGTCGAGACAGGCGCAGTTGGTTAATCTTCTGCTCAGGCGTTGATCACTCCTACGCTGTAGCCTCGCGGCTACGCGATCGCGGTATCAGCGCCGAGACGATCACCGGCGAGACGCCGAAAGCGACGCGTGAGACTTTACTGCGTGATTTCCGCGCCGGACGCCTGCGCGCCCTGACCAATGCGAATTGCTTAACCACTGGCGTCGACGTGCCCGGCATTGACCTGATCGCATTGCTGCGCCCCACCGCCTCGCCGGGGTTGTATGTGCAGATGGTTGGTCGTGGCATGCGCCTGGCTGAAGGCAAAGCCGACTGTCTAGTACTCGACTTCGCAGGCGCAGTGAAAGCCCACGGGCCGATAACCGACGTGCGCCCGCCGGGCAAAGCTGGACAAGGCGAAGCGCCGTTGAAGTCCTGCCCAGAATGCAACGAGCTGCTTCACCTGTCGGTTATGAAATGCACCGCCTGCGGCTACGAATTCCCACCACCGCCTAAGCCGAAATTAAGCCTGCATGACGACGAAATCATGCGGATCGCGCCGTTTCAAATGCGCGTCACAGATTGGCGCTGGGACCGGCACGTATCGCGCACCAGCGGTATTGAGATGCTGCGCATCAGCTACTATTCCGGGCTGACAAACGATCCCGTGCGTGAGTACATGCCCGTGCGACATGAGGGCTACGCCGGACGCAAAGCGGTCGAAACAGTCGCTATACTGGCCCGCTCGGCAGGCGCCGACGTGTTCGAGATCGACGACTTGGCCGAACTGGCGAAGGTGCTGTCGCGCTCGACACCGCCGACGATTGTCGAGTACAAGCGTGATGGCAAATTTCATAGGGTAGTGCGAAGAATATGGAACGTTACAGCGACCTCGAGCGCGGCGTGATCAGTTGGGCTATCGACCGGGAAATCATCCCGAATAGCACCCCGATGGCGCAGGGCATCAAAACCCTGGAGGAAGTGACGGAGCTGCTATCCGCCACGCAGCGTGGTTTCAGAGGCGAAATGCAGGACGCCTACGGCGACATTCTTGTCACCCTAATCGTTGGCTCCCGTTTGGCGGGCTTCGAGCTGCTTGATTGTCTCGAGCACGCCTACAACGTAATCAAGGACCGACGCGGCACGCTGCGGTCGGATGGAGTGTTTGTAAAAGATGCCTAGACCAGAAACCCCAGAAATCGTGCTCGCTTGGCGAGATCGTCCGCCTGTGCCACGCTGTTGTCATACCTGCGACAATTTTAGCGAGGACGGAATATGTATCGAATTCGACGCCGAGCCGCCGGAGCTGTTCGCGCGGCAACCAGGCGCGTGTCCGGCGTGGATAATGGAAGTGCCGTTCTAAGTGAGCATTACGAGCAGGCGACGTTCGTCGCTTGGTTCAGACAGACTTATCCCTCCGTTCGCATCTTCGCCATACCCAATGGCGGATCCCGCTCCCGCACGCAAGGCGCAAAGCTGAAGCTAGAAGGCGTCAGCCCAGGCGTGCCGGATCTTTTCATACCAGCTTGGAATCTCTTTATCGAGATGAAGCGATCCGTCGGCGGGCGCTTGTCTGCAGAGCAGAAAGACTGGATTAGCTATTTGCAGTCTGTGGGACACTGTGCGATAGTGTGTGCAGGGTGCGGCGACGCACAGGAAAAGGTGAGAAGGTTTGAAAAAGGATCGATATCTTACGGTTCGCCTGCCGCCAGCGGTTGAGGCCGAGCTGCGCAAAGTCGCAGAGGCGCAGACCCGCACACTGGCCGGGCAGATTTTGTTTTACATTCAGGAGGAATTGAAGCGTGACAAAGAGTGACTTGATCGGCTGCGTTTTCTGGTTCTTTTTGGTTTACGGCCTCGGCTACTTGGCACTGGTGACGGCGCCATGAGCAGAGAAAAGTGGTGGATTGTTGACGATGGCGTCGAACTGAACATCGTATCGAATGGCGTAGAGCCGCTGCACGCGCGCCGCGGACCGTTTGACTCCTCATATGAAGCTGAGGAGTGGGCAGAGCGCTGGGAGCGAAAGCAGCGCGCCCGCGAGGATGCCGCCTACATGGTGATGTTGGGTTGGGCGCTTTTTGCAGTGATTGGCTTCTTCTGGTGGGTGTTCACGTGATGCTGCCTTACTTCAAGCGAATCAAGCCGGAAAAAATCAAACGACGCCCGGTGATCAAGTTCCCGGGCGTTCAAAAGTTTATGGAACTGCTGCGCGAGCATAAGCCCGAGCGCATCGCAGAGATGCTGGACGTAACACCGCATACGGTGACCAAATGGGTCAAGATCCACGAGCTTGGGCATTTGCTGCCGGCGACGGCAGGATTTCACGCTGGCTATCACAACCACCTCGCCTACAAGTGGGCGAAGGTTCGATTAAGTAATGCGGAGGGCATCAACGGATGGTTCAGGAGGCTACCAAGAAGCGCGGCGAAGGACACCCGCGCGCCAAGCTGACCGAGGGCGACGTGCGTCTGATTCGCGCACTGGGCGAGCACGGCCTGACGCAGCGGGCGATTGCGGCGAAGTTCGAGGTATCGAAGCGGGCGGTTGAGGCTGTCCTGACGGGCAGGACGTGGAGGCATGTATGACCAGAGACGACATCATCCGCATGGCGCAAGAATGCCAATTGATCGGTATGCGTCCGCATCTTGATGGTATTTATGAAGAAGCACTTCAGGAATTCGGAGCGATGGTCGCATCAGCCGAGCGTGAGGCGTGTGCGAAGGTGTCCGAAAAGATTGAGGAAACATGCTGGGAATCGTGGGACGCGCAGTGTGATCCGCTAGATCAAGGTTCCGCAATAGGTGCCGCACACTGCGCCGCAGCCATCCGCGCGAGGGGGGAGGGATGAATTACGACGAAGAATTGCACTCTGCTTGGGTTGATGCAGCAATGGTGCTGGCTTATGACTTTGCGGAAGCGCACTGCAATCTTCAGTGTGTCAACGACAGCGATAATTTGCACGCTGTTAATACTGCGCGAAGAGCACTAAAAGCGCACTTGCGGGGCAGGCCCGCAAGTATGGAGGAGGAGAACGGATTGCGGAAGGAACGTGATGCCGCCCGAAATCTGGCAGTGCGGTGGCTTAGAAAGTTTCAGACCGACATGCTTCCGACGCCAGAAATGCTCGAAGAAACCCATGCGCTTATAAAAGAAGTGCGTGCGACAGTCAACGGGTCGCCTGTAGAACACATCGGAGAAAAGGCGCAGCAATCATGACAATAGCCGAAATCGAAGATCTGATTTCAAAACACGGCAGCATTACGGCGCAGCCTTTGATGGATTTGGTAGTGACGGTGGTGTTAGAAGCTGTCGCCGCAGAGCGTGAGGCGTGTGCAAAAGTGGTAGAAAATTACTGCGGCGCATGGGATGACGAAGGCTACGCTTTAATGCAAGCCATCAGGGCAAGGGGAGAGTAATGACCGACCCCCGCGACCAGTTACGAATGTCTATATTCGACCTTTTCAGCGAGTGTAACAGCCTGTGCAAGCAAGACCTTACCATGCCCGCAGGTCAGCGGGCAGCCAGGGTGGCGCTGCGGCGCATGGAGCTGGCCGCGGAGAAGGTTACAGAGCTTCATATCAAGATGAGAAAGTGCATACAGGAGGCCGAAGGTGCGGATGTTGACTGATGATGACGTGCGGCTGATCGTTGAGTTATTCAACGACCTGTCGATTTCTGTAAAAGAGATCGCCGAAAAATTCGAGATATCGCCCTCGCTGATCGAGGGCATCACGCGCAGGGAAGTCTACGTCGACGTTACCAAGGGCCTGAAGATCGAGCGCCGACCGCGTGGGCGGCATAAGCTGGATCGCGACAAGGTGCGAACGATCAGATCACTACGCGCCAACGGGTGGACCATCCAGCGCATAGCGACCAAGTTCGCAGTCAGCTACCCGACCGTTTCGCAGATACTGTCCGGACGGACGTGGTCTTTTGTCGAATGAAGGTGAGGTAGTCCGCAGCCGCTTCGATATCCCAGAAGGGCTTGATCTTTTCCGCCTCGACACGCGCCATCGGATTGACGATGATTGCAACCGACGGCGCGAGGCGTTTCGGGCGAAAGCCCTTTTCTTTTGCGAAGTCATCAATCACTTTGTAGCCAGACACCCGAAATAGCCAGTGCGCTACGCCGTCGATGCTTGGCTCCACCCGAGCTTCGTCGACGTGCGTGTGGCCCGCAACGATCACGTGGTCTTTCCAGCCGAAAAGGAGTTCGCGCTTCATCCCGTGCGTGTCTGAGAATTGACTGCGCCCCGGAAAGTCATGCCGGGCGTGAATTCGGATCTCCTCGCCGCCTTCCCACCGCAGCGCGATCCGAGCGCCGTGCGCCTGCACGACACCTGCACGGCTCTGGTGCGTGATGAAGCGCAGCAGATCCATCCCGTTATTCCAGAGGTCATGGTTCCCGCCGACGACGAAAAGGTTTGGGCAAAGCCCAAACATCCACTCGGCCAGTTTCAGTCCGTCAGAGAATTTTGTGCTTTGGTAGGCGTACAGTCTTTGAAGTCTGCCAACCCAGTTGTTTGTGATGTCGCCCAGGTGCCCGGCGTAGAAGCCATCCGTCCCGCCGACCGTTTTGAGATCGTGCTCAAGCTGCGCAATATCGCAGTGATCGTCGTCCAAATGCGGGTCGCCGACGAGGCAAATTCCGATGGGCTTCTTGCCGCTTACTGTAACCGGGATCAGCTTCGCCCACGTGTCGTGGTCAATCGCCCGCGTCATGTGCGACTTCTTGCGCTGCAGCAGCTCCTCGATGGTCTCTTCAGCGTCCGGCATTTGACTGATGAAAAGCTCTGCCGTCGGTCGCTCTGCTAGCATATTTCTATCACGCGCAACGCGCAGGCGGCTTTGCATTGTGGAGCGTGCAATACCGAGCATTTCAGCGGCCTTGCTGACGTTGTAATCGCTTTGTTCAAAAGCAGCGACAGCCTCGGCGACGACGCGCCCTGCGAGAGGTTGAGCGGGCATCAGCGGGCGACCCCTGCCCTCTTCTCGAAAGTGCGCAGACCCCCTATTCCGAGCAAGCCAGAGACAACAACCCAAAGGAATTCAGTGTCTATATCGGGAGGGCAGGGCAAGTCATTAACCTGCGCGACCCATGTCAGCAGCGGTTGCAACAGCCCGACATATGCAAACGCAGATCCGCCGACCCAGCCAAAGAATGGCCGCCATCCAGCGACGAAAATGCTCGGGTGAGCAGCCTCGCGGGCATTGATTTCGAGCTGGGCAATCGTCTGCTTCAGCTCGCCTTCCATTGCCATGCGAAGGAAATCAGCCTCGGCCTGGCGCCGCGCGTCAGTGTCCGGGATCAGCCGGTCGATTAGCGATTTGCCGACTTCGAGCAGGGGAGCAAGTAAGAGTGGGTTCAAGGGTAAAACTTCCGATTAAGCTCAAAATGCGGGCCGTCGCGGAAACTGGTCCAATCACCTCCCCAGATGATGGGTACTTTGAACTCCATCGCGGAATCCTTCATCGCGCCCGCGATCTGACTGTACAGCGGCCAAGACCAGTCAACTTGCCAGTCGACCCACGCGCCGAGATCAACCGCGTGGCCCGTGATGTGGCGAGAATTCATTGTCTTAGACGCACCGGCCTGAACCAGCTTCTGCTGACGCTCTGCCGTGCGCAGACCTTCCAGCACGGTGAAGTCAACCGGCGTCAGTTCGATTGCGCGATAGACGACCTTGACCAGATCCGGGTGAACGCCTTCGAGGCGTTCGATTGAGCGAGAGCCGAGCTTATACATTGATGTATTCGCACTCAATGCTGTTTCCGGTCGTGGACGCAAGCACCGTCCCGGCGGAAGTGTCGCGTATTTCAACAGTAAAAACAACGTCTTGGGAAAGAGTCGTGCTAACCGTCCAAACTCTTGCGGTCGA
>Ga0070749_10002893_pt1 | contig 11501 bp, 4 predicted proteins | sample VirMetDEL_Nov_18_FD_75180 | JGI IMG/M metagenome (GOLD analysis project Ga0070749, IMG submission 75180) | Aqueous microbial communities from the Delaware River and Bay under freshwater to marine salinity gradient to study organic matter... | ecosystem: Environmental > Aquatic > Marine > Coastal...
AAGAATTTTTATAGAGATAAATCATAATGATAATAATAATGCTTATTTTTGTGGTACTGGTACTCAAAATGCCACTCAGTTGTCAGACATATCACTAACATTATCTAATTCATCTGGGACTCCTGCAGCAACAAGTGTTGGAACATCAGAAGCATATGCTGGTAGAGGTATAGAAACGTCGTTTACATCCCCGAATAATAATGCAGTTCTTTTAAAAACATCTCAGCCCACAACAGAGCCAACTGAATATTCATGGTATACAGAAACATCTTCTGGTCAGAATAGTGTTAAATTTAATATGTTTTTAAAATCTGATTACGAATATCAGGTAGAAAATGGAGATACATCATGCATGGAGTCGTTTGATGTTTTAATAGTCGCTAAAGGTAAGGACTCCGCTAATAAAACAATATTATCTGAAACAATATCTGAAACCATTACTGTAGATTCTATATCATGGAAGCCAGTATCAATACTATTTGCCAACCCAGACCAGTTTAATTTAGTTAATAAAGTTAGATTAACATTTTATATAACATCTCCCGCATCTAAAAAGGCAGCACTCCTCGTTGGACAATTAACAAGATCTACTATATCTGATTATGAAGTATATTCTTCAAATAGATTGCCGATAGAAAGAGTGTTCGAATCTGGAAGGCCGGGAGAATTTTTAATAGAAATGTCTGGATCTTTAGAAAGTACAGCACCAACAAAACCATTAATACAGACAATAGCGCAGCAATGCACTCCGATTCACATGGCTACCTACTACGCGCTTGGCCCAAAATATGAATTAATTCAGAGAAGCGTTACTCCATATCCAGGAAACGTATATACATACTATGTATCTGGAACAAATAATGAAAGCAAAAAGGCTTGGGCATTCTATAAAAATAAAATTAAAACTAATAAGATAGTATTAAAATTTAATACTATTGCCGTAAAGCCATCATCAATAGACCTAAGAGTATTAACAAGTTCTGGATGGTCTTCAAATATTGCTGATTCTGCTACCTTAAATGCAGACGGGACATTGATTTTATACTACAATGGATCTTCATGGTCTACAACAAAATGGACTAGTACACAATATCCAAATATATCTACTTCTAATTCAAACGCTGGACAAATAGTTATTTCATCAAATACTGGATATCAAGAGATCTGGGGCATTAAGTTAGACGCAACGAATTTAACAATAAACAATAATGACTTTTTAGGATTAACTCCTAGGTTAGAACTAATAGAAGTTTCTCCAAGGCTAGATATAGATCTAACGAACTTTGTTACTAACATTTCTACAACTGAAGAATCCTCCTCCGACTCTCTGCTTAATATAGGTGGAATAACTTCAAATAGTTATAATATAACTTTATATAATGATCCAATAATTAAAAATTTGCATGATCCATCTACATCAGATTTGTCTAATAAAGACGTTAGACCGATAAGTTCAATATCATCAACATCCTCGCTTAATAAAATTTTATCTAAGGGTATTAAAATTCGTGGCGGCTACGACATAGATACAACATATCAAGGAAAAGGAATATCTTCGGGCAAGACGTACGTCCCCTCCTTTGTTGGATACATAGACAAATGGACTGAATCTACTAATTCTATTTCCATTTCGGCCTTCGATGCTATAAAAGACTTGTTATCCACAAAAACTGAGCCAATTTACTTACAAGATAAAAAAATTTCTGAATGTATATATTCAGTATTAGATCCAATAGGGTTTGGAGAAGTATATGGTGATGAACTTGTAAGTCTAAAAGTTTTTCCAGTATTAAATAATTCAGAATTAACATTTTCTAAAAATGAAAAAATCAAATATTTCTGGACCTCCAACGATAGAAACGTATCAGAAACTTTAAATGATTTATTTAGAATATATCAAATTGCTATGTATACAGATCAATATGGAGCGGTAAGATTTAAAACACTATATGAATACAGTCAATCATATTCTAATTTAGTTAAAACATCATCTCCAACTATGCCAGATGTTTACATACAGGATAAAAATGATATAAACAGCAAGAGCAACCTTGTTTCTGTAGACATAGAAGAAAATGAAAAGCCAAAATCTATCATTGTTAAATATAAATCTCCAAGGCCAACACTATCTCAGGCTAGGCCAGCAAAGGGTAAAAAAGATAAAAAACCAATTAATCAAAACTCTGCAGTTAATCAAACTTTAGCAACCACTAGAGCATGGATTTTACAAGAAGATTCATACATAGTTCCATATATTCAATTAACTGGAAAAGGAATAACTTCTGTATCTCAGAATTATATAGAATATGATACTTCTTTAACCAATTCTTTTATAAGAGCCATCCCATTTTCATCACATTTATTAATTGATCAAGAAATAGTCAGTTACGACGGATTAGAATATCAATTTACCTATACAACTAATTCTAGTAAAACTACGAAAAAATATATAGTTAATTCTTCAAAAGAATTAGACATGATAAAGTCAGACATATTTTCTAATAGAGGAGGAAGCAGTATAACCTTCAGGCCGACTGGTAAATTAATGAATGTCAGGAGAGGGCTATTTGGTACGCCTCCTTCTATACATAATAGACAAACATCTAGTACCATCACCCCCTGGTTAATGAAAAAATTTAATCGTTCAGATAAGTCATATAAAAATGCATCCTCTTCACAAAAATTTTCTCCTACCATAAATGGAATAAAAGTTTCTTCTAATGATAACGATGAACTGCTTTTCTTATATCCTAAAGATACTGATTCAGATGCTAACTTATTAAAACAAAAAAGAAGATTATTGTGTCAATTCAAATTAGATGATATTCCATCCAAGAAAGAGGGCTATGTCGGAGTCGGAATCGGAATAGAAATAGATGGTACCGGAAAGATGGTCGGTGGGCTGCTTGTATGGGTTGGTGTTGAGGCTAATAAAAAGAAGCAAAAGCCTACAGTATATGTAGAGCAAATAAAATCTGATGGAACAATAGAAGAAGTTATAGAAAAGGATGATTTTAAGTATTCAGATAGAGTCATAGAAGAAGATGAAAATATAGAAATATATATAGCATTAAATGAAAAAAGGGATGAATGTAAAGTTTTAATAGGTGGAACCACAGCCTTTGAAAAAATTATTACTAAAAAGGTGGACGGAAAGAAAAAAGAAATAAAAATACACAGATTTAAAATTCGTCAACTATCTCCAAAATCTCAATTCGGCTTTATTGCAAATAAATTTGGAGTAGCCACGCTTGGCCAGTATTTATTTGGAGTATCAGATCAATTCAAAGATATGAATAATATTAATTTATCGCTAGTAGATTCAAAATACTCAAATCCAAATAAAATTCCAACGGGAACATATTTTATAGGAAGCAATAATTTATTAGATACCATTGTAGATGGAAGAAACATAATTGGATTACGCACCACCTCAAAGCACAACTTTGTTTATACAGGTGCGCCAATAGCAAGAGGAATTCAAATATTTGACGTAGAGTATGATAAATTTCCTATCATATCAAGGCCAAAGGGCGAGTGGACAGGATATTCTTATGATTCAAATATATTTGAAGGCGGCAATATTATTTCGGAGAAAGATAGATAATGTCAGAATTTTATCCAGACACAGATAATATTATTGATAAGACTGTAGAATATGCAATGGCTCAACTTGGTAAGCCATATGTATATACACCTCCAGGAGCGCGTCCAGAGGCCACTTGGGATTGTACTAAGTTAACTACATGGGCGTATAGGAATGGATCTAGCGGAAGAATTAATTTGACTCCATATTCTTATACACAGGTACAAGAAGTTAGAAAATTGCCTGGTGTGACAGTCGGCAGTACCAATGGGTTACAAAAGGGTGACCTTCTATTCTTTTTTAAAAATGGAACGCATCATGCTTCATTATATATAGGAAATGGGCAAATAGTAGAGGCAGGAAGTCCAGTACAGGTTAACCCAGTATGGAATTCTTGGAATTCTACTAACTTTAGTTCTGCAGGAAGGCCTTATAAAATTGGAACGTATGGTGGGAATAATGGAACCGGAGACCAGGGCGGTGGTCAAAGTAAAGAGGACGTAATAACTAGGGTCGCGGCTAGGAAAATAAGTCCAAATGCCCTTGCTATTTCACAAATTGCAGGAACTCCACAAACTGCCAGATTTGCAGTAATGAATATGGCTAATGAAAGTTTATATTTAACACAAGATAAGATAAACTTGATTAGCAAAACTGAATTTTATATAAAGGCCAGGGCACTAGTTCCAGGAGATCAAAATGAAATAAAAAGATCTATATCTAGCGGTAGGAATTCGTTTGAAATAACCATTGATAGTAATTTTATTCAATCAAAGGATACCGCAGAGGCGATTGCGTCCATGGCATCCAGATCATTTGATAGTGATATAAAAACAATAACCGTGCAAATTTTTGGAAATCCGTTAATTCAAGTTGGCGATTTAGTTAAATTTAATTATTTTACTGGTAAAATTGAGAGCGGCCCCAAAGATTTTTATATAGTTTCACGGGTTCAGCAGAACTTTAGCAATGCTTTAAGCACTACACTTACTCTAAGGCCGCTAGAAAAAATAGTTTCGGTGGTATAATTTAATATAGGGAGATATATGTCTAAGGTACCGCCTAATCAAAAAAATGATATAGAATCAGTAAAAAATGAAGTTCTGCAAGCAATAGATCAGAGAATTTTAGAAATAGTTCCTGGGCTAATTGATGAATCAACTATATCTGTTGGAGTAAGGGCATTACCAGATACTGGTGATGATGATACTATCAATGGAGTAGGATTACTATTTCTAAAAAATAAAGTATATGTAGAATCTGAGCCAAACGAAAGTAATGGGTACCAAGAATTTGGAGAAGTTTTGAAATCGGATGGTCAGGGGAATTATAGCATTAAAGTAGGATGCAAAATCGATGATGAAGATGAGTCTGCTGAATACTGGGAAATAGATTATTCTGTAGTGGAGTTGCCATAACAATGATAGGTAAATATTTAATTTATGAAAATTCTGAATTAATTGGAACATATAATAATGTTCTTACTACTGAGGGTAAGTCCCTTATAAGAAATTATTTGGCGGGAAATATTGGTGCATGGTCTGGATCTATTGCCATAGGAGCAATGAATTCTGCGTCCCCTACAGTATCAGATGCTGGGCTGGAATTTGAAATAGTCAGAGTCCCAGTTGTCCTTGCCGCTGTAAAAAATAATGATATCGTTCTTTCAGCAGATTTAGACTCAACAATAGCGGGTAGGATATTTGAACTTGGAGTATATCCAACTGTTACTAATTCATTCTCTGCGGGATTTGACGATAGAATAATTGCAAATTTTTCTGAGGATTGGCTGGACACACTTGGAGTATCACTATCATCATCTAATTTTAATGGTACTGATGAAGTTCCTGAGGCGAGAGTAGGATATAGAAATCTCATTATAGGTTCTTCAGGAATCAATACTGAATACTCCCTGGGGATTGATCTTTCTGGATATTCTGATTTAGATAGCATGTCAATACTCTATGAAACAACATCTATCGGAAGCAACAGGACTTTAAGATTTACATTTTACGATAACCAGTTGCCAACTCCAGGAACAAAATATTATGATTTTACTTTAGATGGCGCATCCGTTGGATATAAAAAGGTATCAGCAGAATTTGGATTATTTACAGAAAATGGTGACTTTAATAATAATATTTCTAAGATAGGAATATCTTCATCTGGCTCATCTGCTGAAGTTGAGATTGATTCAATAAAACTTGATGACGCTGATGAAACAAACCCCAACTTTGCCCTAGTAAGTCGCGCACTCATCGGTCAGGCTGGTGGCTCCCTGGCCACAGACTACTTTGAAAAAAGGGCGGGTACCACAATGACAATTGAATATGTTGTGGAGTTGACCTAATGCCTAAAAAAACAGTAGATAAAAAAATATTTTCTATAGATGAATTAAAACCAAAAAAGCACTATCGAATCAAGGTTAAATCCTTTGATAAAGATAAAAAACTTATTGGCGAATCTCCATGGATTATATTTAAAACTACTGGTAAAAATCAAGCACCGCCAAATGTTAGTAATTTAGATGCTGACTTTAAGGGTAGTGCATTAATAGTAACGTGGAATGGGTCTGATGCCAGAGAAGAGAAGGATTTTAAGGAATTCAGAATAAAGATTTCTAGCCCCGACCATCCAGGCATAATCAAAAATTTCTATAGCAAAGATGATAAATTTAATTTTAATGAAGATTTAAACAGGAAGGTTTTTGGATCGTTTGAGGGAACAATAAATGTTACTGTTTATTCTAGAGATACTAGTGATAATGAAAGCAGCGGAGTTAGTGTATCCGCCTTCGCAGATGTTCCAGAAGATCCAACAAATGTAAAATTAAGCGCCGCCGTTCTTGGTTATAATGTGTCGTGGGACTTGCCTACATTTAAAAATTATGACTATACAAAAATTTACCAAAGCACTTCTGAGAGTGGCACATATTCAGTAGTTAGAAATGAAAGAGGATCTTCTACATATGTGCCTAGGAATAATTTATCTGAAATATGGGTAAAAGTTTCTCATGTAAATAAGGCTGGTGCAGAGTCTAATCTAGTTGTATCAGTTCCTCCATCAATTACCCCAATCGATCCAGTTCCTACAGATGTTACTCCACCAGCAGTACCAAGTAATTTAAATTGGGAAGATGCTGGGACAGAGAGTATAAATGGCATTACTACTGCGGCCATGAGAGCCCATTGGGAAGTTTCTGAAATAACATCTGGATATAAGGTTCGTGTTACTGAAGATATAGTAAATAAAGATAACTGGGCAGTATATGATGTTCCTGCATCCAGAGCAACTGTAACATTTAAGTCAGTTTCATCTAATGTTGCAACTCTTACACTATCTGCTCACTCTTTTGCGAAAGATGATTATGTAACTATTTTTAACATGGGTTCCCCATTCGATGGTAAAAGAAAAATAACATCAGTCACATCAAATACAATTAGTTTTTCATTAACTACTGGAGATGTTGCTAGTACTGCGGCAACTGGAGATGTAGTTATATCTTCATATACAGTAAAAGAACTATATCCAGGTACATCATACTACGGTGCTATTTTAGCATACGACTCTGCAAACAATTTAACTCAGTTTGTTAGTGAAGGAACATTCGCTACATCTGGAACGGCTGCCACAGTTGGATCTAAAATAACAATTAGTGGAACTACTATGGCTTTTGGGCCAGACGTTTCAGGTACAAATGACGGGCTGTTCATTAATTCAAATAATTATTGGTATAACACAGGACTATTTAATGTAGGAACTGCCAGCAACTCTTTGTCATGGGATGGGGTCAGATTAAGACTAGATGGAAGCATTGTTGCCAGGAGTGGTTCATTTTCGGGCAATGTTTTTCTTGCTGGAGAAAATTTAGAAAATGATACAACTGGATCTTTAATTGCAACCCCGTACTTGAATATTCAAAGTGCTACATGGTCTAGTGGAATTGCCACTATAGTTACCAACACCAATCCATCACCAGCATGGTCTGCAGGAGATATAGTAATAATTTCTGAAGCCTCTAAGCAATTTGATGGAGAATATATTTTATTAAGTGCTACTGATAATACATTCACTTTCTCTATGACTGGATATTCTAGTGTTTCATCTATAACTAATGTCGGTAAGATGGCCCGTGTAAATACTGGAGATAGAGTAATATTTAATTCTTCTGGAATTCAAGGGTGGGAAGATGATAGCATTGCGTTTTCATTTAACAGGAATAAAACCAGTAGGATAGGTGGATGGACCATAAGACCAGCCAAATTATTTGGAGGGGCTGGTTCTTCCTATGTTGGCCTAGCAAGTACTGGAACCTGGAGAATTTGGGCGGGGAATGAAGATCCATCTATTGCTCCATTTAGATTAAGTGGTTCTGGAAATATAAGGGCATATGGATTATTCTCATCATCCGATGTAGACTCTGGAACTAGAATATCAATAGGATCTGATGTTTCTGGAGATAAAGATGGAATTGTAATAAATGACACAACAAACTCAGGAATAGAAAATTTTTGGTATGTTCCATCTGGAGTTGATAATGGAAGTGCATACTTTAAGGTAGGAACTTCTGCCGGATCTGGAATAACAGTTATAAAAACTGCAAATAATACATCTAGAGTAAAAATCAAAGACTATGATATTGAGGGCGTGGCCACGATTGTTGAAGATTCAAAGGTTACGATTGATAATATTGGAGGATCTTCTTTACCTAGATTAGACAGAATAGAGATCGGTAGAGATGCGGGAGAGCAAAATAGGAACGGCATAGCATTTGTTGGGAAAAATTCTAGCGGTAACGATATTGTAAATAATTATTGGACTGTTAATGACAATGGAGGTGGGGCAGACTTTAGAGTAGGAGGATCAGGAACAAAATACATACAATATACTCAGTCTGACGATACTTTAACAGTTTCTGGAAACATAAATGTTTTAGGTGGTAACGCTGCCACAACTTCTCAGTTAGCAGCAAAATTAGATAGTTCTGCATTTACTGGTATTAACATACTTTCTGCAGTTAATGGTGGTCCGTTAAATGATTTAACTGGAAATGGGATATCTATAGGAAATAATATTGTTTCTGGACAGGTGTATCCAAGAATAGCAACAGTTAGTCATCTAACATATAGCGATACTGGTGCGGGATTCTTCTTAGGTAGAGATACAGATGGTCAGTATAAGTTTTTTGTCGGTGATGGGGGTGCTAATAAAGACTCCCTATCTTGGAATGGAACGGCCCTAGTAGTAAAGGGAAACTTAAGAACTAATGATACAGATAAGACAAGAGTTTCTATACAAACTGGAGATGATGCTGCAAAAATAAAATTCTTCTGGGTCTCTGATATTGAACCAGAAGCAACTCCTAGGGCTGGTACTTCTGCTGCACTTCCTGCAGTTATGCAAATATCTGAGGTTACTACTTCTGGAGGAAATACTGGATTAGGGTGGCTTTTAAAATCTGGCGCAAGAAATGGAGACAGAGTAGCACCATTTATTAAAATGGAAACTTCTGCCACAGAATCTAATATTAGGTTAGAAGTTCCTACAGATAATGGCAAAGTAATAGTAGAGGGTAAAGACTTTGATATAGCAACAGAGACTGTAACATTTTCTAATTTAGGAACCGTATTCAATGGAATTGGAACAAAAAACTCTCCAGTCGGAGCAGACTACGTTCTTGGAAAAACTACTGCAAGTAATTCTACACTTAGATGGTTCCCAGTATCAGCATTAGGCGGAAGCGGCGGAACAACATATACTTCTGGCGATAGCGATCTTGGCATTAAGATAGATAATACAAATGATACAATACTTAATGCAGGATACCGGAAAGTAGGCAATACTCTAGGATGGACTAATACTAGAGGAAATGAAAGAAATAGAATAACGTTTGGTGGAGATATACCTACTACCGATGAAGGAAGATCAGACGGAGATATACACATAGAGTTTTAATATGACAATAAAATTATTTCATTCATCAACATCAACCTGGAAAATTGCAAAAAGATTAAGGGTCTTTCAAAGTTCTACCAGCAATTGGTTAGATCCTAAAAAGGTGTCTGTCTGGCGAGATCCAGATAATGACGATATAGGATATTGGGATATAGCATATCCAGATTTACCAATGGCATCTGGTCCAGTATCTATTCAGGGGTCTGCTGGAGTTGGTTCTCTTTTAATAGTATCTGATTCAACACCATGGATTGATGAAGAATATGTAAAGGTAGATACTACTACATATCAATGGGCAAGATCTCTTCAATCTGGGGGGCCGTATATAAATATTCCTGGTGCCACCTCTGGCTCATATACTGTAAGAGCAGAAGATGAGAATTATTATCTTATATGTACAATTACAGGAACAAACGAAAAGGGATTTATTACAGTAACATCATCCCAAAGCAACAAAGTAGTTAATCCTTCTTACACATTCTACTTTGGCAACAGCCTTGGAGTGAATCCTAATGCTTTCATAATGCTTGAGGAGCAGGCTGGGGGAGGATTCCCTGCTACTAATTTATTACTAGTTGCTGGTAAAGTCTTCGCATACTTTTTTGGGGACTACACACACTACGACCTTTTGTATAAATCAGATTTAAGTACATTTAGAATTTATCATAGATTATATAGGTCTGATAGATCGCAGCGCCCTGATAATCCTGATATAGAATATGAAATAGTATTTACTTCTGGAAGTGACAGAATAGATTTATATGTTATAAATCCAGTAAGCAAGCAATATATTCAATCATATTCAGCATATCTAGATGACTATGTTACTTATAAAGAATACGCTCCATATGTAGAGGGTCTTCTATGGTTTTATTATTCTGGTAGAAAATATAGCGTATATGCAAATTCTACTTCAGCCATAGTAAATTCTGAAGGTCATGCCTCTACTGCGATACAAATATCATCTATATCCATAAGTAATGGAGTAGCAACATTTACTACTCCAGAGCCTCATAATATAATAGGAAGAGTATATATTTATGGTCTTACTGGCAATTTAGATGTTTTTAATGGAAATAATTATCCATCAGTTCCTACATCTAATACATTTACAATATCTACTAGTTTATCAAATGGAACATATTTCCCATCGGGCGCTAGAGTAGTATATACTCCATCATTTTTTTCAGGATGGATATATATAGGATCTCAAAATGATTCAGGAACAATACCAGTTACTTTTACTTCTGGTAGCGGTGTGTCATCTCCAATAACTGGTATTTTAAATGGTGCGTTCACAAAATCAAATATGTTTTACCCCAGTTTTGTTACTGTATCTACTCCAATATACTTAACAAGTACCAGCGCATATGTATCGTGGAGCGGGAGCAACGCAAACTCTTATAGTGTTCGCGCCACTAGATCAGATAACACTAGTGCAAACATATTCGGTCCAGTTAATACTACTTCTACTGGGATTACAATTAATAATCTTACTGTAGGGGTAAGTTACAATATTTATGTTACTCCGAATTCTAGAAGTGATTACCAGGGCCAGTTTGGATTTACGGCTGGTTCGATTAATTATTCACATGCGACAGTTCCCAATGCACCAACTAGTGTTTCTGGAACTAAGGGAAATGCTCAGGTGTCATTAACCTGGACTGCTCCATCATCAAATGGTTCTGCTATTACTGGATATAAAGTTAGATATTCATCTAACGGTGGGGTATCATGGTCTAGTCCAATATCTACTGGAAGTACTGCTAATGCATATACAGTCACAGGATTAACTAATGGAACATCGTACATATTCCAAGTTCTTGCAACCAATGCAATAGGGGATGGGCCATGGTCAAGTAGTAGTGCTTCTATAGTTCCTGAAATTGCTGCAACTAAAATATCAGTTACAGCATCTTCAACTACTATTCTTACGCTATCGCAAACATCTAATATTACC
>Ga0070749_10002894_pt1 | contig 11501 bp, 12 predicted proteins | sample VirMetDEL_Nov_18_FD_75180 | JGI IMG/M metagenome (GOLD analysis project Ga0070749, IMG submission 75180) | Aqueous microbial communities from the Delaware River and Bay under freshwater to marine salinity gradient to study organic matter... | ecosystem: Environmental > Aquatic > Marine >...
CTGAACCTTCATCTTCTGGTCCCATATCACCTCCCATGGACTGTGCAGCAGCATCTTCTGCTGAAACATCAGTACCCATTGGGGTTCCTTCATCGTCCATTTGAGAGCCTTCTAGATCCTTCTTACCACCAGCCATTTGACTTGCTGCTGGCTTTGGCATAACCTGTTGTGGCTCTAGCCCTGGATTAGCTGGAGCTTCCATTCCTTGTGCTGGAGGTTGAATATCCTGTTGTGGGGCTGCGCCTTGAGGTTGGCCTTGTGGTGCTCCACCTTGAATCATTGGTCTAATGAGCTTTAGGATTGTTCCAATCTTACCTAGATCATCTGCAACCTGATTGAAGTCTAGGTATTGCATTAGTGATGTCTCATTAACAGCACTCTTCAACCCAGCCTTACTGAATATCTCATTCAAGAACATTGCAACGTCAATTGACTCTACACCATTCTTGATCTTTAGCATATCGCCAAATTTTTTCAAGTGTTCCTTAAGAACTGAATCCTTTGGAGCCAACTTTGACAAGACGTAGAAAATTAGTTGTTCAGTCTTCAACAAACTTTGGAATGAAGGAGTCTCAGTTAGGTTGTTAACATTTATACCGTACTTCTCATCCAAAAGGCCAAGGATATAATTCTTTACTGGCTTCTTCATCTCATAGATTGAAGCTGAGAACTTTTGAATATCCTTGCTAGAAACTTCTAGCTCATTCAATGCGAGTGAGTTAGAGATTAGGTTTGTTAGCTGCTTCTTAGTTGCTAGAGCAAAGTAAGGAATATCAGCAACAATCTCTGCTACCTTTGTGCAAACCTTATCTTGGTTGCTTTCGTAAATCATGGAAGCAAGTTCATTGATTGCTTCATCATGTGCCCAGGTTGTATCAAGGTGTACCTTAGCCTCTAATAGTTCTTTACGGATTAGCTCTTGGTGGCAAAGGTGCTCATATACAGAGTGATTAGCTATTGGGGTAACCTCAAACACTTTAGACTCTTCTAAGGTCTTAATATCAATCTTAGGAAGATTAAATGACTTTGCAATTACTGATGCTAGCTTAACTGAATTCTTTATCTCAGGGATATTTGAAGCGTTGGATTCCTTTAGGAATTCAGAAATCTTATCCTTAAGCTGGGTAATCTTTGAGAACTCAGGAGTATTAATTATATTTGTTTGTGAACCAAATCTTTGAGTCTTATCCTGAAGTCTAGTCTTAATTCTCTCGTAAGACATCTTAGTCTCAAACAACCCTAGTATTTCATCAAAGGTGCCTTGAGCTTTGTCGTAACTATCTTCGAAAAGATTTGATATCAATCCAAACACTTTTTTCTCAGTAACCTTATCAAATGCTTCTTGATTCTCTAAAACAGAAGAATCTTCAACATTAATATTAGTTAGTTTTAAGTTTGGCTTGAATGCGTACTTCCCAGAGATAACGCTACCAGACTCAGTAAGGTAGGTTACGATCCCATTGTCTACGCTGAAAAGTTCGACATTCTCTCTCAATGAACGGCCCAGATAATCCCCAATCTTCAACAAGTTTGAGAACTCTTTACCACGATTTTCGAATAAGTTAGTTAGCATTGCTGTATACTTGACCTTCAAAACATATGTATGATAGAATTTTAGCTTATTTGAACTAATTACGCTTTAGCTCGGATTTTAAGTGTATCAAAACCTTTCTAGCTTGTGGTGAAAGGCCACTTGACTCATTTATCAAACCTGTTAAAATGTTCGATAGATCTTCATTTTGGGTTGGTGGTATATTTTCCTGTGGCTCCATTTGCGGTTGCCCACCTTCAGGAGGCATACCTCCAGCATCCATACCTGGGGGAGGCATCCCACCAGCAGCAGGTATCCCACCAGCAGCAGGCATCCCAGGTGCCCCACCCATTCCACCTGGGGCAAGGGCAGGATCTTTTTGTTCCTTCTTCAACTTGTCTTTTATTTCCTTGATTTGGGTATCGTTAAGCTGATAGTAATCCTTGTAAATCTTTTCCACAGGGAATATTTGAAGTCCCTTAACGGCTTGCACTACTCTTGCCTTTTGTTCGTCTAGATCTAGCTGACGCTTTCTAGACATATCAGATGGGGCTGGTAGCTTGATAATTAAGTCATTAATTCTGTTGATTGGGAAACCCTTAATCATTAAGTGACGCTTGGCAATAATTTCCAAGCCCTTTTCTACAGACTCTTGAATTCTTACAATTACTCTTGCAAACTTAACGTCAAGCTGTGAAAGATTAGCTTTTCTATCGGGTGCTTGATCCTTCTCAACAACATAATCCTTTGGAATCTTAAGAGCAGCTAAGAGCTTATCTCTAAAATATTTTACGTCATCAACTTCACCAAGATTCTCTGCCCCAGGTAGTGTTTCGATCTTTGTACCTGAACCCTTTCCGTTAACGGCAATGTAGAAATCTTCGTCTGGTGCTATAGCATTGTAGGTTTCTTCTATATTGCCAGTACCTCTATTATAAGATTTAGTTTTCTTAAGCTTATCCATTTGAAGCTTTAAGTGAGCTTCGGCTTTTGTGGATGGAAGTGAGCCTGTATCAATGTAGAATATTCTGCGTTCAGGTGCGCGAGAAAGACGGTAGATCAACATTGCGTCTTCCATCATCTTTAGCTTACGGTAAATGTTTCTTGCAGTAGCAGCAATTGACTTACCATAAGGGTAGTGCATTGGCTCAGATGTATGTAATCTGAAGTGAACTATTTGCCCTGGATCTAGGGGGATTACTTGGTTGTTAGTTAGGTCTGGTCCTGCACCTCCATAAGTAGTCCATTCTTCCTTAGCTGGAATTTCCTGAAAGAATGACTTCAAGTATCCGAACTCATCCTCAACTCTGTAAATGAAGTTTGGATTAAGGATTTTTATTCTTTGGATACCCTTCTTAATATCATTAACGTCTACTACAAGCTCAAGAAAGTTATCACCGTACTTTACAGTATTTCTTACAATGTCCCAAAGATAACCACCAAGATCAATGTTTTTGAATAATGTTGTAATCTCTTTTTTGATTGCTATGTCATCGGAAATGATATCCCACTTAGTACCATCAAGATTCTCCTGAGTACAATCGTCTGCATAGATATCGAATGCCGACCCAATTTCAGGGTAGGTATCCATATCTTCGTATTCTTTGTAGCGATTTTTTCTATCGTATTCCTGTTGTGGAAGGATAGGGTACTTTTGATCCTTTATTAGCTGTGAGACTCTTATTACATCTCTAGCAGTTACAGCGTCACCATGCAACGGTTTTGGAGGCTCGACGGTAATTACTTCGTCTGTGTTTTGAGTTAGTCTAGGATCTTCGTATCTTCCTCTAGCAAAAAATTTAGTAAAGAATCTGCCAATAATACCAAAAGGGGCGAAGTACCCCTGCTGTGTTGACGCAAATTCAGTAAACCCTTCGTTTAATTTTTTAGTAGCCATTGTAAGTCTTCTTTAGAAATTCCACCTGTAGCAGTTTTAGCTGTATAACTGTATTTAGATGTGAAAATAGCCTCTGGACTCATAGCGTTATCCATAACTGAATCTTTTTCTATCTGCGAATTCCCTCTTAACTCGTTAAACACTTTAACGGTAAGGCTTAGTGCCATAATTAAGTCATCATGGCAGTTATTATCTGCCTTGATCTTTCCGGTATCAGGATCTATAACAAAGGTAAATAACTCTTCAATAAGTCGTTCCGAGGCAATCTTTATTCTACCAGTACGGATAGTATGCTCCATGTCTGCGAGCATTGTCTCCCTATTCTTTTGTGTAACTTGAACTCCGATCTCTCTAGAGTCATCCATTACTAGATTTTCGTACTCGTAGGTTTCTTTTAAGAAGTAAATCAGGTTATTACCTATTGTATTTCTTTCAGGTAACACATAGGCTAAATTGTACAATCTGCCTTCGTCGCATATAATTTTAGCAAACTCATTTATAGGTGTTCTATTAGAATAAAATTCTGCAACTTGTTTACCATTGTACAAGTCAATAATGTGGAATGCTGAATAATCCCTTTGCCTACCGATTGAGCAGTCAACACCAATAGCGTAGTCGTGGTAAGGGACTGGATCTTCCCAGATACGCATTCTATTGTTGTACTTAATCTTGTAGTCGTTGGATATCTCTTCTTTTAATTGAACTAGGATTTCACCGTCTATGTAAGTTTCACCAGTACCTAGGAAGTTAGCTTCGTACTCTTGCAACCATTGCTTGAGAGAAAGGTTAGCTCTTGTAGTTTTCTCCCACTCATCAATGTTTACTGGTGGGTCGTACTTCTCCATCAAGTCATAGAGATGTTGATACTCTGGATGTCTAAAGTATTCTGGGTGTTCCTTCCAAGTAATATCAATAGCATTAAAGTTATTTTCTTTTGCTATTGCTTCGGAGTACATTTTGTGGAACCAGTTACCAATACCATTAACCGTGCTTAATGCTATCACAGAACCGCCAGTTGAAATGATAGGGTAGGATGCTGCCCAAATAGTATCAATGTGCTCAATGAACGCAGCCTCGTCAAGGATAAGTAAGGAGCCTGGAATTGAACGTCCGGCCTGCTTTGACGATGCCTTGGATTTAATCACCGATTTGTTTTCAAGCTTAAACGTGTGTTTATTATCCTCAAGAACTTTAGGCTTCAACCAGTCGGGAAGCTCCGAATGCATTAATTTGATACGTTCAATAATTTCCGTAGACTCTGCCTCTCCCTTAGAAAGGATAGCAATTGTTTTGTAAGGATTGAACATTGCTAACCACAAAGAGAATGCTGCAATAAGAGTGGTGCATCCTGCCTGTCTAAATTTTCTAAGAATGTTGAATCGGTGACTACTAAAATCTTTTAAAATTCTTTGTTGAAATGGATACAAATCAAAGGTTACTAATCCTCTTTTAGGGTGGGTAACTTTAATGTAGTTCGAAATAAAGAACACAGGATCTTTGCTACATTTCTTGAAATTTTCTATGATTTGCTCGGCTGTCAGGCTATCATTCATGGGTCTATGACTCTAAATCGAAGAATATTCTTCTCAATATGTACTCGGGCTAAAGCTCAACCTCAATCATTAAGTTCCTTACTTTCTTATATTGAAAGCGATAAGGACATGAGTTACAGCATAGCCTATGATCCTAAATCTATCTACGAGGGGCACACTAAGAACCTAGATCAGTTTACAGGCCAAGACTCAGATATCGTAGTCTTGTGCCATGATGATATAGAGATTATTAGCCATGTGGAAGCATTTAAGAAATACCTTTATTTATCTGTATTACCAAATACAGGGTTTGTTGGAGTGGCTGGTTCTACCAGATTCGATAAGGAAATTGGGGGGGCTTGGTGGGCTGCGAGACAATCAAGAGAAACCAGAGGATTTGTCTTCCAAGGAAAAACATTAGAAGATGCTACACCTAATTACTTTGGGCCTGCTGGTCAAGTAGTAGCTTTGGATGGTTGCTTCTTAGCAATCCAATACAAGAAACTAAAGGATATTGGAATCTCAAAGCCTGAGAGTCTTTCTAGTGACTGGGATTTCTACGACATCCACCTAACAATTAAATCTCATTATCTCGGTTACAATAACTACGCTGTGCCTATAATGATCAAGCATGAGTCCCCAGGTATCATGCGGGAAGAATGGTATCGAAGCCGAGACGAGTTCCTATCAAACCAATACTTCCACAAAATTTTACCAATTAAGTTAAACTATGACCGCACTAACGGGATTCCAAGGTATGTCTGATTATCTAGTAAGTTTTATTATCTGGTCATTAGCAGTATTTGGAACAACAAATATTGTTACCACATCAAAGATGTTTTCACCGATCAGATCGGGCTTTAGCAGGGTTCCATTTCTAGGTAAGCTGCTGAAGTGTCAACTCTGCTTTGGATTTTGGGTAGGAATGTTTTGGGGGTTCTTCGTTTGGAACCCTTCCGAAATGTTGTTCCTAAGAGCTTACAATGGTGATATCCAAGTATTGTTCGACTTGCTATTTAATGGCGCAGTAGGGAGTAGTGTCGCTTGGATACTACACCTAATCACATTGAAGTTTATGACTTCAGAAACGTAGTCAACACCCGTTAGAACAATGGGTGACTCTTCTTAAACCAAAAGTAAGTTTTAATAACATGATTAACAGAGATATATATGCTCCAAGGAAAACATACTTCCTTGATATTGATGGAACTCTTTTAGAGCATATTGATGATTTTGAAAATATTCATCAATATGAAACTTTAGAGGCTCTACCAAAAGCGAAGGAAAAGACAATAGAATGGCATTGTAATGGCCACCTTATTATCTTAACTACAGCTAGGGCAGAGTCACTAAGAAAGCTAACTGAGAAGCAATTAGAGAATGCTGGAATTGTTTACGATATTCTTTTAATGGGTCTTGGGGCTGGCCAAAGAATTTTAGTAAACGATGTTGTCGATAATTATAAAGAACCCAAAGCAATTTCGTATAATGTTTGTAGAAATATTGAGGGGCTAGCCAACATTCCATAGCGTCAGCTTATACATAAATTTGTATAAGTTGCTACTATGGATACCCTATTCGGTAAGATAAGTGAAATCATTCCCTGGTCTGAATTAGCCACCCTTTTAATAGGCATCGGCTTTCTGTATTTAAAGAAAGTCCATGGTAGCTTAAGAAAAGTAGTCGATCAGGTCACTCACAATGGAGGGTCTTCCATGTTGGATTCAATAGCTAGAATTGAGTTAAAAACAACTGAACTGGCAGCAATAAGTGATGTTCTCCAACAAGTCTCCAACAAACCACTATTTAGGACTGATGAAAATGGAGAATGTGCCTGGGTAAATCCAGCTTATAGTGAAATAGTTGGAAAGTCATTAGAAGACTTGCTGGGGCATGGATGGGTCTCTATAGTTGATCCCGCCTGTATGATAACACTAACAAATGAGTGGAATTTAGCTGTAAGTGATGGAAGACGGTTTGATTGTACATTCTATGTTGTTAATAAATTAAAGGATTTGAGGTTCAAAGTAAGATGCAGAGCCTACCCAGTAAAAGTAAAAGGTAAAGTAGTAGGTTATATAGGTGGATGGATAATCCTAGAAAAGCAATCATTAAGTGAAGCAACAAATGAAGATGAACCATAATAGTATAGTTTCTGACCTAACTTCATGCAACCGGGAATTATCTTTCCTAGTAACAGAAGCAGAGTACGGTGTAGAATGGCATAGCGTACCAAATGCAAAACTAGAAATTATTAATGACAGAGTAAGATTACTTAAGGTGTGCTTAGATGAAATCTTCCAAATTCTCCAAGAACACGAAAAGAGTTAACGAGCAGCATCTTTTAAAGAGATGCAAGAAGATCTTACTAGTAGCTAAAGATATTGAAAGTTTAAAGAAAAAAGTAAGTTCAGATTCCTTAGCTTTGCTTTCCTTGTACCAATACTTCTTAGAACGCAAGTCTAAAGCAAAATTTAAGGACTTCGAAGATTTCTTGGATTGGTTCTTGAACTGCTGTTCCTAGAAGCTATAATACGTCCTCGCGCATCGGTAGCTCCACTTACCCACAGGATAGTTATGGCCAACTTCAGCGACGGCGAAGAATACGAGTTTGATGAAATCCATTTGGTGGACGTACTTGAAGCTTTTAGCTACACCAACGCCCTTACAGCCTCAACTCCTCTTCCGCAATTGGTAGAAGAGTTCAAACAGTTCCAAAAACCTGTAGATGGGGTTTACCACATCTCAGTAGATATTTATCTTAGTTTTGTAAATTTCATCTTGAATAATTCTTTGATGGAACTAGTAAAGCAAGGGCTAGTAGACTATTCCTTCGATTCAGATAAGGGCGACTTTGTTTTTAAGTTAAAGTGAGAAACCATAAACTGTGGCGACTCTGAACATTAAATCCCTGATAGCATCTTTGTCTCATGTTGTACGCATCATATTCCTTCTTTTTCGTCTAAAGAAAAGAGAGTTAGTAATCTACCGAGCGATGGTAGAAACTGCCAAGCCTGGGGAGATGAGAACCCTAAGAAAGCTAAGAGAAAGTCTAATAGGTAAATGAGATCAATGGAAAATAAAAACTCACAGATTTCTCGGATAGATCTTTTTATTGTCTGGTTTTCTTGTATAATGCTTGCTCTCCAAGGATACTTGCAAAGTGAAAGTATTCACAATCTTAAGAAAGAAGTCGAAAGCTTGAAACAAAAGATTGAGATTCAAAAATGACCGACCAACAAGAAAACGACGCTCTGAGCGAGAGCGCGGCGAAGGTGCTGGGGTGGGTCCGTGGCCAAATTGGGTGGTATCGCCTCGACGAGTCTGGGCGACCTCCTGTCAGCTTTGGTAATTACACTATCCTCCCTCGATTTGCTTCAGACTGGTCCCTCCTGCCCGAGATGCTGGCGTGGCTGCGGGAGCGGTTGCCGGATGCTGACGTAGTACTTTCACAAGACAACTCATTGAAAGACTGCCAAGCGGTGGTCTGGCCCAAGGCCGCAGGTAGCATGACGGCTAGAGGCGATCTTGTCGGCGGTGTCGTAGTCAAGGGCGGCGACACCTTCCCCGAAGCCGTAGCCCGTCTCGTCATCGCGGTTGCGAAGAGGTTGCTAGGGAGCAATACCCAAACCATCAGACTATAATTGGCGAAAGGAAAAGTTATGCATAAACTAACACTTACAAATTATGGGGCTGAAAAGTTTCAAGGGTGGCTAAGAACCACCTCAGATTTCTGGCAAGAGGGCGATTTTACCTCTCCTTTAGCATTAGGAGATATGCTAATAGTCCCAGGAAGAGAAATTGGATTCGGAGTTCGTACAGTAGACGTTCTCTGTACTTTGAATCCAGGCGAAACTAAAGTCATTCCAATGGAAGACTGCAAGCCATTGGATTCCTTGGATTTCCTTGACACACCACTACAGGAAATTAAGGCACCATCCATTGATGATGTAAGAATGAAACTAGTGTCGTGCATTCGTGACGGTGCTCACACTTTATATCATTGGAACTTGGCTGCTGATAGTAGTCTGACGCTTTACGCCCCACAATGCGATGTTTGGGCTTGGTCTGTCGTTGGAGAGCCACACCTTCTTCAAGGTGAGGTTTTGGTCACTTATAGCAACCCATCATCCCAAGCTAACACATATTTAAACCATGTAGATCTCAAGCTCGAATTTGAAGGTGGGATCACAGCTTTTGATCGTTTGAAGTTTGCTCCAATCATCAAGGCAGGAGAAACCTTTGCAGATGGTCAGGCAAGAGCACTTCCATTCTCTACCCTGTTCCCAGCTAACCTTTTAGGTCAATCAGCACAAGTTTATCAAACCGCAAACCTTAAGATCAATAAGGTTGTAGGTGCTCATGGCTTGAAGGATATTTGGCCTTTGGGAAGCGGAAGATCAAACATTAAGGGCGACAAGTTAGCTTGGATCAACAATAAGATTCCTGCTACCCTGAAGTCACTATTTGATTGGTCTAACCCAGGAGTAGGACCAGCCTCAAGATCAACCAATACAGGCGCACAAGAAGATCAGTTCTTTGTAGGCGGCGAAATTGATGATACCCCTCTTGGTAACCTTCCAAGATATTACGCAGCCCTGGGCCAATTTAAGCGTCCATGCCACCATCTAGAGAAGGATGGTAACCCATTGAATATTGATGGTCACCCCGATCTAGTAATGTGGAATGCAAGACCACACTACGATACTAGAGTAAGTAAGGACCAACTAGGAAAGACTACTTCACTAAAGGAATCCCAGGCTAACGGTTGGTGGGGTCCAGACGAAGAACACTTCCTAATTAATACATTGTTCGTAGCTGCTAGAACTACTGGAAGCCCAGCACTTCAAAGACAACTAGAACAAAATGCAATTAACTGGTACTTCCAAAAGACCCTTAACCCTGCATTGGCAACCACTCGTCCCGGTGCTGCAAGAGCAGTCGGATACGAAGGTTGGGCCGCATTCCTATTCTGGCACGGACTTGAAAACCGTGAACTAGCTAATCGAGTCATCGAAAGAGCTAAGGATAGAGTAAGATTGGTCCTCCTACCCAAGCTCAAGGCTAAGGTTGCAATTGATGGGGTCTGGGATGCTCGTAAGGACGTTCCAAGCTTGGGATCAGGACGTTGGTGGATGTGTTGGCAACAAGGTGTAGGGGCTTATGGTCTTTACAGAATTGCAGAACTTGTGGGCGACAAGGAAGCCATGCAATTTGCTGTTGAATCCGCTAAGGTCGTAATCGAAAAGGCTTACCATAAGCCTGAAGGTTCTGAAGGGTGGATGGCATACTATTCTATGTGCTTGGATGATGATCGAGTCACCGCATCAAACTATGCTGACTTCGGATGTCCGCTGGCACTTGCGATCTGTCCCGATGAAGAGAAGATTAAGAGTCTACTCGAATTCGGACTCGGAAAGTGGACCTGCCCAACCCTATTGCAACGGGACTCCTAAAGTTTTGTAGGCTTGATATGGAACGGGACTCCAAAGGTTTTTTTAGATTCCTTTGGAGTCCCTTAACTTTTTTACGGTCCCTTGAGGTTTTTGGGATCTTTGAAATTTTTTTGGATCTTTGAAATTTTTTTGGATCTTTGAAATTTTTTTTGAATCTTTGAAATTTTTTTGGATGTGGGATTAAATGACAATAATGGTATGGGGCGAAGGCGACGCATCGTTCCATCGGAGTCCCGTAAAATTTTCCGGTGAAAGTTTTTTTGTAAGCCCCTTCCAATCCCCTTTCAAGTTTGGTAGAATCAGCCCCCATGAGCACTAAAACCCGCTTTCAACATCGTCTGGCCCAAGACTACACGGTGCAAGTTAGTTACGGACCTATCGTAGTCCGAGCCGGAACGGTCCTATTGGAGGGCGGCGAAGAAACGCAAGGCGAATACCTCTACAAGACTACCTTGTATGTCGTAGTGATCCCTGCCGAGTATGTTGAGACCGTACTCGTCGGCACCTAAGAAATCATGTGATGCCCCTTGCAATCCCCCTTCTAGTTTGATAGAATCAGCCCCCATGAGCACTAAGATCACCGTCTGCGAGCGTTGCCTTCAACTCCCCGCTATCACTCAGTCCGACTGGGTGTTCGGCTGGTTCTGCCTGGATTGTGCCGACCAGATCGAACTTGAAGCGAATGAGCTTCCCGATGATATCCCCCAGCCTGATGATGGGGTGAGTGATGAGGGTTTCGACCCCTACCAAAACTGCTACACGGACGATTGCTAAAATGCTAAACGATTGGGAAAGGATCGTCCGTGAATTGGGCGATTACGATCTGTTACAGGTTTGTAACGCTTTCGAAACGTACGGAGAAATGGTTCGGAAGGAAGATTGGGACTATATAGGAGACTGGGTTCCTGCCGAAACAGCCGCCAAGGAAATTCTTCGCCTTCGCAATCGGATTGAAGTGCTAGAGGGGAGACTTGCAGACTTCGAGCGGCTCTCATAACCCCTTGAAACCTAAGAGGTTACGGCGTTTTGCCGGAACGCCATTTTGCCGTAACCTCTTTGTTTTCAAGCACTTACGACCGTTTTGA
>Ga0070749_10002895_pt1 | contig 11499 bp, 5 predicted proteins | sample VirMetDEL_Nov_18_FD_75180 | JGI IMG/M metagenome (GOLD analysis project Ga0070749, IMG submission 75180) | Aqueous microbial communities from the Delaware River and Bay under freshwater to marine salinity gradient to study organic matter... | ecosystem: Environmental > Aquatic > Marine > Coastal...
CTCATTGCATTTGGTTCTTAGCCAAAAGTAGCTTAATTTCTTGAATGTCTTTCAGTATCTGTCTTACGTCTGCTTTGAATTCTGTGTTGTCGTTTTCCAAAGCTTCAACTCTTGCAGACAACTTATTATAATCGGCGTGAAATTTCACCCAGCCCCCAACAAGGCTTAGAGCCACCATTAAGAATTCAAAATGACTGAGGGTTTCTACGCTCATCTCTTTGTTTTTTCTACGGTTCTACCAGCAAAGTAAGCCCCGAAAACTGTTAACATTAATATTTCTAACAAAGATACGTAACTCTCTTTCACGTTAAACGGCTGATTATCAATTGAGTCAAATATCACTAGCCCTAAAAAAATGACAGTAAGCACTATTAACATGACTGGCCTGATAACTTTTGCCAACTTGACATCACTCCCCATGTCAGACTTCCAGCGTTCCGTAACGTTGTTTTGGAAGGCGATCTCAGCATCTACCCTGGCCTTGGCTTCTGCTGGATCGACATTAGGTTCTTTATCCAGCAAGTTTTTAACCACGCCTAAGGCGCCTTGGTTTGGAAGCAGGTCACCGACAGTTTCAAGAACGCTAGGGGCTTTCTCTCTGAGCCACTCCCCAAGCTTAGTGTCTTTAATCTTCTCTGAGTTCATTGTAATACCTGTTAAAACTCATGATCTCTTTTCTCTCAAGGTCCATGATTCTTTGGATTTCAGATGTTCGTTCTGCAAAGTCTTTAATGTTTCTAGCCTGCTTTCTTTCAGCTCTAAACTTCTTAAGCCTTCTTTCTGTTTTCTTTATCTCTCTTTGCAAATTGGTAACTCCAGTGTACCTAGGATTGTTGAAATCCTTAGTTCTATTCATTTCGTTATCAAGTCCTTTTAGTAAGTTCTTTCTATCTGCGTATTTCTCCAAGTCGTAATATTTGGATGGCTCTCCATATATTATTCTAAGCATTGGAACATCGTTAAAACCGATATCTACATCTTCTTTTTCAAGAACCTTAGCGTTTAATCTCCTTACGGTTTTGGCTGTTCTTTCTATAAATAATCCTGGCCCTCCCATAAAGTATTCAACTCCATACCAGAGTTTATCTGGGTTGAAGTCAAGAGCTCCAGGAACATCTTGAGAACCTCCAGTTGCTTCATTCATCCAAGAGAAGAACGACTTAACAGCTTCGGGAGACCTGAAAGACATAGAAGAGGAAGGTTGCGAATCGTCCCACCTCTTAGAGTATACTGGAGAACCAAAGTAAGTTTCGTTAGTAGCGATATCTACTATCGGTTTGATTGGTGTAGGAATAAGAGACTTTAAAGCTTTAGTCGAAAGGTCTTTTGATTGACCGAAACTAATCGGAGAAAACGAGTTGATGAAAGATGAAGCAACAAACATTGATCCAGATGCAAAGTCTCTAGTTCCAGCAGCTCCTTCTACGGCAGCGGTACCCATGTTTGCAAACACGTTAAATCCATAAGGCATAGGAATCTTAAAGTAATTCTTGCCGTCAGGTCTCATAATGATAATGTTTCTTTCCTTCACATAATCTGGAATTTTAGTCCAGAACAATTCTCCATCCTCATCCTCGTCGGACATAGCCATGCCTATCATGGTGAGCATACCATTAAATATCGTCAATCCAGCCGCCATCTTTTGAGCCGTGGTTACCCTTTCATACCATTCTCTTTGAGCGCCGTCTGGCTTTACTGGAGGTTTCAGACCAATTAAAGATCTTCCAAGCCTAGCGGTACCCTGAACAGAAGCATTAAAGAACAAATAAACAGCATTGAGTGTTTGCCCCCACTCACCATGCTTGTTGAAGTTTACGGTGATGTTTTTTGCTAGCTCAGCAGCTTTCGCTCTCGAAACTCCATTTTCTCTAGCCGCAATATAAGAGGCTAACCTAATGCTGTTCTCAAATGCGTCATTGATACCCTCCACGAAATCAAGCACATTTTTTGCCTTCCCTAATATTTCTTGAGTCCTAGTCTTTTCATTTGCTCTAGCTTCAAGGTCTTTTGCAATCTCTTCAAGTGGTTTTATATAGGCCCACCCAGTCTTCCCTCCATCTTCTTTGAATTCCTCGTAGTACCTCATCATAACAGGATCAGCCTTTGCCTCTCTTCCAGTGGCTTCCTTCAGCAAAGCTTTAAGAGAAGGACCAACCTTTTTGAAAAGATCACCCATAGCTCTTTCCCCATTAAGAAAACCTCCCTCGATTTCAGCTTCAGCTGCGGCGTTAAATATCGCAGACTGAATATCACGAGAGAAGTTACCGAGCAAGAACTCAGGGTTTTGAGTAGTAAAAGCCGCCCTCAACCAATTAGAAGGCATGCGAATCAAACGAATGAATTGATTCGTCTGAGGTATGTTCATGTTCTTTAAAGCGTTAGCATAGCTAGCATCTTTGAATCTAATGAACTTTTGTTCTCCATTTACCCTGACGGAAACTGTGTGGGGATCCAGAGCATTAGCGTTATCTACAATCTTCCACACGTTAGGATTCGGATTGTTCTTAACTAAATTATACAGGGCGTTCATAGCCTCGTTCTTTCTAGCTTCGATATGAACTGATGCATTTTGCGCAACAGCCTGAGCAAGAACATTTTCAGCTCTAGTCTTACGACCCTTAGCTCTTTTTGTTTGATCCCCAAAGACACTAAGCCCTGCACCTCCAGTTGGATATGCACTTGTTACAGAGGACTCTTCATCTGTAGCCAACCCAGACAACGGGATGTAGTTACTGAACATCTCTTCAAATGCATCAATAGCTTTCTTGGTCTCAAGTCCAAACTTAACCATCGTGTCCCTTGTGTCTTGTTGCATCTCTCTGACCATGGAAACTATATCGTCCATAGAATCTTTCTTTTTCCCTACATATGAAGACAAGATGCGGTTGGCTTCTTCTGTCGATATACCGCTACCATCCTTTAACTCTCCATTTGTTCTTTCCTCAATAACTCTGTTTCTTTCTTCTGCGTGTAAAGCGTACAAGTACTCAGAAAGTTCATCTACAGTTATTTTAGAAGTCTTCATTGCTTCTGTAATCTGTTCAAGCCTTCCGTCAAGGGATTCAAGAGCTTCTGCTGTCTTTCCGTACATCGTAGCTTCAGCGTTCTTAAAGTCGTCAGCCTCCTTAACTGTCCTGCCTTTGAATGATTCGATATCCTGCTGAAGCAAGAAAACCATTCTATACTTATCTTGAAGTCTAACAATCCACTTATCAGCCCACTGCTGGATAGAAGTTCTAGACCTTAGATTCCATACGTTTCCACTATCATCAGTTGATTCGATAAAATCTGGTTGAGAATACATGCCCTGCATGTTTACTTGTCCTGTAGTAGAGATATGTCTATCTGGACTAACCATTTCCCTCTTCTTCATGCCTTTCAACATTGAGAACTGAGGGCCAAATTGAGTTATACCGCTGAACCCAGATTGACCTATTCTAGAAAGAGCCCCTAAAGTTTTTTCCTTAGCCTCTAAAGCAATTTTTGATCTTTCAGCTCTATAAAGCTTGCTGTTCTTTATCTCGTCAATATTTACCCCTAATTCGTCAGAGATTTTTAGGATCTTTTTGTCATAATATCCTTCGAACAGACTTATGACTTTTTTACTGTCAAAATCCAGGTAGTGATATCTATCCTCTGGGATCATGACTAAAGATGATTCTGCGTCTGCTCCTTCCTGGACAATCTCAAAAGGAAAAGCTTTAATATCGTCGCCTACAGACCTGTCCTCAACATTAAAGGATTGTCCCTCTGCCAGCTTAATAACTTTTACCGCCATTATTTCCCCTGTTTTAAAGTCTTTCAACATAGGGTTGACAAAAAAGTCCTTTAAATCTTTTGGTCCAATAGGCCTCCCATTAACGGCTTTTAATCCTTCATATGTTTTAGATGGGTGACCATCTTCATAAAATCCATCAGTAGGTGACATCAAAGCGTCTATGAGCGCTATTCTAAAACCAAAGAAGTTCTCTAGGTACGGAATCTCGCCCTTCTCTCCTTTTTTCTCCCTGATTTCTTTATATTCAGACCTAAGGTCAGAAAGATATTCACCTATTTTTCTGCTTTGACCTAGCTCCTTTATAGCCAGCCGAAGGGTATTGATGTCGTTGGGATTATATTTATCTGATCTCCCACTATCAGGAAGGACAAGTGTTTTATGCTCTCTGTTCTCGCCTATATCATACCTCTCCAAAAGTTCTAAGTACTCTGGATTGTTTGATTCGGCCATCATCTTAGGAAGTGCAACCCTAAGAGCTTTGACGACTCCTGGCTCTATTTCAGAACCTCTTATGTATTTAATTTTTCCACTTCTTTCGAGGAAAGATCTCAACCTAGTGTGTTGCAGACTATTAACTACTTCTTGTTCTGATTCTGAGGCTACTCTACTCAGATAATCAATAATAAAGTCTATAGATACATCAAAAACTTGAGGGTTGCCAGTTATGTATTTTTCATCTTGTGCAGTATAAATGATCATGAACTCATCAAGACCTTCATTCTTAGCTTCTTTAATAGCTTTTACTATGTCTCCTTGCAATGACTTTCCTCTTTCGGCAGAGACCGAAGACAGAATACCCGTGTTGTTTACCCCAGAGTTTAGGCTGACCGAAAAGTATTTACCAATGTTTACCGACCCGAAGAATCCGTTAAGAGTTTTATCATACGCATAAGCCTTAAAAGCCTTATCGTTCATTTTGTTTCTATCAATCCTTTTAGCCCGACCTGATTCTACAGCTTGGCTTATATATTTTTCTGCATTCGCACTTAAAGACCTTGCTTTGACATCTGGCTTAGAGAAGCGACCCTCGCCTATACTTCTTGGTTCTCCTTCAGTATCTGGTTTTGTTAAATCATCAATCATTTGTTCCTGCGGCGTCATGTAATCACCCTCAGCCATCGTATACATCTCAATGTTTTCGCTTCTGCTGTATGACCTTTTAAAACTTTCTTTAGGGTCATAACCAGACTCAATTAAGGCTTGTATATTTCGAATTGCAGCCTCGTACATCTCTGGTGTCTTTTCAGTGTACATAAGCTGATCATCACTCATCCCCTCTTCCCTAGGAATAAAATTGTCTACGTATAAAACGCTAGTATCAACTCCAAAATCTTGTAAGATTTTAAAAGCTTCGTTTCTAGCAGCAACAACAGATTTGTTAAAATCAGACCTTTGCTGCTCTTTGTCAATCGCCTTCTTAATAAGCTTTTGATTAAAAGACAATGGTCTATCAACCCACGCTACAGTTCCATCTTTGTTCAACTTTGGCTTAGGCGGCTTGATCGTTCGTTTTTTACCGTCTACCACATAATACATATCCTTAATAACTGGAGCTCTTCCATTTCCAGTCATTTTATTGTACCAGTTTTTAAAGTGATTGTAGTCTTTTATTTTTACAGACTCTGGTCTATCCTGGTATTTGTAAAAATACTTATTCATAAAGGCTAACTCATTAGCCCCAAGTTGAGGAGCGAAAGTGTAGTGTACTTCCGAGTCTTTCAAATAAGTAAACTCTGGCTTAGAGAACCTTGCCTCTTTTTCTAATTGAGCTTCCTTTTCATTTTTAACGTCTATACTTCTTTTTGTTTTTAAGGCAGAGTCAAACTTCTTTGCGAGGTTCATCAATTCTACTTCGCTAGTAATCTGTAGATTGATTTTGTTTTTCCTGAACGTAAGATTGATAGCATCAATAATTCTCTGAACAAATCCTTTGTACTTAGCAGAATTAACTGTGTAGTCTTGTAGAAACTCCCTAATGGCTTCTTCTTGCTTCTCAGAATCAGGTCTTCCTTTGTATATAGATTCAACCCTATCTATAATAGACTTAAACCTGGCGTCTTTTTTAGCAAGACTTTCTAGTTCTGCGTATAAACGAGATCTAGACTCAGCGTCCTGACCTATGATAGAAGAAAAACCAGCATGAATAAACTCATGACGAATAGTATCGCGTAAATTCTCTGGTTTTATATTTGAGTTAGTGTAGTCAAGCTTGCTGTGATCATACAGATGAATGACATTATTTACAGAGTCGTAGTATCCAAAGCTAAATCTTGGATTTTTTGGATCAATCTCATCAACCATTTGCTGAGCTGACTCCACCCCATGAATATTTTTAGCATAGCTATCTGGCTCATGAAAAATAACTCTTGTCCCAGAGGCTTTTAAGGAGTTTTCAGAAGCCGCTTTACTGGAAAGGATTTCTTCATACGCTTCTGTGGGTATATTGGACTCTGAAAGCTTCTCAAAAGTGATATCCTCTATTGAGAATTCAACAAAACCAGATGGCTTTTCCTCGACTGGTGTCTCTGTTTCAGCTTCAAAAGAAGCTACTTGTTGCTCGTCTTCAACAGCCTCCTCTCTCTCCATCTTGCTGTGTTGCTCAGTAACATCTTTCGGTGTTGCTTTGCTTACAGTCTCTACTTGCCTCCCTTCAGAATCTTCCACAAAAAGAGGAAGCTGTCCTTTATTCTCCTCAGCATAAGCCTTGCTAAAAGCTTGACCTTCAATTTCTTTTTTTATTTCATTAAGGCTGTCGAACTCTTCCTGTTTTTGCTTTAACTGATCTTCATTGTATTCAATGCCAGCAAGGTCTTTTTTGCTTTGCAATTGCATTTTCAAATCAGCCATGCGACGGTTGATAGAAGCAATCTTTGCTGCATCATCATCGCTAAGAGTCAAATATGCTTCAGCCTCCATGCCATTTAGAGCGTCAAAAGCCCTAAACTTATCTTCTAGCTTCTGTCTTTTTATCTCTTTTAAATCAGGATTTGTCTCATTGTCGTAATCCCTCTTCAAGTCTTTTAGCTCTTTGTCGATCTGTTGCTTCTCTTCAGCCACGGCTGAATGAGGTATTTGCTTAGAGCTAGGCATAGAAGCTAACGTAAGAGAAGAAGGTCCTCCAGCTCCAATAATACCTAATACAGCCGCGTCTAGAACACTATTGTAACTAAATTTTTCAGGGTCTTTACCAAACTCAGAATCTAAATACTGATCTGTTATTTGAGTAAAAGCGCTTACCAATCCCTCTTCGATGCCTTCACCACCAACCTCTCTAAAAAATTCAGCGCCTTTAGACCTGATAATGTTGTTTGTTCTTGTTAAACCCTTTTCAAAAGCTTGTTTCCCAAGCTTTGAAGCCACGTTTTGTAAACCAAGGCCAGCCTCACCAAATCCATAAGCTAAAACAGACTCAATTGCTGCGTGAGACATAGCGTAAGCCATCTTCTCAGACTTGCTTAAGGTTAAGTCGCTAATCCTTCTTGCGTACTCATCAGAGGCTACATTTATTCCAGTAACCACAGCACCAGCTCCCATACCAGCCATAAACGGCGCTGCTGTTCTAGGTGCGTCTATGGCCGCATACGTGCCCTCAACAAACAGCTTTGTAAACCCATCAGACACATCACCATCAAAAAAAGTATCGAATATGCCCCTCCTTGCGTTTTCTTCGGAAACACCTAAGGCTATTTGTTGTGCAGCTTTCTTTCTTTCCTGCTCTTCTCTGTCGGCATCAAGGAGGTTGCTGATTTGGTCTGCCTTGAAATCATTTCCTAGTAAGGACTCCCTCGTTGCTACTTTTGAAGCTACGGAATTCTTAACGTTGTTTACCGTGCCTCCTATAGCGTTTGCCAACGTGTTGACAGCTGGAGTAAGGACCAGGTTTCTTACCGACTGTCTAACAACCTCTTCTCCCAGCATTAATCGCTGTTTAGCCGCTTCCTCAGCCTCTACTTCAGCCATATAAGACATGCTAAACATATCTGGGATGGCCGCTTTCGCCTCAGGTCCGACTTCGTATTCATTAGAGTTGGTGTACATCTCTAAATCGTAAAAAGTTTTCGCCTCTGGATCTACGCTTGAGTCAGCGTAATCTTTTAGTTTTTGAAAATAGTCCTTTTCTTTTACTTCGGGTATAAAGAAATCGTTTTTTACTTGGGTAAAGCTTAATGGACCATTAGTCTTTTTCGAAGACAAACCCAAGTCTGTATCTGCTTGACCCGAAGTTGGCGTAAATGCCAAAAAATCTTCTGTTGAAGCTGGTACAAACTCTTCTTGGGATGGCATTTCCAATTCGCCATCTTCTTTTTTTTTTATTAAATCTTGGTACGTTGGATACTTTTCAAGAATTTTATTAGCCAATTCAACATCGTCAATATCCTGGTATGTAGGATATTTCTGTTTGATCATCTGACCAAACTCTTGTAGTGTATATTGATCGTTCATGTTGTTATTAAAGTCCTAGTCCAAGAGGGTCTCTATCTTCAACCGTTTCTGGTTCTTCAAAGTTTATATTGAGTGATCTCACAAAATCTTCAAAAGAAACACCATAAGCCTCTCTAAACAACCCGCCCAAAGAAGCTATTGCTCTTCGCCCATCCGATGTTTTTGGGTCTATAGAGATGTCTCCAATTGCCTGATCGTCTACATTTCCAAGACCAGAAAGAACAATCGTGCCGTCCCTTAAGACGGATATATTAGACGGGGTTCTTGAGACCTCTCTTGAGACTAAGATGTTTTCTGGCTGCCCTTGCTCTTCAGCTCTAGGGTTTTTAATCGAAGTAGTTTTTAAATCAGCTGGCAGAAAATCTGTAATGTCTAAACTTTTAGATATAGCTATTGGTGAGAACGTTATTTGATCCTTCTGAAGAACATCAACGGTTCCAGCAGACATAGAAGGAACTTCAAACACATCTTGTGTTCTTGTAATACTATCAATTAAAGCCTGAAGATCTTGCTGTTGATTAATCTGTTTTGCTGTTGGTTTCTCTTCTTTGGGTTTGTTTAAATCAACCCATGATTTTTTAGCATCTTTAGCCCACATCTCTCTAGCCTCTTCCATTAGGACTGGATTAGCCATGATAGCGTCAACGTTCATATTAGGTTTCTCTTCCATTTGATAGAACCTAGCTGCCTGTCTAGCAAGCTTAGGGTCTGTCTTAGCCATAGCCTTTGAATAATCATAAGCTTCGGCGCTGGATGCATGAGACTTATTAGGCCCTTCAGATGCGTACCATGTGCTGCCCATCAAAATTTTACCTTCTTTGAGCTTCGGCATAAATGGAGAGTCTGGCCTTCTGTATTGTGAGAACGATACAGGTTTTCCATCAGACATAAAAACTGGATTGTCATCTGCGTCCCAGTTAAGTTCTATAGGCTGATTCAATCCCATGTAAGTCATTTCATACGACTGAGGATCTCTCTCGTCTTCAAAGTCTCCGTATACGTTTTCACCTAAAGCTTTACGCATGGCAAAACCCTGAAAGCTTCCAGCTTGAGGACCATCTTTTACGCTACCAAAGTTTTCTTTTTTGTAAGCTTCGGCTCCGTCTATAAAGTTAGTAAGCTGTTGTGCTTTTTGCTGAAATTTAATCATACCCTCTGTACTAGAGGCGTAATCATCAAGGTTTTTTGTTAGGTGCTCAGCCCATTGGTTAGCAATAGAGTAGTCCCCGCCAAACATAGTAGAGCTATCAGCCATCTCAATCATGGAGGCCATCCTAAGGGCTTTCTCTTGTTTCTCAGCCCTCTTCTTTTCTATATTTCCTAGCTCTTCTCTAAACCCTTTAAATGGGTCTGGAGCAGATTCTGGCATTGGGTATTCACCCATTTTTGGCATTAGATATTCAGCCATTTTTCTTTTTCATTGCAAACTCACGCATTAATTTGCGGAAGTATGGTGATTGCTTAGCCACTTTATTTTGTTGTTCTGGATTCAGGATAGCCTCACCCCCAGTCATCTCCCCTATCTTAGCCCCGTCTTGCATGATGTCGATTGGGTTGGTCTCGTGAGAAAACTCACCAGGGGTTGTCATGCCCCCTTTTTTAAATCTTCCAAACATAAAAGGCATTTGAGCTCTTTGGACTGCGCTCAAACCCATACCTGAAGTAGAAGGTAAGGAATAATCTAAGCTAGCTTGAGAAAAGTTTCCTGTTCCTGTCTCTGACCCAAAGGCCCCAACTGGAGACAAGTTAAAATCGCCTAGACTTCCAGAGTAAGACTTAGCAGCATCAGCTGCCGCTCCAGAACCGACTGACTTAAATAAACCCTTACCAAACTGTCCAGCTACAGCACCAAGAGCTTGACCCAAAGCTGCTTTCTTTTGAGCTTCTAACTCTCTATTGTATTGCTCAGCACCTCGTTCTGCTTGGAATTGACTTGCAGCAAGCTGTTGTTGCATCATGGTGTTTCTCATGTCCGCAGCTTGTTGAACCCCAGCGTACTGACCCAGGGCTGCTTGCTGTCTAGCTGCTGATTCAGCCTCAATACCCATTCGTGACTGTGCTGCCTGTCTCTGAGAAGCTCCAAGCCCACCGAGCAAGGCTTTAGCACCACCAGCCTTTAAAGCACCAATGCTGGAAGCCTCTTGCTCAGCAGCTATCTGTCGCTGCATATCAGCAGCAGGATCCTGCTTAGACATAGCGAGGTATTCATTCCATGCGCTGCCTACGCCATACTGGGGCATAGAAGACTTTAATTCTTCATATTCTTTAGCGATATCTTCAGGGGATTGCTTGAGCTCATCGGAAGCTTTTCTAGCTCCAATATATTTAGCCGCAGCAGGACCCAAAGTAGATAAAAGGCTTATTGCTAATGGTATTGGCATGATACAAATATAGTTATTATTGCCCTAACGGGTGATGAGACTTAGAATCTGTGATGTGTGTGTTGATGCAGTATAGCTCGTGTTTGGTTGAAGCGCTATTTGTAAGGGTGATTTTACCCCAGTGTCCGCGCATGCGGTCACCCAATAAATTAGACAGCGTTTCAGTTATTGTCATGGTGGCCTCTCCAGCAAGATTTCCTGCCGAGCCCGAAAAAGATATAACGTTTCCCGTAATTGCCGAAACGACAACAATCGAGTTGTTCACAGAAACTAAAAGGCCAATCGGTATAGGGAGCCTGTTCAGCCTTAAGGTAGACATATACGTGAATGAGTCTGGACTCACAGGAGTAAGAGAACCTAAATAAATAGTTGACGCATTAGATCCTATCTCATTACCCTGTAAGTTTCTAGGCATTTCAGAGTAATAGCCACCCTCTCTTTTAGACCAAGAAGTTATGGTTCCAGATGTCTGGCTTAGGTCGGTAGACATGCCTGGGCTCATATCCCATTCTGGAGAATCGCCCTCATAAGAAACAGCATTAAATACTTTTACCCTAGACGGGGACATCTTGGAAACTACTTGCACGGTAGAGGGATATGAGGTGTCGTAGAATCTGTTGTACGTAGAGCTGTTATGCTTCCAGAAGATTTTGTTTCCGCTAGTGTATTTAGCGCTGTAAAGCATGTTGTTCTGATTAGCGTATAAGTCTGGTATAAAGCTGTATTTGCTCTGCCATACGCCTCTTGCAGCATCATACCCTACAGTGCTTTCGTTTGACCCCCTTCTGGTTATGTAGTATGTATTATCTCTTGGGTCATACCCGCTAACATATTTAGTGGCGTTAGGAGCAAAGAAGCTCTCGAAAAACGAGGACATACCTTTATCTGAGATAGGCA
>Ga0070749_10002897_pt1 | contig 11494 bp, 10 predicted proteins | sample VirMetDEL_Nov_18_FD_75180 | JGI IMG/M metagenome (GOLD analysis project Ga0070749, IMG submission 75180) | Aqueous microbial communities from the Delaware River and Bay under freshwater to marine salinity gradient to study organic matter... | ecosystem: Environmental > Aquatic > Marine >...
ACCATCGGTCGCTTGGACCGCGGTTCCATTTGCGACATACCTTGGGCCGGGCTTTCCCTGCACCATCCGCCACTGGTTGCTCTTGCCGAGGTTGTTTGGGTTCTTCCAGTCGTCGTTCTGCGCCTGCCGAGCGTCGTCTGCCTGCGCGCGGGCGTCGACAAGATCCTGACCGCGCGTCGTCACATCGCGGGCCGCGGCGCGGTCGCCGCTCACGATCAGCGAGTTGATCATCGACTGGTCGATGCGCGCGAGATCCAGCTCGTACTTCCGTTGCGCGTCCTTCTGCTCTTGGATCCATTGGTCAAGCTTGAGGCGCTCCTGCGTGCGCTTCTGCCCGTACTGGTTGAGAAGGCCAGCGGCGTAGGAGGTGTACTGGCTCAGGAACCTGCCAGCGTCTGCCTCGGCGCTCAGTGCGCCCATGGAAGTCCGCGCTGCGGCATCAAGGCCGCGGCCAGCGGTCGCCGCCGCGGCAATCCCCTGCTGCGCGGCGAGCGCGTTCTGGTTGGGGGCAACGACCGTCCCGCCGGTCATCCCCGCAACCTGCGGGGTGGTGATCGCGGAGGCCACCTGCCCCGCAGAACCCGCGTAGTTCTGGATCGCGGTGTTATAGGCGTTGCCACCCGACAGGCGCATCGCCGTGATGTCCTTCGCCGCCTGAGTGAGCTGCGGCGTCAGGGTGTTGTCGATGAACCCCTTGAACTGGTTGTACCCGGTGTCAAGGCCCTCGAGGTAGCGGCGCACTAACGGGTAGTCGTTGTACATCGCGTAAGGCGAGTTGTCGCGACGCCTGACGATGTACTTGCCATCTTCGCCTTGGTCGACGTACCAGTTGCCCTGCCCGAACTGCTGGTTGAGGGTGTTCTGGTTTGGCTGGTTACGACCGCGCCAGAGAACCGGGTCGTTCGCGCTCCGGTAAAGGTTCGGGTCGTCGGTCACGCCTGCCAGGACCGAGCGGCCCGCACCGCCCCCAGTGGGAGCGGCACTGGGGGCGGGGGCGCCCGCTCGCCCGACGACAAGGCGGCGGCTCGGGCCTTCGCCCACCATCCGAAGCTGGGGGTTGGACCCTGTGCGGAGGTTGGCGACGACGCGTCCAGAGCGATCCACGACAAGGTCACGGACACCCATGGTGTTGGTCCGCTGGTTCCTGAGGATGCGGAGCCCGCCCTGCGTGGGAAGGCGGTACTCACCCGGGGTCGCGAGCGGGTTCCTGACGACGCGCTTGCCGCGACGCCTGGTCACACGGCCAGCGGAGAGGTTGACCATCGGGGCCCCGCCATACGGGGAGAGGTCGAAGATCCGTGGGGGGGTGCGTCGTGCCATTACCTCGCCCTCACTGTGTATCGGTTGAACCCGGGCCGGCGGGGGTTGGGACGGACAAACTCAACGTCCACGATCCAGTTGCCCGCGCCGAACTGCTGGTCGAACCATGCGGCGTTGTTTGCAGGGTTGTTGCGCCCGGTCCAGAGCGTGGTTCCTGAGGGGCGGATGGCCGGGTTCTGGGCCGGCGGGGGCGGAGGCGCGGCAGCCGCCTGCTGCGGGATAGCGTTGGCCGCCTCTACCTGGCGGTCGGTGAGCCACGTTGAGTCTGTGCCGTAGAGGGAGTCGATCTGGGCGATGGTCGCCTGCTGCATCCCGGTGGACGGGTCGAAGTAGCGATTGGCGATCTCGTTGATCTGGTTTGAGTACTGGTTGACGATATCCGCCGCCTCGGCCCCGACGCGCTGGAGCGCAGCGCCGATCTGCTGATCCGCAAACCCTGAGGCCAGCATCCCGCGGGCATTCGCCTGTGCCCGGGCAGCGAGGACCGCCTGCCGCTCGTTGCGCCCGAGCTGGTCGGGTCGGTAGTCGAGCAGCAGGCTTTCATCGACGTTTGTGGTCGATGGGTCGTCCCGACGGAATGAGAAGCCGCCGTATCCGCGCAGACGGTTCTGGAGAATGGATCGCGCAGTCCCAAACTCCCTGCCTGCCCGCTCATTGATGCCCGGGACATAGTCCGCCGAGCCTGGAGTGCCGGTCCCGTAGAGGGTCGACATCAGGTAGTTGATCCGGCTCTGATTGGGAGCCGCCACGCCGTTGAACGAGACGTTGAAGGCGTTCTGCCCCGGGAGGGGGCGAGCCACCGTCTGCGTCGGCTGCTGCACCATCGGGTTGGTCGATGGGCGCGAGATGTAGCTGATCGGACGGAAGTAGTTGGTACTCATATCTCCACCACGGTGAGGGAGGGACGCCAAGAGCGGGGCATGAGGGCTGTGCCTGCGCTGACCTTCCAGACCATTGCGAAAGGTGTCGAACCTGCCGGCGGAATGGTGAACCACATCCCCGTCCCCGCAGTGGCGGGCGCTAGGCGGAGGATGCCCTCTGACCCGGTCACCTCTTGGTTCCCGATACGCACGCTGAACGAGACGAACTGACTGCCGGTCAGTGAACCGCTCTCGCGGCAACGGAGGATTAGGGCGACGGGCCGGCCCGACGTCTCCATAGTCCCCCCGAGCTCCTGATTGACGTCAACGAACGACGTCGAGTTAGTCTGGAAGTCGATGCCCACGACGCTGCTGTCGAACGGAACCTGGAGATTGAGGAACCCGCGCTTGATGTTCTGGATGCCGATGCCGGTAGCCCGCTGTGCTTGGGCGCCTGCGGGAAGTGGGGGGAAGAATGAACCGGTCGCGCTCTGGCGGAGCGACTCGCGGATAATCGTGTCCGCCGACTGGGGCTGTGACACGGGCGCTGGCTGGATGGAAACGCCGCCGTCATCTGGGAAGCCCCAAGTGAACGAGGTGCCCATCAGGTCATCCTCCGGTTGTCACGGAGGGACAGGACAACCTCGGGAATCTGTGTCTTCTTTGTCGTCGCGGCAGTTGTGGAGAGATCGACGCGAAGCTGATGCAGTCGACCGGTGCGGTTCACGCGGCGCTTGTTCCTATCGACGCGGTCAACGGAGTCGCCGGCAACCGGTGAGTGTGTGACGACGCTGGTGGCGTCGTCATCAAGCGCCTCGCCGTGCGCGGTGCTGACCGCAAGGGATGTCGTAGCGGGGGTGCCGGTGTCATAGAGGTTGGTGTGAAGCGCCATGTCCAGCATGCGCGCCTCGCCCTCGATTCCATTGGCCGCGGCGAGCGAAGCTGAAGACCACGCCTGCATGCGCGGCCCGGTCCCTTCCGCATCAGTCGGGTCCGCGTCCGTAAGGGTCTGAGAGGCCCGGTTCGTACACTTGACGCCGGTTATCGTTGGCGTGAGGTCGATGACGCGACCCTGGCGGTCGTCGCTCACGGCGAACACGGAGTTGACCTCACCCGGCACGCGGATAGAGGCCATGTTCCGCATCTTCGCGTTGCTCATCCGCGACGTCCACTGCTGCGACTTGAGGTCGTAGATGAAGGTGCGCTCGGACGGGTTCGCGGAGTCGGGCCCGATCTTCGCCTCGAGCGTTGCGGTGTTACTCAGGCCGCCGACGGAGATGATGAGGTGGTTCGACACGACTGCGGCAGAGACGTAGGAGGTCCCAGCGACATAGCCGCGCATGAGCGACTGCCACTCGCGCTCGATCTTGCCGCGCGTCAGGGAGACGATCTGCCCGCCGCCGTAGAGGAAGACGCCGTCGCGCCCTGCCCAGTAGGCGATGCCGTCCACGCTGATCGCGGAGCGAAGGTCGATGCAGCCAGAACCGTTGGCGAGGAGCGTCTGCTCATAGCTGGGGTAGGTGCCGTAGATGCCGTAGACAGACGCGCCCTTGAGGACGAGCAGCGGGCCCGGCGTCGACAGAATCGCCACCACCGGGTCGGAGTCGTAGCGCGAGGGGACGTCGACCGGGGTCAGGAGGAACTCATCAATGTCAACGAACTGGCCGTTGAGGGTGGGGTCGAACGGCGGGACAGAGCCGGGCGGCATCCCGATGTCCCAGAGCGGCGGGCCGACGTAGACGCGGTTCGGGTACTGGAGGACGCCGGTTCCCCACAACGAGTTCTTGTGGACCGTCGCGTCCTTGAAGGGGAGGCGGCGAAGCAGCTTGTACTGCGCGTTGGTGTAGGACACCGACGGAGCGGCGATTGTCTCAACGGTCTGGAGAACGACGTTGTACGACGTCGGCGTTCCGACGAAGTGGGCCGCCCCGGGCGTCGGGTTGATCACCAAGAGCGCATCGCGCATGTACAGGGCGTTGGAGGTGATCGGGAGGTTGTTGGGCCCGATGTCCGCGCCGCTGAAGGTGAACACCGCCGATGAGTTCGACGTCACCGTTCCGCTATCCCAGTACTCAACGCCAGGCCACGCAACGCCGACCGGGAGGATGTTCACATAGGTTGCGTCGTATGCAGCCGCGGCAGACGACTGAGTGTTCCTGATGCTGTCAAGCGACAGCGTCGTTGAATTGGTGTTGAGAAGGATCCTCGAAGAGAGGACCGGGTAGTCGGAGTAGGCACCGGACGACGTCTTGTACGCAGCGGTGAAGAACGCGCCGACGACCGCTCCCGCCGGCCAAGTGACGGCGGGGGATCCGCCGGCCGTGGCCTCGGAGCGGCCAGCCGGGATATTCCAGTTCCCACTGATCGCGGACGCGTTGTAGGTGGACGGTGCCCCGGCGTAACGAAGAAGCGGGGTCTTCCCGTCCTGGGCGCACAGGATGACCTCACCGTTGTACATGCAACGCGGCAGCCAGACGGTGGTGCTGGTCGGCGTTGGGTTGTCCCAGATGAGGCGGCCAGACGACGTCGGGTTGTGAACGTACGCCTTGCCGTTGGAGGCGGTCGTGACGGTGGCCGTCTCTCCCGTGATCGGGTACCGCTCGCGCGAGACGCCCTGCAGGTTCGACGCGACATCGGCCGTGGTCCCGTCATACGACCACCCCCACCGCTGCTGCGCGATCCCAAACGGGTAGATCAGATCCTGCGAGTACGCGCACTCATTTGCCTCAAGCGCGTAATCAGGGACATCGGACCGGTAGCCGCCGGCAAACGGGCGGGCGATGACGACCTGACGCATCAGCCCATCCACATCTGGTCGCGCCACGCAGGCGAGGCCAAGCGCATAGCGGGCGCGTGGATCGTCGCGCAGGCGGCGCGACAATCGTTGAACGCCTTCTGGTACTCCATCATGTAGCGGTCGGCCTCAGACGCGGCCTCGGCCCCGCCTTCCTGGCGCAGCAGGCGCATGCAGGCGTAGGGGATCAGTAGGCGCGTCCGCCACTCAAGCGGCATCAGGGGGGTGTCTGAGTCGTTGGCAAGCTCGGACTGGTAGGCGCGGTAGAAGACGCCCAGGGTGTACGCTTCATCAGGCTTCGGGTAGACGCGGATCTTGGAGTCCCAGTCGGCCCAGAAGATCGGCTCACCCGACTGCTCGCCGTCCTGGGTTCCGTAAGTGGTGTTCTCAAGCGCGTCCCACGACATGGACTCAAGGCGATACCCGCCGTCTTCGTTGTCCATGACCAGAGACATGATCTCAGAGAGGCTGGTCCCAAGCGCCGCGCCGATGGTCGCGTAGGAGTAGACGTCCGCGCCCACCTGGAGGGTGATCTCACCCTCGCGCTCGAGCCAGTTCCATGGGTCACCCGTAAACGACACCGCTTGCAGCGCCTCGTTGACCGCTTCCTTGGCGCGGGCGACGTCGAACGAGTCAGAGGTGTCGCGGCGCGAACCGTAGATCGCCTTGGTGTAGAGGTCAGCGAAGTCGCCGCTTGCCACTAGACGTCCTTGGCGACGGTGATCGGCGCGGCCTGGTGCAAGTCCTTCCGGCGTGCCGTCCAGACAAACTGCTCGGCGTTCGCCATGTTCTTCTCGATCTCGCGCTGGATGCGGCGGTTCTCGTTGGCATGCCAGACCTTCTCCTGCGTCCGGCGCCACGCGTCGATGTTCTGGATGCGGAACGCATCCGAGGCCCGCTGCTGCTCCAGCACGCGCGCATCGGGCTCTCCGGCAAGCGGCTCGTCATCGGAATCAAGGAGCCGCTTGGCGATGACCCAGATCGAGCCTGAGCCCGTCGGGTCGGGGTTGGCAACACGCCTCGCCAGGCCCAACTGGCCCGAGATATCGTCCCGGGCCAGTCGGGCGTCCTGGTCATACTCCTGCACCCGCTTGGCGACGTTGTGAAGATCCTCCTCCACAACGCGCCAGTCGGGGTACAGGAACTCGTTGACCGGTTCGCTGGCGAGCTTCATCTAGTAACCGAAGGCGATGAAGTTGCAGGTGACCGCCGACAGGTCCGTCGTGTTGGCGACCTCCTCGCCGGCGGCCGGAGCCGTGGCATCGGTGGTCGGCCAGATGGCCTTCAGCTTGCTGCCCGAGTAGTCGTACTCGAACACCAAGCCATCAGCCGACGAAGCCTCGATGAAGTCGATCTTGCTGGACAGCTGCACATCCGACGCGACGAGAGACTCGCCGTTGGTCGGGTATGAGGAGTCGAACGCGATCGTCCCCGTGACGTACTTCGTGTAACGACCGACGGTGTCGGTGCGGTTGACGGTGACGGTGAGAGCCATCAGATCACCTAGTAGCTCGAAGCCACCTCGGTGATGTCACCCAGCAGCGCGTGGTCGCGAGGCTTGGTCGACATCATGCCGAGGAACCCGTCGAGGTAGGCCACGACGGCAGCCGCGTGACCCTGACCGGTGGAGGCGTTCTGGAGGAAGAACTCCGAGCCACCGAGGTTGACGAAGTTGAGCAGGTCGCCCGGCTTGGTGTGCTTCGGGCGGACGAACTTGATGCTCGACTTCTTGAGCAGGTAGACCGAGTTGCGCGGGCAGCGCACGCCGCGGTAGAGCGGCACGCCCAGCATCTCCAGCGGACGGCCGAAGCCGATGTCCGCCGCGCCGTCCACCGTGTACCGGAGGCCCGGCGTCATAATCTGGTGGTAGGCGGTCCACGAACCCGGCGAAGCGAACGCAGCGTAGTCACCCTGCGGGTGGCGTCCGCTGCGACGCGCGACCTTGTTCATGGTCTGGTGGATCAGCTCCTCGGTCAGCGGACGGAGCGTCCCCGAGTTGCCGTTCACGATGGCCTGCCAGTAACCCTTGCCCGAGGCGGTACGGTCGATGCCCAGGTAGGTGTTATCCGTGGCAACCAGCGACTTCACGCCCGGGAACTCCAGGCTGGTGTACGCGCCGCCCGAAGCCCAGGTGCCCGAGCGCACGACGACGCCGGCCGAGGTGGCCGAGGTCATCGTGGCCGAACAGGTGAGGACGTTGGTCGACTCGTTGATGTCCGACACGGTGAAGCCCGTCACCTGCTGGGCGCCGGTCGTGCCGTGGACGACGTCGTAGCGAGCGCGGTTCGCGTCATCCACCCAGATGTAGCGGTCGCGGTCGATCTGCGACGAGGTGGTGGCGTCCAGCGTGATGGTGCTGCCGGACGACGAAGCGACGTTGGCGAGCTTGCCGGAGCCGTCGCCCCACGCCTGCCGCTCGATGTCGGAGGACATGGCCTCCTTGGCGGCAGTCATCTTCTCAGCCATCACCGGGACGGCGGCGGCCTGAGCGGACTCGAGGAGCGCCAGCTCCTCCATGGTGAACGACAGGGCGTGCGACAGGTGCGCCAGGTTCAGCTGGGCCTCGTCATACGTCGGGTCGCCCGGGTTGGGGTAGTCGCCACCCTGAGCGATGGTGGCCTGACCCAGCGAGTCACCGATGCGAAGCTTGATGTACGAACGACGACCCTCGACGTCAACCGTGACGCGGGAGTCGGTGTACGAACCAAGCCACCCAAGCAGGGTGCCCGGCTCACTCAGAAGCTCATAGTTGAGCCCCGGGAGCCAGACATCCTTGGCGAACGCGCTGGATGCCGAGTAAAGCGACATCTTGGTGTTCTCCTTGAACGAAAGGACGGGGAATCAGGGTGTAAGCCCTGTGTCTTCCGCACCGTCCTCCCGGGGACTTCTGCCCACCCGCCGGAGCCGACCGCCGTGCGCCTTAACTATACCTAACTGCGGCGGGGGAAACGAGCGGCGGCCCCCCTCACGGCCGCCGGACCGCTACCTCACGCTGCGCCGAAACGGTTCTCCATCATCGACGCGGCCTCCGCGAGAGAGCGCGGGGGCTGGTCGGGGGAGGCGGCGAGCCCACCAGGGGAGAAGGTCTGGGGAGCCTGCTGCTGCTGGCTCGCCATCGATGCGATGGCGTTGCGGCGCCACTCATCGAAGTCCTTGTACGCCTGATCGATGGCCTGCGACATCGGGACGCCCGGCTGGACGTACTCCGCTGCCCGGGGCGCGATGAACGACATGTCCGAATCGCTCAGGCTGTACTGCCCCTTGATCGCGTCCATCGACCGACTGAACTCCTCCACCTGAGCGCGCTCCTCGTACTGCTGCTCGAGCTGCTGCTGGAACTGCTGAAGCTCAGAGCGCATGTCCTGCTGCCACGCCTGGCGAAGCTGGTAGGGGTCGATCCCCTGCTGCGCAGCGTCGGCGTAGTCCTGCTGGGTGTAGCCGTACTGATCCGGCTGGCCGGCGTAGGGGTCCATGCCCTGCCCCGGCTGCATGAACGGATCCTGCTGCATCTGCCACGCCTGCTGGATCACTTCCTTCGCGTCCTGCCAGGACATGCCCTCAGGAAGCTCGTTGCCCTGCAACATGCGCTCGAGCATGTAGTCGCGGGTGTCGCGGTTGCCGAGCGCCTGCCAGCCGTCGTATGCCTGGCGAACCTCATACGGGTTCACCTCATCCGGCTGCCAGCCGGCCTGCTGCCACGGCTCCCACGGGTTGCCCTGCGGGTTCGCCTCGGCCTCCGGCTGCGGAGGCTCGGGAACGCCTTCTGGGCCCCCCTCGAAGCCGGGGTGATATTCCGTGCTCACTCGCTGATCTCCTCGTCGTCAGAGAAGTCCTCGAACTCCTCGGGGTTGATGGTGCGCGGACCCTCGTCTTCGAGGACGGGCGGATCCACATCAGGGAGGGGAACCTCCTCGTAGATGATCATTCCGGTCTTGGCGAGGTTCTCGCGGATCTCGCGCGGGTACAGAAGCCCGCGGTCGGCCACGTTGAGGATCGCCTCGACTTCCTTGGAGAAGCCCTGTCCGAAACCGGACATGACGTCAATGTCGGTCGACATCGCCTAGTTCGCTCCTGAGATAGGCATGGTGGACTGGCCGGCGGGCTGCCCCTGCTGCTTGGGCGGCGACGGCTGTCCCTTGGGTGCGGGCTGGGAGCCCTGCTGCTGACCTGGCTGCGGCATCGGCTGCTGCGCCCCGATACCCATGAGGGTCTGCGTCATCATCTTCTTGTGCTGGTCGGCATGCTCGCGAGCGGCCTGCTTGACGAGCGGATGCACCGCGTCGAAGCCGTCTGAGAGTCGCCAGTCGTCCAGCGTCCGAAGATGCTGCGCGTGGTTGTCGAAGTCCTCGACCGTGGGGATCGCGACACCTGCGTCGCGGAGCATGTTGAGGATCTGAGGCGGCTGGATGCCCGACGCGGCCAGAACCTGCATCGGGTCGCCGCCCTGCGAAGAAGCGATCTGGACCGCCTCCATGTACTTTGCCTGGAGGTCAAGGAAGTCCTTGTAGACCTGATCGCGCTGCGGGAAGGTCGCAAGCGCGGCTAGGGCCGAGTTCTCCCGCTTCTGGCGGTTTCGCTGCGCCGTCTCGGCGGTGATGAACTCGTCGTAGGAGCCCTCCACGAAACGGGCAACGTGGGGCCGGATATCTGGCCCGACGATTGGCGCCAACTGCATCAGCGTCTGGAACTGAAGCGCCCGGCTCTTCGGGAGGATCGACGCGGTGATCTTGACGTCCTCGGCACCCTTGATCTGCGAGCCGACGAAGGCCCGAAGCTCTGAGGTGTCATCTACGCCGGCAGAGGCGACAAGGCGCGGCATGACGTAGTGCTTGGCGACGAGCGTGAGCGAGCGCGAGAGGCCCCACTCCACGATGTTCGCCACCTGGGCGGCGGTGCCGGAAAGCTGGGTTTCTGAGTTCTGGGCGAGCGTCTGGATGCCGATGGCCGACTCGACGCCCTGACCGGGGCTGAAGCCTCGGATGGCATCGGACTGGTTGGCGATCTCCGCCATCTGCTGCACGCACCACTGAAGGTGCTGCGTGAGGACCGCGGTCGGCTCAGACGAAACGGGCATGAAGTGCGGATCCCCGATGGGGTGAACCTCGATGATGCCCTTGTCGTTGAAGATTTCCTGGTTCCGCACGGCCCCGATGGGAACGATCATCGGAGGTCGGGCGACGCGCTCAAGCCACTCATGCAGCAGAGACAAGATCCGGTTGAACCGCTGCTGGATCGGTCGAAGCTCGTCAACCGTGCCGCGGCAGCGGACCCAGTGCCCGCCGTCGGGCTTGGGGTTGAATGGCTTGTAGGGGAGTTCGTACTCCATGAAGGGCTCAACCGTGATGGGCAGGTTGGGCGCCCGGTCAAGCCACCTGATGTGCGCGCCCTGCGGCCAATCGCCGCCGGGCTTGATGTACGCCTCATGCACCAAGAACTCATCGCGCCCGGGGACCATCCGCTGAGGGTTGGTGCCGTCGTCTTCCAAGTTGATCGGGGCGGCGATGTCGGCGCGGGTAAAGGCCGCGCTCGGGGTACCCGACTGGCCCATCTGGGCCGACTCCTCGAGGATGTCATCGATCTTCTTGCCGATCTGCTGCTCGATCACCGAACGCGGAAAGACGCGGCTTTCCACGACCCAGCGGCAGTCCTGCCACTTGGTGACCGAAGGATCAACGCTGATCGCGCCCGGGCGCACGACGCGCCAGACGATCTCACCAAGGCGCATGGGGCGGTACTGCCAGAGGGACTTGCCCTCGGGATCCGCCTCAGACAGCGCCTCGAACTGCTCACGCGACTCCACCGGCTTGCCCGTCTCGGCGGAGAAGGGGATGTAGGTGACGTCGCCGGCCGACGGGTCGAAGTAGCAGTGAAGGTACGAGATGCCGTCGATCTCGCCGTTCAGAACCAGATCGCGGATGGCGGAGCCGACTCCCCAGCCAGAGTCGTCCCACTTAGCGGAGATGAGCTTGTTGGCCTGGCGGGCCGCGTCGATGGAGTTCTGCTCGCGGCTTCGGGGGACTACCTCATAGGGCGGGCGCTGCGCGGTGAGAAGCGAGACGCGGCCGTCTGTCATCTGCCTGAGCCGGTTGAACGTGTCGCGCCGGCGGGCGCGCGGGGTGTCCATGAGAAGCTCAAGGCGGCCGGAGGAGAAGCCTGTGCCCGGGCGGGCGCGCATCCACTGCTCGCCCCGGTACATGTATCGGTTCATCTGCCAGCGGCTTCGCTCGAGCTTCGCCAGCTCGCGCCCTTGGGCGACCATTCGCATGAGGTTGCCGGAGGCGTCGCCCTTGCCACGGAAGAGTGAGCCAAGGGGGTTCGCCTGGCGCTTGGGGGCTGCGATGTCGGTCGACATTGTGTCTGGCTACCTTCCTGAGGCTGACGTTGCGGTACCGGCGACGCCGCGGCCTGAGCCGGATGCAGAACCGGAACTGGAACGACCGCCGCTTGGTGATGCAACGCCGCTAAGGGAGCGCGGCGGGATGATGAACCTGACCTCGGCAATCGCGGGTATCAGGGCGGC
>Ga0070749_10002902_pt1 | contig 11487 bp, 13 predicted proteins | sample VirMetDEL_Nov_18_FD_75180 | JGI IMG/M metagenome (GOLD analysis project Ga0070749, IMG submission 75180) | Aqueous microbial communities from the Delaware River and Bay under freshwater to marine salinity gradient to study organic matter... | ecosystem: Environmental > Aquatic > Marine >...
ATCAACGGATACCTCCTGAATCCGGGCAGCGGCAACTGGGACACTGGTGCCGTCAGCGGTAAGGCTCCGGTCCCCCTGACGAACATCCTGTCGCTCGCCGCAAACACGACCCACAACATGAGTTCTTCGACGTACTCTGTGTGGGACCCGCAGCGGAAGGTTTCCGCGTCCTCGAACAACCAGGCGCTTGCCCACACGGCGTTCAAGAACGAGTGGCGGAACTTCTACAACACCTGCTCCAAGTCGAATGAGGGTCGTCCCGACCTGATTCTGACCGGACAGGAAGCGGCAGAGACTTACGAGGCCAGCCTCGAAGGTCAGGTTCGCTACGCAGGTGGCAACGGACTCGCTTCGCTCGGCTTCGACGGCAACGTCATGCTGGGCCGCGCCGAAGTCTGTTGGGATGAGGTTTGCCCCGGCACGGCTGCGAATCCGGGTTCGTCCCCGGCTCAGACCGCTTGGGTGGACTACTCCACGAAGGCTGAGGAAGTCGCGTTCTTCATCAACACCGACTACCTGAAGTGGGTGGCGATGCAGGGCCGTGACATGGAACTCTCCGAGTTCTTCGACGCCCGCGTCAACAACCAGACTGCAAAGAAGGCGATCCTCGAAATCGAGGGTCAACTGATGTGCACCAACCGTCGCGTGATGGGTGTGTTCTACGGAATCGACACCAGCGCTGTGACGTTCTCGTAAGGAGGGAGTGAGATGGGAACCCAGATTACCCCTGTTGGGGATGTAGACCAGGAGTTCATCGTCCGCGAGGCCGCTGAGGCGATCCTCAAGGGCGATGTCGTGACGTACCTCGCTACGTTCGCCGACGATACTTCGGCACCGATTCTGACCGTCGAGAAGATCGACGTTGACGAGTCGGTGAAGACCGCTGTTGGTGTGGCACTGGAGGCCGCTGCGGCTGGGGAGCAGGTGAAAATCTGTGTCTCGGGCACGGCAGAGGTTCTGGTCGATGGCACGGCTGCTGTGGCGATTGGCGACCCGCTGATTGCCTCGGCTGGCACTGCCGGAGAGTTGATCCTCCACGCTGCTGCAAATGCAACGGAGCCAACCTTTGCGGAGGCTGCGGCAACGAGTGGGAAGATCGTTCCTCTCGACGCGCAGGCTACAAGCGATGGCACCCTGACATGGTGCTTGGTGGCTTGCCGCTAGGCGCATAACCCGGCAAGGCCCTCACCCTTCGGGGTGGGGGCTGCGCCGACTCACACTGAGGAACCTCGCCAATGGCTGAGAGTGGAAAACTTTTTCAAGTCGAAGATATTGCGAACAGGGAGGACATCCGCATTGTTCGCGCGACATATCGAGCCTTTGGCCTGTCACTGGATGCAGGTCTTGGTGCGGGGGATGCTGCGGATTTCAATTTCGAGGTGTCATTGAGTTCGAATACATCGAAGGTTCTGTTCGACACATCGGATGGCGCAACAGATGCAGATGGGTCCACCCCGAACCACTACGCCATTGAGTACGCCAGCATTCACGGTGTCGTCTACGGCCCAGCGTCGATCAGTTGCATTTTCCAAGCACCGAACACCATTTCCTCGACCAATGATGTCTCAGCGGATGCCGGACCTCCGGGGACATTCACTTCGGCTGGGGGCCTGAACTTCACGACCCAAGGCACGCAGGCTGGCGATGTGATGCAGGTGTTTACGAGCAGTGGCAACAACGATGGGTACTACCGCGTGGCTAGCGCCACTTCGACCGTACTGACTCTCGACGCAACAGACACGATTACGACAGAAGCGGCGACTGCCGGGCTGACCTATGCCTTCAACCCTATTCAGGTAATCCTGGCGGCAGTCATCACGGAGGGGGATGGCTCACAGGGAATGCCGTTCAAGTACGAAGCCGATTTCCGCAACTTCGGCAAGTGGGGCGTTAGGTTCGGGCAAGAGGATCGCCTTCCGGGGCGCGGCCAAGTGGCAGCGTCCGGTACGGAATTGGGCGTGCGACTGGTAACTGAAGGGCTTGGACACGGGAATGGCGAGGCGTCGAACTGTTGGGATTCCTTCGACATCGTGATCGCCGCCCGACCTGTCTACACCTGAGCGTAATGAATGACAGTCGAAGAACTACGAACGGAGGTCTGGGACAGACTGGGTGAAGACCCGGATGACCCACAGCGATACTCCAGCGCCGATGTGCTGGAGTGGCTGAATGACGGCGTGCAGCACATTGTGTCGCGCGCCGGACTTCGTTTCGGACGCACGACGATCACGCAGCGTGCTGGGCAGTTGTTCTATGACCTGCCCGAGGACTGCATCCACGTTTCGCGCGTGAAGTATTTCGAGGACGGCGTTACGGCGGCAGGCGCGGCTGCTGGGGTTTCGCTCGACAACGACTTCAACCCTGACGGGCAAGAGTCCGACGACACGACCCTCTACATCCTGGACCCGATTCACTACCGGGAGTTGGATGACGCCGTTCGCCAGTGGCCGCGCCGGGTAGGCTCCTACGCCACCTGCTACGGCGTGTTCGGGCTGAACGAGTTGCTCCTGTACCCCCAAATCTCCTCGGGCACCCTCCTCTACTCGGTGGAGTACCTAAAAGACATCGGGGACAGCGACATGTCGGCAGACACCGACACGCCAACGCCGCCATCCGCACATATTGCGCCAGCGTCAGCCCCACCCCCCGAGCCGACGCTGCCCGACCAATACCACGAGACATTGATCGACTACGCATTGCTGCGGGCATCCCTGATCGACGGTCAGGCTGAGGTCGCCAAGAGGGCACTCGATAAGTTCCTTGGCGATGTAATGCAGTCAAGTTACCGCAAGGCGAGCATCCCGCGCGAGTACACTGTGACAGGGTCTTCGTTCCGATGACGCAGAATGAACTTAGGATACGGACCCTTCGAATGCTCGGGGTGACAGATTCCTCGCCTCTGCATTGGACGCAGGATCAGGTCCGTCGCGCCATCAACCGTGCCTATCTCGACTTTGCGCGAGAGTCCGGGGCACTGGAGATGCGCGGAACCTTCGCCGTCACCAACGGGAAGGGCGAGTACACGATGCCGACGACGATGCGCCGGTTGCTCCGCGTGGCCTTCGATGACCGCGTGTTGTGCCCCGAGACGCATTGGAAGATGGACCGTTCTGCGTACCGCTGGGAGGAGGAGACGGGCTACGTTGAGGCATTCATCGAGGATATCGAGAATGACCGCGTGCTGCGCCTGTATCGCATCCCTACGGGCCTTTCCGGGCCGGGGGTTAGCTTCGCCGCAGACTCCGCGAACAACTCCGACCACACGGATGCCGACTTTGGCCTTACTGCTTGGACGAATCTCGAAACGACGACCTTTGCGGCAGACACGGCAAACAATGCAGCCCACACCGATGCTGAACTTGGCATCGTGGTTTCCTGGACTTTGACGGATGGCACGGTTGTCGAGTTCCGCGACGAGTCCGGGTCCGAGTCCGGTGGGCAGTCTGGCGTCACTACTTCGATGGAGTACAACGACGACGAGTTGGAAGTCTGGGCAAAGCGTGTCCCCCCGGCATTGTCGGGCGGGAACGACGAACCGGAACTCCCTCGATACTCGCACTTGGGGCTATGCTTCAAGGCAGCATCCATCCTCCTGCGACATGCCGGGGATGGACGGAACGAAGAACTCGCGGCTTCATACGAAGCCTTGGCAATGGAGTCATTGGACTTTCTAAAGCAGGAAGTCGGGCGGCGGACGCCGGAGCGGCTGTACCACTTGGGTGGACGGAGCGCACGCGGACGCGAGAATGGACGCGGCAGATTCTACTTGGGCGATGACATTACGCCCTACGGCGGTTGATAGATGGGAACTCTCACAAAGGGGCTGATAAGCCTCGAAGATACGCAGGGCGGGCAGGGCACATTTGACCGCAAGACTTCCACTGGATCGTCGCAAACGCTGACGAAAGCCGGGATGTTCTCTCGTGTCATCAACGTCCTCGACTATGTGAACCTGACGGATGCGGACCACACGACTGGGTTCAACGAGGCCCTGATTGCCGCTTCCCCGAACGATGCGCTCGGTGCCAAGAAGGTCACGGCGAACATCGCAGCCGGGAACGCAGATGGCCCCCTGAGCACCAATGAGGCTTGGGAGTACGCCGGGCTGGTCTATGTCCCGGCAGGTTGCTACTGGGTTGAGAACATCAAGATTCCTCATGGCGTCCGAGTAATCGGCGCGGGCATGGGTGGCTTCGGTTTGACCGGTGGACAGGCGGCTACGCGAATCTGCCAGTTGGAGGCTGGAGTCGCTGATTCTCTGGTCACATTCGTGGACCGCGAACTGAATGGCAACGTCTCATTCTTCGAACTCGCGCACATGACGCTGATTGGCCCGCGTGATGGGGATGCTGATGGTGGGGACTTCAGTATCCTGAGTAAGAGTGGGGTTCGACTCTACGGCGCGAACGAGGAGGCTGATATTGCCCCCGGAGAACTGTCCTCAATCCACGATCTGAACATTCGGGGCTTTAAGCAGGACGGCATTCAAGCCGAAGGCGGCCTCGGCGGCGGGCTGGAACTGCGGAACATCCTTGTAAACTTCTGCGGTCGGTATGGGCTGAACCTCGGCGCAAAGACGCAGAACACATTCACCTACAACGGATTCAACGCCACGAACATCCGAATCAACGGTTGCTCGGGCGGCGGCATCTACGTTCACGACCTTGCGGGCACAAACGGGCACAGCAACGGCGCTCTGGTGTTCAACTCGGTCTACTTCGAGATGCGCCCGAACACGGCGTACAATGCCTCGGTAGGCTCCAGCAGTCAGGACGACCACACCTACTCTGTGACCGATGGCGGTGCCGTGATGCAAGAAGGCTTCATCTTCTACGATTGCGACAACACCCCAGTGGTCATCAATGGCGTGCAGCACGGTGCGCGGACCAGTGGCGTTTACGACGGAAGTTCTCCGGTGGACTCTACGCTGATGACGCCCCACGCATGGGGGCCGAAGGCTGCAATCCGCATCAAGTCGTCCAGTCGGACATCTACCAAGGTGCCGAACATCACTTGGAACGGTGTGAACCTCCGGCGCACGGCGCAGCAGGATCAAGGGCGGTGGGCACCTGGATTCACTCTGATCGACACATCGCGAGGCTCGGACACGACACCGTGGACTGACGGAATGGCGGCGTTGCCACTAGACCCGATCTCCTTCGAGCAGGCCGACCCGTCCGAAATGAGCATCGACCTCCCTGCTGCCGCTGCATTGAGTGCTGGCGGTTCGCTGGATACGGACCCCTTCAATTCGGTCGCTGGGTCTAAGACCATCACGATTGACCATACGGGTCACTCCTTTGGCTCTGCCGGGGACAAGGGGTGTATCCTTGTCGGCGCATTCGCCGACGTAGGGACATCGGGTTTGAGTGCGTCAGACATCAACGGCCAGTCGTTCATCTTGACGGTGGTGGATGCAAACTCCTACACCATTGAGATTGAGACGGCAGCAACCGGCACAGACAACTTCGGCGGTTCGAGTATTCTCTATGTAGGCTCCACAGCCACATCGCTCGCGAACGACGACCTCATTACGCTGACCGGCTTGGATGATGTCCAAGGGTTCAACCCGAATGGCACTTGGATGGTCAAGCGCATGACGGGATCGAAGGCGATTGTCCAGACCGCCTACGACAACTCCGGTGGTGCTACAACGAATGGTGGCTCGGACGTTGGGGAAATCTACTGGACCCTCGACGCATCGGATGACTCGAATTGCGTCCGCTTCGTAGACCAAGAGACGCACACCGGCACCTACGGGAAGAACGAGAAGGTGGCGCATGTCACCGACCGATCCACGAACACGCAGAAGTACATGTTCGGGAACCCAGAGTATCGTGGGCAGTGGACGACAAGGGATTCCAGTCGTAACAACGTCTCACCCAGCCCCGACTTGTTCATCTCGGGCGTTCGACCGGGCATCTCGCTGTACCAAGCGGATGCAGACCCGGACAAGAAGCACTGGAGCATCCTGGCGCAGAATCAGTGCCTTGAGTTCAACACGGTGGACGACGAGGGCGTGCAGTCCACTACGCCGCCCCTTGCCCTCACATTCGAGGGCGGGCTGACGGTGGCCTCTATCGGGGGCGGGGTAACTACGGCGACGGCTGCGGACGCTACGCCTTCGGTGCTCAACACCCGCATCCTGAAACTCCCAGAGCAAGGCTCGAACCCTTTCGATATCACGGCGCTAGACGATGGCGTGACGGGCCAAATGCTCATCCTCATTGAGACGGCCACCTCGAACTTCAACAGGCTGACGGACGCGCAGGCCACGTTTGTCCTCTCGGCTGACTGGACGGGCAACTCGGCAGGCGACACGCTCACACTGGTTTGGGACGGCACAAACTGGAACGAGATCACCCGGAGCAACAACACCTAATGCCCTACGTCTTCACCAGACTCGGCCAAGGTCTAAACCTGAAGGCCCCCGCGACGGCGATCAACGATGCTGATTTGCAAGAAGCGGAGAACTGCCGCTACGACAGCCTCGGTGCCGTGAAGTCGCGCCGTGGTCGCGAGTTGATTGCCGAGTTGCAGAGCGGCAATTCGAGGACGGTCCACGGGCATGGTGAGTATGTAGACACGGATGGTGTTTCGCATCGCATTACGAAGGTGGGGCCAGAGGTATTCGTTGATGATGTCGGGCAATATTCCACGGGGAATATCAAAGACATCTCGGTGGTCAGTTACAACGGGTACGCCTATATCACTGACGGTGAAGTGCAGAAGCGGTGGAACGGGACCACGGTTGAGGGTTGGGGCCTCGACGCCCCGACTTCAGGGCTTTCGATTGATGTTGGTGGGACGGGGACAGTGGACGGGTTTTTAGTAGATGGGACGTACAAGTACGCCGTGACGTTCTACAATGACCGATGCGAGTCGAACTTGTACCCAGACTACAACGCTCAGGCGATTTCAAAGACATTCTCGAGTGGGTCAAACACAAACAAAGTCACACTGAACATCCCAGCAGTACCATCGGGTAGCAGTGCCACAGGGAGGCGACTGTATTGCACAGTCCCGAACGGCAGTTCGTATTTTGAACTAGCAGATATTCCTGGCTTGACGGCCACTACATACCTTGATGACCGGGAATCCGGTGGCAGGCTACCCGAAGCAGACCCGGACAGCGATGCGCTAGTGGACGAAGCGACAGCCGCAGTGCGGGACCAAGACTTTACGACCGTTGACGAGCGTGAGGCGTACCGCCGCATTGCGGGCTTCAACCAGAACGCGCAAGCAGCGCGAGCGAACGCCTTGGCTGACGGCGATGCAGCCCAGCGCACGATGACCAACCTCGGGATTCTGGCGAACTGGACGGACCACGACAAACCCCCGGCAGACCTGAAGAACTTGCGGATGCTGAACGGGCAAGTGTTCGGGACCAGTGGGAACTCCCTGCGGTGGAGCCGAACCTTCGAACCGGAGCATTGGCCCCAATTCAACGAAGTCCCTATCGGGCGGCAGGGCGGCGAGACGTTGCTCGCTATTGAGCCTTTCGGAGACAACGCGATGGCCTGCTACACGGGTAGTGGGTTGTACCTGTTCGAGCAGTTGGGCATTTCGGCGCAGGACTCCCGGTTGAGGCAGATACCCGTGCCGGTGGGATGCTGGGGGCCGAATGCGGTCACGCGGCTAGAGAATGGAGCGCACCTCTTTGGTGGGGGTGACGCGATCTACCTGTTTGATGGGGAGCGAGTGCAGGAAGTCTCCTTCACGGTGGATGGATTGTTCAACGACCCGGACTTCGAGGACTACATGACGCCGGAGAAGCGCAGTAATGTCGTCATGGGGTCATATCGCGACAAGGTTTACATTGCCTACAGCATCCTTCCGGCAGAGTCGGGGAGTAACCGGAACAACCGGATGCTGTTTGTCGATATGGAGGATGTCTCATCCCCGAGATTCGCAGTCTACACCGGCAAGTTCTCGACGTTGCAGCGTATGGAACACGACAACACGTTGGTTGGTGGGACGTATCGAGGCCAGTTGGTCAAGATGGACTCCGGCTTGATTGACGAAGATGGCGGGGCTGAGGATTTCCTGTTCGAAGCCAGGACGAAGGAGTTCGCCTTCCAAGAGGGTGAAACTCTGGTGAAGCGCATCAAGCATGTCATCGTTGATTGCGATTCCGGGGGCGGCGATGCGACCATTGAGGTCCGTGCGATCCTCGACGGACAGGCGATAACCGCGACGAAGATAGCAAGGACGCAGGGCCGTGAGCGTGTGAAGTTCCGTGTGCCGCCGAAGATTCAGGGCCACACGGTAAGCGTGAAGTTCTCGCGTAGGTCGGACAAGGAGCGTTCACTGTACGGCGTGGGCTTCGACTACGAGGTTGCAGGCGGTGTCTGACGGCAAACTGTACGAGTTGGAGCGCCGGATACGTCATCTTGAGGGGCGGGGGGGGCAACGACTTAGCATACGGGCAACCCTCGACATGAACGGGAACCGTATGAAAGGTTTGCCTGCGCCGGTAGATGATGCCGACCCTGTGACCAAGGGTGCTGCCGAAGTGACTTACAGCCCGATTGGGGCTGAGTATCTAGTGTTAGCAGCGAACGCTGCATTGACAGATGAGCGCATATTTAGCGCAGGGGCCAATATCGCATTTGTCGATGGGGGTGCAGGTAAAACACTGACAATCAGCGCGACAGCGGACGATAGTGAGGCGAGAGCCTTCGCCTACGCGGAGATGTGGGATGGCTAGTTTCGATTGGGACGGAGGCAGTGGCGTGACCACGGGGGCGACCCGCGTGGATGTTGTCGCTGCGCCGGGAAGCGGGAAGCGCCGGGTGAAAGGGGTCACGGTCACTAACGTAGACACGGCGACTGCGACGGTGACGTTCTACTACAACGACAACGGAGCAATTCGCCAGATAGGGGAACCCCTGACGCTCGCGGTGAATGAGGCGGCACAACTGCCGGAGGGCCACGTTCTTGATTCTACGCAAAGCATCCAAGTCTCGCTTGGTGCGGCTGTCGCCACTAACGAACTCGACTTCACATCCTCGTGGGGGGACTACACAGCATGATCCCAAGCAAAAGCACCCCCGCTCCGACCGAGGTAGAATTCGCGGACTCAGCCGCGCGGGATGCCTTCGGGCGTCTGCGCGTCTCTAATCCGGCGACGCTGTTTGATTCGTCGTTCCAGTACGACCTCCGGCAGGTCTATTGGCAAAAAGCCACGGCAGGTAGCGCGACTGTTGCGGAGGTTTCAAACCAGTCCTCGGCGCGGCTGACGGTGACGGCTTCGGCGTCGGACTCTGCGGTGATGCAGACGCGGGATTACTTTCGGTACCAACCGGGCAAGTCTCTGGCGATCACGATGACCGGAGTGTTCGGCAGCGCGACGGCTGGGGTCGTCAAGCGGATGGGCTACTTCGACGCGGAGAACGGCCTGTACCTCGAACAGAACGGGACGACCGATGTGGCGTTCGTCCGGCGCACCTACACGAGTGGTACGGCGGTCAATAACCGCTACGTCCAGACTGCGTGGAACCTCGACAAGTTCGACGGCACCGGGCCGAGTGGCCTCACGTTGGACCTGTCCAAGGGGCAGATCTTCTTCACGGATCTGCAATGGCTCTCGCTCGGGCGGGTTCGGTACGGCTTCGAGGTCGAAGGAGTCCTGTACTACTGCCACGAGTACAACGCCGCAAACGAGTTGGACGTTGCGTACATGACATCGGCTAATCTCCCGGTGCGGTACGAGATCACCAGTGACGGGACAAGCGGCGACTCGATGGACGCCATCTGCCAGTCGGTACAGTCGGAAGGCGGCTTCTCGGTTGGCTCTTACTTCCCGTGCAGTGCGGACACGTTGTCGTCGGGGGCTGTTTCGGTGACGACTACGCTTGTCCCGATCCTGTCGATTCGCCCGAAGGCGACATTCAACAGCGTGACAAATCGCGGGTTGATCTTCCCTCAGTCCGTCAATTTCCTAAACACCGACAACACGAAATATGTGGCGGTGCGACTAATTTACGGCGGGACTATAAGCGGAGGCGCTGGGGCGTGGACTAGTGCATCGGCGGATTCGGTTGTCGAATACAACACCGACCATACAACGATCTCGGGGGGCATCCAGACCGAGGCCATGTTTGCTGAGGCGTCGATTAGTACAAGAGTCGGCCAAGACCACCGGCTTCCGCTGGCGCTCGATATCAGCGGCGGCCACCCGACTTCGCCATACACGGACATTCTGACCGTGGCGGCTGTGGCGTCATCTGGCAACGCGAACTGCTACGCTGCGATTAACTGGGGCGAGATTCGTTGATGGACGCGATGACATGCCTGCTGGGAGCCTTCACGACCGCACTCTCGCTGTACTTGGCGTGGTGGTTCGGAAGCGTTCGCCACGACCTCGGCGTGCCGCTGGCGATGATGCTGGCAGCGGAGGCGCTGGCGGGCCTGGTGACGACGGTTTTTGCCGTGACGGCTGCGACCAACGGCGGGCACACATGGCTGCTGCCGCATCAGCAGATGGCGCTCCGGTGGCTGCTGTTCATCACGACTAGCGCGACGAGCCTGCATTTAGCGTGGAAGCTGCACGAGATCAGCGATGGTTGAGGAAGTCCTCAAGCTGTCGGACTATGGGCTGATCGGTGTCATGCTCGGAGGGTTCTTTGTGATGTGGCACCGCGCGAGCGTGCTGGTGCGCGAGGTGTTCGCGAAGATACACGACGACGGGATTCAGGAGCGCAGGGAATGGCGAGAGTCGATAGAGAAGGGACAGGACCGGGTAGCCGGGAGCTTAGACAAGCTCTCGGACGAGTTGCGGGACTTGTCGCGGCGTTCGTAATGTCGGGCTGTGGTCACTGCTACCGTGGTTCGAACCTGATGGTAATGCAGAATTTAGACGCAGACTCGACCACCGCCGGAGTGGTGGTAAAATTCGATTCGGGCTGCAAGGAGAACGAGAAGTGAACGGAACCCAAAAGAGAGAACGCGCGGCGGCGCGTGAGCAGGCTGAGACTAAGTGCGGGCAGGATGCGGCAAACTATGTGAGGGGGTTCGTGGCAATGCGTAAGTCACTGATCCTTCTCGCCCTGTGCCTTGCGTTCGTGATTGCCCCTAGAGACGCCGAAGCTGGGCGCACGGACGCGCAGCTTGGCACGATTCGCGCGGCACTGGCCTACGGAGCCGGGTGGAGTGGTCACTGCTGGACGCCCGGCGTGAATGGGGCCGCCTACGCCGCGGCACCATTTTCGACCAAGAGCCGCATCATCGCCCGTTCGGTGTTAGACGGTATTAACTCGGTTGCTCGCCGCCGCGAGGCAGACGTAGCTGTAACGGTTGCGGCTGCAAAGTTGCAGGGCGCTGTGGCGTCTGGCGAGATTGACGCCGCGCTGCTGGGGACACTCTCGAACGCTGATGTTCGGGCAAGGTTCCTGCAACTTGGCTACTTCGCCGGACTGGACGCCAAGGCGCTGTTGGGCGGGAACTGATGGGACAGCCCGCGATGCAGCCTGACCCCCCTGAGAT
>Ga0070749_10002903_pt1 | contig 11486 bp, 26 predicted proteins | sample VirMetDEL_Nov_18_FD_75180 | JGI IMG/M metagenome (GOLD analysis project Ga0070749, IMG submission 75180) | Aqueous microbial communities from the Delaware River and Bay under freshwater to marine salinity gradient to study organic matter... | ecosystem: Environmental > Aquatic > Marine >...
AAAAAAGATTAAAATAGGTAAACCAAAAGCAAATAACGAAGGGATTTTTGCTATAATGAATATTATTCAAAGTAATATTAATTCTGCAGTTCTTCAAGGTAATATGGATTCTAAAGATTATTATGGTCATTTGAGAAGAATTCATATTAATATAGCAACAGAATTAAAAAATAATTTATATAATTGGGAGATAAAGGAAGATGATTATCCAAGTATTAATAATTTTATCATGTCTTTATGTATTCCATTTTTATCAAGAACAATTAATAATAAAGAAAGAGATTCATATAGTAATACTATGAAAACAGTTCAAACAATTCAAGATAATATACGTGCGAAAGGTGGTTTTTTTGGAGAAAGATAAAGGAGTGATATATAGTGAGTATATTAGACGAAGGAATCAGCGCCTCAGCAATACAGAGTGGATTAGATGGGATTTATTCTGCTTTTATATGGATATTAATTTTGATTATACTTGGAGTACTATTATATATAATAATAGAATTAACGCAATACAAAATCAGTTTTCGAATTAGAGAAACTACAAACGGATTTACAGTAATAAAAGATACAAAAATAAGAGAAAGAAAAGACAAAGACGGAGTAAGATATTGGGAAGTTAGAGGTTCAATGTTTAAGAAACCTGAAAGAATCCCAATACCTGAGGATAGAGTGATATCAGTAACATCAAGTGGTAAGAAAGTTGTTGAGGCATGGAGGCTTCCAACTGGAGAATATCAGTTTGTTGTTGATAACGGACACAAACTAAAAGAATTCACTCCATTTACAGTAAACCAACGGTTAATGTATATTGATGAATTAAAAAAAGCAAATGAGTATGGAAAAACACAATGGGCTAATTACGTTCCAATAATAGCATCTGGAATGGTTTTAGTTGTAATATTTGTTGTTGCCTTAACCTTTTGGGGAGATGTTGTGCAACCTGCACAAGAGCTTCAAGCAACAAATTTAGAAATTGCCAAACAACAAAAAATAACCGTAGAAACGCTACAAGAGTTAATACAAAATAAACAAATATTTAGAGAGGAGGTAAAACCTGAATGAATGAAATTGCATTTATTGTTGGAGTAGGATTATTCTTAGGTTTCCTTCTTTATATTATTTTTAAATTAGACACAGAACATATTTACTTAAAATTTCTATTATTTTTTGTTTTTATATCACTAGTTCTATTAATTCCAAAATCATTAATGGATAATCAAAATATTTGTGAAGTAAAAATTAATGAGACAATATATAATGGTAGTACAACAACTTATGATTACGATAGATTTTGTTTTGAAAATCCATATAATAATGGAAGAATATTTTTTACTCAAACAATGACTATAATGGGAATTGTTGCGCTATACTTTTTAATGTATTGGTTTAAAAAAATTTTTGTGAGGGATAAATATATATAATGTCAAAAAAAGTTAGACCTAAAAGAGTTTGGGTATATCCTGAATTTCACAAAATGTTAAAAAAGAAATCAGCAGATGAAGGAGTAGATATTATAAAATTAACAGAAATGTTATCAAAAGAAGAAAGTGAGAAAAAAAGTAAAAAGGGGTTATTTGAATTTGGGTTTAAATTATAAAAAAGGTAATGCAGTTGTTGATACAATTACATACGGAGTAATATTATTTGCTTTTGGAATTGCATTAATGTTAATTTACCCAGTATTTAGTGATTTAAACACAGAAATACAAAATGATAATAGTTTACCATCACAAGCAAAAACTATTTCTCAAACTTCATTTGATAATTATCCATCAACATTAGATGGGCTTTTTGTTTTAGTTATGGTTTTACTTTGGATAATATCAATTGTTGCTAGTTTTCAAATTGATTCACACCCAATATTTTTTGTAGTAGTAATAGGTTTAATGATAGCAGTAACAGTTATTGCTCAACTATTAGCTTCAGGTTATGTTGATATGTTCTCTGATTCATCGATTGCAACATTAATAACAACTTTTCCAATGACAAATTTTGTTTTAAGTAATTTGCATTTATTTTCTTTAGTAGTAGGAGGTAGTATTCTTATCGCATTATATGGTAAGAATAAATTTGCATAATGAAAAAAATAATTTTTATATTATTATTAATAATTTTATCTACTAATATATATGCTGTTACTGATTCTACTGGATTTACAATTCCAACATCACAATCAATAACTGGGTGGTATGGTGTAATAACTGAAGCAAATACCAATATTACAAATATAACAGTTACTAAAAAATCTTCAAGTACATCAACATCTGTAAGACTATATAATTATAGTGATTGTACTGTTATAGCAGAAGCTTCATATTCTGGAGATGTTGCTACTTTTGGTTCAAGTGCAAATATTTCACAAGGTAGTAATTTTTCTATATTATCAGGTGCTTCAGGAACTCATACAATGTATAGACAAAATACAGGTGTTAGTTATCCAATAAGTGCAACTAATGTTGATTTTTTAGATAGTGCAAATCATGGAGGGTGTAATGTAACAGCAGGTGCTTATGGTTTTGAAGTATTACAAATAACTTCAGATGAATATTTTCCTTCATCTCCACCAACAGCTTCTAGTAATTTTACTATTAATGCTACTAATATTGATACATCAGGATTTATACAAAATTTAAATGCATCAATTGAAGGAGATGATAATTACACAACTACATCTTATAATATTATTACTGAATTACTATCTAATTCAACTCAATTATGGAATATTACTATATCATCTCAATATTATTTTGATGAAATTTTTACAAACTATAATGTAAGTTCAAATTTAACTGCTAATTTAACTCCATATACGCAAATTAGAATGTATGATAATTGGAATGAATCACAAATTTCAGATTTTAATGTAACATGGAATAGTACAACATATGAATCTTCAAGTTCTGTTGTGTATTTGCCAATAAGAAATACTAATATTAATTTTACAGTTCAATCAAATAATTATTTTAATAAAACTTTTGAAAATATTGATACAACATACAATTATAATGGAACTTTAATACAAACTGATTTAGAATTTAATGTTTATGAAAAGTTTTCAAACTCACAAATATTAAACTTTACATTATATACAGATAATGGTACTTATTCAACAACTAATGGTAGTATATACTTACAACCAAGTACATCTGCTAGTTATTGGAACTTAACATCAACAGGATATTACAATTTAACTAATATTACATTACCATTCTCAGCCTTAGATAACACTACTTACAATTTAACACAAATGTTTACAAATAAAATTAATATTACAGCTATATCATTAACAAATAGCTCATCTATTACAAATTTTACAGCAATAGCTACTGATTTAACAAATGGCTATCAAGAAAACTTATCAACAACCACTGGTCAAATTATATTTAATGTGACCAATGGTACTTGGCAAATTACAATACAACCTGACGGCTTTGAATATCAATCAACAAATATAACAACAACAGCTTTATTAGAAAATTATACTTTTTATCTTTATACAACTAACTCAATTTTATTTACATTTATTGATGAAATAACTAATACAACTGTTAATTTTACAACAATAGAGATGGAATTTATATCTGATTTATTTTCATATAATTATACAACTACAAATGGTTCATTATATGTTGATTTATTAAGTCCTCAAAATTACACTTTAAGGTATAGAGACCAAAGTAATATTTACTATGAAGGATTTTATTATTTTAATTTAGAAAACAATACTCATAGTAATATAACTATATATATGTTAAACGCAAGTGTTTATGAAAATGTAACTGCTAATGTTGTTGATGAAGTATTACAACCTGTAGAAAATGCTTTTATTAAAGTTTTAAAATATCAACAAAGTTCTAACACATTTAAATTATTAGAAATTGTAGAAACTAATTTTGAAGGTAAAGCTAATTTACATTTAACTTTAAATGATGAATATTATAAATTCATAATTGAATATAATGGAGAAACTAAAAAAACAACTTCTCCAACTTATGTCTTTAGTAATGAAATAACTTTTCAAATAACTTTAGAAGACGTTGTTGCTCAAGAATATTTTTATAGTGGAGATGTATCTCAAACTTTAACATTTAATAATGCTACTAATAATTTTGTTTATGAATTTAATGATATTAATAATGTATTAACTCAAGCATGTATGTATGTTTATAGAATAATTGGAACTACTGAAACATTATATAACAGTAGTTGTGAATCATCAACATCAGGTACAATTTTGCTTAATATTGAAGAAATTAATAACACAGTATATAGAGCAGATACTTACTTAACTTTTGAATCTGACCCGATATTTACTAAATCATTATATAAATCTTTTAGTGTAACATTAAATAGTGGCTCAACTGGTCCATTAATGGTAGCATTATTAGTAATTACTTTTGCAGGTTTAAGTTTATGGAATATAACAGTTGCAATGGTAGTAACTCCTTTAGCTATGATATTTGCTTCTATAACTGGACTTTGGGATATTGGTTTATTTGTAGGAGTATCTTTTGAAATAATAGGATTATTAATTGGACTTTACATATCCAAGACACAAGGTGTATAAAAATGGCAAACGCTTCAAACATAATAATATCATTGATTTTTGCTTCATTAATAGCTACTGGTTTTTTTATTAATATGGGTGTTGCTAATGATACTTATGATTTAGAATTTGATAATGCAAGTATGGATTCTTATCAAAAACTTTCTGAATTAAATTCTTTAACTGAAGATTTAAAAAATGCAACTGAAAGTATAACTCCTCAATCTTCAATTAGTGATGTATTAGGTAGTATATTTACATCGGGGTATCAAGTTCTACTTATGACTAAAAGTAGTTTTGGAGTTTTTGATAGTATGTTATCACAAGCAATTGTAGATTTAAAATTAGGTGCTTTTGGAGAAACAGTAAAAGATTCTTTGTATGCAATGTTTATTATTACTTTATTTGTAGGAGTAATATTAGCTGCAATAATTAAGGTGAAGATATAATGGTAAACATAACTTATTTAGATAATGCAACTACTTTATTTCAAATAATACAAGGAATTAATTCTGATACTGGAGAGTTATTTGTAACTATGATTTTATTATCATTTGCATTTATTTTATTTATAGCAACTAAACAATTTCCAACACCTAGTGTTTTATTATTTGTTTCATTCGTTACTGGTATGTTAGCTTATGCTTTATGGGTAGCTTCATTAATTCAAGCATGGGTATTAATAGTTCCAGTTGCTATTGCAATATTAACAATTATATTTATTGGAATTACTAGCGATACTTAAAATATTTTTTATATCTTTTTTACAACCTGAAATATAAAATGGTAATGCAATTAAGTTTAATGGATTAATATTTCCATAAATAGCAATAACAAAAAGACCTGAAAAAATACCTGAAACATACAAATCTATTAATTGACGTTTTGTTAATCCTTCATAATCTTTATTATAACCAACTTGAAGTTTCCAATTCTTAGAACTAAAATGAATTGATGTTTTAATACCTATTGAATAAAAATATAATAAATGTCCTAGTTCATGCACAACTACACTTAAAACAAAAACTTCTATCATTTAAACATCTCTTCAAACTCTGTTAAATATTGTTTCATATCTTCTTGACAAATAATACATAAGTCATTGTATGATGATAGTTGTTTTTTTAATACTATTTTTTTACAATCAACACATAAGTTAGGGTAAACTTTTAACATCAGTTTAACTATCTTTTTTCTTTTCTGAATTAATAACTTTGCTATTTCTTGATTACCCATTTTCTTTTAACCCTCTTTAACTCTCCATCTTTCCATAATTCTTTATCTAATGGTTTACCATATAATATTGTTTCAATTTGTTTCATTAATGATATTATTAATTCTTTATGTGACCAAACTTGGTAAATACTATACACTAAAATAAACAAAACAAAACCAAGTATATATTTTTTACCTGACTCTAAGTATTCTAATAACAAAAACAAAAAAATTATTACTAGTATTGTATCAATTATCTTTGGTTTCATTTTTTGAAACATCTTTGGTTTCATTTCTTCAACTACTCCCAGTTTCATAATTGCTAAATTCTGTCTTCCTCTTCCTTTCACTATGTCGTGTAACAGCATACCTAATTGCTCTAGTTGATACAGCATACTTCTCTGCTGTTTTTTTTGAGCCTAGTATTTTAAAATCATTTGAAATTTGCTCATCTCTATCTAATAATTCTTTTTTCTTAATTTCTTTTTCATCGCCAGTAGATAATTCCTCAATCATTTGTTTCATTTTTTCTAATTTTTTTATTTCATAATCTTTTAATAATACTCCATTGTATTTTGGATATTTTGAATAATGAAATGGTTTTATTATTCCAATTTTTTTTAATAACCTATTTTGATTATATGAAATTATTTTTTCTATTTGCTTTTGATTATAAACTCTATATTGTCCTCTTTTTGTAATTTCAATAACAAACCTAGAACGATATTTCACAAAGTAACCTTCAAGTGACCATAAATTAGGAATACATAAAATTGTAAGCATATTAAAGCCTCTAATACCCATATATAATTGACTTATATCCTTATTTATCTTACTCATTGATGACCTAGAACTTAATTCAAATGCTTCATCTAGCATATATGCACCATATCTTATTGGGTTTTTTAGTGATTTAATAAAATCATCAACTGTTAATGATACTTTATCAATATCTTCTTTTTTACATTCTCCATTTAATTTTGTAAGCCAATAATCTATACAATGCAAACCTAAATGACTTTTACCTGTACCTTCTCTTCCAACAATTATAATTAAAGTATCATGTCCTTTTTTACAATTATTTTGAAATGAAATATCTAATAATGTACTTATTTTTTTATCTAATTTACTCATAACTAGCCCTCACAATACTTTCAAAATCATATTCTTCTTTTTTCTGAAAAATTAATTCTGATTCATATAAATCATAATTTAATTTTTTGTATAAATTATAAATTAAATCTTCAACTATTTCAACATTAATTTCTATTGACTGACTTGATAATTTTGGATTTAATGTTCTAATCTTTAATTTTAAGTTATGTAAATCTTGCTCATATTCTTCAATATTTTTAATTTTAAATGCTACTGTACCTATAATTGATTTTAATAATAAATAACAACTCTTTAAATTTCCTTGATGATAATTAATTTGAAAATCATTTAATCTATTATCAAGTCTCATAAGAAAAGCTTGAGCCATATTCCATTGAATAGGATTTTCATCATAATATTTCATTTTAATAAAAACCCCTGTTCTACTTTTCTTTGTATCAATTGATTACATGAATCTATTAAATTATTATGTGCTGAAAATAATGACACTAAAATAAAAAATAAAATTCCAACATAAATAAAATTAATCCACTTATCAGGGAATCTATTAAAAAATATTAATAAATCTTCTAATTCTTTTTTAATTTCTTTATTCATTTTTAGCCATATTATCTTTTTTCTTTAGTTCTTCTACAAACTCATCCCATTTTGCTTCGTACCATTCTGCAACATCAACAGCTTCATCAAAACTATTAATCTTTTCAAAACCTATCCATTCTACGAATTTTTTGTAGTATTCTTTGGTTTTATATTTATTCTTTGACATCTTTTTTTTCCATTTTTAATATTTTAGAGGGGGTTAGGTTATCAAAAAAGAGGCGAAAATTTTTAATGACTAAAAAAACTTTCCCTAACCCCTTTCTCTAAATTATAGGGAGAGAGATAATGTTTGGAACATATGACGTGATTATCTCTCCCTATGATTGTTAAATTGTTTCTTCTTCTATTTTTAATTGTCCTTCTAAAATTGCTTTATAATAATTAGCTGATTTAATATCTGTGATTATTGTTTTATGGATTACCCATTTACCATCTTTTGATTTTGTAATTTTTGTTTCAATTATTGGTTTACCTTTCTCTTCCATTTTTACCCTCCTCAAGCATTTCATTACACCATTCTAAAAATTCCTCATAAAATACATTGTATAAACCCATCTCATAAGCCTTTTCTAATAATTCTCTAACATCTTCTTTTTTCATTTTAAACATCTCCTTTTTTTTTTCTAAAAAAATTTTTATAATTCTCTTCAATCATGATTTTAAAATATCTTTGTCTTAAATCCTCTAACAATGTTAAAGTTTCTTCATTGTTTACTTGATAAAAATTATTTTGATATAATTGATAGAAATTTCCTAATTTATCTGTGTAGTATTCTTTAAACCAATGGCAATATTTCATTTTAAATCCTCATTCTTAATTTCTATTCTTCTCTTTAACTCTTTTTTCCATGATAATAATTTATCCTCTGTAAAATGTTTTGGTAATCTTTTCATTGGTCTTTTTCTTTTGTATTTAACTTCTTTTCTTAGATATGCTAAACTTATACATTTTTTTTTACAACTCCCAAAAGCTATCTCTCGTTTATCTCTTTTTTTTCTTTTTTTCATTTTATCCTCTTTTAATATACCAAGTGCGCACAAGGTGGTTTTTTTGTGATAATAACCCTTGAAAGAGGGGACAGTTATTAAGAACTAATCTCTCAAGGGGTCATGGCGGTATGACTTTAATGGGGGTGGGATTGTAAGGGAGGGGGAAGTATGGACCCCTCGCCTTATTTTTATTTATCGATTTTTGCAATTTTATTTTGTTTAACATCTATTTCAATTTGATTCCAAATTTTTATCTGTTCATTAATAAATTGAGTTTTTTTTGATGATGATATTTTAATTGAATTTATATCATCAATTAGTGTTTTATATTCATCTCCTTCTAAATTATCCCAACATGGTTTACAAAGCATGTATCTAAATGGGTCAATAAATGAAAAAGATACTCCACTATATTTTATGAAACCTTTACACTTAACACAGATTTGTTCTATTTTTTGTATTATTTCTTCAGTCATACTATTACCTTTATTTGTTTTTTATTTTTCATTTGATAATGTTGTTCACAAACAATAACTCCCTTATCCTCTAATTCTTCTAATATTTGATAAAACTCTGATATATGAATTTTCTTGTCACCAGTCAAAAAAGATATTTGACTTTCTATTAAATCAAATGGAACTGGTCTATCTAATATCGATACTGCTTTTAATACTAAACCATAAATTAAACTATTTTTATTCTCCATTTTTTTCCTTCAGAATACCATCTTCACCCTCGATAATATAATCAAATTCGATTAATTCATCAATATAGTTATTAGTAAAACTATTTGGTCTACCATGCATTCTTTTTATTATAAAACATATCAATTCACGATTATTAGAACCATTATTACACAAAGCCTCTATTCTATCTTGTATCATTCTAACTTCTTTATAATAAGAACTTGTCCCAGTGTATTTTGAATCCTTCTTAACATTTATCATCATTACACCTCTCAAGATAATCACATAGAATTTTAGATATTACTTCACCACGACTACATTTATATCTCATTTTAAGATAATCTATTTTGTCTAATATGTGATTTTGTAAGGATATATTTACTTTTTTTACCATTTAAAACACCCTTTTATTCTTCAATATGATGTAGAATATTTGGGGTTTATATAAAAATCTTTTATTAAAAATATACGTTATAAACAATCTTTTTCTTTCTATTTCTTCATTTCTTCTACTTTTTTATTAAAAATTAACTAAACAATAAAAAGCAACATTGGAAAAAAAGCATATACTACACTATATAAATGTTAATATAGTGTTAATTATATTATACCCATTATAAATATAATAAATATAAATAAATATAGATATAAAATATCTAAAAAAAGTAGAGGAGAGGAAGAGGAGGAAGAGAAAAATGGGAGTAAAATCAGTTAATGTTTCGGTGCCTGAATGGTTGTATGATAAAGTACTTAAATCAAAAAAAAATAAATCGGCATACATTGTAGAAATTATTATAAAGGATAATATGAAATTTAATTCTAAGGGACTAGAGTACAGTCTGGGTGGCTGTTATGTTTAAAGTTGATTATATATATTTTATTTTTCTTATAAATTTTATATTAGTTGTAATTAATGAAATTGATATTGGTACAGCTCATATTTCAAATATACTAGCATTAATTTTAATCGAAATAATAAATAATAATAGAAAATCAAACGTCTAACAAATGTTAGGCGCACATTTACAATATATAGAGAAGTGCTGATATATACATAAAATATATTTGAGTTTTAGACTCTGTGACTTCCAAATAGCTTTAGCTATAATGGAGAGACAGAGATGGAAAACACAGTTATAAGATTAAAAGATAAGTATCTCACAGATAAAGAGATACAAGTATTATTAGATGGTTTACCGTATTATTCTAAGAAAAGAATTATGTTAGAAGTATTGATAATATGTGGACTTAGAACAATTGAGATGTGTGAGCTTCATATATCCAATTTTAGCGATGATTTTAAAATTCTAAGGTATATGCCTAAAAAACAAGGTAATGTTAAAATAACCTATAAAAGATTTATTCCTAAGTGGTTTTCTGATAAACTTAAAGTTTATCTTAAATATATTGATTTAGGAGAAACTGGTGGATATTTGTTTACATCAAAAGGTCATGGAACAAAACAAACTAATAGAGGATATAGCCCTAGAACCTTTAGAGAATGGTATGTTAAATATAGAAAGGAGTTATTTAATAATGGTCATGAGTTTGTTTATGATATATACCAATTAGTTATTTTTCCTGATGGTAAACAAAAAAAGCTTTACAGGTCTGGATTACATTCTTTAAGGAGTGTATGGGTTACTAAGATGATTAAGAGTATAGTTGATAATTCTAAAAACCCTGAAAGAGATTTAATGAGTTTTTCTAAAAGTATTCATAAAGAGTTTAAAACGACTTGGAAGTATTTTAGACCATTAAATAAAGATGATATTCTACTTAAAGCAACTCAAGATGTTTATGGAGAATAATCTCCCCCTTTGGAAACCCCCTCTGTCCCTTATGGGACAATTAGGTCATATTCCTTATAAATAATCAAATTAATTTATAATATACAAATTACTGGAGGGTATTTTTATGAAAAAAAATGATGAAAAAATTGCAGAAGTTGGCTTAAATGAGCTATTTGGAATTGCTATGACTTTTGTTGTAGTAACAATTGGACTTGCTATTGGTATTGATGTTGTATCAGATTTTCAAGCAGATTATACAGCAAACAGCCTAGAGTATAACGCTTCAGGAGATGGTTTAACTGGTTTATCAACACTATCTGGAAAATTACCAACAATTGCAGTTGTAATTGGTGCAGCATTATTAATTGGAATATTAATTAGAAATTTATCCAATAGATAAAAATGGCAATAACATTTGGACAACTAGTACCGATTGTAATGATTCTAGTTGTATCAGTTGTTGCATTAACTACTGGAGTTGATGTTGTTGATAGTGTAAGAGATACTGCTGGAGTAAAGGATTGTGCAGCTAGAAGT
>Ga0070749_10002904_pt1 | contig 11485 bp, 8 predicted proteins | sample VirMetDEL_Nov_18_FD_75180 | JGI IMG/M metagenome (GOLD analysis project Ga0070749, IMG submission 75180) | Aqueous microbial communities from the Delaware River and Bay under freshwater to marine salinity gradient to study organic matter... | ecosystem: Environmental > Aquatic > Marine > Coastal...
AAATTCTTATTGAGGTTCGATACTAGAAACGGCTGGCACGAACAAACGTTCACGTCCAAGCCTTTTCAAAGTTCATAGGAGATAAACTATGGCTCAACAATTATACTTTAGTAGAGACTCGAAACTCTATATAGAATTTGATAGTCAAGTGTGGGAAATTCCTGTACTGGATGGATTCAGTTTTTCGCAGTCTACTAATACGTCTGATATTACGCTCTCAGAAATGCAGGGCGCAGACGGAATCAGCCGTCGAGGTCGACGACTTTTTACAGACTCTCTTGCTCCCGCAGAGTGGTCTTTTAGCACATACATACGTCCGTTTTACACCGGCAGTGAGCATCACGCAGTAGAGGAAGTCTTGTGGGCAATCATGGCAGGTGCTGATAAGTTCGGAACCGTATCTTCTGCAGGGTCTATTGATACGGCAACTGTATCTGATTCTGCTACGGATCGCACTGCGGGCACTTATATTGTAGACGCCGATGATACTACTTATAGCGGCTCCGCAGGAACAGGTGCAACTTTTCAGTTAACTGTGGGTACTGGGGGCGGAGTTACTGCTGTACAAGTAGTTAGTGGAGGTACTGATTATACTGCTTCAGAAACTTTTACAGTTCCAGGATCTCTAATAGGAGACGGAACTGGAAACGCAACGGTAACGGTTGGTACAGTTGACGCAGGAAGTAGCTATGCTTTTTATAGAAATTCAAATGTAGACGCAAATTCAGATTTTGGCGAATTTGTTTCAATGCCTACGGATACCAATAATACTATTAATTTTGGCCAGTCTAACCGGTCAGTACTTGCTGTTTGTAATTTATACTTTGTAATGGAGACAAGCACTTCTAAGCCAATGGTTTATAAGCTTGAAAATGCTCAAATTAATGAGGCTTCGATTGACTTTGATGTAGACGGTATTGCAACAATTAATTGGTCAGGTTTTGCAAAGAATATTAAAGATAGACAGTCTGCAGGTGATGTAATTGCCAATACTACAGCTTTTGCTTCACAGGCAGGAACAGCAGGCCAAATTCACTTGAAGACCGATAGCGATATGCAATTCTCCCTGTTTACTTCAACAGGTACAGGTACTGGAGTAACTGCAGTTGATTCTGGAGTTGACTCTACCGCTAACTTTATTCGAAATCGTCTTACTCAGTGTATTGTAAGTACTACTGATACTGCTGCATTTGGCTCTGGAGATTATTATCTAACTCTTACGGGAGGAAATGTTACAATTTCTAATAATATTACTTATCTTGTTCCGGAAGAACTTGGTAACGTAAATATTCCAATCGAAGGGGTAACAGGGGGTCGAACAGTAACAGGTAACTTTACTTGCTACTTAACTCTTGATACTGCCGGAGCAGATAAGGGCTCTTCTGTAGATTTGTTTAATGATATGACAGAGTCTGGGGCTGGCTTGGATAAAGTTGTAAATGATTTCCAAGTTACTTTCCAGATTGGTGGAGCTACTGCAAACGTTCCTCGCCTGTATATTAACATGCCGAAAGTACACATTGATGTGCCAGTTCACTCAGTTGAGGATGTTATCTCTGTTGAGACTGGATTCGGAGCTTATACAAATGACTTTGACAAAGCAGATGAATTTGTACTTACTTATTTTGGTGATACAGCTTCTGCAAATCAAGAGAGCTATCCTTAATATAAAAATAATACTACTTACTAAACCCGCTTCGGCGGGTTTTTTCTTTCCAGGTGTTAAAAATAATTCTTGACATTTTTCCTGCCCTTCGATATAATATGTGTTATAAATCAATAAAAACCTTTAAGGACTAACTATGACAGACAAAAAAGAGCCTATCTCTCTCGCGAGTCTTATGACTCCAAGTAAAACAGTAGCAATTGATTTTCCTGGATACGAAGGATTTACAGTCAATTTATGCCATTTAGCTCGAGAAGAGCTTTTGAATCTTCGCAAGCGTTGTTTAAGCACTAAATTTAATAGAAAAACAAGACAGCCTGAAGAAGAGATAGATGATGATAAATTTTTAGTAGAGTATTGTGCAGCAGTAATTAAAGGCTGGAAGGGATTAAAATTTCGATACCTAGAAGAGCTTCTTTTGGTAGATGTTTCTAATCTTGACCCCGATGATGAACTGCCTTATACAAAAGATAATGCAGAACTTCTAATGAAGAATGCAAACAATTTTGATACTTGGGTAACAGAAACAGTAGGTGACCTCGAAAATTTTACCAGCAACAAGTAGAAGAGCTTCTTCATCTACTTGAAAGATATGTAAAAGAGGCATCTTCTAATGTAGATGTTGAAAAGTATCTAAAAATTTGTGAACAGTTAGGACAAGACCCAGACCCGTCTAGAATGCCGCTCGATTCTTCTGAGTTTCCAGAGGAAGTTCAAGTGGCATTTTTTGTATTTAGTCTCCTCTCAGATAAGTGGGATGGAATGTCAGGAACTTACTTAGGGAAAGACTGGTCATCTTGTGAATATATTTTTAAACTACACAAAATAAGTAATACAAAAGATATATTTTTTATTATGAAATTATGGGAAGGAGTAGTTATGAAATATAGAGCAGAAGAAGCAGATAGAAAACGAAAAGCAGAAGAGAGAAAGAATAAGTCTGCAGGAGGTGGAAAAAATTACACCCATAATGTGCGTGGCTAATGGCAAAAAATAAGGTAATGATTGACGTAATTGTAGACGATAAAGGTACTACAAAACGTGTTGCTGTTGACGCTAAAAAATTAGGCGTGGCACTAGATTCTACTGCTAAGTCTGCGAGAAGCACTGATCGCCAGCTTAAAGGAACTGCTCAAGCCTCTGCAAATTCTACTAAAAACTTTTCAAAAATGGCACAAGGCATCTCAGGAGGTCTTGTGCCTGCATATGCTGCTTTTGCTGCACAAATTTTTGCTTTAAGTGCTGCATTTAACTTTCTGAAAAGAGCGGCAGATTTAGAGAATTTAAGAAAATCTCAAGTTGCCTACTCGCAATCTACAGGTGCAGCAGTTAATACTATAACAACTAGACTACAGCAAGCTTCTCAAGGAATGTTAGGATTTCAAGAAGCTGCTCAATCTGCTGCAATTGGAGCAGCAAAAGGGTTTTCATCTTCACAGCTAGAAAAACTTGCAGAAGGCTCAGTAAAACTATCTAATCGTTTGGGTAGAAGCTATGAAGATACATATGATCGTTTAGTAAGAGGTATTTCAAAAGCTGAACCAGAACTTCTTGATGAATTAGGAATTACATTACGGCTTGAAACTGCAACACGAAAGTATGCAGACGCATTAGGAGTAAATGTAAAAACTTTAACAGAAGCTCAACGAAGCCAAGCAGTTTATAATGAAGCAGTAGAACAGATGAATCGACAAACTGTTGGATCAACTAGTGATGCCAATGTTTTTCAAGCACTACTAAAAACACTAGAAGAAATACAGCAAAAAATTACTGAAAAAATACTCCCTTTATTTTCTTCTTTAGCTTCTTTTATAAATAAGAACGCTGATGCAGCCGCAGTAGCATTTACAGCTCTTGGAGCATTAATATTAGTAAATATTACAGGATTGACGCAAGGAGTAAAAGGGGCTTTAGCCTCTATATTTACATTTGCAGGTTCTAGTATTGGACTTGTTGGTAAAACCGCGTCTTTAACAGGTAAACTTATTGGAAAAGCCTTGGATCCCGTTATCCAAGAAATTAAAGAAGCGGAAGACAAGTTACTAAAAGCCGCAAAAGATTCAGCTAGTAAGGCTCAAAGTGCTGCAAAAAGTCTTGTAGGTCAAGGAGCAAAAAGTACAACTTTACAAAAAATTGCAGAAGGTGTAGAGGTAACTCCACAAGCTCTCGGAAAACTTAGAAAAGATTTAGCAAGAGTTAAGAAGGATATACAAGAAACAGGAGAAACGGCTTCTGCCGCATTCGCGGGAGCAACAGTAGAATCTATAGAAGCTGTAGAAAAAGAGTTAGAAACTCTTGGACGAACAAGTCTTACTACGGGTCAAAAAATTAAAAAAGGAATGGCAGTAGTCGGAGCAGGAGCTGTAAAAACTCTTAGACTTTCTGTAACACTTGCATCAATGGCTTTGAAAGGATTAGGTGCAGCAGCTAAATTTACAGGAGGAGTAATTAATAAGGCAATGAGTCTTGCTATGAAAGGAACTTTTCTTCTTGCGGGAATTCAAGCAGCATACGAATTATTTCTTAAACTTTCTGAAACTCCTTATACTTTCTTAAAAAATATAGAAACTGTTGCCAAAAAGATAATAAAAGTTTTTGAAGCTATTATTAATTTTGTATTGTCTGGTGCAAATAAACTATTGGAAGCATTAGGACTAGAAATACGAATACCAAAAGCAGATTTACAATTTTTAGTGGATAATATTGAAAATTACTCTGACAAAGCACTAGAAGCTCTTGGAACTAGTCGCGAACAACTTAAAGTAAGAGAAGATGAAAATAACAAAGCAAAAGAACAGATTGCTTTAGAACAAGAAATTAATGAGAAATTCAAAGAAAGACTAGATCTTGTTAGAGCTTTAGCTAACGATTTTGAAAATGCTACTCTTGAAACTTTTGAGCAAAAAGCAACTTTTATATCTGGAATTGATATTCAAGAACAGCTTCGAGCTTATACAGACTTAAAAGAACGAATACAAAAAGAAGTAGAAGCAGGCAACTCTCTTAAAACAAGCGTACCCGGGCAAACAGGCTACGCAGGCTTAGCAGGTATAAGTGAAAATGAAGAGCTGAAAAAATTTAGAGAGGATCTTGCGCTAACAGAAGATAATATTCGAAGAGCTTTAGCAATATTTCCAAAACTACAGCAAGATATTTTAAAAGAATTAGGTGATGGAGTTTCCTTAGAGGATGCTTTTGCAGATCCTGAGCTTTTCGAGCGGTTAGTAGCTGAGTATCAGAAAAAAGGTCAAGTGATTTCTGGAGCATATCTTTCTGGATTAAGCGGTATAAGGCAAGGCCTTCCTCAGTTAATGACAGATTTAAGAGGTGGAAGCATAGATACTGCTGCTAGATCTTTATCAGATATGATTGATAAATTAGTAAAACCCGCAGATAGGGCGGCGATGTCGGTGAATGAGCTTTCAGTCGCTACAAAAGAATTAAATGACGCTTTAGGCGTAGATGCGACTGCTTTACTAAAAACATTACAAGAGTTACAAAAAATAGAAAATGCCGCACAAGATGCACTAAACAGTATAGCAGTTCAAGAGCTTTCAAACAGGCAACTTCCTGGAGCCGTTGGAAGACAAGCGAGTTTACAGACCGCTACGGGAAGAGCACAGCAAGAATTAATACTTGCAGAAAATGCACTATCAGCATTTCAAGAGGCAAATAGTGGAAAGGGCGGATTGATAGAGACAGATCCTGAGGCATATAAAGATCAAATTAGAAACCTACAACAAACGATAGATTTGGCAACTGAATCAAAACGAATTGCAGAAAGAAATCTAACTGAAATTGGACAATTAGGAAATGCAGTTGGAGATTCTTTGGCCTCAAGTATGCAAAGTGCTTTTGACGGACTTATTCAAGGAACTATGTCTGCAAAAGAAGCTTTTGGAAGTATGGCAAAAAGTATGTTGCAAGCAATTGCAAAGGTTATTACAGAACTTCTTGTTGCAAAATTAATAATGGCTACTTTTGGGCCAGGGGGTCTTTTCCCTGGAGTAGGCTCTTTCTTGGGATTAGGTGCAAGAACCGGCGGTATATTTGAGCAAGATCCTTCAATGCGTTACGGCGGGGTTGCAGAAAAAGTACAAGCATATGCGGGAGGAGGAATTGCAAAAGGACGACAAGCAGGATATCCTGCAATTCTTCACGGTACAGAAGCAGTTGTACCTCTTCCTAATGGAAAAGAAATTCCAGTACAAATGAGAAATGGCTCTGGACAGACAAATAATGTTACCGTAAATGTTAGTGTAGATTCAAACGGCAATGCCCAGCAAAATACTTCTTCTTCAAGTAATCAAGGAGCGGGTCTTGGAAATGCAATTGCACTTGCGGTACAAAAAGAACTTCAAAACCAAAAAAGATCTGGCGGAATACTTAATCCGTATGGAGCTGCATAATGTCTAAGCAGTATCAATTCAAAATAACTCATACTGATTTAAACTCTATATTAGGAGCTACAACTCCTCCGAGAGCTACTGATGGCACTGCAGATATTACAGTAAGTGTTGATAGAGGCTTTTCAAGACAGATAAGTAACTCATTATTAACTGCAAAATTTGGTGATGGATATGAGCAAAGAGCTTTAAATGGTATAAACACAAAACAGGAACAAATTTCTGTGTCTTTTAACAATAGAGATTATAAAGAGGGTAATCTAATTGCAGCTTTTTTTGATTTAAAAGCAGGACTTAATTTTAATTTGACTGTTACTAATACTAAAGATGTAGAGTCTTCTTCTCCAACAGAAACTACAGAAACTATAAAAGTAACTTGTGACGAATATAATTTAGTTTATGTAAATGATTCTGCTGTTTCTATCCAGACAACTTTTAGACGAGTATACGAGCCTACAGCATGACCGATTTAATAGATATAGTACAAAAAACAGCATTAGACGATGCTTTTATAGAATTATTTGATATTACAATAAGTTATGGGAATAATCAATCCGTAGATATACATTTAATAGATGGGCTAGACCCGGATAGTTTAAATATATGGATGCCTTATGAGCAAAGTAATGGGACAAGGATTTGGGCAGAATATTTAGCATGTCCTATTGCTATTGAAGGAATATCAATAGATAGTGCTGGAGCAATTTCTAGACCTACTCTTAGTATTGCAAATATTGCTTCGATGGCTCGAAGTCTTTCAGACTATTCTGCAACGACCCCAGCCAATAGTGACGGTTTCGAGAATGAAACAAATATTGATGCAATATTAAAAGGGTTGAATATAGTAAAAAATGAAGATGTTCTTGGCTCTATAGTACAGTATAGAAAAACTTTATTAAAAAATACATTTGTAAAATCAAGTGATGCAGGGTCTCCTGCAGTAGATAGATGGTACCCCTATGATCACCCGACAAAAACTGGAGACGGAGCCGGAATTTATGACATAAATGATACTATTCCCTCCGCAATAGAATTTTCTCCTCAGCGATTTATACTTGATAGAATAGCTGGAGAAACCAACATAATCGTTCAGTTTGAATTAGCAAATCCTTTAGATGTTCAAGGGTTAAAAATACCAAACAGATATGTTATTGGTAAATACTGCCCTTGGGAATATAAAGGAGCAGTAGCGGGGTCTATAAAGTCTGGGTGTCCTTGGAAGTCGGATATTTATACTACTAGAGGTAATTTTAGCCAAGGCACATCGTATTCTAGTAATGATGTTGTAGTAGATAATGGTCGAAGATACTATGTAATTGGGGACCCGTCTAATGCCGGTGTCGAAGAGTCTGTTTCAGCAGATAATCTTGCCCATCCAGGCACTTGGGGACATGGACCTTGGTTTGATATTGATAATGCTAATACTACAGAGGCAAATGATAGTTGCGGTAAAACAATTCAAGCTTGTAAGTTAAGATTTCATCCAAAAGGCACCGCTCAAAATTCAAATGGCGACACTATTCTTTCAGCACATCAAAATACTGAGATACCTCTTCCTTTTGGAGGTTTTCCAGGAAGCCGTAAGTTTAAGTAATGCTTGAAGAAATACAAAAACATTTCGAAAAAGAATATCCACGAGAAGCGTGTGGAGTTATTGGAATTGTAAAAGGAAAAAAAGAATGGTTTCCTTGTACAAATGTTGCAGAAGACGAGGACGATTTTATTCTCTCCTCCAAAGATTATTTTAATATTGTAAAAAAATGCGATATATTTGCAATTGTACATAGTCACCCAGATACTTCAAATGAGCCTAGTGTTTCTGATATAAATAATTGTAATGCTCTGGGAATTCCATACTGGATTTTTAGTTACCCTGATATGGAACTAAATATTGTAGAACCTGAAGAAAAAACGCATCCGTTAATTGGCAGAGAGTATAAGTTTGGAGTACAAGACTGTTTTGAAGCAATGAGGGATTACTTAAAGAGTCAAAATATTGATATACCTCCGAGAATACCTTTTGAAGATAACTGGTGGGATAAAGAAATTGATTATTTTTCAGGAGAAATTATAAAGAAATGGGGAGGAATTAAAATTCCAATAGAAGATATACAAAAAAATGATGTTCTTATATTTAAAGTAAAACACGATGTTCCAGATCATTGTGGTGTTTATATTGGGGATAATAATTTTTTTCATCATGCAGAAAATAGATTGTCTTGTAGAGAGCCTTTAGATAGATTCTGGATAAAAACTTTAGTAGGAGTATATAGATATGGAGCGTAAAGTATACCTGGAAGGAGAAATAGCAAAAAAACTTGGGTCTGAATTTACAATTTATGCAGATTCTGTAGCTGATGTTTGGAGATGTCTAAACTGTAACTTTCCCGAGCTTCGACAATATCTTATTGAGTGTCATGAAAAAAATATAGGATTTTTATGCAAAGTCGGAGATAAAGGACTTGACGACGAAGAAGAAATGCTGCTAAAAATGAAAGAGGGTGATATTTTTATTTCTCCTCAGCCAGCGGGGTCAAAAAGCGGTCTTGGAAAAATACTGGCGGCAATAGCTATTGTAGCCATTGCTATTTATGCACCTTATTTAGCCTATGGAGGTTTTAATGGTCTTGCCTATACTGCTGCTTCTTATGGGGGATTTGCTGGCGTTGCAGCAGGGGGTCTCGCTCTTGGAGGCACTTTTAGTCTGATAGCATTAGGAGTAGCAGTAAACTTAGCACTTACAGGACTTCAACAAATTATGGCTCCAGACCCTTCATTGGATATACCTGAAAATGCTGCGGAAAATTCTTATCTATTTCAAGGGTCTGAGCAAACAGTCTTAGAAGGCGACCCTGTACCAGTAGTTTATGGACAGCTTAGAGTCCCTGGAAGACCTATAGGATTTGAATTACGAAATAAAGAAAACGTTTTTAGTAATTACTACTATAACGGGGGCTATTCTTATATGCCAGGAAATTTAAGATATTATTCGCAGTATGTGCTTAAGTAATAAATAGGAATATATAAATGGTCACACCTGTAAAAAGTAATCAGCAGCATATATTTATTCATGATGCAATTTGTGAAGGCCCTATAGACGGGCTTTTATATGGAGAATCCTCCATATTCTTAAATGGAAATAGAGTTAAAGATCTCGATCCAGATGCTCCATGGACTCCTACTGAAGGTAAAATTAAATTTACTAGTAGTAACGACTTAACTGGAGCAGTCACTTTTCCAAATATTCCATCAAATTTTTCTGGTACTCCAAAAAATGATAATTTTTTAGTATTAAGAGATGAAGGAATAACAAAAAGCAGTGCACAATATAATAGTAATGGTACTATTACAATTACTGGTAGTACTAATTTTAGTGACTATCATGTTACGGCGAAAGAAAGTGCGACATTAACAGGAATCTATTATAATGGTTCCGGCACTTTTACTACTAGTGTGGCTTCTTCCGGCTCGGGGTACACAAGCGCCCCGGGAGTTGTTATTAAAAGACGAACTTCTGCTAGTCCGCTTACTTATGAAGTTATTACTTCAATAACTGCTACTACGACTGTGAGCAATGGCTCTGTAACTGGATTAACTTTTAGTAGTGGTACTCCCGATGCAGGAAACTACATATTTGAAGTAGAAACCCCGACAGATATAACTAATAGATTTATAGTATTAGCCAATCCGAATACAAATGAAGTTATGTCTGTAGGGGAGGGAAAAGTATCTGGAACCTCATTAATATTTATACCTTATACAAAATATTATAATGATAGAGATATATGGCTAGTAAATAATAATATTAATTACAAAGTACAAGTATTAGAAAGCGTAAAAATATCACAGATAGACAGTATTAATAATATTATTACTCTTGAACAGGCCCCTTGGATGCTGGGATTCTACTCTCCGAGTACATCAGATCCTGCAGAGTTTAGTTTTACAATAAGAGGAGCTACTGCACCTAGTCCTGATGATTTTGAGGCTGAAAATCCATCTTCTTCCAATAATTTTGTGGCTCAGTTTAGAGGTGGAAGTACTTTTCAAGATCCTATTGTTGAGTTAAATGGTGTTGGAGGAGGTACCTCTTACACAGGAGAACTTAATACTCTTCCAACCACACAGCTTAAACAGATTAATTATAGTGTATGGAATAGCGAAAATCCTGATGATATATTAGATAGAAATGACACAGCCTTCAAAGGTTTCGGAATAGACGGTTATCCAGAAAATCAAAGTATTAATACTGAAGGTGCCATATCTCCTATTGAATTTTCTGCCAGTATTTTTGGGGATCTTAATTCCGTGGTTCCAACTTTAGATGAAGTTAGAATCTCAATAGCCTATCCACGATTGCAGTCCATAAGAAAAGATAATGGTGATGACACTACTAATTATGCCCATTATTTAATTCAAATAGCAAGAAAAGCTCCAGGGGCTACAGGATTCGAAGCCTATAAACATGCTTTTACTTCCGCTGACGGAACTTCAGTAGGTATTATACAACACGCAGGAAATGATAATGGTGCAATTTCCTTTGAGCATTATATTGACTTGTCGATAATTAAACCCTTTGTAGATTTTAAAATAAGAATTTTTCGTTTAAGTCGGCATAAAGGTGTGGGGATTGCCCAAGGAGGTGGAGATGCTCCTTCTGCTTGGGATACTGACCAAGGAGATTCAACTAGTAATATCTCTAATATAGTTGGAATAAATACTGATAAATTTTCCTACCCTTATACTGCTCACGCGGGTCTATTCTTAGATTCAAGAGAGTATACTAGCGTTCCTAAAAGAAGCTATGAAATTCGTGGAATGAAAGTAAAAGTTCCGTCTGGGTACTTACCTAGAGAATATAGTACTGCTACTCAATCTAAAACATTAAACGGGGTTAGTTCAACTTATACTGTGCCTATTTATCCAGACTTTTGGAGTGGCTCATTTAGTACAGAACTATACTATACAGATAATCCTGTCTGGATATTTTTAGATATTATTACAAATAATAGATTTGGGGCAGGAGACTGGGTAAGTTTATCAGATATAGATATATATTCTTTATATAGAGTGTCTAAATATTGTGATGAATTAGTACCAGATGGTAAAGGAGGGTTTGAGCCTCGATTTACTGCAAACTTATACCTATCTAAAGCTACTGATGTTTATAAAGTTGTAAAAGATATGGCCACAATTTTTACATCTTTAGTGTACTGGATGGATGGTAAGATGAGCACAATACTTGATGCTCCTGGAGACCCAGTTTATAGTTTTTCTCGGGCAAATGTTATTGAGGGTACTTTTGCGTATGAAAGCACTGGACAAAAAACCAGAACTAATCAAGTTATAGTAACTTGGAATAATCCAGAAATAGGATATGAGCCTACCGCTCTTATTGTAGAAGATAGACAAA
>Ga0070749_10002905_pt1 | contig 11484 bp, 5 predicted proteins | sample VirMetDEL_Nov_18_FD_75180 | JGI IMG/M metagenome (GOLD analysis project Ga0070749, IMG submission 75180) | Aqueous microbial communities from the Delaware River and Bay under freshwater to marine salinity gradient to study organic matter... | ecosystem: Environmental > Aquatic > Marine > Coastal...
AAGTCCTGATGGAAATGTTTATCCTCATGCTGAATTAAGAAATCCTTATGATTGTTTTCCTGGCTATATGGGTAATAATCAATCTCCTGATGAACTAGCAATAATACAAAGAGTTCCTGTTAAACAATTGATACAACTTTATCCTGAACTAAAATCATGGTTTGAATCACAAGAAGATGCTGATTCTAGAGATATGTATTTAAATACTAGCTCTGATACTTCTTGGGAAAACTTATCTGAGTCAGGAGATGTAATACTTGAATACATGAATTTAGAAGGTACTTATGTATTACACATGGCTTCAAGAAAAATAGTAGATTTTGTACCTAACCCACTTAAATCAGGTCCTTCTTTCGTTGTAGCGAAAAGATATTCTTTTGATAAACTACAAGGACAGTTTGACCAAGTAGTTGGTTTGATGGCATCTATGGCAAAGATTAACGTATTATCTGTTATCGCTATGGAAGATGCTGTATTTACAGAAACTAACGTTGTTGGAGAAATAGAATCAGGACAATACAGAAAAGGTAGAAACTCTATTAACTATTTGTCACCAGGTTCACAAGTTATAAAACCTGTTACTAACTTACCATATCAGTTGTTTGAAGCTGTAGGTAGATTAGAAAGACAATTGCGTGTTGTTGCTGGGTATCCAGTTCAGGACGACTCTATATCACCCAACTCATTTGTAACTGGTAGAGGTCTAGAAGAACTGGAATCTGGCGTAGGTGCTATGGTTACCGAGTATCACACAATAATAGAAAATGCTTTACAAGAAATAGATAGCAAGAGATTAGAGCTAGATGAAGTTTTATTTGGTAATAACAGAAAACCTATAAGCGGTACATACAAAGGTGCATCATTCGCTGAAGAATATACACCAAGTACAGACATTAATAAGAATTACTCAACTAATCGTAAGTTTGGAGCTATGGCTTCTTTTGATGCTCCTAACAAAATAGTTACTGGATTGCAACTTTTAAGTGCTGGAATAATTGACAAAGAAACTATGCAACAAGAGATGGATGGTTTAGAAAACTTGTCTCAAATTAATGAACGCATTATAAAAGAAAAAACAGAGGATATATTGTATCAGACATTGTTACAGCAATCTCAATCAGGAGATAAAGCAGCAATGATGGCTGTAGTAGAGATTTATAATAATCCAAAAGATATAGGCAGTATTCTAGAGAAGTTCTTTACAGCACAAGGTGAAGAGCCATCTCCTGAAGAACAAGCTGTCTTACAACAACAGGGTGTACCACAACAAGCAGGTCCACCAAACTTAGCGGCTTTGTTAGGAGGAGCAATTGGCGGATAATCCAATTAATATGGAATTTGCAAAGATAGTAGCAGCAAACTATACCGTAGAAGAACAACCTATGTGGGAAATGACATCTGAAGCTTTAGAGCAAGAAGATACTAAGGATGAAATTATAGACATAATGACTATTGCTTATATACCTAAATTAGGAAGACTAGATTTACTTATTGTTCCAGAAAATTTTAAATATAAAGATGGATTCGGAGTTGATGATGGCGAGATTTAGTCCTAAAACAAATAAAGCACAATATGAATCAGAGTCCTATGGACAAGGTGTAGAACTAGATAACTTACAAGATAGTGCTGAGTTATTTAAACAAGAGGTTGCTGAAACACAAGGAGTACCTAGAGTACAAGCTCCTGCAACACAAAACTTTCTAAATGCACAACAAGGTATTTTTACACCTACAAATAATCCTGGAGAAGATGTAGCTACAAGTCAATATAAAACTGAAAGTGGTTTACCACAAGTTGATGCAAATATGGCATTGAGGAGAATGTATCAGTTCATACAGAGCAAAGATATTATAGCTTTGATGGATGATGAGTCTGCAGCACCAGAGGTAGAATAACCATGGCATGGCAGTGGAACTTCTCTGCACCTTGGGAAGACGGGCAAGACGAAGACTTTAGAAATGAGTCTTTAGCTCAATCAGAACAACTTAATAACTTCTTTGCTAATAATCCAGCTATACCACAAAACATGGCAGAGATATCTAGAAGATTCGGTTACTTACCTAAAGACGTACAAGTAGCTGGTGCATTAAGTGGACTGACAGCAGACTCACCAGAGTTTACAGCTATTGTGGAAAGATTTATGGAGAAAGAATCTTCATGGTGGGAATCAACAAAAGCAGCAACAAGAGGTGTAGTTAGGTCTGCAGTTGTTGGTATGGAGTCAGCTTCGCAGTTTGTTAAGAAATACGGAACTGCCAATATGAAGTATTACAGCAAAAGACAAATGAATCCATTGTTAGCCTTTTCAGGTATAGGAACATTGATGCCTTTACTTGACCCTGAAGGTAGAGATGAAATAGCACAATCTTTCAAAGAACAAGGTCCTACTCTTGCAACTAGAGCTATAAACCAAATACGCCAAGGTAAAAGAGTTAACTTAGGAGAAGGTTATTTTGGTAACTCTACAGTCGCAGAAGATACAGATATTTATAAAGAACTTGTTGGTAGAGGTGCTAACCCTGACCAAGTAAAAGAAATTATTCAAGAGTATTACGGCACACCTATCTCACAACAAGAGATGTCATCTAGAGAAGGTAACTCAGGAACATACAGAGGTAGAAAAGGTGTAGTTAAGTTATCTCCAGGTAGAGTTGCAGCAGTAGAAGTATTTGAACCAGGTACAAGAAGTTTTAATCTTATGTCAGGTATTATTGATGCAGCGTATACAGTATTTACTGACCCAGCTAACTATGCAGGTATGGGATTTGCAAAAGCTGGTAAAGCAGCTAGAAGTTTTAATCAGACTGCAGCAAAAGCAGATGCAGGACTTTTAGATAAAGTTGTTAGAAAAACAGTTAAAGTACCTACAGCTAAACAATATTTCTTAGAAAGTAAAACAGGAGATGATATAGCTCAACTGTTTGCTGATGCTAAAACTTATGATGAAGTAGAAATACTTCTAGGTAGGCAAGGTAAGTTAGCTACAGAAAAATCTGCAGGTGGTGCAAGATTATATAAAAGATTAAGAGACACTAATGATAAAGACGCAATTAAAAATATTCTTATAAATGCAGTAGAAGACCCTTTGACTAATGTGTCACAAAGACTAGACCCTAACTCATTGTTGTTTAAAGGAAGTCTATCTAAAACAGCAGCTAAATTTATGTACGGAGATAAACAAGCAGCAGTAGGTCTTAAAACAAACATGAGACTTAATGGTAGTAATAATATATTTAGTAGATTGTTCTCAGAGTTTCCAGCACCCAAAATTAATACTGATGATTTAAATGAAACATTTTTTCAACTAAAAGGATTTATGAAATTTGCAAAGGTTGATGATGATGTTGCAACTAAAGCATTAGATAGAGTTGTAGATGCTATGGAAGATGAAACTCTTAAACAACTAGAAGGTAGTCCAGCATCACTACAAAAACTAAATATGATGTTAGATATTTATTCAGGAGAAACTGGTGTCCTTAGACATATACAAGATAAGTTTGGTGCATTGGGTTTACCTAGAGAAGTTGTAAATCAAATAGGTAAGTTCACTGCAAGCATAGATGAAGCTAACAAATACTTTTATGGTACATATGGAGAAGAAGCATGGAACTTACAAAAACTTGACATTATGGACAAAGGTCTTAACTCTTTAGATAGCATAGAGTTTAATATGGCTGAGACTATAGATTTGCTTGACACCATACTTACAAACACAAGTTTTAAAAAGACTAAAACAATTAGAAAGTTTGAAGACCTTAAACAAGATTTCTTAGCAAATGCTGAATCAGCAGCAAGAGTACCTACTGACTTAGCAGAGGGACAGATATTACCTAGAAAGATTATTACTGGTGGTGGTCCAGGTTCAGAACAAGAAGCATTAAAGATTGCAAAAGAATTAGATATAGAAACTGGTGGTACTGCTACTCCTGGATTTAATCACATTGCTGCAGAAGATGCAGGTAGATTTGATAAAGACGCTGGTAAGTTAAATGAATTTGGTTTGACTGAAGATACAGCAAGGCAAGTTGATTTTATAGATAAACAGATAGAAGCAAAAGAAAAAGCAGCTATGTTTAAAAACAATTCAAAAGTTACTGCAAGAAAACTTCTTACCCAAATTAAAGAACAAAAGAAGGTTGCTGAATATAGAGTCACAGGTATAGACAAAGGTATTAAAAATGCACAGATAAGTCCTGTAGCTACAGAAGAACAAATTCTTGTAAAAATACAAAATGCTTTAAATAATCAAGAAAGTTTAGACAAACTTAGAGTAAACCTAGAAGGTAAGACTACAAGAGGAGTTACACAAGAAGGTAAAAGAATTAAAGAAACTTCCGTGCAATTACCTACAACGCAAAAAGATATTATTATTAACGAGTTTAACTTTGAAGCACAGACAAGAATCTTAAGATACGCCAGAGGTTTAAGAAATGACCCTGATAAAGGTATTATGTATGAAGATTTTGACATGATTGGATACCAAAAAGAATTAAAAGCATTAGCTAAAGAACGCGATGTTTTAAATAAAAAGTTACAAAAACTGAATGCTAATGAGTCACAAAGACTAGCAGAGATTAATGATGATTCTGTTGTTAAACAGTTAGATAACTTACAAAAAGAAAAAGTAAAACTTCAGAATAATGATTATTCAACAAAACCTTTACCTGGTAAATACTATGTTAATAGAGCTAAGAAGAATGTAGATGATGCAGATATAACTGTAGTAGTTTATAACAGTAAGTCAGCACCATTAGGTAAAGGGTCTATAGGTACAATTAACTATGCTACTAGCAGTAAGTGGTCATCTGGTAAACCTAGTCTTATACGTGGGTCTAATGTAAAAGGTAATAAACCTATAGTTGTTATTGATGCTGCAGAAGAATTAACATTAGCAGAAATACAAAAAGTACAAGCTCTAATAAAAAAATATCCAATTGTAAACGTAGCAGGACCTAGAACATTTACAGATTCAGAAGCAATGAATCCTCTACTTAAAACATTGTTTGTACAAAAAGAAGATGCGTTTGATACTAAATCTGGATTTAAAGTTTATAAAAATGCAAAGGTATCTCCTAACCAAGTACTTAATTACTTTGAAAACCTTACAGATGATGCAGAGTTTTTAGAAGAAGTAACAGGACAGCTTATGAAGAAAGCTAACTTCAATGAAGTAGAGGCTGTTGTAGGTAGACCTACAGCACATTTGATATCAGAGTATTTAGCTTCAGGTTCGTTACCACTTCCAGATGCAAGACTATTCTTAAGAGTATATGCACCAGCTAGAGAGTTCTGGGCAAGATTAGTACCAGGTGTTGTTAAACCACCAGCAGCAAAAGAAGCAGCAAAGATTGCAGATAAAAGAGAATTTGTTGTATCTGACTTTGAAAAGTTTCTATCTAAACCTGTAAAAGATTTATACGATTTACAAATGGCTGACCAAAAAACTATATTTGACCATGCAAAACTTATGGTTAAAACAACTAGAAAAAAGTTTAACCTAAGTAAAGATGAAGAAAGTGTCAGAGAGTTAACACAAGGTTGGTTATCTTTACTAGGAGATAGCTACATGAACAAAGCATGGAAGCCATTCATTCTTATTAGAGGTGCGTGGACTGCAAGAGTTGTTGGTGAAGAACAGATACGTATGTGGGCAGCAGACTTAGATAACGTATTTACACACCCTATATCAGCATTTGCTTGGATTATGGGTAAGAACAGAAAACAAGTATTGAATGAACTTGGTGATGTAGAGAATCTAAACATTGATGCACTTATAGCCAAAGGACAATTTGGTATTAGAGATAATGGTGTATTAGGACAAGCTCTTGAACATCAAGCCTCAATGTCTAAATCTCATGGAGGTATCTTAGATACAGATAAACTAAAGAGAACTTGGGCTATGAAACAAGTTAAGTATGGTGAAGATGGCTTTACTGGTTCTGCTGTATCTGAAATATATCAAATGGTTGATGACCCAATAGCACAGCAATTAGCAGCTATAAAAGGTGGTATAGATGACCCTGCATTTAGAGCTGGGTTACAAGATGTTAAAGATAGATTTTGGGAAGGTGACTTATCAGATTGGAGAAATGCTTTAGCGTATGGGTCTGATGAAGCTGGTAAGTATCAAAAGATTAAGATACTAAACGATAGACAGTGGGCAGATGATTACATAGATTCTGTATATGCAAGAGTTCATTATAAGACTGGTGGTGCTTACAAAGTATATGAGATATTACCTGATGGTACTAAAAGATTATTTGATGACGTTATTGGTCAGACTAGAACAAGAAAGTCTGCACAATCACGAATAGAGTTTGAGCTTACAGAAACTGGTAATAGTGAGTTACTAGAACATATTGCTAAAGGTGCAGAACTAGATAGAGTTACACAGCAAGGTGGTAGACCTGTATATCTACAAATAGGTGATGAACAAATTACTTTTGGTAGAAATGGAACTATAGGAGATAAAAAGAAATACCAAGCATACTTAGGTAGATTAGATAATAAACAACAAATATATAAACCTCATCACACTATGAAGAAGTCTGTATACGATTTAGATGGAGAAAGAATTAACTCTTATGACGCTGCCATAGAAAGATTATTTTCTATAGTTATGTCAGCTCCTACAAATAGATTGTCACGTTCTCCTGCTTTTAGACAGTTTTACTGGAGATTCATAGAAGAGAACATAGCTTATTTTGATGATGGATTAAGAAAACAAATTAAGAAACAAGCACAACGTTCTAAGTTAGATAAATCCTTTATGAAGAAGCTAGAGAAAACAGGTAAGGTTACTGCTGATGAGGGTAAGTTACTTAACTTTGATAGCTTAGATGAATTAGACAATGTAGCAAAAGCCTATGCAATGACAGAGACTAAAGGGTTATTGTATGACTTAAACAAAAGACATGTTGTATCTGACATGCTAAGACTAGCTTTCCCATTCGCAGAAGTTTACATAGAGATACTAGGAACTTGGTCAAGATTATTAAACAAAAAGAAATTCCTTATGACACGTAAAATGTCACGAGGTATAGAAGGTGGTAGAAAACTAAGTTTAGATGATGATGACGAAGGATTCTTTCATACAGATGATATGACAGGAGAAGAGATGTTCTTCTTTCCTGGTTCTGAGATGCTATCAAATTACATGTTTGATGGAAACAAAGACTCTAGAACTGTTACTAATCCAGTCACAGGAGAAGTGATAGAAGCACCAGATGCAAAAGTAAATCTTAAAGGTTATGTATCTTCATTGAACATGATTGCTGGAAACCCTGCACCAGGTCTAGGACCATTGGTAGGAATACCTGCAGGTAAGTTATTACCTAAGACTGATTTGATAGATAAAGTATTCTTTCCTTATGGTAGAGAAGAAGATAGTCCTTTAAATCCTTATACATTTGCAGATGCTTTAGTACCTTCATGGCTAAAGAAAGCATTGTCTATAGGTTCTAACAATACAGAACTTAATAGAACATACGCCAATACTTACAAAGATGTAATTAAAATGTTTGTTACTACAGGATTATATGATGACAGTACACCAGCTAAAGCAAAGATAGCTATGGAGAAAGCTGAAAGCACAGCTACTACTTTAACGTTGATTAGGTCACTCATACAGTTTGCAGCTCCAACAGGTGCTGTACTCCGTTATGAAGTAGAAGTTGCACCAGGTGGAGCTATACACATAGACCCTGCTAAAACAAAAGATGAAGACCCTAAACATCATTTCTATGGAATATCAGTATTGTCAGATGCTTACTACAGAATATTAGCTAAATACAGAGGAGACCAGATTAAAGCTACTACTGAGTTTGTTAATCAATTTGGTTTAGACCCTACTGCATTGTTAGTTTCTAAGTCTAAAGAAATAAAGAAAAGAAGCTATACAGATGAAGGAACTAGATTCTATCAAGACAATGAAGAGTTTATGGACACATATCCAGATGTAGGTTACTTCTTATTCCCAGACAACCCATTAGATGAGTTTAACTTTGTTGCTTGGGCAGATTCTTTTGCAGAAAGAGATAGAGTTGATTTATCAGAAGATGAATATATTACTGCAGTCAGACAATCACAAGGTAGATTAGCTTATGAATACCAAAGAAGATTATTATTTGATTCAGGTATACACAATAACCTTAGTGGAGAGAGAAAGTATCAGATACTTACTGAACTTAGAAACGCACTAAGAGTTGAATATCCAGGTTATGGAACAGTATCTACTGCTGCAAAGAGCATAGATTCAGATGCTAAGTTACGTCAATTAGAATACATGATTGAAAATGAAGGCAATCAAACTATAAACCTACCTAATGGTGAAACTACTTTGTTAAAAGATTTACCAACCATGCAAGGTTTATCTGTATACTTAGAAGAGCGAAATAAGATTCTATCTATAATTAAACAAAAAGACGGAATACGTGCAACTTTAAGAAGAGATGAGTATTCTTATTTTAGGAATAGTCTTAGACAACTAGCACAACAGTTGTTCTCAGAGTATCCAGACTTTTACTATGTCTATGATGACATACTAAGATATGAAGTAGAAGAAGAATTTAGTGATGTATTTACATCAGGCGAGGGATATTAATGGTAGAAAAAAAAGGTTTTTTTGAAAGACTAGGTATAGCTTGGGCAAGTAGAAGCAAACAGTCAGATGTACAGATGCTTATAGCTGCCCCCGAAGCACAGCTTGGTTATAACCTTGGTCTTAAATTACACGAATTTTTATCTAACTTACCTGATGAATTAAGAATGGAAGCACTAAATGCTTATCCAACTACACCAGAAGCACAGATAGGATTTGCATTAGGAGAAGGTTTAGCTAATAGTATTAGCGATTTTAAACGTGGTGTTAGTTCTGTAGATACTAGAACTCCTGATGAGATAGACGCAGAGAGACAAGAAGAAACACCAGTATCTGCAGCAGAAGAATCTATTATTGCTTATACAAATAACATAGTTCAACAAGTAGGAGAAACATCTAGACGTAGAGTACAAGGGGAAATTAAACCTAAAACTATAGAAGAGTTGAGAGCAGAAGCCTTTGGAGAATATCAATCTACAGGTAATACTGATAAGTTATTACAAAACCTTGCATCAATAGATTCAGCAGAAGATTTAAGTAGGCAAATAAATAATGCAGAGTATGCGTATGAACAAGCATTCTTTTTCGGTAATGAAGTTGGTTACTACGGTATAGACTCAGCAAATGCAGTAGAAGACTTACGAGCTTCTTCAGGTAATGAGAACTTAGTACCTCTATATAACATAGGATTAGAAGAAACATTTCTACAAAACATACCTTCTGATAGAGTTATAGATTATCAGTTAGCTTTAGTGCAGTCAGGATTTTTAGACCCAGGTACATTTACATCAGGAGAATATGATACAGCAACTAAAGAAGCAGTTAAAGCATCTTTTAGCTATATGAATCCTAAAGCACAGTTTGGAATAGACTCTAATGATTTACAAGAAATAGCACTAGCTTCAGGTGGAAACAACACAGCTTTCTTAGGTTTTATAAGAGACTTTTACCTAGATGGATTAGATGACATTGGCTTTTCAGATGTAGATACTATGAATCAAGGTCCAAGTATTCTAGTGATGCCTAGTCCTGATAACCTAAAACAACAGATAGATACTGCTGTAACGAGCATAACTGGTGTAACGCCTAATGATACTTTGTATTATGGTGTACAGGAATGGGCTTCAGGAAAGATAAGAGAGTTAACAGAAAGTTACGAACAAGGAAAACGTAATTATAGAAATCAAACACGTATGGCACAAGAAGATGCTTTGAGAAGAAAGAAGTTTGGTTTACCTGAAAAGACATATGAGATAGACGCTCCAATGACAGAAGAGGGAATAAGTTCAGCATTTAATTATGAATTACAAAATTATGTCAAGTCAAAGTACAAAGATTTAATAGATGCAGGTCAAGAGGAAAACGCTTATCGTAATGGTATAGCTTCAGTAATAGCAGCATTTAGTAAAAGATAAATATGGAACTTACAAAAGACTTAATAAAACATATGAAAGATTTAGAAGGTTTAGAGCTAGAAGCATATCGTGATGTCAATAATGTATTGACTATAGGATATGGTCATACTAATGCAGCAGGCTCATTTAGATTTAAAGACGGAGATAAGATAACTGCAGAAAAAGCATTAGAGATATTAGAAGAAGATTTAAACGAAGCAGAAGGTTACGTTGAGCAAATGTTAAAGAATAAAAATTTAGACATTAAAAGTCAACCGAAAAAAGACTATATGACATTAGTATATTTCAATAGACCTTGGGCTTTGAGAGATACAATGGATATAATTGCAGCAGATAACTTTGATGCAATACGTCCTAGTCAGTTAGATAGCTACAAAGACTTTAGAAACAAAGAAGCACCTGACTGGTTTCAAGATAGAGTAACTAAAGAGCTTGCATATGTAAATGAGTTTGATGACCCAACAGAAACAGGTGGTAATGCTACTGATACTAAAAAACCTATAGCAATATATCTAGAAGGTAAGCCAAAGTTAGTTGACCCTAACGTAGCTGATATGATTGTACAAAATACTGATTACACATATGAGCCAACAGGTGTTTCTAATTTACGTAGAGAACAATCAAAATATCAAGCTAGAATAAAGATTAAAAGACTTGGCGATTTATTTAATAGGGAGGTGAATCCAGGTGAATGAAGACGAGTTAACTATAGAAGGTATGCCTGCTAGTGAACTTATAGATGAAAAGGAAGTAGAAGAGTCTTATACTCCTACATACAATAACTATACTGGTCATTCACAAAAGCCTACTCCTGAACAAGTTTATTATGATGGTAATTTTTACTATTGGTTATGGGATATCTCTGGAAACCTAGATGAAGCAGACGGTACAAGTTGGTTAGCTTACAGAGCAGGTACTAGATATAACCCTAATGGTTTTAATGACACACCTAGTGGAGAGAATAGAACTGGTCCACAAGCAGTAACAACAGCACCAGGCAACTTAGTTGGAGATGACATCTTAGATATAAAACAGATATCAGGCTCTTATAACTTGCTTGATGGCTGGAATCCTGGAGAACAGTTTGAAGATAGAATAGCTATGTATGAAGACGTAGCACCATTCTTTTTTGAATCTGTTGTCGATGAACAAGGTAATGTTGAATATCCAGGAATGTCACTACTCTTTGATTCAGTAGTAAGTGGAGTTCCTATTGATGAAACTGACCCTAGGTTAATTGCACTCAAAGCTCCTTACACAAATGAAAAGATACAATATTTAAACGCTTTAGGAAAATCAGGTTACACAATATCAGGCAAACCAAATCAAAAGTTATTAGCTTTGAAGGTTACACGAGCTGGACAACTAGACAGTGCATTAGCTAGTCTAGGTTTGAATCCTAATAAATATAAAGTAGATAATTCAGATACTTATGAGGGGTTATTAAATATAGCTGTACAGGGAGACAT
>Ga0070749_10002909_pt1 | contig 11477 bp, 11 predicted proteins | sample VirMetDEL_Nov_18_FD_75180 | JGI IMG/M metagenome (GOLD analysis project Ga0070749, IMG submission 75180) | Aqueous microbial communities from the Delaware River and Bay under freshwater to marine salinity gradient to study organic matter... | ecosystem: Environmental > Aquatic > Marine >...
ATGCTCCCCAGCAACTGAAGGACGACTGGGCCTACCTCCAGAAGTGGGCCGGCATCCCGGAACTGGCCGAGGGTCAGCCGATCCCGCGCACCTCGCACGAGATGTTCGCCCGGGCCACCGAGGCCTACGTGCGCGAAGGCAAGGCGCCATCCCTCGCCCTGCGATCAATCTTCGCCCGGTTCAAGGACTGGCTCGTCCGCATCTACAAGCGGGCCACCGACCTTGGCGTCGAGATGACCCCGGAACTGCGCGGCGTCTTCGACCGGATGCTGGCCACCGACGAGGCCATCGCCGAGGCCCGGCAGCAGACCGGCGCCGACGTGGTTGCCCTGCCGCTCGACCAAATGACGCAGGCCGAGGCCGCCGAGTACACCCGGGCCGTCAACGAGACGCGCCTCGAGGCCGAGGAGCGGGTGCGGGTTCAGTTGATGAACGAACTCGTCCGCGAGCGCACCGACTGGTGGCGCTCTGAGAAGGCCCAGGTGAAGGCGCAGGTATCCGAGGAGATCAACGCCCGGCCGGCCTACCGCGCCGCCTCCTGGCTGCGTACAGGGCGCTTCCCGGACGGTTCTACGCTGGAGGGTGTCACGCCGCAGCGCCTGGACCGCACGCTGGTCAAGGATCAGTTCGGCGAGGCCGTCGCCAGCAGGATGGCGTTCATGCTTCAGGCCGAGGGCGGGCTGCACCCGGATGTCGCGGCGCAATTGCTTGGCTTCACGACCGGCGACGAGATGATCAAGGCGATCCTGGCAGCGCCGCCGCGGGGCCGCGCCATCGCAGCCGAGGTCGACCGCCGGATGATGGAGGCCCACGGCGACATGCTGAACGACGGGTCGCTGGCAGAACGCGCCCAGGAAGCGGTGCAGTCCGACCGGCAGGCCGACGTGCTGCTGACCGAGTTGCGCATCCTGAACCGCATGGGGGCCAAGGGCAAGGTCGTCCCTGCGCAGGCGCTCAAGGACTTGGCGAGGAGCCTGATTGCTCGCCAGACCATCGGTGAACTGCGCCCCAGCCACTACGACCTGACGGGCCGGCGGGCCGCCTACGAAGCCGAGAGGGCGATGATCGAGCAGGACTATGACGCCGCCTTCGATGCCAAGCTCAAGCAACTGACCAACCTGTACCTGTCCCGCGAGGCGGCCAAGCAGAAGGCGCTGGTTGACAAGGCGCTGCGTGCCTGGAAGCAACTCGATAGCTCGGATGAAAAATTGCGGCGGGGCCGGGATATCAATCTGGTGAACACTGCCAGGGCGATACTCGGCAACTTTGGTCTGGGGCGGAAAGCGGAGCGGGCCGAGTCCTACTTGGCGCTGGTGGCCGAGTATGACCCTGGTACTTACGATGACCTTTCCGAAATCGTGCAAGCCTTGTCCGCGGTCGAGAAACCGTACCGTCAGCTTACCGTCGCAGAGTTCTCGCAGGTCAAGGACGTGGTCGACGGCCTATGGCAAGTCTCTCGCACGGCGAAGCAGATGCTGATTGAGGGACGGCGTGTTAGCCGCGATCAAGTGCTTGGTGAACTCGCCACCGGGATGGCAGCAGTGGCAAAGCCAAAAGAGAAAGATGCCTATACCAGATCGGCAACTAGCTGGGACAAATTCAAGGTCAAGTTGACAGACGTGCGGGCATCACTGCGCCGGGTAGAGCATTGGGTTCACGCCATGGATCGCGGCGACTTTAACGGGCCGTTTCGCAAGTACATCTGGGAACCTGTTTCCCAAGCCGCAGAGCGCTATCGTTCCGCCAGGAAGGATGTGCTTGAGAAATACATGGAGCTGACCAAGTTGCTCGACGGTCGCATGACAAACAAAGAGATCAAGGCGGATGAATTAAAGCATGTCTTCGCCAGCAAATCCGAACTGATAGGTGCGCTGCTCCACACCGGAAACACGTCGAATCTGCAAAAGTTGCTATCCGGGAGAGACGTTGACCGACCCTGGGGAGAATTGCTGCCGGACGGCACCAGGAATACCAGTCACTGGGATGCGTTCATCCGCAGGATGTGGGCAGAAGGCGAGATCACCAAGCAGGAAATGGACTTCGTCCAGGCAGTGTGGGATCTGATGGAGTCCATCAAGCCGGATGCACAGAAAGCTCACAAGGAGATGTTCGGATACTTCTTTGATGAGATCAAGGCCTCGCCCGTGAATACTCCGGTTGGGCAATACCGAGGCGGGTATTTCCCTGCAATCGTTGACCCGATGCTTGTTCCTGAAGGCGCGTTGCGTAACGATAAAACGGCTATGGAGTCGCAGCAAAATAGCTTCATGTTCCCGACAACCGGGCGCGGATTCACCTTCCGCCGGGTAGAAGGCTACCAGCGACCGCTGCAACTCGATGTCGGTTTAATACCGCAGCATATCGACAAGGTGCTGCGTTTCACGCATATCGAACCACGAGTGCGGGAGGTCAACCGTATCGCGCTGAACAGAGACTTTGGGTTGGCCATGTCTTCCATGGTAGACCCTTCAGTTGTACGCGTCTTGATCGTGCCATGGTTGCAGCGTGCGGCGCTACAGCAAGTTGCAGAGGTGTCGCAGTCTCGCGATGCGAGAGCATTTGATTCTGTGTTCAAGTGGCTGCGTGCCAATACCGGGGCGCAGATCATGGTCGGAAACGTCAGCAATACGTTGCAACAAGGCACCGGCTTGTCGTCAGCAGCCACACAGGTAAAGCCACGATACCTGCGCAATGCCCTTTTTGCGTACATGATGCATCCAAGTGATGTGGCCGCAGAAATTTCTGCAAAGTCCCCATTCATGGCTAACCGCACAACATCTGCTGTGATGGAAGTGCAAAAGGCCATTGACGACATCATGCTTAACCCGTCGAAGTACGACAAGGCGCGATCATTCGCTCAGCGCCACGCGTACTTCATGCAGACCGGAGCGCAGAATGTGGTCGACATCATCGCGTGGCGTGGAGCATATAACCAGGCCATCGAGCAGGGTGCTGATGAGCATGGCGCGATCAAACAAGCCGATGCGGTAGTTCGCATGACGCAAGGCACGTTCGCCCCGGAGGATCTCTCGAAATTCGAGACGGGTTCAGAGATGAAGCGTGCCTTCACGATGTTTTATTCCTACTTCAATACCCAAGCCAATCTGCTTGGCACAGAGTTTACTAACGCCGTTCAGGAATCCGGGTTCAAGGCATCCGGCAGGCTTTTCTATATCTACGTGTTCGGCGTGATGATTCCAGCAGTCATGGCGGAAGCCATCGCACAAGCGATGAGTGGAGAGCTATGGGCCGATGATGACGATGATGGCTACCTCGACAACTTTTTATCGGTGTTTATTTTCGGGCAGCAGCGCTTCATTACAGGAATGATCCCGTGGGTCGGCCAAGCCATCAACGCCGGCATCAACCAGTTCAATGACAAATGGTACGACGACCGCATCTCTACGTCTCCAGTTGTGTCGGCCCTTGAGGGCGTGGTGCGTATGCCGTACTCGGTCTACAAGGCGGCGTTCGATGAAGGTAGCTGGAAGCGGGCCATCAAGGATGTGCTGACATTCGTCGGATTGCTAACAGGACTGCCGGTCGGCGTACTCGGGCGACCGCTGGGCTACATGGCAGACATCGAGCAGGGGCGCGTTGAGCCAGCGAATACTGCCGACTTGGTTAGAGGGCTTGTCACAGGAAGGGCCGCACAATGAGTGAGTCACTAGGCGTTCTGAATCAACTGGCGCGGCGCAAGGCCGAGGCCACATCCAGCGGGAGTGCGGTGACCATCGAGATGCTGGCAGACGCGAACCGCAAGCGCAGCGAGGCAGAGAATGCCCTGCGCGAGTACAAGATCGGCTCGGAGGCCACGATCCGGTCTGCACTCGAGGACGTGTCCAGGCTGCGTGGTGAAGTGGACAAGCTGCAAGCGCAGAACATGGAACTGGTGAAAAGCAACGCCGCGCTTGAGGCGAAGGCCGCAGTGCCGCCGCCGGCACCACAGGTTCAGCCCAAGGTCGAGAACCTGCGGCCGGCGCTCGATGCCGCGCACTCTGAGATTTCCGGCCTGCGTGCGGAGCTTGCCAGCAGCCGTGCGTCCTTGGCTGCTGCCGGCAAGATGGAAGCCGAACTGCGCAGGCAGTTAGACGAGGCCAAGATGGAAAGCGAGGAAGAGGACGATGCCGGCGAGTCAGCCGATTCAAACGAGAAGGAGGTTACGGGATGTGAGATCGACGTGATTCGCGGGGGTGATGATCGAATTCGCTCTATGAAAGTCAGATACGTTTAAGGAGAAACATCATGGCAGGTAAAACAGCAGCGTTCCAGTACGGGTTACTTCGCAACATCTTCAGCGGGCTGACAACCCACACCAGCAACCTTTCAACCGCCGGCTCGACCGCGCTATGGGTCGGACTGCACACCGCAGACCCGGGCGAGGCGGCATCCACGGCAGCCGAGGGCGGCTATGCGGCCTACACCAGGGTGCAAACGGATCGTTCGACCGCCGGCACCACGCCGTATGGATGGGCCGTCACTAGCGGCACCGTAGCTACGGTAGCCCCGGTCGGCAACCTGGATTTTCCGCAGGTAGCCTCGACCACTACGGGGACTTTCTCATATTTTACAATCTGGCCGACGAGCGGCGCCACGAGCACGCAGGCGTATTACGTCGGTTCGTTGTCTCCGGTCATCAACTGGGGCCAGAACACGACGCCGCGGATTACGACTTCTAGCTCGATTACGGAGGACTAACCATGGCGCTAGTGACAGCGCCTGCAACGCACGTCAACGGGTTCCCGAAAACGGGAACCCACGCGCTGCAAAAAGCGGTTGGATTGTTGGGGCAGAAATGCACCCACACACACCAACCGCATCCTCATGCTTTCGACGGCAGGCATATCTGCGCATTCAGACATCCGCGAAACGCTCTGATTTCGTGGCTGCGCTGGAACAACCAACCGCCGGTAACGGGTCCGATTCTGCTGACGCTGGATGCGCCGTTCGCAGAGGGCGATACTTTTGTCGAGCATTATCGACGGTATCTTCCATGGCGTGGGGACGGTAACACTCTCTGCGTTTCGTTTGAGGAATTGATTGCGACCGATGCAGTGATCAAATCCATTGCCGACTATCTTGGTGTTCCTTATCTCGACGATGCGTTCGACGCACTCTATGGATCATCGATAACATGGTCTGGCCGTCTCTCCGACTGGAGCGAACACTGGAACGACACGATCCAAGCCAAGTGGGTGGAGTGTGGAGGGCAGGCGTTGCAAGAGGAGATTGGCTATGGCTGAGATCCTGGTGCGCGTTGTCCCTCACTCGCACTCGACGCCGCAGACCGAGTATCTCCACATTGGACAATACGATGCTGTCGACATGCATGACGATGGATGGGGATGGACGCCGACTGAATTGAACAATCCAGAATGGCGCGTAATCAGAATACAAGGCACTACGGTGGAGGCACTGCTCCAGTGGATTGCAGTGGCTTTTGATGGTACGGGCCGAATGACGAACAAGCGCAAGTACATGTTGGACAATACGCAAAACGGCGTGCAAGCCATTATCGACTCCTGGGTCAACGGTCAAGTCAACATCGTTGGCACTGGCGACAAGAACAAACTCATCAATGCGATTGTCTTGAAATGACGACCACAAATACCTCAACCATAGGCACATCGAGTCGAACCTATTCGACCATTGCGTCATGGGAAGATGCCACCGACAACGACTTGGTGTCTGGGGATGTCGTTGAGGTCGGAGAGTGCTACAACGACAGCGAGTTCACGCCCGCATCTCAGATTTCATTTGCTGGCGCAACGGTCGACTCGACGCGATACCGCAAACTGACCGCTGCCACTGGACATTCATTCGCCGATCATGCCAATAAACTAACGAATGCACTCAAATACAACCAATCGGTTGGTGTGGGGGTTACGGGCACCTTCGGGTACGCCTCCGGTGTTCTGTACATCAACGAAAACTATTTCGTTGTCGAGCGGTTGCAAATTAAGGCGACACATGCTGTGGACACAGGTGGCATTAGAAATGATAGTGATGTCACCACAATAAAAGACTGCATCATAGAAGCGAATGCCTCCAATTCCACCAACGGCGGAACGCTAGATTGGCGTGGGGTAGGTGCAAAAAAAGCCATCAATCTGCTTTGTCGTCTTACAGGATCAGGTAGATATCGCATAGCCAAATTTAATCCCGGAACTGGCGCAAAAGTTCTCAATTGCACGTTCGTCGCGGATTCTGATCTCGGTACACCACCGACCTATGGCTTCCAATGCGATTATTCTGGATTTACGATGCAGAACTGCGCCATGTTCGGCGCGACCAATCTTAAAGTTGGTTCTGGCACTCCGACCTATACAACCTGTGCCACCGATTTGTCCTCACCTCCAAGTGGGTGGACAGGATCTCTGACGTATTCCAGCCAATTCGAAGGGACTGCTTCGACGGGGCCAGATTTCAGGCTGAAGTCTGGGGCCAATCTTGCCGATGCCGGGACTACGGACACAGACGCCGCGACAGACATTGTAGGCACTACACGTAGTTCCTACGACATTGGTTGCTGGGAGTTGGCGTCGGCTGCGACCGTTGTCGGACCACTCATCGGTAGTTCGCACATTCTATCTAATGGCTCGCTCATCAATGGAAGGCTGACACTATGAGCTATCCTGTGTTCTATGTCCCGGCTGGAGATGTACTGCCGGTCTTTTTCGGCTCATACGCCGGCAGCACCGGGGCAAGCGCAGCCGCGACCGGGCTGGCCGTCACCGACATCGAGATTTACAAGGACGGTTCGGTGACGCAACGTGCCTCCGATGCCGGGTACACGCTACTCGACACTGACGGCTTGGACTTCGACGGCATTACCGGAATCAACGGCTTCTCCATCGACACGGGAGACAATACCGACTCTGGCTTCTACGCGGTCGGCTCCTGGTACACCGTGGTCGTCTCGACGGTGACGGTGGACTCGCAGACCGTTAGTTTCATCGCCTGCCAGTTTCGCCTCATGCACGCGGAATATGGGGCGGGAATTCCTGTGGTTGATGGCACCGCGCTTGATCTCGACCTCGACACCACGCCAGGAAGCCTGATCGTGAAGACGCCGGACGGTGTGTCAACCATGTATACCAAGACCGTCACGACTGATGCGTCCGCGCTCCTGATCACCAAGTCCGTATAGCGCCGTCGTGACCACACCGTCAAACAGAAGCACCTCAAGCAACAATCAGCCGACCAATAGCTCGACGTTCAACATCGTGCTGCCGGCGACGATTGTTGCTGGTGATCTGTTGCTGGTGTGGATGTCGTCTGACGGCAATCCGACCGTCACCTGGGATAACACGACGGCAGGCACTTGGTCTAACTACATCGACACCGATGACGGCGGCGGCGCGATCAAGCTTGTCATCAAGGCGAAGGTCGCCGATGGAACCGAGGACGGCAAGACGCTCTCCATCGGGCTCAGTGCTTCTGAACAAGGCGCGTGGCGGTGCGTCGCGGTGCAGGACTGGGAAGGGACGCTTGCCGGCGGCCTGAACATCCCGGCGGCGGTGGCAAGTGGTGGGACGAGCAATACGCCGGACCCACCAGCGGCGACAGATTCGTGGGGGAGCGTCGACCGGCGAACGCTTGCAATCACCGCAAACGACGCCTCCCGCACGATTTCTGCCTACCCGACCGGGTATGCCACGAACCAGTTCGACGACAACTCCGGCGGCGCGTCCGGCGCTGGACTAGGTTCAGCCGCAAGGGATGCGACTGAGGGCAGCCAAGATCCTGGAACCTTCACGATCTCAGCGGCCGACCAGTGGGTTGCCGCGACGATCTCTATCAAAGGCTCATCTGCCACGACGGCATCCACGGCGCTATCGACGGCAGGCGCTGCGACCGGGACGCTGGCAACCGCTACCCGCGCCGCTTCGCGGCTATCCGCTGCCGGAGCTGCAACCGCAACCGCTGTCGGAGCCGGGCGCGTCTCGGTGGCGCTATCCGCAGCCGGCGCGGCGACAGCGACAGCGGTTGGGGCCGATCTCACATCTGTCACGCTCTCGGCAGCCGGTGCTGCGACTGCGACGGCCGCCGGCGCAGAACTGGTCCCTGTGGCTCTGTCTGCCACCGGCGCAGCCACTGCAACGCTCGTGGGTGCGGCCCTCTCTGCCAAGGGCGGCTTCGCATCGCCATTCTGGGGGTGGATCGGCAGAATCGGCGGCCTGACTGCCACCGTCTCAACTGCGCTCGACACCGATGGAGCAGCTACAGTCACAGGTGAAGGCGCTGCCCGCGTCTCGTCGGACCTCGACACTGACGGCGCCTCGACTGCCACAGGCGCGACGACCGCCCTCAACGCGTCTGACCTCGACACTGATGGTGCCTCGACTGCCACCGCTGCAAGCGCTGCGGTCGGCTCCAGCGATCTCGACACCGATGGCGCCTCGACAGCGACTGCGGCTACCGCGGCAACGCTCTCAGCCGACCTAGACACTGACGGTGCGGCAACCGCTACGGCTGCCAGTGCCGCTGTCGGCTCCAGCGACCTGGACACTGACGGTGCCTCCACCGCGACTGCGGTCGGAGCCGCCGACCTCTTCTCGAACCTCACGACTGCCGGTGCTGCGACCGGGACGCTCGAGGGAGCCGCAGTCACCCCAGGATTCGAGACGGCTGACCTGTCGGCTGCCGGTGCTGCCACGGCCACCGCCGAGGGCGCTGCGACCGATACCTCAGACCTGGACACCGATGGCGCCAGCACCGCCACGGCGGTCGGAGCGGCGCTCGGCAATAGCGATCTCGACACCGATGGCGCCTCGACCGCAACCGCAGCCACGGCATCGACACTTGCGTCCGACCTAGACACTGACGGCGCAGCGACAGCCACCGCGGCGACGACGGCGGTCAATGCCTCTGACCTTGATACTGACGGTGCCTCGACTGCAACAGCGACGGGCGCTGCCGATCTCTTCTCCGACCTCACGACCGCCGGCGCCAGCACGGCGACCCTGGTCGGCGTTGCAGTCCAGCCCGGGTACTCGGCTGCCGACCTCGACTCTACCGGCGCAGCCACCGCGACCGCAGAAGGCTCGGCGCTCAGCGACAGCGACCTCGACACCAATGGCGCGAGCACGGCAACCGGCGTTGGTGTCGCGCTTGTGTCCTCGGACCTGGACACTGACGGTGCCGCTACCGGCACGCTGGCGACGACGCTGCTCGCCAATGCAAACCTCTCCGCGAGCGGAGCCGCCACTGCGACGGCGGCGACGGCGGCATGGCTATCCGCAGACCTTGATGCCGATGGGGCTGCGACCGCGACCGCTGCCGGCGCAGCGGATCTGTTCGCTGCACTCAGTGCCGCGGGTGCCTCGACCGCCACGCTCGAGGGGTCCGAGGTTTCAGGCTACGAGACTTCCGACTTGTCGGCTGCCGGCGCCTCGACGGCGATCATGGTGCCGGCGTCGATTGCGGCCTGCGCAATGTCGGCGGCCGGCGCTGCAACCTGCACGCTGGCCACGCCGGAAGCGGGAGCGCAGGCATACCTTGCTTGGGGGTCTGAGGCCCGCAAGCGGCGGCAACAGCTTGAGGCCGAGGAAGACGAGTTGCTGGCCATGTTGCCCGGACTCATGCCAATCATCGACAGGAGGAAGATCAAATGGTGTCACCGACAGTAGACCGCCGATACGGCGTTGGGGGAAGCGTTGCGTTCAAGGCGCCGTGCGCTGCGGCGTCCACGGGAAACCTCACGCTCTCCGGTGAACAGACGGTGGGCGCAGTCGCACTAGTGACCGGCGACAGGTGCCTGGTCAAAGACCAGACCGATGCGTCCGAGAACGGGATCTATGACGTTGATACCTCCGACTGGACGCGCAGCGCCGACTTCGACGGCAACTACGACGTGAAGTCCGGCACGCTCGTCTACGTGACGGCCGGCTCCAGCGCGACCAAAGGAATATGGACCGTGACCTCGGCAGACCCGATCACCATCGACACCGACGACGTAGACTTCGCCTCGGTCCTGGCGACGACGTGAGGGTGCTCATTGCAGATGACGACGACAAGCGCACATGGTATCTGCGCCACCTACTTGCCGCCAGTGGGTATGATGTGTACGTTAGCCCATGGCGACGGGCAAGGTCGATGGCGCTTCAGTGCTGGCCGGCGGTGGTCGTCTGCTGGCGGCCTTTGACATTGAATACGACGTTTCTTCGGCATGTGCTGATTGTGAGGTGTCATGGTGACTGACCAACAGGATTTGAAAAACCACATGGATAAGCGGTTCGACTGTGTCGAGCAAAAGCTGGGCAAGCACCATGAGATGCTGGTCAGGCACGACACAGAGTTGAGCCGGCTACACAATCAGCATCTGAACCTGCTCACGTCAGTGCAAACGATGATGTCGTCATTCGGGTCGATGATCGCGTCCATCAACGAGCGCACGCACAAGTCGGAGTTCCTGATCGCCATGCTGATCGTCGGCGGTGGCGTATCAATCGGCATGCTTGGAGTGATCTTGTGGAAACTCTTCCACTGACCAGACTCAAGTTGTGTCCACTCAAGTCGTGCCGTGGCGCGGCCAAGCTCGTGGAGCAGATCCTCGAGGTCGACGGCGCTGAGTATTTGCGCTCGCGTGTTATCTGCATGCGGTGCGGCTTGCAAGGGCCGTGGGGAAACGCACCCGGTGCAGTAGGAGTTCAACTGGCTCGTGATTTGTGGAACAGCGAGTGGGGGAGGGACGATGGCTAAGACGCCAGACGATGTATGTGACCCGAACGCGACGACAGAATTCGAGGTGAGCAAGGAAGGAGTCAAGATACAGAGCAAGCGCATGTCCGAGTTGATAGCGATCCTGTCGCTGGTGCTGCTCGGCGTGTCCAGTAGTTTTACCTATCAACTTTCTCGGCAGATCGACGCCATGCAGATGACGATGCGAGCGGAGGGCGCAGAGCGACAGCAGCGGGTGCGGGAACTGACCGCTGCTCTGCGCGAATTGGCCTGCGTTAGCGGCGCGAGTCCGACCGAACGTGCCCACTGCGCTGCGCTATCGAGGATTCAATGACCCCACAAGCCTTCGATGTTGTCCACGACGCCATGATGCATTGGCTGCCTGCGAAGATGCACGGCACCGAGTCCAGGGCGATGCTCTACGCCATCGGTCTACAAGAGAGCCGCTTCCGCTACCGGCGCCAGATCGGCGGCCCCGCTCGTGGATGGTGGCAATTCGAGCAGGGCGGCGGTGTCGTCGGTGTGCTGGGCCACGGCCAGACGCGTGACCTGATTCGTGTCGTGCTGGACGCGCTCGGCTACGATTACTCGCCAGAGGCGAGCTACACGGCCATCGAGCACAACGACATCCTGGCGATGACGTATGCCAGGTTGCCGCTTGCCCCATCGACAACAGCGTGCACTGGCGTGCCTTTGACAAGTTCACCCCCGCTTACATTTTTGACCGTTTGAACCAGCCGTGTCGAATCGCCACCTGGTCCTGCTGCAAAGGTCAACGTAATTTCCCCGTCCCC
>Ga0070749_10002911_pt1 | contig 11476 bp, 23 predicted proteins | sample VirMetDEL_Nov_18_FD_75180 | JGI IMG/M metagenome (GOLD analysis project Ga0070749, IMG submission 75180) | Aqueous microbial communities from the Delaware River and Bay under freshwater to marine salinity gradient to study organic matter... | ecosystem: Environmental > Aquatic > Marine >...
ATTTTTTTTGCTATTAAATAACCGGAAACAATTGTGAATCAATTATCCGATTGATTTTCTGTAATGTTTTTCCGTCTTTTGTTTCATATGCCAAACTAACATTGACCGTTAATATTCGGCCACCGATATGTTTCACCGGTGCGCCCCTTTCAACGTGCCATCCAAAATCACCTTTTCCAAATTCTTCTTTGTAGGTTCCGGTAATCATCATGTGTAATTGCTTGTTTTCATATGTCATGATTTGACCTTTCTTCACTAATGTGTTTCGATTGTCATTTCTGCAAAGATTTTCATGAACGTGGCCCATCGTGAAAACATCGAATCCTTCATACATTTCCAATGCTCTGGTCAAATTTATATTTCCTTTCGTTACTATTCCACCGCCACCGGATCCATGCGCGTAGCGAATTTTAGTTGAACATCTGAATCCTTTCATGATTATCCAACCGCCATAACCACCCAAATGAATGTTTGAACCGGTTTTTTCATTTAATGATTCAACAATCATTTTTAAAAGGTCTATTTCATGCCTTTTCAGAACCGATGTCTCATGGTTGCCATAACCAATCACCGTAATCAAATGCGCGTATGGTTTCAAAAAATCAACCGTTGTGCGTACAATTGCACCGAAATAATCATTCGTTTGATGTTCTGGTCTTAAATCTTTTTTTGATGATCTGGGATCCCATTTACCGGCCATAATACATAGGGTATCCCCATTCAAAAAAATTGGAATTTCGTGTTCTTTGCAATAGTTTAAATGTTTAATCAAAACATCTTGCAAACATTTCGGATTGTCTAAATGTAAATCGGACAAACACGCCAATTTCATCGGTCCTTTGCGATATGATTCAATTTCATAATCAATTACATGAATATTTGAATCGATTTCGGTTACTTTCATAAATTTTTAAACATTGATTGAATAAATATTGACAAACCGGCCATGCAATCCGGCGCATCATCATTTTTGTTTTTTCCTTCTTTACTGAATGACAACACATTATCAACGAACGCAATTTGTTGTGGTGTTCCGGTTTCAACGAAAATCATTCTTTGCAATACAAATGCGCTTTGCATGATTATTCTGGTGATTTTATTTTGTGTGTTTGCCACTTGCAAAATTCGTGATTTTGTTTCTTTTTGCAAAATTCGACCAAACATTGCACCCATCGAATTGGATTCAACACGACAATATTTAACACGCCACTTTTCTAAAACGGATGCAACTAATGGAATTGTCACATCGGTGTTTGACTTGTCAAATACATAATCAACAATGTAAACATCGGAACCAATTAAACAACCAACCGCACATGCGGTGAAATCTTTGCCGGTATCACTAACATCAACATAAGCCAAACAACCATCAATTTCGGTGTGTTCCTGTATCTTCTCAAATTCTTTTAATGAAATGGTGCGAAGATCACCAAACAACATTCCAACCAAATCAATTGGTTCCTGTTGATATTCGGCCAACCATATTTCCTTTGCCGTTTTGCTTCTTTTATCCAAATATTCATCGGTTGTCATGACTGATTCACAAAATGATTCATCACGTTCGTTTAATGCTTTAATTATTATTTGTTTGTCATAAACACCGGAATCGGTTTGTGTTCCAATCACATCATTTTTAGTCCATCGTGTGCCAATGTCAATTCGTGAACATCCGGATTCAAAACGTGAATCGTGTGTTGCCTGTTTCCATTGCATTATTCGTGCGTTCATGTTCTCATTTATAGCATCATCAATCCCACGATACAAATCATCGGTTATCGCGATTTTTGATGCACCAAATCCAATGATTGTTCCACCAACACCGGCCCCAAAATAACCAACCTGTTTTGATTTGTTTGTGTTCCAACCTTGCAAATTTGCTTTGTCATCTGACAATTTAACATCTGGAAACACAAATTGGAAACGTTCGGATTTCACAATGTCACGAACATCATATGAAAACTTATTGAATAATTGCGCGGTGCATGTGTTTCGCATGACTGATTCACTTGGATGATTTCCCAAAGTCCACGCACAAAACAATGATGTAATGTAACTTTTACCGGCTCGTGGTGGCATTGAAACCGCCAATGATTTGATTTTATTGTCGTTTATATTCTGGAATGCTTCGGCAACTTCTTTCAAAAATTCGCGTTCAATGAAAAATTCGCGGTCATAAAACAAACAGAATTCCCAAAAATCTTTTTTTGCTAATTCTAAACGAAGGCACATTTTTAGCCATTCGCGTTTGCTATTCTTTTGAAGGTTCATCCAAAAGTTGTTTTATCTCATCAATTGATAATTGTGACAAATCCGGCCGTGTGTTGTCAATTGCGAATTCTTGCCGTTCAATGTATCCACGTTTTCGGCCTTTGGTTTTTAAAAAAAAGATTGTCGCGGTTGTTGATCCTTCGCGGATTTGTTTAAACAATTGTGTTTCTGCATAATCCAACGCGATTTCATCAATGTCATTAATGGATTGCCGGAAATCATCATCATCCTTCATCCAATCATAATATGTTTTGCGACTTATTCCAACAATTTTACATGCATCACTAACAACACCCAAACAATTGCACATTGCTTCAATCATTTTGGTTTTCTTTTGTTGTGTTGCTTGACTCATTCTTTTTTAAATGACTTTTGTTTAGTTTTGTTTAATGATGTTGGTTTGTTTTCCCATAAATATTGACAATATGCGAATGCCTGTGCCGTGTTTATTGCGGTTCCTTCATTCAATACAAATGGGATGCATCTGTCAATGAATTCATTTTCCGTTTCGTTTTGTCTTGGCTTTGGCATTATTTTACTAAGCTATCAACGTCAATTTTGTAATGTTCCAATTCATCTTTGACGAAATGCGAATATAAATCAACAACATCATGAATCGTGTATGTGTCCTCATGTCCTGTTATTGCGTAATCAACACGCTTTGGAATGTTTTGTGTTAATTGCCAAAGAAATAAACTCATATCAATGCTTTTTTTTGCGCATTCAAATGCGTTTGCATCATTCGGATCATCCAAATTGAATTCCAATATTGCTTTGTTCATGTTAATTGATTTTTTTTATTTCGTTTTTGACTTTTTGCCAATAATTCATTTTTTCAAAATCATTTTCATTTATTGATCCAATTATTAATTCAACGGCAACCAATGAACATTCTTTTGTTTGGAATTTATCAATATTAAAATCAACGGTCATTCGGTTCAATATTTTTTTTGCTTGTTCTTCTGGTGTCATGTATTATTTCAATTAAACCCTTTACCGCAATAAATCATTGCTTTAATTCTTTCCGAATCAATCCATTTTAAATATTTGTTAAATGATTTTAATATTTTCAACATTTAAAAAAATAATTTATAAATTAAAATCGGTAATGAAAACACCGCTATTCGAACAATCGTGTATTTGATATTGGATGGTTTCATTAAATATTGTTTGAATGTTGGATGGTCTGCATGTGGCATCAATACATGAATAAATCGGTCAATCATCCAAAACACCAATGCGATTGGCAACATAATAAAACCTAAAATTTTCGTTTTCCAATCCATTTCCTTCAATTTCTTTTTTTCTGTCATGTTCTTTTTTTTTTACAAATATACTAATTTATTGATTGAAACGTAGATCATCTGTTTTGTGTCTGGTTCCAATCGGTTCGGTGTTTCCTTCCTGTATTGCTTGAATCACAATTTGAATTGTGTTTTTTATCCTTTGGCATTCTTTGGATGATTTTCGGTCACCAATATCCATTGTTTCGACAATTCGCGTTTCTTTGTGCAAATAATCATGTAAATCTGGAATCGTAAACCATTTGCAATTTACACGGCAATTTTTTTGGTTTTTAAGGAATTCAACCATTTCGGAAAATGTTGTCATATTTGTTTTTTAAATGCTTTCGGCCATTGTTATTAATGATTTTCCCAAAAATAATGCTTCCTTTTCGGTTAAATTAAACATTATTGTGCAACATTTCTTTAAGTCCGATTGCTCTAAAAAAATGCCAATCGATTTATCATCATCCGTGCCATCGTAAATGGTTATTTGCCAATCATTTCCGCTTTCCAAATGTTGCTTTATTTTGTCGGCATCATCAATGGTTATTTCTTTTATTTTAATTTGTGTTGTCATTTTTTATGCTTTAAATTAGTTCAAAAATATCTTTCATCAATTTACCATTTCCATTGCATTCATCACAATTTACGGATTCAAAACATCCACCGCAACATTCATTTGAATTGTTTCGGCATTTCATGACCTCGATTAATCCAGAACCATCGCAACATTCACAATCAACTTCAATTTCATCATCTTCCAACAATTCGCATTCAAATGATTGACATTGAACCGTTTTTCCGTTGATTAATAAAACAATCACTTTGTTTCGTTCACAATATTCAACAACTCCATGTTCTTTGTATTTGTTGACGAATACCGGATCCCCTTCATTAAAATCGTTCATATTTTTGTTTTAAAGTGATACAATTTTTTTAAATCTTCATCATTGAATTTATTAAATAATTCGTACAAATCGGAACGAAAATTTGTTGGTTCATGTGTATATTTTCCGGTTAATTCCAATCCGCGTTTTCTGAATTCTGATGTTTCAATCAATGTCAATTTGTTCAATATATTTTCGCGTTCTTGATTAGTCATTTTGCTTCAATAAATTGATTTTATAATAATTTTCCAACAATTTATGTGTTTCGATTGAATCGCTTTCCAATGATTCGATGCGTTCCAAAAAGTGTTTTTTATCTTCAATTTTGGATTTGATGTTCAAAATGATTATGACCGTGATACATGACATTATCGCGGTTGTTCTGAATACTAATCTGTCAAATTGTGTTACCCTGTTTTTCATGTTATTTTGTTTTAAAGTTTATCAAATATACAAATTAAATTAAAACACAATTAAAAAAATAAAAAATTATTTTGCGATGTATTCAATTTTAAATATTTCAGTTATCAAATAATTTGTTTCGGCTTCGGCAAAACTGACAATTGATTCCTCATTTTCTTGAATTTGCCAATCATACAACAACAATGACAAATGAATCATTTCATGCATTATCAATGTGACATCCTCATGATTTCCAACAAATGCTTTTAAATTCAGAAAAACAAATGGTTTCAATTTTGGATCATCTGGATTGTCATATGGATGAAAGTTTGTCAATCCATCAATGTATGTTCCACCATCGTGAATCCTGTCAAAACAATCAAATTTATTTAATCCATGAATGTGATCTAATTTGAAGAAATCGAATAATTCCAATGCATCTAATCCAATCAACAAAACATATTCATCGAATTCAATTTCTTGCATGGAACAAAGTTAAATAAAAAGCCGGAATTAATCCGGCATTAAATTATGAAATGATGTTTGCGATTCGTTCCACCGTTGTGAGATTCAACCCCCTTTGTTCGGTTAAAAACAAATGCATTTGGTTTGTTTGAATCTTTGTCAATGTTGCGAATCCATAAACCGACAAATCATGTTGTTTCATGTAATCTTTTATAATTTCGCGTAAATCATCGGACAAATATTTCAATTGTTCTTTTGTGATTTTTTTCCTCATGTTTCATTGTTTAAAATGGTAAATCATCATCCGTTAAATCATTAATCATTTCTTCTTGAAAATTGTTAATGATTCCATTTGATGTTTTTCCGTGTTCTTTGGTCCATTCGGCCATTGTTTTTTCTTCCAATTCGTATTTCCACGCATTTAAAGTGTTGAAATATCTACTTTCACCGGTTTTTGGATTAATCCAATTACGACCACGCAAATTGAAATAAATGGTGATGTTTTGTCCTTCACTTAATTCATCCAATTGTTCACATAAATCATTCGTGAATTGAAATAAAACTTGTTGTGGATAATCAACCGGACCGGTATTCAATACCAATTCGCGTTTTCTGAATTTATCACTAATTTGTTGTGTGTTAAACAATGTTTCCACCGTTCCTGTTACTTTTAATTCTACCATTTTTATTTGATTTGTATGTTTTTACTATTTATTAATTCAACACCATCAACGGTGATTCCGTTTTTGATATCCTGTTTGATTGCATTTTTATCAACCTTTGTTGTGACAACTTGCGTTTTGTATTGCTTCGGAACCTTTGTTTCATCGATGATTTCCAATGATGTTGATTTTCTGAATGAAATTTTGTTCGTTGGTGTTTCAATCGAATCCATGTCACATTGTTCCATTGCGTTTGTCAATGCTGATTTCAAACGTTCAATTGCATTTTGTCGCGTTTTCTTTAATGCTTGTAATCTTTTGATTTCTTCATCAATGATGTTTGTTTCATAATCCATCGAACGGATCACCATTGCATAATTAACCGCCTTATCTTTCAATTGTGATTCGGTGATTGTCAACATTGCTTCCAATTCTGGTGTCAATTCGCCACCATTTTCAATCAATTCGTTCATGATTGATTGCATTTCGTTTGTTATTTGAAATAAATTCATGATTAATAAATTAAAGTGAATATTCTGAATCCTAACAATGACAATTCAAATTTTCTGGATTCCGGTTGTTTTTTTGGTGTTTTGCAATATGTGATTAATTGTTTTCTATCCTTCACATCTTCGGCCGTTAATGGTTTGTGAATCTTTTTTGTTTCGTTTGTTGATTCGAAAATCATTTCCGGTTGTATTGGTTTTATTCGATTGTATTTCTTTTGAATGCGTTGTGAAATCTTTTTTATTTCATAAACCATTTCCATGTTTGGATTTTTACCTAACCAAACCCAATTATTGTTGTCATCCTTATCCAATACATTCATTCGTTGTAAAACTGATGTCACACCATTTGACATTTTCCATTTCCTCAAAATCCGTTGTGTGTTGCATTTTGGATTGAAAATAATTTCTTGGTGCAATTCAATCAATGCATCCAAATATTTTTCATTGTTTTTTTTGCTCATTCCTCTTGTTTTCATGTTTGTTATTTTTGATTATTAAATTCGATTTCCATTTCAATGTGTGTCATAAATTGATTCAATCTTTCTTTTTGTTCTGTTGTCAATTCAAAAGATCCAATCAATTGTTCTTCCCTATATTCACCGGATGCGATGGCCTTCAATGCCCCTTCAAAACGCTTTGCATCAATTGTTGGTTTTGGTGGTGTGTAACCTTCCGGCAAATCTTCACCGGCATAAATATAAATCCCTAATCCGAACATGGCTAAATTCTTGACCAAACAACGCATGATTGTTTTGTTAATATCAAATGTTGTCGCACCACTAACCAAACGTTCGCCATTTCTCGTTTTAATAGTGTATGCATCGCGTTTCATTGCATTATTGGTGTTATCCATTACCGGCAACCACATTTCGTGTGTTTCGCCTTGTGCGGTGACTTCGGTTCGAACCATAATCCCAAAATCATCGGCAAAGTATGGAACACCGGATTCATTATTCATGATTTTATATTTTGCATCCGGACAATGTTTTTTGAATTCGGACCATGCCCACGCCCATGACAAATAGGTTAATCCGTTTTTTTGTTCTGTTTTTCCGTTCACATTGATTGCGGAAAGTTTTTCAAATAATGTTTGATTTTTCATGTTGTTTTGTTTAAATATGCGTTGTGGATGCGCACCCCCCCATTTTTTTTATTTTATCTCTTTTATTGCTAAATCAAAAATGATTGAATTTATTAATGCTTTGTAATTTTTATTTTTTTCATCATCTGATAAGGATAAAAATTCATTTTTTAATTCTTCATCATTAATTAATAATTCGTTAAATGCTGATAAAACCGCTTTTTCATTATTGAAAATAAAGTTCATTGCATTTTTCATGTTGTTTTCGAATTCGTTGATTGTGTTAATTGTTTTCATTTTTTTTTGTTTTTGTTTGTTTGATGATGTAAAGGTATATAAATTTATTTAATAAACAAGCATTTTATTAAAAAAAATAAAAAAAAATTAAATTAAATTTTTGATGATGGTTCAAATTCGCGTTTTAAATTGGAAATATGTTGATTAATTGTGTTTAATATTTCGTTTGCTGAATCATGAACAAATTTCATTGAATGATAAAGTCCATCATATTTTTTTTCCATTGCGTATTCATCCAATGACATGATCTTTCCATGTTCCGTTGCTTTTGTTATCGGACAATCATTTTCAATCATTCTTTGGATTGCTTGACGTTTTGCGATTTCCGTTTGCGCTTCGCATTGCTTCCATTGTTTTCGGATCTCACCTAATTCAGTAGAATAATAAAATAATAATGTTGCTAATTGAATTCTTTGATACATCAATTCGTTTATTCCTGTATAATCCGGTGTTAATAAATGGTACCAATTTACAATTTGTTTAATCTGTTGCGTTGTTTCTTCGATGTTCATGTTCTTTTATCTTTTGTTTATATTCATCAATCAATTTTTTTATTTCTGGAATTGTCAATCTTAATTCATCATGCCGGTGTTCATCCAACCACTTTAATTGGTCCGGTGTGATTCGGTTCAAAATTCCTTTGCGATATTCATGCAAATTTCCATGTTCGTGTCGATTGCATTTAACACATTGACCATGAACATTTAATTCATTGAATCGCAATCCTTCATAGGTTGTCGCGTAAAAATGTCCGGCATCGAATTTTCGTTTGCTTAAATCACAACCGCATGAAACACAACCACGCAATTCATCACGTTTGCGAATGTATTTGTTGAAGATTGTTTGAAATTTTTGTTTCCATTGTGATGCGGTCATTGTGTTTTCCTTCCATTCTTTTTTTTCCTTTCGCGCTTGTTTAATTGCTTTTTCTTTTGCTTTTTGATTAGCAAATTCGATTGAACATTTCATTGAACAAACACGTTGCGTTGTTTTTGCCGGATAAAATGATTGTTCACAAATTGCGCACTTTTTATTTTTTCTAATCATTTAAAATGGTGTTTCACTTCGAAATCGATTCATTGATGATGGTGTGATGAATTCATCCGGATCCGTTGGAACAAAATTATTCTTTTTTTCGCTATCAATCCATGATGATGTTTTCAAATTCACATGCATTGTTTCAATTCCGCATTCCCCTTCTCTATTTTTGCCAATTATAAATTCACCAATGTTTGATAAATCTTCACCGGTTTCATTCATTGTTTCACCGTAATATTCCGGCCGATGAAGGAACGCCACAACCGATGCATCTTGTTCGATTTCTCCACTTTCTTTTAAATCTGGTAATGATGGCCGTTTTCCTGTTTTCGCTGAATCTCTTGATAATTGTGCCAATGCAACACATGGAATTTTCATTCCCATTGATAACCGTTTGATGTCATTTGAAATTTTAGTCACCTCTTGATATCTTGATTCGCTTTTTTGCGGAATGATTTTTTGTAAATAATCAACAAAATAAACATCACAACCAATCGTGTTTTTCAATTGTGTTAATTCTCTGGTGATGTCGGTGATGGTGTGCGAACCTTCAAAAAAATGAATATTTTGCCATTCCGGTTGTTCCTGTACTTTGTAAATGCGTTGCATTTCGGATTCGGTCAATTCGCCATATTTAATTCGGTTTGAATCAATGTCACATAAATGCGCTAACATTCGACGCATTAATTGTTCGGTTGACATTTCTAAACTAAACACGGCAACAACTTTGTTTTGGTCAAACGCTAATTTTTTACATGCTGAAATCATCCATGCGGTTTTTCCCATTGCCAGACGTCCACCAACAACCATCACATCAATTGGTTCCAACATCACTTTGTTTTTAAGACATAAAAATCCAATTTCCAATCCGGTTGTGATTCCCTGTTTTGCGTTGTTGTGTTTCTGAATAACTTCAAAAATCACATCAACATTTGATTTGTGTTTTGTTTCTTTGTTTATTAATAAATCTTTTGTTTCATCGCAAATCTGAATCACTTTATCCGGTGAAATGTTCGGATTTTCAATTTCACGTTTTAATTCATTTTGTTTAATGGTCAATTTCTTAATTGTATGATCAAAAAATATTTCATACAATAAGGAATCCAAATCCATGTAGTCGCATGTTGCCGATAATTCGGCCATTTTATGAACGTGTTGTGGCGAATAGGTTTTTTGATTTCTTAATTCTGAAACAATCGTGTTCATGTCAATTGGTGCATTCTTTTTGACTAATTCGCCAATTGCATTAAACCAATCGCGTTGCATCTGGTTTGTGTTCCAATCCTCATGCATTTTCAAATAAATTTCGCGCACTTTGTTATTCGTGTTCACGAAAATGTGTGAATAAAGTTTTTCAATCATGTTTTTCATTTTGTTGCAATATAGTTATTTTTTGTTTGTGAATTAAATGCATGTTTGTCAATTGTTTCCGAACGTGAAAAAAATTCTAATGTGCAATATTTATAATTCGATTCTTTGTGGAATTTATCAACCGAACATGACCGCATGGCCTTTGCAATATCTTCTTTCGTGTAACCTTCTTTTAGTCGCGCTTGATATTTTCTTTTGATTTTGTCATTTATTACACGCGATTGTTTTTTGAATGTATGATTGAAGAAATCCAACAAATCGACAAAATTTATTTTGTCAATATTTATTTTATTATTATTTACATTAACACTATCACTATCACTATCACTATCACTATCGGCATTTTTGGTATCCGTTCGGATGCGGTCGCATGCGGTCGCATTATTTTTTTTCCATCGCTTCATTGCGTTTTCACGATTTTTTTCAACAATTGATTCGTATTTTTTCAAATCACGTTTCAATGATTGCTTAATTGGTTCAAATGCAATTTCAGTAATCAAATCCGGCGGTTCTGGATTCTTGTCATTCACATAATTCAAAACGTGTTTGAATAAAATTCCGGCCTGTTTGTCACTTAATTTTTCGACTGTGTGGATAATGTCGCAATAAATTAAAAAAGATTTTTTGTCCTTTGCCATAATCACTTTTTTTTTAAAATTAACACACTTTAATAATTAAAATAGCGGAAAGGAAAGTGTGAAACCTTTTACGAGTTGATCGGCTCAACCGCTATTCACAAAATTAATAAAATTATTCTAAATTTAAACGTTCAATTATTTTTTCCAAAACACCAACAACAATTGAATTTCCGGCCTGTTTATATGCTTGTGAATCTGAAACCGGCCATGTGAATGAATCCGGAAAGTCCATCAATCGAAAACATTCACGCGGTGTTAATCTTCTGATTTTGTAATCTTTAAAAACACCTTGATTGCATTGTGTGTCTAATGTTTGTGCAACGCCTTTTCCAACCCTTCCGCACCGTGTTTGTGAATTTGGAAAGCTTAAATTGATTGAATCATTTTCCGTTGCTTCTTCATATCCTTTGGATGTTGCTGATTTGATTTTAATGTAAGAATCTTCTGCGCTCATTTTAAAATATCTTGCAAGTACACATCCACCAATATCATTTTCATCTAATGGAAAATTATTATTACTACCTCTTTTCTGTCTATGTTCAGTTATCCAATTAATCATTTTTTCACTTAAA